>Ga0208566_1001579_pt1 | contig 13065 bp, 10 predicted proteins | sample PL_2010_150m_FD_184159 | JGI IMG/M metagenome (GOLD analysis project Ga0208566, IMG submission 184159) | Freshwater microbial communities from Powell Lake, British Columbia, Canada to study Microbial Dark Matter (Phase II) - PL_2010_150m... | ecosystem: Environmental > Aquatic > Freshwater >...
ATTGACAAAGCTCATTTCATCCTTGACCCACAGACCGGAACGAAACTCCTGCGCCACCATCGAACTCATCGCCTTGAGGCGTAATTGCTGGGCGGCTCGTTCCGCGGGCGGCGCAACGAATTCACCGATGACAAAAGTCAGCACTATGAATGCGCTGCCGATCTTTGCCAGTGTCACCAGGAGGCTCGCAGTCGATAGGCCTCCGGTGCGCAATACCATGATTTCGGAATGGCGCGCAAGGAGTGTCAGCGCGTATAGAGTGCCAATGAGCACCGCGATCGGAAACAATTCATAGATCCGTCCCGGCACGCTCAACAGGACGAAGCCGGCAGCGTGCGGCAACTGGTACCCGCCCTTGCCGATGTCTTCGAACTGGTGGATCAGGTCGAAGAATGCAAAAAGCATCAGGAACGCCGTTAGTACCAGTGCCGTGGCTGCATAGATCTCGCGCGCCAGGTAGCGCTCATGGACCTTCAGCCCCATAACCTGACCCAGGAGAATACCATCAAGCGGCGCGAAAACAACAGCAACAGCAGCACGAACATCACCACGTGCACCAGCCATACGCCGATTTCAAAGGCCAGCCGCCCCTGGGCCACCCAGGCCTGACTGACGCTGATCAAATTGCTGTAGATCATGTAAGTCAGCACGGCAAAAATCAGGTTGTTGGTTCGGCCGGCGCGAGGATTGACGAAAGACAAGGGGATCGCCAGCAATGCCAGGTTGAGCGCCGCCAACGGAATGCCAACGCGCCATAACAGCTCCCCCATGTTCGGGGCACTCGGACTGGCTACCAGCTCCATCAATGTCTGGTTCTTGGGCGTAAGTTCGATGCCCTGGGCTTCGCGTGTCTCGACGCGGACGGCATAACGTTCAAACTGCATGACACGATAATCGGCCTGCCCCGGCGAACCTTCATAGCGGCGCCCGTTCTCCAGAACCAGGAAGCGATCGCCGTTGGGCATGCTTTCCTGGTGTCCCTGCGCCGCGGCCATGACACCGAGCCGACCATGTTGCACCGAACTGATAAAGACATTCCGCACCAGTGCCTCGTTGCCCGCCACCGCTTCGACGAAAAACACCCGATCGGCCGACGAAGACTCTTTGAATGCGCCTGGAGCGACGCGCGAGACATCGTCGCGACTATCCATCTTGAGCCGGTATTCGGCGCTTTTCGACAGGGCCCATGGGGACAGGAACAGCGCCAGCACGCTGATGGTCGCCACCATCGGCAAGGCGAAGGTCAACACTGGTCTCACCCAGGCGGTCAACGACATTCCGCAGGAAAACCACACCAACATCTCGGAATCCCGGTAGGAACGCGACAAGGACAACAACACCGAGATGAACAGCGTCAGCGACAACAGGACCGGCAGATAATTCAGCGCGCTGAAGCCCAGCAAAGCGACAACGGCCTCCGAAGCCAATGTGCCACCGGCCGCCTGACCGAGGAGGCGAATCAGCTGGGTGGTCAACATGATTGCAAACAACGCGACAAAAACCGCAATCGCGGTATTGCCGAATTCGCGCAGGGCCGCGCGCTGGAAAATCATCTTGGCTTTGACTTTAGGAGGCGAATTTGGGGATAATCAAAAAAGTTGCCGGTTTTCGCTAGAGATAGCGGCCTTCCCAAACCTTTGCGAGGAGCAATAAGTGGAATTTAGCATAAAAAGCGGTAGCCCGGAAAAGCAGCGCACCGCTTGCGTTGTCATCGGCGTATTCGAGCCGCGCAAGCTTTGCGTGCCCGGCGAAATCCTCAACGCTGCTTCGGACAACCATATTTCCGACCTGCTTCGACGCGGCGATATGGAAGGCAAGGCCGGCTCCACACTGTTGTTGCACAACGTGCCCGGGACACTATGCGACCGCGTGCTGCTGGTCGGATTGGGCAAGGAAAAGGACTTTCGGGAAAAGGAATTCCGCGACGCCATTGCAACGACAGTTCGCACTCTCAATGAAACCGGAGCATTCGACGCGACCCTGACATTAACCGAACTGCCGGTAAAAAAACGCGACATGTCGTGGCGCATCCGCCAGACCGCGCTGATGGCTTACGAGGCGCTCTACCGGTTCGACCGCTTCAAGTCGAAAAAGGACGAGGTACGCCGGCCGTTGCGAAAACTGACCCTGTCGGTGGAAAGCCGCACCGACCTTTCGGCCGCCGAAAGGGCCTTGTCGCAAGGGATGGCCATCGCCGCCGGCATGAATCTGGCCAAGGATCTTGGCAACCTGCCCGGCAACGTGTGTACGCCAACCTATCTGGCGGAGCAGGCCTTGGAGTTGCGCAAGCAAAATGGCCTCAAAGTTGAGGTGCTGGAGCGCGCCGACATGGAAAAGCTCGGCATGGGCTCATTGCTTTCAGTGACGCGCGGTTCCCATCAGCCGCCCAAGTTCATTGTCCTGAGCCACAACGGAGGCAAGAAGGGTGAAAAGCCGGTGGTGCTGGTCGGCAAGGGAGTCACTTTCGACAGCGGCGGCATTTCGCTGAAACCCGGTCCCGAAATGGACGAGATGAAGTACGACATGTCAGGCGCCGCGAGTGTGCTCGGCACGATGAAAGCCATCTCCGAGTTGTCTCTTCCTTCGAATGTCATCGGCCTGATCCCGACCGTCGAGAACATGCCCGGCGGAAGCGCCAGCCGTCCTGGCGACATCGTCACCTCGATGTCCGGCCAGACCATTGAAATTCTAAACACCGATGCCGAAGGACGCTTGATACTCTGCGATGCGCTGACCTATGCGGAACGTTTCGAACCTGCCTGTGTGGTCGACATCGCCACGCTCACGGGCGCCTGCGTGATCGCACTGGGTCACGTTGCCAGCGGCATGTTCGCCAACGATGACGGACTCGCCCGCGACCTGCTTAACGCCGGACAGAATGCCTACGACCGCGCCTGGCGGATGCCGCTGTGGGACGACTACCAGGAGCAATTGAAGAGCCCGTTTGCCGACATGGCCAACATCGGCGGACGTCCCGCCGGGACCATCACGGCCGCGTGTTTCCTCTCCCGCTTCGCCAAGAAATACCACTGGGCTCATCTTGACGTCGCCGGCACCGCCTGGAAGTCGGGCGAGAAGAAAGGTTCCACCGGCCGCCCCGTGCCGCTGCTCACGCATTTCCTGCTGGCACGCAACGGACTCCAGGTCGAATAATCGACTGCGGACATTGCATGACCAAAGTGTTGTTCTGTCATGGCGCTCGCGACCGTTTGCAGGCCGCCGCGGTCTGGCTGATGCACCACAGCCAGGAGCCAGGCCCGTCCGGCGCAGCCACACCGACACTGGTCTATGTGCCGGAAGCGGGAATGGCCGAGCGCATCGACCGCTTGCTGTGGACGCAACCGGCGACCGGGTTCTTCCCGCATTGCCATGCCGATTCACCCCTCGCTGCCGAGACGCCGGTGCAGATTACGGGCAGCCTTGACGCCATACCGCATCAGCAGAAGCTGCTCAATCTCAGCAACGAACTTCCGCCGGGTTTCAGCCGCTTCGAAAATCTGGTGGAGGTCATCAGCGAGGACGACGCGGTTCGCCTGCCGGCACGCGAGCGCGTGAAGTTCTATCGGGATCGCGGCTACGAAATCCTATTCCGCGACCTGCGCAAGGAACCGCTGTGAGTAACAACGTCCTCGACCAGGCGGATGCCCTGATGCGCCGACGCAATTTTGTCGCGGGAGTCGAATCCGGACAAGCCGAATCGGACGGGAGCAGCGCTGTCGTCGACGAAAGCGCGATCGAGGATGTGCCGGTGCTCACCGATGTCGTTGGCGACGATGTCGTTGCCCAGCATTCCGTGGCCCCGGGCGACGAACCCGCGAGCACCGAATTGAAAGCCGGTGTTGCACGGGGGATCGAGCAGGCGCTGCGCGAGCGCCTCAATCAATTGCTGATGGATCGACAGACCTTGCTCACCCGGGAAATCGAAGCCTGGCTGGACGAACAGATGCCGCAGCTGGTGATCCGGGCGATGGACGGCATCACCGATCATCTGGTCTCCCTGCTTGCCAATCGTGCCAAAGACGAACTGCTGCCGCGGCTCGAAGCTGCCCTGAAACCACTCGATGTGAGCGAGACCGACGCCGAATAGGCCTGCCCCTCAAGTATAATTCGCGCCTTCCCTTGCGCGAATTTGCTACCTCATAGATGGAACTCACCAAGAGCTTCGAGCCGGCTGCGATCGAGCGTCGCTGGTATGGACACTGGGAAGGGCAAGGCTATTTCCAGGCCGGCGTCGACCGCAACAAGCCGCCGGAGCAGGCCTACTGCATCCTCTTGCCGCCGCCCAATGTCACCGGCACGCTCCACATGGGCCATGGTTTCCAGCACACCCTGATGGATGCGCTGATCCGCTACCATCGCATGCTCGGCTGGAACACGCTATGGCAGCCGGGCACGGACCACGCCGGGATTGCCACACAGATCGTGGTGGAACGACAGCTGGATGAGCAGGGCATTTCGCGCCACGACCTCGGTCGCGCAGGATTCATCGACAAGGTCTGGGAATGGAAGGAAATTTCCGGCTCGACCATCTCCCGGCAGATGCGGCGCCTGGGCACCTCGCCGGACTGGTCGAGAGAGCGATTTACCATGGATGCCGGCCTGTCCCGGACCGTCAGCGAGAGTTTTGTCCGGCTTTACAACGAGGGCCTGATCTATCGCGGCAAGCGCCTGGTGAACTGGGATCCGCAACTGCTCACGGCGGTATCCGATCTCGAGGTGGTGCAGGAAGAGGAAGACGGCCACCTCTGGCACATCCGCTACCCCCTCGCCGACGGTTCGGGCCACCTCACCGTCGCCACCACCCGCCCGGAAACCATGCTCGGCGATACGGCCGTGATGGTACATCCCGATGACCAACGCTATACAGGGCAGATCGGCAAATCGGTCACCCTGCCGCTCGCCGGGCGCGAGATTCCGATCATCGCCGATCCCTACGTCGACCGCGAATTCGGCTCCGGCTGTGTCAAGGTCACGCCGGCGCATGACTTCAATGACTATGCCGTCGGCCAAAGGCACCGGCTGCCGATGATCAACATCCTGACGCTGGACGCGAAGATCAACGAGAATGGCGCCGAAAAATATCGCGGACTCGATCGCTTCGAAGCCCGCAAGCGGATCGTGGTCGATCTGGAGGCCCTGGGACTGCTCGAAAAGACCGACCATCACAAGCTCAAGGTGCCACGCGGCGACCGTAGCCACGCGGCGATCGAACCGATGCTGACCGACCAGTGGTTCGTGGCCATGAGCAAACCGGCCGCCGATGGCCTGAGCATCACCCAGAAAGCGCTGGAATGCGTGACCTCGGGCGAGATCAGGTTCGTCCCGGAGAACTGGGTCAATACCTATAATCAGTGGTTGAACAACATCCAGGATTGGTGCATCTCTCGTCAACTCTGGTGGGGACATCAAATTCCCGCCTGGTACGACGACGCGGGCAATATCTTCGTCGCCCATGACGCCGAGGAAGCCGCCGGGCTAGCCGTTGCGGCGGGCTACAAAGGCACCCTGAGGCGCGATCCGGACGTGCTGGATACCTGGTATTCGTCAGCGCTGTGGCCCTTCTCCACGCTCGATTGGACGCCGCAGTACCCGGCACAATCGAACAATGCGCTCGATCTGTACCTGCCCTCGTCGGTCCTCGTCACCGGCTTCGACATCATCTTCTTCTGGGTTGCGCGGATGGTGATCATGACCCGGCATCTGACCGGCAAGATACCTTTTCGCGAGGTTTTCGTGACCGGCCTGATTCGCGATGCCGAGGGCCACAAGATGTCAAAATCCAAGGGCAACGTGCTCGACCCGATCGATCTGATCGATGGCATCGGCGTTGACGCCTTGGTGGAAAAACGCACCTCCGGCCTGATGAACCCGAAGCAAGCCGCACAGATCGAAAAGCGGACCCGCAAGGAATTCCCCATGGGCATACCCGCCTTCGGCACCGATGCGCTGCGTTTCACTTTTGCCGGCCTTGCCTCGCCGGGCCGGGACATCAAGTTCGACCTGAACCGCTGCGAAGGTTATCGCAATTTCTGCAACAAGTTATGGAATGCAACCCGTTTTGTCCTGATGAACTGCGCGGACCAGGACGTGGGCCTCGACGAAAACCAGGCATTCGATTACTCGTTCGCCGACCGCTGGATCATCAGTCGCCTGCAGCGCGCCGAAACGGAGGTTGCAACGCATTTTGCCGATTATCGTTTCGATCTTGTCGCCCGCACCGTGTACGAATTCATCTGGGACGAATACTGCGACTGGTATCTCGAACTGGCGAAAGTCCAGTTGCAACAGCCCCCGTCGGCTGCCGCGGATGCTCGGCAACGGGCCACGCGCCGCACCCTGGTGCGCGTCCTGGAAGCCATGCTGCGCCTCGCCCACCCGCTGATTCCGTTCATCACCGAAGAACTATGGCAATCCGTCAAGGCGCTGGCCGGCAAAGCGGGCGACAGCGTGATGCTGCAACCCTATCCGCTATCTCAACCGGAGAAGATGAATGCGGGGGCGGAAGCGCGCATGGGCGTGCTAAAGGACATGATCAATGCCTGCCGGAGCCTGCGCGGCGAAATGAACCTTTCTCCGGCCCTGAAGGTACCCCTGGTTGCGGCCGGTGACATGGCCACCGTCGACGCATTCGCACCTTACCTTAAAGCGCTGGCCCGACTGGAAAGCGTTGTTGCCGCCGGGGTCGACTTGCCGGAAAGCGACGCCCCGGTGCAGAACGTCGGCGACTTCCGCCTGATGCTGAAGATCGAGATCGACGTGGACACCGAGCGTCAGCGCCTCGCCAAGGAGATAGGGCGAGTCGAGACGGAAATCAGCAAATCGGAAAACAAGCTGGCGCTGCCGAGTTTCATTGAACGCGCCCCGCCACAGGTGGTGGCCCAGGAACGTGAACGTCTGACGAACTTCGGCACGCTGGTTAGCCAGTTGCGCCAGCAACTCACCCGTCTGAAGTGACGAAACCGGCGCTGCCGCGCGTACCAAGCAGTTGACAGCCGGTCGCCTTGAGCGGCATGGAGGTATTCTTTCAAAAAAATGGGTGCTATAATTAATAGTTGATCGGGGTAGAATTCGATCAAACGAAATTTTCCTTTCTCTCCTCCTCATCAAAAGGGCAATCCTAAAATGAAACAATCCATCCTCGTTGCTGCTCTGGTCGCTCTGGCAGTCACTGCCTGCGCCAAGAAAGAAGAAGCCAAACCCGCGCCGGCTCCGGCCCCGGCTGCCGCTCCTGCTCCCGCGCCTGCCCCGGCTGCTGCGCCGGCTGATGCTGCGAAGCCTGCCGACGCTGCTGCCGCTCCGGCTGCTGGCGCTGCTCCCGCTGCCGCTCCTGCCGCTCCGGCGCCCGCTCCGGCTGCCGAGCCGAAGAAGTAATCGGCTCGTGTCAAGAAAAAGCCAGCTTTCGGGCTGGCTTTTTTGTTTGCGTCGCACCCATTTCAGTTCAATTCTCGCCAGCAGAAACCCGCGTCCTGGGATGCTACACAGATCCATTGCGCATCGCACCCGATCGCTGCTGCCAAGGCTGCCCGGGCGAGTTCCGGGGTATTGTTCTGTAGACTCAAATGGGCTGCGACGAGATGTTGTACCCGGGAAGTGTCGATGGCGGAGAGCAACGCCGAGGTGGCATGATTGTCGAGATGTCCGAACCTGCCCCCGATGCGCTGTTTCAACATCCTTGGATATGTTCCATTGGCCAGCATCTCGATGTCATGATTGCATTCGAGCACCAATGCGTCGCATCCATCGAGCATGCTGATGATGTGTGGCGTAACACTGCCGGTGTCGGTGAGCACCCCGAGCTTGCGCCGTCCATCGGAAAACACGAACTGCACCGGCTCCCGTGCATCATGGGGCACCGGAAAAGGATGAACTTCCAGTTCGCCGATGACGAACGGACGATGGCTGTCGATCATGACGAGCTTGGGGAGTATGCCGCGATCGGGCGGCATGCCGGCCAGGGTGCCGTGCGTCAGATAGACATCCAGGCCGTGACGTCGTGCCGCCCTGAAGACTCCGGCGCTATGATCGCTATGCTCGTGGGTAACCAGAATTGCGTCGAAATCGTCGAGGATCAAGCCAAGGCGTGCCAGACGGACCGCCAGTTCGCGCAGACCGAAGCCGCAGTCGAGCAGCACGCGGGTGGCTGCTGCTCCTTTGTTCGATGAAGCAGCCACCTCAATGACCATGGCGTTGCCGCTGCTGCCGCTGCCGAGCGAGGCAAAGCGCAATCCGCTCATCTCACATTTTCATTGATCAAGGCAAAGACCGAGCGCGTCATGCCAGTCAGGCAGTTGGATCGATGCGTCCCGGGCCAGTCTGTCGCACGCCAACCTGGAGTTTTGGGGACGCAGCGCCGGCAGGGGGTAGTCCCGCGTCGGGATGGCCGTTAGCACAGGTTCCCGGGTTCGAAGATTTCGCGACAGCGCAAGGATCGCCTCGGTAAAACCATGCCAGGAGGTGTGACCACTGCTGGCGAGATGGTGGAGTCCTTCCGGCGGCCGCTGCCGGGCCAGCGCCAGCGCCGTGGCCTCTGCGATCAAGCGGCTCCAGGTCGGGGCGCCAAACTGATCATCAACGATGCGCAACTCCTGGCGTTGCTCCGCCAGACGCAGAATCGTGCGCAGGAAATTCTTGCCATGCAGTCCATAGATCCAGCCGACGCGGAAAATCAGGTGGCGACAGCCGCTCGCCCGGATCGCCTGCTCCCCCGCCAGCTTGCTGCGTCCATAGGCGTTGAGCGGAGCCGGAGCATCCTCCTCGGTGTACGGACCGTCCTTGCTGCCATCGAATACATAGTCTGTCGAGTAATGGACCAACTGGGCACCCAGCTTGCCGGCTTCCTCGCCCATCACGCCCGGTGCCTGGCCATTGACCCGCATGGCAAGATCGGTCTCGGTTTCGGCCTGGTCGACGGCGGTGTAGCCAGCGGCATTGACGATGACATCCGGTCTGACCGCGCGAATCGCCTTGCGGATGGCATCAGCATCCGCCAAGTCGAGTTTCTTCCGATCCATTGCGATCACCTCGCCGAGAGGTGCCAGTGTGCGCTGGAGTTCCCAGCCCAGTTGCCCGTTCCTGCCGGTGAGGAGGATACGTTTCACTTATAGACCTCGGCATCGCGCAAGGTCGCGCCAAGGCGATCCTTTGCGGCCAGCGTGGGCTCTCCAGCCAGCGGCCAGGTGATGGCCAGGTCAAGATCGTTCCACAGCAGGCAGCGTTCGTGCTCCGGATACCAGTAGTCCGTGGTCTTGTAGAGGAACTCCGCAAACTCCGTGGTGACGCAAAAACCGTGGGCGAATCCCGGCGGTACCCACATCATCCTCTTGTTCTCGGCGGACAGTGTGTGTCCGACCCACTGCCCAAAAGTCGGCGAGGACCGGCGCAAGTCGACGGCAACATCGAAGACCTCCCCGGCAATCACGCGCACCAGCTTGCCCTGGGGATGAACGATCTGGTAATGCAGTCCGCGCAGCACATTCCTGGCCGAGCGGGAATGGTTATCCTGGACAAACTCGCCATGCAGGTTGAGTTCCGCCAGCCCGCGCCGGTTGTAGCTTTCGAAAAAAAAGCCGCGCGCATCGCCGAAAACCTCCGGCTCGATCAACAATACGTCAGGCAGGGCCGTGGGGATCGCCTGCATCAGGAATAGACCTTGTCCTTGAGCAATCCGAGCAGGTACTGCCCATAGCCGTTCTTCTTCAGCGGTTGGGCCAGCTGCTCGAGTTGCTCTGAACTGATCCAGCCCAGACGCCAGGCGATTTCTTCGGGACACGCGACCTTGAGGCCCTGGCGTTTCTCGATGGTGCCGATGAACTGGGAGGCCTCGAGCAAAGACTCATGCGTGCCGGTATCCAGCCAAGCCATGCCGCGCCCCATGATCTCCACATGCAACTGATGGTTCATCAGGTAATGCCGGTTTACATCGGTGATTTCCAGCTCGCCGCGCGGCGAGGGTTTCATGCCGGCGGCAATCTCGAGCACCTGATTGTCATAGAAATACAGACCGGTCACGGCATAGCGCGACTTGGGCTGGGAGGGCTTTTCCTCGATGCTGATGGCTCGGCCGGCGGCGTCAAACTCTACAACTCCGTAACGTTCGGGGTCGGTCACCGCATAGGCAAACACCGTGGCACCGTCCTTGTCCACGCTGGCGGCCTGAAGCTGCGTGGCAAAGTCGTGTCCGTAAAAGATGTTGTCGCCCAGGATCAGCGCCGACGGGTCATCACCGACAAAATCCCGGCCGATGATGAAAGCCTGCGCCAATCCGTCGGGTGACCGTTGCACGGCATAGCGAAGATTCACTCCCCACCGGCTGCCATCGCCCAGCAGTTGCTCAAAGCGCGGCGTATCCTGCGGCGTCGAAATCAGCAGGATGTCGCGCATGCCCGACAGCATCAGTGTGCTGAGCGGATAATAGATCATCGGCTTGTCATAGATCGGCAGGAGTTGCTTGGAGACGGCCAGCGTCACCGGATGCAGCCTGGTGCCGGCGCCGCCTGCCAGTACGATCCCTTTGCGTTTAGAGCTCATTTCACAGATATCCACGTGTGCGACGGGGTGAGTCTGGCCCCAGGGCAAGGCGCGAGCGACGCCGTGTGGTTGCTCCACATCAGGAGCGAGCAACGCCGCCATGGGGCCAGAATCACCCCGTCCCTCCGGGTTGCTCCGCAATGGGGCGTCTGCAGCGTTGTCGGGCTCGCCAAGGGATTGACCATTGGCTTCACCCTCCGCCTCGCATCCATCCCCATTGCGGGGCAACGCATCGCGTGGATATCTATGAAATGAGCTCGAATCATGCGGCATTCCTGTCAGAATAATTTTGCTTCACCCAGCTTCGATATTCTCCGCTCACCACGTGCTCGATCCAGTCCGGGTTAGCAAGATACCAGGCGACGGTCTTCCGCAAGCCGCTCTGGAAGCTCTCGCTCGGCACCCAGCCCAGCTCGTGCTCGATCTTGCTCGCGTCGATGGCATAACGGCGGTCATGTCCGGGACGGTCGGCAACGAACGTCTTCAGCTCCTGATATCGGCGGCCATCGCCGCGCGGCCGCAGCTCGTCCAGCAATGCGCACAGCGTGTCCACCACTTCCAGGTTGGTCTTCTCATTGTGGCCGCCGATGTTGTAGGTTTCACCCGGCAAACCCTTCTCGAAAACCCGCCAGAGAGCCCGCACATGGTCATCGACATACAGCCAGTCCCGCACATTGTCGCCTTGCCCGTAGATCGGCAACGGCTTCTCGCGCAAGGCATTGAGTATCATCAACGGGATCAGTTTTTCAGGAAACTGATAAGGCCCATAGTTGTTGGAACAGTTGGTGACCAGCACCGGCAAGCCATAAGTTTGCTGCCAGGCACGCGCCAGGTGATCGGACGAAGCCTTGGATGCCGAATAGGGTGAGTTCGGGCTATATGCGGTGGCCTCGGTAAACAGTCCCTCCGCGCCCAGACTGCCATAGACCTCATCAGTGGAAACGTGGTGGAAACGGAAAGCGCTCTTGTCGCCGGTTGCCAACGACATCCAGTAGGCGCGTGTCGCTTCGAGCAGGGTATAGGTGCCGACGATGTTGCTTCCGATGAAATCGGCAGGGCCATGGATCGAGCGGTCCACATGGGACTCCGCGGCCAAGTGGATCACCCCGGAAGGACGATGCTCGGCGAACAATCGGTCCAGCGCATCGCGGTCGCAGATATCGGTTCGTGAAAACACCTGGCGCGGATTGTTCATCACCTGCGACAGCGACTCGAGGTTGCCGGCATAGGTTAGTTTGTCGATATTGACGATGCACCAGCTGCTTTCGGCAATCAGCATGCGCACCAGGGCCGAGCCGATGAAACCGGCGCCACCGGTAACCAGCACGGTGCGCAAGCTCATGCCGGCACTACTCGGTTCTTTCCCGAGCGCTTGGCCAGATACATGGCTGCATCGGCCCGCTTCAGCGCCACGCCGGCAGGTTCGTCATGAGCCTTTTCGGCAACGCCGGCACTGAATGTGATCAACAGTTTTTCGTTCTTGTTCAGGAAGAACTTGCGGGTCAGTTCTCGCTGCACCCGAGTGATGGTCTGGACGGCCTCATTGAGCGTCGTCTCCGGCAGCAGGATGACGAACTCCTCCCCGCCATAGCGGGCGAGTGAGTCCTGGGGTCTGATGGTCTCACGCGTGACTTGCGCCAAATGGACCAGCGCATCATCGCCGACATGGTGGCCATGGGTATCGTTGAGCTTCTTGAAGTTGTCGATGTCCAGCATGGCGACGCAAAGCGTTCCGCCATGCCGGTTGGCATGCGCCACCTCGCGCTCCAGGACTTCATCCATGCCCTTGCGGTTGAGCGCCCCGGTCAGCGCATCATGGCGCACCATTTCGCTGGCTTGATCGAGTTCGCCCTGCAGGCGGCTGACCTCCTTCTCGGATTCTTCCACCCGCTGGCGCATTTCCTTCAGCTCGTCGCGCGAACGTTGCGCATTGAGCTGGATCACCCGGGTTTCGCGCATCACCTCGTCGAGAACGTCCGATAGCTGCGCGATGTCGCTGGCCTTGCCGATCTTTTCGACGCAACGCTCGATCTTGTCGTGGTAGCCACTGGTCGACTCCGAAAAATCCGCGAGGCGATCGACGAAAGTGGCCAGCATGGCCTTGAGGCGGTTCTGCGCTTCGCTCAGATGCTTCTTCAAGTTGCTCTGCTTGTAGATCACTTCCTTCATGCGCCGTTCGACATCGTCGAGCTGCCGCAGGTTGAGAGGCTGATTGAACAGTTCCAGCACCATCGCGATCTGGCCATGCAGCCATTGATCATCCAGCGCCAGTTCGCTGATGTTCTCGATAATCAGCTGCAGCAGATGCAGCAAGGCGGTCTTTAGCTCCGCCTGATCCTCAGTGACGAATTGCAGTCGGTAGCTGAACTTCTTCATGCGCGTGGTAAAACCGGCAATCGATTCAGCCGAGTACGCGGCACGAATCTCGGCGGCCAGTCGGGTGGCTTCTTCCGCAAGATCCGGGGTATCGACCAACAACATCTCGATACTGTTCTCCAGCAACTGCGCAATCAGCTCCTGCAACTCTCCACCAAGCTG
>Ga0208566_1001581_pt1 | contig 13056 bp, 18 predicted proteins | sample PL_2010_150m_FD_184159 | JGI IMG/M metagenome (GOLD analysis project Ga0208566, IMG submission 184159) | Freshwater microbial communities from Powell Lake, British Columbia, Canada to study Microbial Dark Matter (Phase II) - PL_2010_150m... | ecosystem: Environmental > Aquatic > Freshwater >...
CGATGAGCAACGAGCTTTGGGCACTTTTCCTAAAGTTCCAGGGATCTGCGATGCAAGACATGATCGACGCCTATATCGTACAGAGCCAAGAGATGTTCAAGCAGATGCAGGAGCATGGCCAGAAACACAGTCCGGTTACTGGCTTTCGGTTTCCCAATTTCGCGGCGCCTGTGACTGAAGTTAGCAACGTTGAGAAAAGGTAGTTGCTGGGCTGTATCGCTGCCACAATCGACGCGTGTGATTCATACGGGTTTCACGATAGCTTGGGGGTGACCGTAGTTGGTTGACAAGCGGCCTTTCCAGAAATCAGCTCGAATGTCTCTTCTATGGGTGCGCCGTGCTAAGGCGGCGCTTTCTAGTGGGTGAAAGCCCCACCCGGCGAAATGCTCCAGCCGGAAGCAACCGGAGCAGCTATGGAGGTAACGAAATGGCTGAAGCCTTCGGGTAAAGCGTGTCACAAAATACGGTGACAGCGCGAGTGTGCAGGCCGTAACGCGAGTGAACGCTGAGCAAGCCTCGTAAAAGACGATGCGTAGGCCGACCCGATCCATTTACGGGGAAGGCTGACACGACTGGGGAAATGAGCAAGGCAGGAGCCCCAGTCGCTACGCCGGGGTAGTGGCGACAGCATGTACACAAGGAAAGCGCAGGCAACACGGGAAGCCCCGTGGCGTGGCCAGGGATGGCCAACCGAAAGCTCGTGAGAGATGGTTCGGGCGTCATGGGGTGGCGGAGAGGCCCGTAGTACCGAGGAAACCGGGTAACTCCGGTGGAGGGAAGGGGCCTTGGTTCAAGACAGACGCAAGAAGTAGGAAAGGACAGGAGATTGGGAAACCTATCCACTCCGGTTAGTGTTCAGAGACTACAGGTGGCGTTACACGCGAAAGCGAAGTCAGAAGCTGGCTACCGCTTCTACGCGCTATACGACAAGATCTACCGGAAAGATATTCTGGCCCATGCGTATGCCCAGTGCCGCTCCAACAAGGGTGCCCCGGGAATCGATGGTCAGGAGTTTGCCGATGTCGAAGCGTATGGCGTGGAGCGATGGTTGGCCGAACTGGCGCAAGCTCTCAGAGAAGAAACGTATCAACCGGAACCCATCCGGAGAGTGTATATCCTGAAGGACAATGGCAAACTTCGGCCATTGGGTATCTCGACCCTGCGGGATCGGACGTGCATGACGGCAGCGATGCTGGTGCTCGAGCCGATCTTTGAAGCCGATCTTCCACCCGAGCAGTATGCCTACCGGCCGGGCCGCAATGCCCAGCAGGCGGCTACGGAAGTGGAGGAACGGCTGCACCGAGGCCACACGGACGTTGTCGACGCCGACCTGTCGGATTACTTCGGCAGCATTCCACACGCAGAACTCATGCGTTCGCTTGCGCGGCGCATCGTGGATCGGCGTGTGCTGCATCTGATCAAGATGTGGCTGGAATGCACCGTTGAAGAAACCGATAAGCGAGGGCGGAAGACACGGACGACCGTAGCCAAGGACACGGGACGAGGTATTCCACAAGGCTCTCCCATCTCACCACTGCTGTCCAATTTGTATATGCGGCGGTTTGTGCTGGCGTGGAGGAAACTAGGGCTGGAGCGAAGTCTGGGCAGTCGTCTCGTCATCTATGCCGACGACCTTGTGATCCTGTGTAAGCACGGCAAAGCAGAAGAAGCCTTGCAGTGGATGCGTCAGATCATGGGCAAACTGAAGCTGACGGTGAATGAGGATAAGACGCGAATCTGTAAGGTACCGGAAGGCACGTTTGACTTTCTGGGTTACTCGTTTGGCAGACGGTATTCGCCGAAGACGGGGAAGGCAAGCATCGCCCTGTGGCCGTCGAAGAAAAGCATCCGGCGCATGGTCGCTAAGATCCATGTGCTGACCGACACGCGAACGAGTTGGCTAGAAACCACGGAACTGGTTGGCAAGTTGAATCGCACGCTGCGTGGCTGGGCGAACTACTTCAGTGTAGGGACGGTCAGTCGCGCCTACCGGGCGATCGACAGCTATACCGCAACGCGGTTGCGTCGGTGGTTGCGCAACAAGTACAAGCTTAGGCATCGCAGGGGCGGGAGCTATCCACTCTCGCACCTCTACGGGTACTTCGGACTCGCTAGTCTGGGTGGGCGCGACAAGTCGTGGGCGAAGGCGTGAGGTCTTGTCCGAGAGCCGGATGCGGGAAATCCGCATGTCCGGTTCGATGAGGGGGATGTGGAAACGGGGTTATGGCAAGGCTACTAGGGCACCGTCAGACGAAAGGGACGGATCGGACAAGCCAAACCTAATGCTACCGCGCCACATCTCTACTCTACCGACTTGAGTCGTCGGTCGCTCGAAACTCGCTGCCCGATAACTGCCGCTCAAATTTCGATTCTACTAAGCGGCCCCTCCCCACCGCCAAGTTTCAGCAAATACCCGCCGCTGCGCGAATTGTTACATCGGTCGGCTGTGTGAAGTGGAGCGGCCGTTGACGAAATGCGGTCGAGAAATTTGGTGTCGCGCACCTGAAGGGCAGGTATCCAAAATGCTCTAGGACCGTAGACGACCTCAAGCCGACGTATGGCCTATCAACGCCTGGCGACGATCCCTGTGGCTCACTTATACAACCTGCGACAACGTCCTGGCTACCACCGGCAGCGCCACGTCTGGACCAAGACCCGCCCAGCCACTATCCCGATCGGTGCGCGTCGGGCACCCACCCCCAATAACCGGCTCGGGTACTTGCGGGTTGATAGTGTCCATCAGGGCGATCTGGATGGCATCACAGGCGTCTATCACATCAACGCCGTGGATAGCGTGACCCAGTGCGAAGGCGTAGCCACCCGCGAGAAGATCAGCGAGGCATTCCTCATCCCGGTGCTGAAAAGCCGGGCGTGAAAGACTGTAGCCTTGTCATCGCCTGATTCGTAACTCATGGCCGCTTCTTGCACGATCCCTCTTACTATTTCTTCTCTTCGACCCGGAACTTGTCGTGGCAGCCCTTGCAGGCCTGTCCGACCTTGCCGAACTGTGCCTTGACCGTCGCCGAGTCGCCGGTTGCCGCAACCCTTGCCAATTCATTGGCTTCCTTGTTAAAGGCCATCGCCACTTCCTTGACCTTGTCGCTATCGGTGAACATTGCCGCCTTGGTCTTCGTCTCATGCCAGCCACTACCCATTTCAGTACCTGGGGGGAACAGGCTTCCCAGGCCACCATTGGCTGTTGCCTGGAGAATATTCGCCGCCTGGACCACTTGGTCTCTATTGTAGTTGCCCTCGACATTGGCTTTTATGCGGGCCATGCTCCAGCCCTGCACTTGCATCACCGATTGGCGCCACTTGATCTGCTGCTCGGGTTTAACTTGGGCGACAACGCCTGACGACAAGACGATGGCGGTCAGGGCTGCTACAGAGTATCTGAGTTTCATGCAATGCTCCTTTCGAGGGAAAAAGACAGGACAATTGATTCATGTCCGGTATACGGTCTCTTGCAGGGAAGTATTCCACAGCGGTGGAAATATACTTCCCGATACACAGCTTGCCCGAAGCTCCGACCGCTCGGCAAAGATCACAACTTTGCCAGTGTCGGATGTCGCGCAAGATTCGCCAATGTGGCGACAAGTACGCCCGAGAGAACAGAACTACGTGCGCCATGGCCGTCGGCCAAGCCTGTCGATGGATGCCGGTTTGAGCGAAGCGCGGCTGCTCCCCATTGACGGGCCTGGCGTACGCTCTTGCCATTGCATCTTGAATCGCATGTGACGACTGGAATAAACGGAGGGTGGCATCCGTATATCGGCATATGGGGTCCAGACCCCACACGGAGATCATCATGGATACCAGAGACATCGCAGCCCCGTTGCTCGTAGCGGCATCATTGGCTGCGTGCTCCAACGACACCACCCAGCCGGCTGGTCATGGCAGAATCTCCGCTGGCATGCGCCGGTGGTAATGGCATGACCCTATGTGGCTTCGACAAGAATACTGCCCAACGCGGCAACTCTTCTCGTAGCGGCACCTGCGCCACTGGTTGTCCGCCCCTGTCTATGGTGGAGGGCGGGGCCGCTCCAAACGCCAACAGTGTAGAGACTCGGGACCACGGAATGAAACAGTGGGCGTTCAAGGGCAAACCACTCTACTGTTGGGTCAAAGACTGGAAGCGAGGGGGCAAGACGGGCGATGCATTCAATAGCGTCTGGCACATAGCAAAGTCCTGAGCACGAATGGATAGCCGCGCGATCCTTGCCGAATTGCCGCGCCTCCGGCGATATGCGCGGGCTCTTGTCAGCGATCGCGCCGGCGCAGATGATCTGGTGCAGGACACGCTGGAGCGCGCGCTCAACAAATGGCACTTCTGGCAACGCGAACGCGCTTTGCGCCCATGGCTATTTTCCATCATGCACAACCTGCACGTCGATGGCCGTCGCCGCGACGGTCGTGTCGAGTTTCGCGATGGTGAGGACCTGCCCCAGCCGATTCAGCGCGCCGAGCAGTTCGATGCACTGGAACTACGAGATTTGGAACGTGCGCTGACATTGCTGCCGCTCGACCAGCGCGAAGTCCTGCTATTGGTCGGATTGGAGGACCTAAGCTACTCTGAAGTAGCGCTTGCTTTGGGAATACCGCAAGGCACCGTGATGTCGCGCCTATCGCGTGCACGTATCCGCCTCAAGCAAGTGCTTGCCGGAGAATCAACACCGCAGTTGAAAGTGGTCAAGCCATGAATTCGCCAATTTCAGAAGATGATCTACACGCTTACGCCGATTGCCAGTTGGCCTCGTCCCGGTTGACACAGGTCGAGGCTTGGCTTGCCGCTCACCCCGAACGCCGGGCACAAGTCGCCGATTGGCGGTCGCAGTCGGCCAATTTGCACCGGGTCTACGATAACGTACTCGACGAACCCGTTCCAGCACGCCTCCTACCTGCTGCCAACGCACGGCGCTGGATCGATGGCCGCAGGGTCGCGGCAGTGGTGTGGCTGACGCTGGGTACCGTCATCGGTTTTGTCCTGCGAGCTGAGATCGTCCGTGACCCGCTACCGTCAATGGCCGTGGCCTCACTGCCGCGCCAGGCGGCGGTAGCGCACGCCGTATTCGTTCCCGAGGTACGTCATCCCGTCGAGGTGGGTTCTGACCAGGAGGCGCATCTCGTCGCTTGGCTTTCAAAACGCCTTGGCGCGACGCTGAAACCGCCAAGGCTGGATGAGGTCGGATACCGACTCATTGGCGGCCGCCTGCTCCCCGGTGAAAAGGGCGAAGTAGCTCAGTTCATGTATGAAAACCTGGCACACAACCGTCTCACCCTCTATGTTCGTCCGGATGCGCCAAATACTGACGGTGCGGCGTTCCGCTACGCGTTGGAAGATGGCATCGACGTCTTCTACTGGATCGATGGCCGCTTCGGCTATGCGCTGTCCGGCAGCACCGGGCGTGAAGACATGCTGCGCCTCGCCACCCTAGTCTATCAACAACAAACGAAACAGTGATTGCCCCGCCCAGGAGAATACCGATTTGGGACGCCGAAGGAATCATCAATGAGGTAATGAAGCCGCTTGTCTATCAAACCGAACTTACGCGTGGCGTGAGAAATTGGCTCGCAACCACGGTGAAGCGACTAGTGCGAGAAACCTGTCGCGCTACCCGCGACAGGATGGCGCCCACGCGCCACCTTGTCTCGACGGACATGTCGGTGCGGCCGGGGGACTTGTGGGCCTCGATTTGGCGGCCTTTGATAATTTCGATAACCCTCCTCGTCGCGCCCGCCATTGCAGAGGCGGCTACCGCGTGGAACGGACCGAAAGTGGTATTCACCAAGGCCAACGGCGCCAATTCCAGCCAGGCCGCCAACCAGGATCGGATCACGTCCAATGTCTGGCTGACACGCGGAAGTAACCAGGGAATCTACAATGCTGCCCGGGAATCCTCCTTTAGCCATTCAGTCAGTCCGGCCGATACCGAGTGGGCGACTGGGACCACCGCCAACTACGCATCGCTCAGCTATACCGATTGGGAGACCTGGAGCCGGAGCGTGGGAAACCCCCCGTCCACCCCCGGCGTTAACGCCGTCCTGCATCTCAAGACGGATGACATTTATATCGACATCAAATTCCTTTCCTGGTCCGAGAGGACCGGTGGCGGAATGTCCTATGAACGTTCCACGGTTACCATCGCCGTGCCGTCCAGCTACCTCCTTTCCATCACCACCGCGGGGTCCGGCACCGTCACCAGCACCCCCGCCGGCCTTAGCTGTGGCAACACCTGCAGCGCCACCTTCAGCGGTGGCACCAGCATCGTGCTTACTGCCACCCCCGCTTCCGGCTTCACCTTTGGCGGTTGGAGCGGCGCTTGTTCCGGTACGGGGGCATGTACGCTGACGCTCGAGGCGGCCGCGAATGTAACAGCCATTTTCACGTCTCCATCACCAACCGCCGATTGCCTCTTCAACTGGGCAGAAAGAAGTTTTCCGCATTTTTTCGCGCCGGCTGGTGCGGCATCGCTGACGCTGACCGGGACCGCGTTCTACTATCGATCCTATCCCGATACCGGCAATTACCTGGCGACGAACTCGGCTGACAATCATCTTTACGCCCTGGGTGTCGCCACCGGAGGCAGTCTGCTCGATTTGGGACCGATGACAGATTTCATCTCGGTCGCGGGGTGCGCCCATTAGTGCAATGCTGGGGCGTATTGCTCGTTTCGTCGGGCGACGAGCCAGGCCAAAGGCAAGCGAGGAATACCACTAAGGAAAATAGGTCACCCGTGTCTTTGGCGGGTGCAGTCGAAACTAGTTAGATTTCATGGTCTGAATTCTCCGCGAGAACGGCCGTGTTGGGTGGGCTTTGTATCTGTCTGTGATATCAGATGCCGAATTGTTTGCCGGCCCCCAGCAACGCTGCTGCCCCGAGGATTGCGAAGATCGCTGCCGCAATGCTGTGAACAAGTCGAACTGGCATCCTATGAGCGATGCGGTCGCCCAGAAGAACTGCAGGAACGTTGGCGATCATCATGCCCAGCGTGGTCCCGGCCACTACAGAAAACAATGACTGATATTGAGCCGCCAAGGCAACGGTGGCAACCTGGGTCTTGTCACCCATCTCCGCCAGGAAAAATGCGACCAGCGTCGTGCCAAACACTCCGAAGCGGGCCAGCTTGGCATCCTCTTCTTCAAACTTGTCAGGAATTAAGGTCCACACGGCCATCCCAATGAAGGAAAGGCCAAGTACCCAACGCAGGGTTTCCGGCCCCATGAGCGCGGTGATCCACGACCCGATTGCGCCGGCTAAAGCGTGGTTGCCCAGCGTCGCGACCAGGATGCCAAAAACAATCGGGAGGGGCTTGCGAAACTTGGCGGCGAGAATGAATGCCAGAAGTTGAGTTTTGTCACCAATTTCAGCGAGGGCGACGATACCGGTAGAGACGAGGAAGGCTTCCAAAGCGATGTACCATGGCCGGTAGTAGACAAATGACTATATCGCTCGTCCGGCCTGTCCGAAGGCGATATAGTCAAAGGTCTTGCCAAGTTTGGAAACCGCTTGCACCATGGCCTGCCGGCCAAGTATGTTGATGCAAACCCCTCCGCGTGGAGGTCGACTACTCCCCAATGACGTGTCAATTCTACCGCGCCCCTGGGAGGGCGTCTATCGTCGTCGAATCCAAATTCACGGGATTAGGTCCCAGTTGCCAATTGGGCGGCGCTCTGCATGGAGTTAGCCAAGGGCGAAACATGCTAATTGCATTTCAAATGGGTGCGGACCAAAAAGACTTGCAATTGCGAATGAGAATCGTTATCATTTAGTCTCTATGACTATTAGGGATTAACCATGAAACGATTCGGGTTGGAGTTGACGACACACGTTGCCGTGCTTGGACTGACACTTGGCTTGGTGCTTCCAGTCAATGCCCAATCTGGAAACGTAGGCCCGGATTACCTTCTGGTGATCCAGGACCATCGATTCAAGCCGGATGCGCTAACCGTACCAGCCGGGAAAAAGATCAAACTGACGATTGAGAACCGGGATGCAACACCGGAGGAATTTGAAAGTCACGCCCTTAATCGTGAAAAGGTCATTCCAGGTAAGAGTACCGCCACTATTTTCATTGGCCCGCTCCAACCCGGGCGTTACCCGTTCGTCGGGGAATTCAATGAAAAGACCGCCTTAGGCGTCATCGTCGCCCAATAACTGGGTTCGGGAGACATATCATGTTCGGAACCGCCGTCATCGTTTTTCGTGAAGTACTTGAGGCTGCAATCCTGATCGGAATCGTTGCAGCCGCAACCCGCTCTGTCCCAGACCGCAACCGCTGGCTCTTCATGGGCTTATTCGCCGGGTTGAGTGGTGCTGGGTTGGTTGCCGCCTTTACCGATGTCATCGGCTCGATGGCCAGTGGCATAGGTCAAGAGTTGTTCAATGCAATGATCCTGGGTGTCGCGGTACTGATGCTGGCATGGCACAACATTTGGATGTCCTCCCATGGCGCCGAACTGGCCGCCAACGCGCGTGAGGCGGGTAACGCCATCCGCGATGGCCGGAGGGAATGTTCGATCCTACTGGTGGTAGTCGGCCTTGCGGTACTGCGAGAAGGCGCAGAAACCGTGCTATTCCTCTACGGAATCGCAGCTAGCGATGGCGTGACGAATTCATCGATGCTGGCCGGGGGTGGAATCGGACTAGTCCTCGGGGTTGCCGTTGGCTACGCCGTCTATGCCGGACTGCTGCTTGTTCCGTTGCGATGGTTCTTCAACGCGACAGGATTACTCGTGTTGCTATTGGCCGCCGGCATGGCTTCCCAGGCAGCGCGCTTCCTGATCCAGGCCGATCTGCTCCCCAGCCTCGCCGCACCACTATGGGACACCTCAGCAACGCTTCCCGAAAACTCAATACCGGGCATGCTGCTGCACAGCCTGATCGGTTACGACGCCCGCCCTGCTGGTATGCAAATCGTCTTCTATGCGGCCGCGCTGGTCAGCATTGCCTTTGGCATGAAACTGGCCAGGCGAGAGAGTCACAAGAATGTTCGGAATCGCAATATTAAAACTCAACTCGATCCTCAATCACAGGGAATTACTTCATGAAAAATAGATATCTTGCGCTGTGCCTAGGCACACTCTTGTCGGGGGTCGCAACCGCTGGACCCGCTGACTATGTATACACTCCAAATGTCGAATACGGTGAACGCGAGATCGACTTCAAGCTTGGTTCGGCCAAGGACAGCACGGGTGACCGGCAACAGGCATCGAGTATCGGTTTTGGCTACGGTGCTACGGAGCGCTGGTTTACAGAAGTCTACGTGAAATTTCAGCGCGGCGGCGGCGACGGTAACCACCTCGATGCCCTGGAATGGGAAAACAAGTTTCAACTCACAGAACCTGGGCAATACCCGGTTGATATCGGACTGATCGCTGAACTCGAAAAGCCGCACCGAAAAGGCGAGCCCTCCTTCGAGTTCAAGTTTGGGCCGCTGTTCCAGACCGAGTTCGGCAAGCTCCAGCTGAACGCAAACCTATTGTTCGAGCGGAAGTTCCGCGGAACAGACGAAGACCTGGCAACGCAGCACAATACGGAGTTCGGCTACCAGTGGCAGATTAAGTATCGTTGGATGCCAAGCTTTGAGTATGGTCTACAAGGCTTCGGCGATCTGGGTAAATGGAATGACTGGGACCCTCGCAATCAACAAAACCACCGTTATGGCCCGGCTATATTTGGCAAACTCGCCCTCGGTAATCGCCAGGCCATCAAGTACAACGCTGCCTGGCTGCTAGGCGCCAGTCAGGCTGCGCCAGATCACACCTTCAGGCTACAGGTCGAATATGAATTCTAGGCAATGATGGCAACGGCAACTCCTTGACCATTGCCCATTGATCAAGTCAAGCCGCTTCGTGATTATTCTTTGATCGCCTCGACCGTGATCAGGAGGGTGACGGTATCACTGACGAATGGTGCGTAACGGCCCATGTCGAAGTCGCTGCGTGCGATCTTGGCCGATCCATTCGCGCCACATGCATAACCTCCCTATAAGACCATGAAACGGCAATTGAAGCGTGAGATTTCCAAGGTGGCCGGCCGTTTGATGCCCTTTATGGTGAGATCGCCTTCGACTCGCGTTAGCCGGTCCGCATCGAATATGAGGCGGGACGACTTGAAATTCGTCTTGGGGTAGTTGTCCGTATCAAAGAAATCTCCTGATCGCAAAATCTTGTCAAATACGCCGACGCCCGTGCTGATCGAAGCAGTCTCGATTGTGATTTCGATCAATCCGGATTTCGCTTCGACATCTAGCTCGATTACGCCACTGGTTTTGTCGAATCGGCCACGCTGATATGACAATCCCCAGTGGTCATATTCGAATGCCGCAAACGAATGATCCGGGTCAATCCTGAACTGATCGGCAGCGAGGCACGGAAATGCAACAATCATGAGGATTGCCGAGATCTGCCGAGCGATTTTTGAATGATTACACATTGAGTCCTAACCAACCGGGGTTGGGTAACCTGAATAGACCTCTACCTACTCCCGTTAACGAGTTCAGAAGGTGTTCTATTCCGCCCGGAACGAAGCTTTGAGGATGTTCGAGAACTACTATTACGTGAGTTGTTGGTGTCGGCAATCAGCTTTGGGCGTTTCTACTCAGCTAAATTGATGTCGTCACTCTAACCAGCCACTCCGGAGCAACTTCAAGGATCCAAGCCTCGAATTGCTTGTCCTTTCCTGCAAGAACCAGGGCGCCGAGCGACAGCATGATTCCGCCCAGTATCTTCTTGCCGAACACCCCGACCGCCAACAGTCGCCGCGAGCCAAACATAGCCCAGTGTGAGGCCATGCCAAGCAGTATCAACGGTAATCCCGCACCGAGACCAAACAGCGCCATCACCAGACTTACCTGAGCAAGGTTTTGGCCTTGGCTGGCCAACGTGATCGCCGCCCCCAGGGTTGGACCGACACACGGACTCCACACCAGACCAAGAAGGAGACCGAGTACAAACTGGCCACCCAAGCCGTCAATCGTCAGCCGGGACACCAGGGCACTTCCCGCGCCCGACACACCCGACGTGGCAAAGGCAAAGTGTTCCTGCAAGCGCTTTGAGAGTAGGAGTACGCCTATCACAATCAGTACTATCGCTGCGGCAGCACGGAACGTTTCTTGATCAATTCCAATTGCCGCACCCAAGCTCACAACGAACACACCAACCAGGGTGAAGGAGAGTAATAACCCCATCGCCAGTGCCAAGGGACCAAGCCGGTGCACCGCTGTGGCGCTCACAAACAAAATCGGAATAATTGGCAGGACGCATGGCGACAGGATCGACAGGCCCCCTGCGACGAACGACAGGCCGTAGGCGCTCAAGCTCATGTCCGTCGGTAGTGTCTAGAGTGATTTTCTCAGGAGCGCGGCAATATCTTTCTGGTCGGTGTCCCCAAGGGACCGACCTTGCTCCTTACCCCCTTTGAAGACAATCAAGGTGCCTTGATACCTCACCTTGAATCGTTTGACGACATCCTTCTGTTTATCGAAATCAACACGCATCGCTGAAACTTCCTTGAACTCCGGAGTTTTCAGCAATTCCGAAACGACAGGACCCTGCGCCTTGCAGGTGGGACACCAATCCGCATGTATGCTCACAAGGATTGACTTGCCTTCCTTTTGCAATCGATCAAACCCGGATTGATCAAATGGCGTTTCGGCATATGCCGGGCCAATGGCCAAGACCAACACTATCAACATCACTTTGCGAAGCGGATGGAACATACGATGTCTCCTCGTGAACATGGCGTTTGACAGCTCTAACTGGGGCGTTTGGGGTCGTCCTTTGGTTTGGCGCCGGTCGGGATGGCAACCCTGTCAGGCACGAATCGAGTCAATCTTCGCAAAGCAGGTTAAATGCCTTAACGATCTTTGTCAATATACAACTGTGGTTACTTTCTTTTGTCGTCTCCGTTCGGTAGAATGGACGTAAGTAGGATTCAGGAAAGGTTGGGGCGTTTATGTTTGAAATCTTGGGGTCCCGACAAAAGGAGCTTTTGCGACTAATGTTGCGGCACAAGGCTGGACTGACCGTCGAGGAATTGGCCACGGAGTTCCACATTACTCGCAATGCAGTTCGACAGCACTTGTCAGCCCTCGAAAATATCAACCTGATCAGAAAGGGTGTGACCCGTGCGTCAGGCGGGCGACCGGAACAGCTCTATGTTTTGACTGACCAGGGTAAGGAGTGCTTCCCCCGGCACTATGACTGGTTTGCGCAGCTGCTGATCGAGTCAGTGATGAAAGAGGTTGGGGCAGACGATTTCGGTGAACGGCTCAAGAACATTGGCACCCAAGTCGGCCAACGCCTAAGCGCGCAACACCCGGATCTCATAAGTCATAAAGATAAGGTGCAGAAGCTTGCCGAGTTGCTCGATCAACTCGGGTACGACGCGAAAATGGTCGGCGATAACCGAACCGATGAAGTCGCGGCAGACAATTGTGTTTTCCATGCACTCGCGTTGAAGAATCCAGCAATTTGCGAATTTGACCTGGCTCTCCTATCGACTTTCACGGAGGGCAAGGTTGAACACCAGGAATGCATGGCCAAAGGGGGCAATTCATGTCGGTTTAAGTTCACCCCCATTGAGGCGTAAACTTTCTTATCCCATCGGCAAGGTATCGGTTGACGGCTTTCCAACGCACCCGTGCTGGCAGCAAGATAATCAACTTTCAGTCGACCGTCGTTGATCGCGAGTAACCAGCCGATCATTTGAATCCGCCGGGAGTATGCAGACACCTAGCATCGAATTCGACCACGCCTCATTCCCTCGCGGAGAGTGACAGCTGACGCAAGGGAAGCTGCCGCTCAAGGCGACGCGGTGAGTGGCGGGTTGATGGCGACTTGAGTCGAAGATCTCCTCGATCTCGCTTCCACTTACCTGCCCTTCAAATTTCGCTGCTACATAGCCGCCGTTCCCCAGCGCACGGAGCCAGCAACAACCGGCCACCGCGCAGATTGTCATATTGGTCCGCAACCAGGTGAACAGCGGCCGCTGGGTAAATGCCTAAGGGAATTTCGGCGCCGCGCGCCTGAAGGGCCGCTATCCAAACTCCTCAG
>Ga0208566_1001582_pt1 | contig 13027 bp, 12 predicted proteins | sample PL_2010_150m_FD_184159 | JGI IMG/M metagenome (GOLD analysis project Ga0208566, IMG submission 184159) | Freshwater microbial communities from Powell Lake, British Columbia, Canada to study Microbial Dark Matter (Phase II) - PL_2010_150m... | ecosystem: Environmental > Aquatic > Freshwater >...
GCACATAGCCCAATCCATTTTCAGTTATAACTTGAATTGCCTTTAATGTTTCTTGAGCATCACTTTTTGTCATGTCTGCCAAATTGCTTATCTTTATTCCATTCTTCCATATTTGATCAAATGACTTGACCTGATTAGTTCCTAACACATCTGTAGAGTGAAATATTGCACCTTTTCCATTATTGCTGTTTATCATAAGTATTTCAGAATCATCAAAGATGAAGACATTTTGTGATATGTCTGATGTCTTGATCTTGATTCCTGTTGGTAGTCCATGAAAAGTCTCAGAGCCTACAAGGCCTGGTGGAATTACTATCTTGACATCAATGTCTTTTCTCAAGACATGAAGAAGCACTTCTTTGCATTGTGATAAAAGATTGAGCCCCCACGAATCTATTACTACATGTATTGATGTCTTGGAACCTTCTATCATTGTCTGAAGTTGTTTGAATACATAGTTTGGAGCCAAGTGGAAGTATCTTTGCTCCTCTGATCCTCTTGCCTTTTTGCTATCCTCGCTTAGCTCTTTTAATTTTGTAATAAGACTATTCATTGCATTTACTCGGTTAATCTGTTCTTGGATAATTTCATCAAAAGCGTCTTCTGGTGCGATTGCAGTACACATTATTGGTTTACTTTTTGATATTATTGCAATCTTTTTTTTCTCAAGTTTAAGCAAGGTTGGATAAACTTTGGTTCTTGGTAAATTGGAGTAATATGCTAGTTCTCCTGCAGAAATTGTACCCTTTGTAATCAGAGTGACATAGGCTTGTGCCTCATACTTGCTCAACCCAAACTCTTCTAGACTTACGGCTAGGTCTTGGCCTTTTACCATTGTTTGAATTTATCAAGTTCAAAGGTAAGGTGAATAGCTAAATTCATTGAACAAAGCTTGGAAAAAATACTAAGCTGTATCCATGGATTGTGTGACTGTAGTGACATGACTTGACGTAACAAGGACCGTATATGTATAAAGTCAAGTCTCTTGTTGGGAATGATAAATCAATCAAAATGGATTATTGAAAATAATAGTAAGAGCCAACTTGTACGGGCAAGCACAATCAAGCCGAGAATTGATTACGCCACTGAAATTGTAGATGGTTTGCTTGATGTTCTGGCACGACACCGACAAGATGTAAACAAAAATAATTTAGAGTTGTATCAAAGACTAGACAAGGACTCTCAGGTACTCTCTACACTTGAAAAACAAGTTCGATATGAACTTGAACTGTCTTATACGATTGAATCGCTAAGGCAGGTAAGACGAAGTATTGATTGTATAGTTGGACTTGGAAACGTTCCTACCGTACTCTCTCCGACAATATCTGTTGTTAGAACGATTAGGTCTAAACTCTTGGCGCTCATGCCGGCTATGGATTTTCAATTAGGGGAATTGTCATTACTGTTGGGTGGAATTATAATTGATGCCGCACACTTGGCAAGCACAAACTTGGACTTTGGCAAGGCAAATGAGGTCTCAAGCAGGCTATTGGATGAAGCTAAATTGATCGCCGACTCTAAAATATACAAGCAGTTCCCTAATCTAGATTTCTGGTAAGGCACTGATATGTTAAATTTTACAAAGAATGATAACCAATCTGACTTGTCTGATCATCTTGATAAAATCAAGACACTGTCTTCAAAAATTGAGCAAAAAATATCTCAAAAGGGAAAAGACGAAAGTGATTCTTTTATTGAGACTCTGTCTGTCGAGGAGTTAAAAGACATAAGGCAAGTGATGCAGGCTGCAGAATATTTACTTACAAAATATCACGATAAGCGTGATATCAAAGTCTTTTTAGAAGAGTTTATTGGAATTATACTAAACGCATCAAACTCTGTTAATGGATTGAAAACTGAACTTGAAGACTTGGTTATATCTGCGGAATTTGCATTACACCAGATTCAGACATTGCACGATGATGTGACTGAGAATCTTGCCTTTGGCAAAGTACCTCAAACCAAGATTGATGACTTTAGGATCCCTTCGCTTCTAAGCACTCTTACTCCAAAAGTTGAACCTGTAAAAATTGAGCCTGTAACGACTGAAATACCGAGAACTGAAGTTGGTTCAATTAATTTAACAAATTCTGCTAGACGAGTTAACACCGGTGATTACCTTGAAAGAACAGCAGTCGAGATATAGTTGATGATATTATGAGTCTAGCCCCACAAGAATTAGAAAATAGCGCAAGCAAATTTGCAGCAGAAGCAATAAAACTTGATTCTCAAGGTGCCAGAGGAATGGCAATTGCAAATTATCAAAGAGCGATTGAATCACTTGTTAAATTAATCCAGCTTTATCCTGAAAACAAACTAAACAGAGTATATCAAGAGAGAACTGCCGCATATCAAAATCGCATCAAGGCATTGCAGCTGAATAATGTTGAATTGGAACCAGCTGTAGATCCAAAAGCAACTCCTGAAGAACAAAAACAATCTCTTACCAAAAATGAACTAGACTCACTGATAATGAAGGAAAAACCAAACGTAACATGGCAAGAAGTCATCGGCTTGGACGATGCAAAGAATGCTTTACGAGAATCAATTGTATATCCTGCAAAACGACCAGACCTGTTTCCACTTGGATGGCCAAGAGGAATCTTACTTTATGGTCCACCGGGTTGTGGAAAGACAGTCATTGCAGCAGCTACTGCAAACGAGATTGATGGTTACTTTATCAACGTAGATGCAGCATCTATGATGAGCAAGTGGCTAGGAGAAGCTGAGAAAAATGTCTCTAAACTATTCCAGATGGCAAGAGGCTTGGCAGAAAAAGAAGGACTTCCAGTTATATTATTTATTGATGAAGTAGACTCCCTTCTTGGTAATCGTAACAGTGAGATTGGTGGAGAGATTCGTGTCAAAAACCAATTCCTAACCGAGATGGATGGAATCAACGGTAAAGGAAAAGACCTCAAACTCTATGTCATTGGTGCAACAAACAAACCATGGAGTCTTGACTGGCCATTTCTTAGAAGATTTACCAAGAGAGTTTATGTTTCACTTCCATCACTTGAAGCAAGAGAAGCACTCTTCAATCTCTACACTGCACCATTACACAAGGATGATAAAGTAAAGGCAATGGAGCTTGCAAAACTTGCAGATGGGTATAGTGCATCTGATGTTAAAGATATTTGCCAGTCCGCACAATTGATGGTTGTAAATGATTTGTTCCACTCCCCAAACTTTGGAGAAGAAGTATTGGGAGAGCCAAAATCACAACCGCGTATACTGACAACAGCTGACTTCAAAGAGATCGTATCAAGAAGAAAGCCAAGTGTTAGCATGGAAATGATTAGGGCCTACTACAAGTGGACTGAACAATTCAAAGCACTCTAGATTTTATTTTTTAAACAATTTTGTTTTTGCAAAAATCTCTGTTTTAAAATTTAGATCGGCATAAAATTTAAATTCCTATCAAAATCCACATGCAGAGGGTTTCAAGGATACCGACAAGAAAGGCCAAACATGCAAACAAGTTTGGTATATTAATTTTAGAAGATGGGACTATTTTTGAGGGTATGGGGTTTGGCTATTCTACCACTGTCTTTGGTGAAGCCGTATTCAATACTGGTATGACTGGCTATATTGAGGCACTCACGGATCCTTCCTATAGTGGACAGATTCTAACACTTACCTATCCTCTTGTGGGAAACTATGGCGTTCCTGACCCTATGGCAAAAGACTCCGATGGTATACGAAAAAACTTTGAATCTGAAATGATCCAGGCAAGGGGGCTAGTTGTACATGAATTATCCCTTACAGCAAGCCACTGGAATTTATCCCTGACACTTGATGAATGGCTGTATAATGAAAAAATTCCAGGAATTTCAGGAATTGATACAAGGGAACTTACAATAAAACTTAGAACAAGTGGAGTAATGATGGGAGCACTTGCAGTATCTGATACCCCAATTGATGTATCAGAACTTAAGAAGAAACTGGTATCTGCTAAAAAATACAACGATGAGGAATTTATGAATGCTGTATCTACAAAAGAGCCACAAATATTTGGTTCAGAATCTGAATCAATTGTGGTAATTGATACTGGAGTAAAAAATGCAATATTGCGAAATGTTCGAAGCCTGGGATACAAGGTAATCAAAGTTCCATGGAATTATTCAATTGAGAAAATTTTATCATACAATCCAAAAGGAGTTGTTGTCTCAAATGGGCCAGGCGATCCGCTCAAGTGTGGTGAAACAATGAAGACTGCAAAATCATTAATTGAGAAAAATATTCCAACACTGGGAATTTGTCTTGGCGCACAAATCTTGGGACTGGCAGGTGGTGCAAATACTTACAAGCTAAAGTATGGCCACCGGGGACAAAACAAATCCTGTATTGATCTTGATAGCAACCACGTTTATGTTACTAGTCAAAATCATGGATACTGTATTGATCCCGAATCTTTGAAAAATACTGATTTTAAATTGTGGTTTACAAACGCAGATGATAAAACAGTAGAAGGAATAAAACACAAACAAAAAAAGATAATTGCTGTACAGTTTCATCCAGAGGCATCGCCTGGACCTTTTGATTGCATGTTTATTTTTGAAGAGCTCAAGAAACTCATAGGGGAGGACAATGCCAAAAGATGAGTCGTTAAAGAAGATTCTAGTTCTTGGCAGTGGGGCAATCAAAATCGGAGAAGCAGGCGAAAGTCACTTCAAGTGGCCGTCAATTCGACTACTCCGGTAGCCAGTGCCTCAAAGCCATCCAGGAAGACGGAATCAAGAGTGTACTTGTAAATCCAAACATTGCCACAATTCAAACTGATACAAGGTTTGCAGACAAGGTATACTCTATTCCTGTAAATCCTGAATATGTGGAATCTATCATAGAAGCAGAAAGACCTGATGGTCTAATGCTTGGCTTTGGAGGCCAGACTGCACTCAACTGTGGAGTAAAGCTAGATGAACTTGGGGTTCTAAAAAAATATGGCATCAAAGTACTTGGAACTCAGGTTACTGGAATCCAAGCCACTGAAGATAGACAGCTCTTCAAGGATTCCATGATTGCATGTAATGTACCTGTTCTCAAAAGTAGGACAGTATACAACTTCGAAGACGCAAAAAAAATTGCAAATGAATTGGGCTATCCTGTTATTGTAAGGGTAGCATATACGCTAGGTGGAAAAGGTGGAGGTGTTGCACACAACGAAATCGAATTACATGAAATTGTATCAAGAGGTCTTAACGCAAGTCTGGTGGGTCAAGTTCTAATTGAAGAATATGTGGGTCACTGGAAACAAATTGAGTATGAAGTAATGGCAGATTATACTGGAAACAATGTGATAATCTGTAATATGGAAAATGTACTTTCAATGAGAGTTCACACTGGAGATAACATTGTAGTAGCACCATCTCAGACACTTGACAATTATGAATATCAATTATTGCGTTCTGCCGCATTACGTGCTGCAAAACATGTGGGAATTGTTGGAGAGTGTAATGTTCAATTTGCACTAGACCCAGATTCTGACAAATATGTTGCAATTGAGATGAATCCAAGACTTTCTCGCTCATCGGCTCTTGCAAGCAAAGCAACTGGATATCCTATTGCATACATGGCAGCAAAAATTGTGATGGGATATACTTTGCCAGAACTTGTAAATCGCATAACAAAAACTACAACTGCCTGTTTTGAGCCATCTCTGGATTATATTGTATGCAAACACCCTAGATGGGATTTTGGCAAGTTTGAACTTGCTAATCGTAATCTTGGACCTACCATGAAATCCGTAGGTGAGGTCATGGGTATTGGGAGGTGCTTTGAAGAGTCATTGCAAAAATCAATACGAATGCTAGAAATTGGAAACGATGGCCTAGTTGCAAATCGTAGTGGTGACAAAAAATACGACATTGAAGAGATTGAAAATAAACTCCAACATGCTGATGATCGTATCTTGTACTATGTTGCAGAGGCAATCAGACAAGAAATGCCTGTTGAGCGTATCTACAAGCTCTCTGCAATTGACCCGTGGTTTATAGAAAAAATAAAAAATATAGTAAATTCAGAAAAAAGAATCAAAGAGTCTAAACTTGAAAAAGATGTACTTCACGAGGCAAAAATATTGGGCTTTTCTGACAAACAAATTGGAAGGCTGACTGGAAAAGATGATCTTGAGATTAGAAAATTAAGGAAAAAAGAGGGAATCTTACCTGTTGTGAAACGAATTGACACACTTGCAGCAGAGTGGCCTGCCAAGACCAACTATCTATACCTGACATATGGTGGAAATACAAGTGACTTTGAGATAACAACTGACTCTCAAAAAATAGCTGTACTTGGTGCAGGTCCATACCGAATTGGTAGCAGTGTAGAGTTTGACTGGGGGACAGTAAACATGGTCTGGGGATTAAAAGAAAACGGTGTAAAAGAAGTATCTGTAATTAACTGCAACCCAGAGACAGTATCGACTGATTATGATATCTGTGATAGGCTATACTTTGAAGAACTCACACTAGAACGAGTTTTAGATATTGCAGAATTTGAAAAGTTAGATGGTATTGTTACGGCAGTAGGAGGGCAGACTGCAAACAATCTTACTCCAAAACTTGCACAAAATGGAATTAAAATTATTGGAACATCTTTTGAGGATATTGATAGAGCTGAGAATCGTTCTACATTTAGCAAAGTACTTGATGATCTAAATATCCGACAGCCCCCATGGCAGGCATTTTCAAGTCTTGTTGACGCTAAAAAATTTGCAGTAAAAGTAGGATATCCAGTTCTTGTAAGACCCTCCTATGTCCTAAGTGGAGCTGCAATGAAAGTTGTATGGTCTGAAACTCAACTCAAAAAATATCTCCAAGAGGCAACCAATGTCTCACCTGACTATCCTGTTGTCATAACAAAGTTCATGCTAAATTCACTTGAAGCAGAAGTTGATGGTGTGGGTGATGGAGAAAATGTTGTGATTGGCGCAGTGATTGAACATATTGAAGGTGCCGGAGTTCATTCTGGAGATTCTATGATGTGTATTCCTCCATGGACTCTAAACAACAAAGCAATTGATGCTATACTTGATTACACGCAAAAAGTAGCTGTTGCATTTAAGATCAAGGGACCATTTAATCTGCAATTTTTGATACACCAAGACCAGGTCTATGTGATAGAGCTTAACATCAGGGCATCACGCTCCATGCCATTTGTCTCAAAATTTGTAAGAATGAATCTTATCAATCTGGCAGCGCGTGCAGTATTGGGCAAACCACTACCACATGTTCAAAAAGATAGATGGCGTAAAATTCATAATTATGGTATCAAAGTTCCACAATTTTCCTTTATGCAGCTTGAAGGTGCAGATGTTGTATTGGGTGTAGAGATGCAGTCAACTGGTGAGGCTGCATGCTTTGGTGAGAGTTTCTACGATGCACTTGCAAAGGGGCTGACATCTGTAGGGTACTCTCTTCCAAAAGAGGGCTCTGTACTTATCAGTGCAGGTGGGTCTGAGAACAAGGAAAAACTGTTGCAGACTGCACTTTTACTCAAAAGCCTAGGATACAAATTACTTGCAACAGAGCATACTGCAGAATTTCTGTCGGATAAAAGAATAGGCGATGTTGAAGTAGTCTATAAAATAAGTGAGCCAGAAAGAAAGCCAAACATTGCAGATTTGTTATATGAGCGAAAAATTGATTTTATCATAAACGTCCCAAGCACTTCAACACTTGAAAAATATGTTGGCATGCTTTATGATGAATACCAAATTAGAAGAAAGGCAGTAGAGCTTGGAATTCCAGTACTGATAACTACAGAGCTTGCAGATTCTTTTGCAAAGACTTTGGAATGGCTAAAGCATAACGAGACGACCAAAAAACCATTGGAATCATACGAGAAGATAGACTAGTATCAAATTACATTTTCAAGTATTGATTCGTCCCCAATTATAGTTCCATCAAGTGTTACAACTTTGGCAGAGTAGAGATCCTTGACTCTCTCAAGTATTGGAGAGATTGATTTTTTATGATATCTTTTAGTTGTGGCAAAAAAATACTTGTTAAAAGATGGGATGATGATTATCTCGATCTCTCCTTTACTTGATGAAAATATTTTGCTCTTGTCTGCCTTGATTGATACCCATAATCTTTGTCCGTCCAATACTGAGCCTTCTTGGAAATACACTGGATGAAGATGACCCATTACAATTCTGTTTATCTGAGAGAAATTCTCAGACGGCATTACATGACCATGTGTAAGCAATGTGTCTCCTATAACTAGACCTGATGGTCCTGTCATAGTGACATAGTCTGGAACTAGACGGGACAAATTGCCGTCATGATTTCCTGGTATTACTATGGTGTTTATTTTTTTTCCAATCTCAAAAAACATTGGTACTGTCTGCCACTCTATCTTTGAGATTGACTCTATTCCTGATTTTACATCTCCCAAGAGAATGAGGGTATCAGGTTTTTCAGATTCAATCAGGGAATGAAGACTAGAATGAATCTCTTGAATCATCTCCTCGGGTCTTACATTGATGTCATTTGAGATCATACCAATCTCAAATCCTATGTGTAAATCAGTTACAACCAGAAATTTTTTACCATCTTCTAAAATTAAGGCTGGCTGTGAAGGAATTATTCTTGTCTTTACCATTTAAGATATACGTAACTTTTTTCAATTAAATTCTTGTGAAAGAGTCTGGAAATATAGAGTCTATTGTATCATCAAAGGGCGTAAAATTACACCTGTTTGAGCCAAGCAACAGAAAGATCTGGACTGTAGTAGGGAAAGAAAATGAACACTGGCTTGACTTGGATTTAGGATATTGTTCATGTGAGGATTATTACTATAACGCAATGGAAAAGGGAAGACCGTGTTATCACCTAAGTGCGGTCAAAGCTGCAATGGAACAAGACAAAATTGAGGTGGTAAAATTTCAAGATTCAGAGTTTGAGAGTTTTATTTTAGCTCTAGTACAAGATCTAGTTTAGATAAAAGAAATCTAAATCTTGATTGAAAAAATCAATTGAACTAAAAACTATCTGTTATCTACTTTAGAGGTATTGTAAACAGATCTTCTTTTGAGACTCCTTTCCAGAGTCCAATCATGCCTTCTGGTTTTACTTCTTCTACCTTTGTTATTTTTTGGATTTTTATGTGATCAGGAGTTGGAGGCATCCAAAGCATTGCCATATAATCGCCTATATTTCCTACAGTGTCAGGTCTTGCAGATGAAATCTTGTCTTTTGCAAATCCATTTGCAACAAGTGCATCTGTTGCAGATTGTTCTAAATCTCTTCTACCATGCGTAAAAAGATAAACAGCTTTTGTTGTATCTACTTGAATCAATAAAGTACATCCAGAACATTGCTTTAATCAATATTACTAAATTCAATCTTGGATTATATACCTCATAATCAAAGCCGAAAGCATTGGTCAATGTTCTAGTTGTAGGCTCTGGTGGACGAGAGCATGCTATGGGCTGGAAGCTTACTCAAAGTACTAAAGTGGATAAAATTTATCATGCCCCTGGAAACGGTGGTACTCTGAACAATGTAGATATTCCTTCTGATGATATTGAAGGTCTTGCCAAATTTGCAAAAGAGAATAACTGTATAACAGTTGTAGGTCCTGAAGTTCCATTGTCAATGGGGATAGTTGACGAGTTTACCAAAAGAGGTCTTTTAATATTTGGTCCTACCAAGGATGCAGCACAGCTAGAATCAAGTAAGATCTGGGCAAAAAATTTTATGAAAAGAAATGATATTCTAACTGCAAGGTTTGAAGTCTTTGATGATCCAAAAAAAGCAATTGAATTTGCCAAGTCCGTGGATTATCAATTGGTTGTTAAAGCAGATGGACTTGCTGCAGGAAAAGGAGTGATTGTCTGCAATGACTCTTTTGAAACAATTGATGCAATTAACAAGATACTAGTTGAGAAAAACTTTGGTAATGCAGGCTCTAGAATTATTCTAGAAGAGCGAATAGATGGAATAGAAGCATCCTTTATTGCAATATCTGATGGAAATGTTGCATACCCAATGGCAACAAGCCAAGATCATAAAAGAATCTATGATGATGACAAGGGACCAAATACTGGTGGAATGGGGACCTATTCACCAACTCCTGTAATTGATGATTCTACTGCAAAAGAGATTCAAAAAAATGTCATTGAAAAGACTATACATTGTATGAAAAAAGAAGGAATTGTATTCAAGGGATTTTTGTATGCTGGGATAATGCTAAAAGATGGCAAGCCGTATGTTTTGGAGTTTAATGCAAGAATGGGTGACCCAGAATGTCAACCAATAATGATGCGCATGGATTCTGACTTGTTTGATTACATCCAAGCAAGCATTGATGGGACTCTGTCCTTATTGCCGCTTATTTCGTGGAAGGAACAAAGCGCAGTATGTGTTGTGTTGGCATCTAAGGGATATCCAGAATCATTTTCTAAAAATGAAGAGATACTGGGCCTTGATATTACAACTCCAAGCTCACAGGTATTTCATTCTGGTACCAGAAAAGAAAATGGTAAGATCTTGACAAGTGGTGGGAGGGTACTTGGAGTAACTGCAACTGGAGATACACTAGAGGATGCGATAAAAAATGTATATGCGCGAGTAGACGCCATAACATGGCCTTCCAAGTATTGTAGACTGGATATTGGCAAAAAAGGACTCTCTTCTTACTTTACATAAATGACCGCGTCTTCTGTTACAACACAGTCCATTTTTACATCGTGGTCATCATAAGGAAATGACCTGAGTACCTGTTTTGCATATGTCATGCCAATCTTTTTTGATTTTTTTCCATGCAGATATCTGTCATAAAACCCAAAGCCGTATCCTAATCTATATCCCTCACGTGTAAGTGCAATTGCCGGAACCAGCACAACATCCACGTTTTTAACAGTCTCACATTTTTCCTTTGGTTCCATTACTCCAAAGTTTCCAAGTTCTAGATCTCCTAAACCTGATATTTTCTTAAAAATTAAATCATTTTTGTCTACTCTTGGTAGTGCAAATTCTTTTCCTTGATTGAAAAATTCCTGTAGCAGGTCATGTGTCTGAACTTCACTTCCTATTGAATAATACACGCCAATTGAAGTTGCTTTTCTGTAAAAATCAATTTTTCTTAAATTATCTCGAATTCTGTTACTTGCAATTTTTATAAAATCAAGTGAGAGATCATCTCTTGCATCTAATAGCTGCTTGCGAAGCCTTGCCTTTTCAATTGTGTTGGACAAATTCTTTACTAATTGATGCAGCTGTTACAGTGTTTTTTAAAAGCATCGCTATGGTCATAGGGCCAACTCCTCCTGGAACAGGAGTAACATATGATGCCTTTTTGATGACATTGTTATAATCTACATCCCCCACAAGTTTTCCTTCTAGTCTTGTAGTTCCCACATCTATTACAACGGTGCCTTCTTTTACCATGTCTTCAGTTAGGATGAATTTTTTCCTATCTCCAATTGCGGTAATTATGATGTCTGCTCTTTGGCAATGTTCTTTGAGATTTTTTGTCCTCGAATGGCATGTTGTAACTGTAGCATTTTTTTCAAGCATTAAATTATAAAGTGGTTTTCCAACTAGATTGCTTCTGTTTATGATGACTACATTTTTTCCTTCAAGATCAATTTTGTAATATTCGAATAATTCCATTATTCCTGAAGGTGTACATGGCTTGAGTATTGCTCTTGCAGATGTCAAAAGACCGATGTTGTATGGGGTCAACCCATCCACATCTTTTAGTGGAAAAATTCTTGAAGTTGTTGTAAACTCATCTAACTGGCTAGGTAATGGTAACTGGACTAGTATTCCATGAACCGTATCGTCTTTATTTAATAAATCAATTAATGAGTTCATCTCTTTTTGAGAAAATATGGCAGGAAGTTTGTGGTCTTTAGTTGTTATGCCGACATCGGCACATGCTTTTTGTTTGTTTTTAACATATGTGGCAGATGCAGGATCATCGCCTACGAGGACTGTGGCAAGGCATGGAGTTATTCCGGAATTTTGTAATTCCTTTACTGCTACTCTTACTCTATCCTTGACAGAAGTTGCTACCACAATACCGTCAATTTTCTGTCCTATCAAACAAACTTGGATTCTTTTTTGGATATTTAATCTTTGGAAGCACAGATTGTAGTCTAGAATGAATTTAGTTAAAATCATTAAGATGTAATCTATAAAGAAATCATTGAAAATTGACTTTGATACAAATGAATACATCAAAAAAATAGCAAAAAGTGATACACACTTTCATACGTTTATCAATAAAGAAAATCTTGCAGCTGGAGTTCTCCGACTAGGGCCCGGTGAGGAAGATACTCAAGAGCCACATGAAAGTGATGAGATTTATCATGTTGTTAGAGGAGACGGATTTCTTCTAGTTGATAAAAATGACTATCCTGTTTCAGAAGGCATGTCGTACTATGTTGCAAAAAAGATTCCACACAAATTTCATGGCAATAAAAAAGAACTTGTTGTAATGTATTTTTTTGGCGGACCAGATATTTAGTATAGTACTGTTTTTCTTCCAACTATTTTGATCTTGCCTTTTGCAAATAGCTTGACAGCCTTTGGGTAAATTTTATGTTCTTGTTTTAGAATTCTTTTTGCAAGTGTCTCCTCTGTATCATCATTTTTTACCTCAACAACTGATTGTAAGATGATGGGACCTGTATCCACTCCTTCATCTACGAAATGTACTGTACACCCAGCATATTTTACTCCGTACTCTATTGCTTGTTTCTGTGAGTGTAATCCTGGGAACGATGGTAGTATGGCAGGGTGTATGTTCAAAATTCTTCCCTTGTAATGCTTGATAAATTCTGGACTCATTATTCTCATAAATCCTGCAAGGCATATCAAACCATTTTGGGGGGTGACTTTGTATCTTTCCAGCACTGATACTAGTTTAGAGTCATACTCCCAATTTCCACCCTTTACAGTGCTACTCTCGATAATCTCTGTTTTCACTCCTAATTTTTGGGCAATTCCAAGACCTTTTGCATAGGGTTTATTTGAAATTACCACCGCGGGATTGACTGGAATTTTATTTTTTT
>Ga0208566_1001583_pt1 | contig 13024 bp, 12 predicted proteins | sample PL_2010_150m_FD_184159 | JGI IMG/M metagenome (GOLD analysis project Ga0208566, IMG submission 184159) | Freshwater microbial communities from Powell Lake, British Columbia, Canada to study Microbial Dark Matter (Phase II) - PL_2010_150m... | ecosystem: Environmental > Aquatic > Freshwater >...
ATCGTCATTCCGCGCGATCCTGCGTGCGCCGTTTGCGGACAAGCTTAAGCGTGTTGAAGCGTGAGGGAGGCAATGCCGGGTCTCGCCCCGGCAACTTCACCTGCCCATCAGAATAGTTTGCGATGCCTCACCCCACGTGGCGCATGCGCCACCAGTACCGAACCCACCAATACTGCCCAGAACAGCGCAGCGTCGAACCCCGCCAGCATTCCCGCGCCCGCCAGCAGCACGACCTTGAGCAATACCGTCAGCCCATTCAATTGAGAAAAGTACGCGGGGTAGGACCAACGCTCGAGTCCGGCCATGGCAATTCCCGCTCCCATCAACGCCGCCACATAGCCAACCGACTCGGCGGCCGGGCGCATTCCTACTACAGCGGCGCCCAAGCCGACCACCCCGACCAGGTGCACTGCGCGCAGCAGGGTGATCACCAGACCGCGACCGGGGAAGTCGCGCAGTTGCCCGGGCCTGCCGACCTCACTCACCGCGGTCTCGCCAGCAGCCGGATATCTTCGCCGACCCGGCTGATGTCGATGATGCGCAAGTCTCGCCGGCCTGAAAGTGCCGCGAGCTCCGGCAGGTCGAACATGCCCCTGGCCGCATCGCCGAGCAGCGTCGGCGCAACGTATAGCAACAGTTCGTCGACCAGACCTTCACGCAGCAATGACCCATTGAGCTTGAAGCCGGCCTCGGCATGCACTTCGTTAATATCGCGTCGCGCCAGTTCGATCATCAAGGCCGCGAGATCGACCTTGCCGCGGTGGTCTGCCAGGACCATCACTTCGGCGCCGCGCTCGCGCAAAGCCGCCAGTTTCACCGGGTCCGCCACGGCGGCTGCCACGATAACCGGACCGCCGTCCAGCAGCCGCGCCGACAGCTGAATTTCTAGCCGGCTATCCACCACTACCTTGAGCGGACGGCGCAGTGCATTGCTGCCGTAATCCACGCCACGCACCGTCAGTCGGGGATCATCATCCCGGATGGTGCCGATGCCGGTGAGAATGGCACAGGCGCGGGCACGCCAGCGATGGCCATCGGCGCGCGCCTCGGCAGCGGTGATCCACTGGCTGCTGCCGTTGTTCAGTGCGGTCTTGCCGTCGAGGCTGGCGGCCACCTTCAAGCGCAGCCAGGGTCGGCCGCGGGTCATGCGCGAGATGAAGCCAAGGTTGATCTCGCGCGCCTCGGCTTCCATCAGGCCGCACTCCGTCGCGATTCCCGCCGCATGCAGGCTCGCCAGGCCCCGCCCCGCCACCTGCGGATTGGGATCCTGCATGGCGGCCACCACGCGGGCGACGCCGGACTCGATCAAGGCCGCCACGCAAGGCGGGGTGCGGCCCTGGTGGCTGCAGGGTTCCAGTGAGACATAGGCGGTGGCGCCGCGGACGTCGGCCCGCGAGGTGCGGGCTGCCGCGAGCGCCTGGATTTCGGCGTGATTCATTCCCGCCGGTTGGGTGTACCCTTCGCCGACGGTGCGGCCGTCCTTCACCAGCACACATCCCACCCGGGGGTTCGGTGTCGTGGTGTAGAGGCCCAGGTGCGCCAGCTCCAGTGCGCGCGCCATGAAGCCCTGGTCGGCGGCGGTGAACATCAGGGACCCTCCCGCTCGGCTCAGGATTTCGACGAGGCCCGCGGCGCTCGAGGAACCCGCGGCTTCTTGACTTCGCGGATGGCGTCGGAAAATTCCTCGACATCCTCGAAATTCCGATACACCGACGCAAACCGGATATAGGCGATCTTGTCGAGCTTTTTCAACTCGCGCATCACCAGCTCGCCGATCCTGTCGCTCGGCACTTCGCGCTCGCCCAGCGTCACCAGCTTTTCCTCGATGCGGTCGATGGCCGCGTCTACGCTCTCCGTGGCCACGGGGCGCTTGCGCAAAGCCAGCATCATGCTGGCCAAGACCTTGTCGCGATCGTATTCGGTGCGGCTGCCGTTCTTCTTGACCAGGTGCGGCAGTTGCAACTCGACCCGCTCGTAGGTGGTAAACCGCTTGTCGCAGGCCAGGCAGCGGCGGCGGCGGCGTACCGTGTCGCCGTCCTCGTTTTCGCGGGTATCGACGACCTGGGTACTCGGATCTGCGCAGTACGGACACTTCATGGTTCGGTCATGCGTAAACCGGGAAACGTTTGCACAGTTCACCGACCTTGTTCTGGGCGCGGGCGATGACTGCGTCATCTGCCGGACCATCCAGCACATCGGCGATCAGGTGGGCGACCTGTTCGGCCTCGATCTCGGAGAATCCGCGCGTGGTCATCGCCGGGGTGCCGATGCGGATGCCGGAAGTGACGAAAGGCTTCTGCGGATCGTTGGGGATGGCGTTCTTGTTGACGGTGATATGCGCCCGTCCCAGAACCGCTTCGGCATCCTTGCCGGTGATGTTCTTGGCGCGCAGGTCGACCAGGAACACGTGCGACTCGGTACGCCCCGAGACGACCCGCAGTCCGCGCGAGATCAGCACTTTGACCATCACCTGGGCGTTCTCGATCACCTGTTCCTGGTAGTCGCGGAATTCGGGCGTCATGGCCTCCTTGAAGGCCACGGCCTTGGCGGCGATCACGTGCATCAGCGGGCCGCCCTGCAGCCCCGGAAAAATCGCCGAGTTGATGGCCTTTTCGTGTTCGCGCTTCATCAGGATCAGACCGCCGCGGGGACCGCGCAGGGTCTTGTGGGTGGTCGAGGTGACGACATCGGCATGCGGCACCGGGTTCGGGTAGAAACCCGCGGCGATCAGTCCCGCATAGTGCGCCATGTCCACCATGAAAATGGCGCCGACGGCCTTGGCGACTTTGGCGAAGCGCTCGAAGTCGATGCGCAGGGCGTAGGCGGAGGCGCCAGCGATGATCAGCTTGGGCTTGTGCTGATGGGCCAGCTTCTCCATGACATCGTAGTCAATCTCCTCGCGGGCGGTCAGGCCGTAAGGAACGACGTTGAACCACTTGCCGCTCATGTTGAGCGCCATGCCATGCGTCAGGTGGCCGCCCTCGGCCAGGCTCATCCCCATCACCGTGTCGCCCGGATTGAGAAAGGCCATGAACACTGCCTGGTTGGCCTGCGAGCCGGAACTGGGCTGGACATTGGCGGCATCGGCGCCGAAAAGCTTCTTGACGCGATCGATGGCCAGTTGCTCGACCACATCGACGTGCTCGCAACCGCCGTAATAGCGCTTCCCCGGATATCCCTCGGCATACTTGTTGGTGAGCTGTGAACCTTGCGCCTCAAGCACCGCATAGGAGACGTAGTTTTCCGAGGCGATCAGTTCGATGTGGTCTTCCTGGCGATGATTTTCGTCCTGGATCGCCTGCCAGATTTCATGATCGACCTTGGCCAGGGGGAGCTGTTTGGAAAACATGGCGGTTGGGGAGCTGGGATAGAGGAATGGTCGATTTTACCACTTTGGGACTGGGGCACCCGTATGCCCGCATTGCCAGGTAACGAGGCCTACCCCGGCAGTTCATCCAACGCCTGGTCGATGTGGCTCAGGTCAGCCCAGACCACCACACGCCACCCGCCGGCATCGCCCTCCAGCCAGTTGAGCCCGGCATTTGGCAACGCGAAATCGCGCCGCGCGGTCAACGGCCTCCCCGTCGCCTGGCGATAGGCGATGTCCAGCACGCCTCCGTGCGTTACGACCAGGATGGTTTCGCCGGCATGACGGCGAAACAACTCGGCCAGACATTGCGTTATGCGCTGTTCGAAAGCCGCCAGGCTTTCCCCGTTTTCATAGTCGTATTCCGGGTCGCGCCCGGCATGCCTCAGGCTAGCCTGTGGATAGCATACCTGCGCCTCCTCGGCAGTCAATGATTGCAGTACGCCGAAATGGCGCTCACGCAACGCTGCGTCGGCGCGAATCGGCAGTTTATGGATGCCCGCCGAAGGCTCGGCGGTTTGCATGGCGCGCCGCAAGTCGCTGCTGTACACGGCGGTGAAGCGCTCGGCGGCGAGGCCTCTTGCCAGGGACGATGCCTGGGTCCTGCCCTTGGCATTCAAGGGAATGTCGATCTGACCCTGGACCCGGCGTTCCGCGTTCCAGTCGGTTTCGCCGTGGCGAATCAGGCAGAGTCTGGTCATGGTCGGTTGCACGTTGGTCAGGTGGTTGCGATGCGCGTTCTTGCCCGAGATCGCGGAAACCGACTCATTTCGTTATTCACTTATTTCTGGAAAATTCGTCGGTTCCGGTTTATCCTTGCGCGGCCCGTCGTCCCCGGTCCATCATGAAAGGCCGCCTCGGCAGGGCACATGCAATTTTACCTAGAATCGGGGCCTCGCCCCTCCGAGGAGTCCGTCCGATGAATTCCCTGCTGCAAATCTCACGGCTGATCGATGCCCTGAATGAGCGCGTCGGCCGCAACATCTACTGGCTGATTCTCGCCGCGGTCCTGGTCAGCGCCATCAACGCCAGCGTCCGCAAGGCCTTCGACATGAGCTCCAACGCTTTCCTTGAAATGCAGTGGTACATGTTCTCGGCTGTTTTTCTGCTCGGCTCGGGCTACACGCTGCTGCGCCAGGAGCATATCCGCATCGACGTGATTTACGGCAGGTTCTCGCGCCGCACCCAGGTCTGGATCGACATTTTCGGTACGGTGGTCTTTCTGCTGCCGATGTGCCTGATGTTCCTGTATCTGTCCTGGCCCTTCTTCCTGCATTCGATCCAGTCCGGAGAGGTTTCGGTCAATGCCGGGGGGTTGATCCTTTGGCCGGCAAAAGGCCTGATGCCACTGGGTTTCCTGCTGCTGATGATTCAAGGCGTGTCGGAGCTGATCAAGCGTCTGGCGTTTCAGCAGGGGCTGGCCCCCGACCCGGGCGAGAAAAAGCAGGACAAGAGTGCCGAGGTGGAGCTCGCGGAAGCCATCAAGGCGCACCTGGTCGCCTCCGAAGTGGTTGATAACGTGGCCGCCCACGACGCCATGCGCGACGTCGGTGACCGGAGCAACGCAAAATGACCGCTTTCCTCATCGCCAACATGGCGCCCATCATCTTTGCCTCGTTGGTGATTTTTCTGCTGATGGGTTATCCGGTCGCCTTTTCCCTGGCGGCCAACGGCATCGTTTTTGGTCTGATCGGCATCGAACTCGGCATGCTGCCACCGGAGTTGTTCCGCGCATTGCCGGAGCGGGTATACGGCGTGATGAGCAACGAGACACTGTTAGCGATCCCTTTCTTCACCTTCATGGGGCTGATCCTGGAACGCTCGGGTATGGCCGAGGATTTGCTCGACACCATCGGCCAGCTGTTCGGCCCGATTCGCGGCGGCCTCGCCTATGCCGTCGTCCTGGTTGGCGCCATGCTTGCCGCCACCACCGGCGTGGTCGCCGCCTCGGTGATCTCGATGGGCCTGATCTCGTTGCCGATCATGCTGCGTTATGGCTACGACAGACGAATGGCTTCAGGCGTGATCGCTGCCTCCGGCACCCTGGCGCAGATCATTCCGCCATCTTTGGTGCTGATCATCATGGCCGACCAGCTCGGAAAGTCGGTCGGCGACATGTACAAAGGCGCCTTCATCCCTGGATTCACACTGGCCGGACTCTACATGGTCTACGTCCTGGGCGTTACGCTGATCAAGCCGCAATGGGCTCCGGCCCTGCCGCCGGAGGCGCGGGTCTTCCGCGAGCCGAGTGGCAAGAGCGGTGCCGTTTCGCTGTTGATACTGACGGCGATCTCCACAGCCGCGGCAATCTATTTCGCGTTGAATTACAACCCTGATACGCCGCTCGACGAACGCATTGTCAGTTCGATGTCGGTCGGGATTGGCATAGCTTTCGTGGCGGCGGTACTCAACCGCGTCACCAAGATGCACTTGCTTTCGCGCATGGCCGAGAAAGTGACCTTTGTCCTGATTCCACCACTGGCACTGATCTTCCTGGTACTTGGCACCATTTTCCTCGGCATCGCCACGCCAACCGAGGGAGGCGCCATGGGTGCGGCGGGTGCCTTGATCATGGCTCTGGGCAAGAAGCGCTTGTCCTGGAAGTTACTCAGACAGGCCATGGACAGCACTGCCAAACTGACCACCTTCGTCGTCTTCATCCTCGTTGGAGCACGCGTTTTCAGCCTGACCTTCTATGCCGTCGATGGCCATGTCTGGGTCGAACATCTGCTTCAGGACCTGCCCGGCGGGCAGATCGGCTTCCTGATCGTCGTCAACATCCTGGTGTTCGTGCTGGCCTTCTTCCTCGACTTCTTCGAGCTGTCGTTCATCGTTGTGCCATTGTTGGGGCCGGTGGCAGACAAGTTGGGCATCGACTTGATCTGGTTCGGCGTATTGCTCGGCGTTAACATGCAGACGTCCTTCATGCATCCGCCCTTCGGCTTCGCCCTGTTCTACCTGCGCTCGGTAGCGCCATTTTCGGCCTACAAAGACCAGCAGACCGGCAAAATGACCGAACCGGTGACTACCATGCAGATCTATTGGGGTGCGGTGCCTTTCGTGCTCATCCAGATCGTCATGGTCGGGCTGCTGATCGCCTTTCCTCAACTGGTCACTTCGGGACTGGACAAAGAAGTGCTGCAGGATTCCTCCAAGGTCAACATCATGGCGCCGCAGGACGAGAACTCCGGCCAGGATGCACCTATTGGAGCGCCGGCCGGAGACGATAAGACCGCTCCGGGTCAGGGCGAGGAAGATGACCTGGCCAAGGCCCTCAACAAGGCCATGAAGCAGGACGGCGCCGACGACGGCGACGACCCGGCCAAGGCACTGGAAAAAGCCCTGAAGAAGAAGTAGCGCGGCGAGTGAACCCCAAGAATGCAAAAAGCCTCGCCGCGGCGAGGCTTTTTGTTGATCCGATTGAAACTTATTTCTTCTTCGTCTCCGGCTTGCCGGCACGCACGGTGGCCGCGACGAAATTGTCGAAGCGCCCCTCGGCGACACTGAACCACTCGATCTGCTCGTCGCGGAATTTCTTGAACGGCTCGTAGATCTTCTTGAACTTCGGGTTCTTGGCCGCGGTTTCGTCATACAGTTCCAGCGCCGCCTTGTAGCAAGCCGCCATCACTTCGTTGGAGAACGGCCGCAACTGCGTGCCGCTGCCCACCAACTTCTTCAACGCGGTCGGATTCCTCACGTCGTAGCGGGCCTGCATGTAGATGTGTCCTTCCCAGCAGGCCGATTCGAGAATCGCCTGGTACTCCTTGGGCAGCTTGGCCCACTCGGCCTGATTCACATACAGGGACAGCTGCGGACCGCCTTCCCACCAGCCCGGGTAGTAGTAGTACTTGGCGACCTTGTTGAAGCCGAGCTTCTCGTCATCATAGGGCCCGATCCATTCGGCCGCATCGATGGTACCTTTTTCCAGCGCCGGATAGATATCGCCGCCGGGAATCTGCTGCGGCACCACGCCCAGCTTGGCCAGCACCTGGCCGGCAAAACCGCCGACGCGGAACTTGAGGCCCTTGAGGTCAGCCACCGTCTTGATCTCCTTGCGGAACCAGCCGCCCATCTGGGCGCCGGTATTGCCGCAGGGAATGTTGTAGATGTTGTAGTCCTTGAAGAAGTCGCGCAGCAGTGCCAAGCCGCCACCTTCATACATCCAGGCGGTCATCTGGCGGCTGTTGAGGCCGAACGGAATCGCCGTGTCGAAAGCGAAGGTGGGATCCTTGCCAACGTAATAGTAACTGGCAGAATGACCGCACTGCACCGTACCGTCCTTGACCGCGTCGAGCACGCCGAAGCCCGGGACGATCTCGCCGGCGGCGAACACCTGGATCTGAAACTTGCCGCCGGTGGCGGCGGCAACCTGTTTGGCTACGATCTCCGCCGCGCCGTAGATGGCGTCCAAGCTCTTGGGAAAACTCGAGGTCATGCGCCACTTGACTTCGGGCGCTTGCGCCAGAGCCGTAGCCGACATGGTGGCGGCGCCAGCGCCAGCCAGGCCAATACCGGCCGATTTGAGGAATTTACGTCTTTCCATGCAACCTCTCCTTGTTTATGGGTTTTGTTACGTGTAGCCGTCCTGCGGCGGCGCTTTCCGATATCCCGCCTGTGGGATGGTCGGGAAATACTACACCAAAAGGCTTCTTCTTGTCGCAACACGTCCCAGTGTTCGGCTGTCGCCATCCGGCGATCCGTCCATCCGTGCGGCCGTCAGTTCCCCGCCACGGTCATGTGCTCGATCAGGATCGAGCCGACCTGTTTGGATCCGCGCACCAGCACATCGTTGCCGATAGCGGCGATGCGCTGGAACATGTCGCGCAGATTGCCGGCGATAGTGATTTCCTGGACCGGGTAGGCGATCTTTCCCCGCTCCACCCAGTATCCGGCAGCACCGCGCGAATAGTCGCCGGTTACATAGTTAATGCCCTGGCCGAGCAGCTCGGTGACCAGCAGGCCCGTCCCCATTTCGCCCAACAGCCCTTGGAAGTCGAGCTTGCCGGGATGCACGATCAGGTTATGGCTGCCGCCGGCATTGCCGGTGCTCGGCATGCCCAGCTTGCGCCCGGAATAGGTGGACAGGAAGTAGCCCTGCAGCACGCCGTCGGCAACCACCTCGCGGTCCCGCGTCGCCACGCCGTCGTCGTCGAACGGACTGCTGGCCATGGCGCCGCGCAGATGCGGTCGCTCGCTGATCTGCACATGTCCGGGGAAGATCCGCTGGCCGATGCTGTCGAGCAGGAACGAGGACTTGCGGTAGAGCGACCCACCGCTCACCGCATGCACAAAGCTGCTGATCAGCCCGCTGGCCAGCGGCGCTTCGAACAGCACCGGCACCTGCCTGGTCTTCAGGCGTTTGGCGCCGAGCCGGGACAATGCGCGGCGCGCGGCATAGTCGCCGATGGCCTGAGGTGGCGCCAGACAGGCTGCATCGCGTCCAGAGGTATACCAGTCGTCGCGCTGCATGTCGTCACCCTCGCCGGCGATCACCGAGCAGGAGATGTAATGGCGCGAGGTGGGAAAACCGTCCATGAATCCCAGGCTGTTGGCCGAGATGAACTGCGACTGCTGCACCGAGACGCTGGCGCCTTCGGAATTCCTGATCATCGGACTGACCGCGAAAGCGGCCTGTTCGCAGCGCCGCGCGATGCCTATGGCCTGCTCCACCGGCAGCGCCCACGGATGATAGAGGTTCAGGTCCATCTTCCGGGTCGCCAGCATCCGCGCTTCGGGCAGGCCGGCGCAGGGATCGGGGGCAGTGAAGCGCGCGATCGACAGCGCGGCCTGGACCGTCGCCCGCAGCGCCTGAGCGGAGAAATCCGAGGTGCTGGCATGGCCGCGCCGCTGGCCGAGATAGACGCTGACGCCGATGCCCTTGTCGCGGTTGTACTCAATGGTCTCGACTTCGCTCTTGCGCACCGTCACCGACTGGCCGAAGGCTTCGGAGACATCGGTCTCGCACGCCGACGCGCCGAGTTCCCGGGCATGCCGTAGCACGTCCGACGCCAACTGGCGCAATTCATCCTGCGTGTAACTGAATTCCAAAGCAGACATAGGGGACGTTACCCGTGGCAAAGCTATAATGATACCCGTGGAACCCATCGAGAAACCTGAGCTGAGCGGCGAAAACGGCTACGATCCCGATCGCCCCAGTACCCTAGACCCAAAAACGGGCACCAGCAAATCCCAGAGGAAACGCGATTCCAGCGCGCTGCAGGACCTCGGCGAAACATTGGTGGATCTCCCTGCCGAGCGCCTTGCCAAAATCGAGATGCCAGACAACCTGCGCCTGGCCGTGCAGGATGCCCGACGTATCACCAAGCACGAGGCGCGGCGCCGTCAGATGCAATACATCGGCAAGCTGATGCGCTCGACCGATCCCGAGCCGATCCAGGCGGCGCTCGACGCCATTGCCGGCGTTTCTGCTGCCGAGAACCAGCGCATGCACCGGCTCGAACGTCTGCGTTTGAAATTGCTGGAGGACGAACCCGCTGCCCTGGCGGAGATCGTCGCCGCCCACCCCGCTGCCGACCTGCAACAGTTGCGCCAACTGCGCCGCAATGCGCTCAAGGAACAGGAACAAAACAGGCCGCCACGCGCCTTTCGCGAGATCTACCAGTTCCTGAAATCGCTCGAAGACACTCGCCAGGCGCTGCCATGAACGACGAACTCCTGATCGGGCTGGTGTCGATCTCCGACCGGGCCTCCAGCGGGGTCTACGAGGACAAGGGCATCCCGGCGCTGCGCGCGTGGTTCGACCGCGCGCTGACCACCCCGTGGCGCATGGAAACGCGTCTGATCCCCGACGAACAGGCGGACATCGAGAAAACCCTGATCGAGCTCTGCGACACGGCCGCCTGCCACCTGGTGCTGACCACCGGCGGCACCGGCCCGGCGCTCCGCGATGTCACGCCGGAGGCGACCCTGGCGGTAGCGCACAAAGTGATGCCGGGATTCGGCGAGGAAATGCGCCGGATCAGCCTGCATTTCGTTCCAACCGCGATTCTTTCCCGGCAGGTCGCGGTCGTGCGCGGAAGGTCGCTGATTCTCAATCTCCCGGGGCAACCCAAATCCATTCAGGAGACCCTGGAAGGGGTCAGAGATGCCGACGGCAAGACGGTGATTGCGGGGATTTTCGCCGCCGTGCCCTACTGCATCGACCTGATCGGCGGGCCTTATATCGAAACCAACGAGGCGGTGGTCAAGGCCTTCCGCCCGAAGTCGGCGATCCGGGCAAGATAAGGTCACAGTCTCCCAATTCCAATTCCAAATCAAGCGTGGCGCGAAGACGACCGAAGGAAGTCCCCGTGGGACGAGCCGAAGGCAGTGTGAGTTACACGGCGAGGCGAAGACGACGCTCCTACGGAAGTCCCCTTGGGGGACAAAGGCACGGTTGATTTGGAGTTGGAATTACTCCAACGCCAGCCACTGGGCCAGCAGCGCCGCTCCCCAGACCACGCCGAAACCGGTGATGTCGCTGGCGACCGCGCCCAGGCCGCCCTTGCAGTTGGCGGATGACAGATCGACGTGCAGCCACGGAAGCTCGTTGGTGAAACGCTTGAGGAAGCGCGCCGCGAGGATATGGTCGGCCTCGCCCTCCAGGGTGCATTGCTTGATGTCGGCGACTTTGCTGGCGAGTGCCTCCTCGTAGTCTTCATCCATCGGAAACACGCTGACGCGCTCACCCGACTGGCGCCCGGCGCCGACCGCCAGATTGGCCAGCGCGTCGCTGCTGGCGAAAACGCCCGCATAGCGGTTGCCCAGGGCGCTGACCATGCTGCCGGTGAGTGTGGCGAAGTCGATCAGCAGATCGGGTTTGGATTTGGCTGCCAGGGTTAGCGTGTCGGCCAGCACCAGGCGGCCTTCGGCATCGGTATGCACGATCTCGATGTGAGTTCCGTCGAGTGCCGTGATGATGTCGTTCTGCTTGTAGGCTTGCGCCGAAATGTGATTCTGCGCGATGGCCAGCCAGGCATCCACCGCCACGGGCAAACCCAGGGACTGCACGGCCAGCAACAAGGCCAGCGACACCGCCGAACCGTTCATGTCCTCATGCATGCCGGCCATGTATTTCGCCGGCTTAAGGTTATGTCCGCCGGTATCGAAACAGATCCCCTTGCCGACCAGCGCAACACGCTGACTGGCACCCTTGGGCCGATAGGAGAGATGCACGATGGCCGCATCCTGTTCATGGCTGCCTTGTGCCACTGCGCAAAAGGCTCCGGCCCCGAGTTTCTTCAGCCGCTTGAAATCATATTCCTCGATCCGCCAGCCCTGGGTCTTGGCCATCGCCCGTACCCGCTCGCGGTAATGCCCCGGGGTCAGTACGTTGGGCGGCAAGGCGGTCAATTCGCGCGCCAGGGTATTGGCTTCAGCCAGGGCGGCTACGGCCGTGAAATCCTTGGATTTGAAATCACCATACCCTCTGGGGCACGAGTGCAGCACGATACGCTTGAGCGGTTTGGCCGCCTTCTTCTTCCGCGCCGGCAGCACGACGCCGTTCAGGCTCAGCACGTACAGCACCTCACGGGCGAGTTGCAACGCCGCTTGCCCGTCGGCGCCGCAAACCGCGGCATGGATCTCGCGTGGGGTTTCGTCAAGCAGCAGCAGCGCCGCCTTGCGCAGCACGCTCAATTGAGTGTAGCGTGGTTGCTTCAGGTCGACCATGACATAGGCGTAACGACCGCCGCCGGGCTGGTCGATGGCCAGCGGGGTCTTGGCCAGATCCGCCAGCTTCAACCCACGTCGTTTCAATACCTCCTTGACACGGCCGCCGGCCGGCAGGTCGGCAGGCAGTGCCTTGGCCAGCGGCATTACGATCAGGGCGAGCAGCGGCTGCGCGGATTTGGCGGTGGCGCCCTGCTCCAGCGAGCCGGCCTGGCATTCCAACTTGGCGAGTTGCATGAGTTTTTTCCTTTAGAATGGTAATTATAGCAACGCGCCTTGTGACGCCCTTCGTCCCTCCCCATGCAGCAATATCTCGACCTGATGCGCCACGTACTCGAGCACGGGCACGAAAAGAGCGATCGCACCGGTACCGGCACACGCTCGGTGTTCGGCTGGCAAATGCGCTTCGATCTGGCACGGGGGTTTCCGCTGCTGACCACCAAGAAGCTCCACACCAAATCCATCATCCACGAGCTGCTGTGGTTCCTGCAGGGTGACACCAATATCCGCTACCTCAAGGAGCATGGCGTGTCGATCTGGGACGACTGGGCCGATGCCAAAGGCGACCTCGGACCGGTCTATGGCAAGCAGTGGCGGCGCTGGGAAAGCGCCGATGGGCGTGAAATCGACCAGATCGCGTTGTTGATCGAGGGGCTGAAGCACAATCCGGATTCACGACGCCACATGGTCACCGCCTGGAATCCGGGTGACGTGCCGAAAATGAAACTGCCGCCCTGCCATGCCCTGTTCCAGTTCTACGTGGCCGGCGGCAAGCTGAGCTGCCAGCTCTACCAGCGCAGTGCCGACATCTTCCTCGGCGTGCCTTTCAACATTGCGTCCTACGCCCTGCTGACGCTGATGGTGGCCCAGATCTGCGGCTATCAACCGGGCGAATTCGTGCATACACTGGGAGACGCCCACCTCTACAGCAACCACGTCGAGCAGGCGCGACTACAGCTCTCGCGCAGCCCGGGAACGCTGCCGACC
>Ga0208566_1001584_pt1 | contig 13024 bp, 12 predicted proteins | sample PL_2010_150m_FD_184159 | JGI IMG/M metagenome (GOLD analysis project Ga0208566, IMG submission 184159) | Freshwater microbial communities from Powell Lake, British Columbia, Canada to study Microbial Dark Matter (Phase II) - PL_2010_150m... | ecosystem: Environmental > Aquatic > Freshwater >...
CACCGTCCGTAATGGCAAGATCCGCTTGCATGCTTGCCTATGACGCCCGGATCGCCCAGCGCTCGTGGTCGCGCCAGCGCCCGCCGATCTTGAGGTAGCGCGGAGAGTATCCCTCCCGGGCGAAGCCGCATGAGCGCACCAGGGCAATCGACGCGGCGTTGTCCGGCTGGATGTTGGCTTCCAGGCGATGCAGCTTGAGCTTCGAGAATGCCAGCCGGACGACGGCCTGGATGCCCTCCCGCACCAGACCGCGGCGCTCGAATCCCGCAAACGCGTAGTAACCGAGGTAGCCGCTGCGCGGCATACCGATGACGATATTGGAAATATTGACGACACCGGCGATCTCGTCAGCGTCGCGGGTGCACACCAGAAAGCTCCGGTATCCGTCGGACTTCATGCGCTTGAGCAAGCCGGCGTACCTGACGGGCGTCGCCGGCGGGTTGCCCCAGGGGTGATGCAGCGCCCGGCTTCTGCGAACAGCCTGAAGAAAGGCGCGCTGGTCGTCGCGCGTCGGCCGGCGAAGAATGATCCGGCGAGCCATCGCTACCCGAAGAAAAACGCTCTTTCGAGCGGGATCACGGTTTGAAGTAGTCTTGCACGGTCTCCCAGGCGGAAGTCTGGAGCAGCGTGACGAGTTCGGGACTCAAACCCGCGGTGTAGCTCAATCCCACCGGGGACCTGTGGTAGAGCGTCGCAAAGACGGTGCATGCGGCAAGATAGGTCCCCGCGAGGCTCGGATGTCTCTTGTCCGGTTGGTAGAGCTCAATGTCCGGACGTTTGGCAATGACCTTGGCAAAGGCCAGCCCGGCCGGGATGACCAATGCGTCATTGGCGTTGCCGGCAAGCGTGTACTGCTCGGCGAGTTGTGCGGTCATTTCAGGCTTGTCCTTGTAGGCCCAGGACATAAACAGCGCCGGGCGCATCCCGTGGCGGGCGAGAATCTGTGAATTCTTGCGCACGGTTTCATGAAATATTCCTTGCAACTGGGGGTGAATCGGACACTGGCTGCAGTCCATCATGATTACCGTGTCGTACTGGCGACCGGGCTTGTTGAATCTGACCTCGTTGTCGCCGACAAAGGAGTAGCCCCCCAGGCCGTTTGGTCGAACCAGCGACTCCATGTCGTGCCAGTCGAGGCCCGCCCCGCTGATGGTCACAGACGTGCTGCGTGCCTTGACGGCTGGCACCGCAGACGAAACCAGGCGTCCAAAATGGCCGTGCATGCTGTTGTTGTAGTAGAAGAAGCTGTTGCCGACCCATAGGATCGCTTCCGCTGCCGGGCCTGGATCCGTATGTTTCGGCTTGGTGTCTGCGGAGAGTGCCTGATAAGGAGTTACCAAAGCGAGAAGCATTGCTGCTGACGCTGCCCAGCGGACGATCAATGGTGCTTTCATTTTTTGCTTTCTCCTTGGCGCGGGTGGAAATGGAATATCTGCATGTTGCTCGGTTGAAAAAACGGTTTGATTTCAGCGGAAGTCAGACGGCGCCTCAGGCAGGCCTGACCATGCGGAACAATTGCCCGGGGCCGATGGTGAAGTAGTCGCCCGGCCCGCCGCCGCGCAGCACGTGGCCGGCGGCTGCGGTGTCGTACTCGCCGTCATGCAGGACTTCTGCGGCGATATGCACGCCGACGACTTCGCCGAGCACCAGCCAAGTTTGCACTTTATCACCGCCGGCGCCCTGGAGCCGGAGAATCTGCGTGCTGCGGCACTCGAACGAGACGGCGCTTTCCCCGACGCGCGGCACCGATATCACCCGGGAAGCAGCGGGCGTAAGGCCGGCCAGTTCGAATTCGCTGACCTCGGGCGGTACGGACGCGGCGGTGCGGTTCATGGCTTCGGCCAGGAGGCGGGTGACGAGGTTCCAGGCGAACTCGCCGGTCTGCTCGATATTGCGCACCGAGTCCTTGTATCCGACGCTGGCGAATCCGATGATGGGCGGCGTGTAGTTGAAGGCGTTGAAGAAACTGTAGGGCGCAAGATTGAGTCCGCCGGCGGCGCTGCGCGACGAAATCCAGCCGATCGGACGCGGTCCGACGATCGCGTTGAAGGGGTCGTGTGGCAGGCCGTGGCCAAGTCGCGGCTCGTAGAAATGCAGCGGACCCGACATGGATCAGTGTTTGTCGAGGCGCGACATGTCGCCGGCGAGCGCCGTCGGAAGCCGGGCTTCGCACCGCAACCAGCCGGAATGCCGCCCCGCCAGCGGGAACGACATGGCGGCTTGACCTGCCGCCGGAGGTTGCCGGGTATCCCGACGAGTGGCGATATCGATAATGTGCAACGCATTCCCCCGCCCCGCGTGACGGTCCTTAGGGCCGGGGCCGGCCAATTATAGGGCAGCCAATATCGCCATACAACCGCGCCGGATAGGGTCTTGCAGCAACGCCGATCGGGTGATCTTCTTACAATAGTGAAATGCTTGGTTTAGAATTAAACGGACGGCTTGACTTCGGCGCGTCGGAGAAACTCTCCGCTCCGACCCGGCGTCCAACCAAAAAACGACCGCGTTAGCGGAGGAGAGCAACCCCGGTGCAGTTCCTGCAACTCGTCATCAGCGGCATCGCGCAAGGCTGCATTTACGGCTTGATCGCGCTCGGCTTCGTGCTGATCTACAAGGCGACGGAAACAGTCAATTTTGCCCAGGGCGACCTGATGATGCTGGGCGGATTTCTCGGCCTGTCCTTCATGGTGGTGCTGGGCATGCCGTTCTGGGTGGCTTTCCTCGCCACCCTGGCGGTTGCCATGCTGTTTGGCATGCTGATGGAGCGGGCCCTGCTGCGCCCCCTGCTCGGCCAACCGGCATTCACCGTGGTGATGCTGACCATCGGCATCGGGTATCTGGCGCGCGGCATGGTCACCATGATCCCAGGCTGGGGCACGGAAACGCATACGCTGCCGGTTCCCTACAAGGATGAGGTATTACGTTTCGGCAGTGGCAGCGACCTGCTGGTGCTTTCCACGGAACACATGGTCATCATAGCGGTAACCGCTTTTCTGATTGCCGTCCTGTTCGTGTTTTTCCGTTACACCAAACTCGGCGTCGCCATGCAGGCGACCTCGCAGAATCAGCTTGCGGCCTTCTACATGGGCATTCCGGTGCGGCGCATCAACATGCTGGTATGGGGCATCTCCGCGGCGGTCTCGGCTTGCGCCGGCCTGTTGCTGGCGCCGATCACCTTCGTGCATGTCAACATGGGCTACATCGGGCTCAAGGCGTTTCCCGCCGCCGTCGTCGGCGGTTTCGGCAGCATTCCCGGCGCCCTGGTGGGCGGCCTGATCATCGGCATCGTCGAATCCCTCGCCGGCTTCTATCTGCCGGAAGGCTTCAAGGATATTGCCGCATATATCCTGGTGCTGGTAATGCTGGTGATCCTGCCGAACGGCTTGTTCGGTGACAGGATGCGAAAGAAAGTCTGATGCGCTTCAATTTTACGACGCGCTACGAACAGGACCTCAAGCTCTTCAGGCACGCCGGCCAGATGTTCTGGTACGGCCTGCTGGTGCTCGCCCTGCTACTCGCGCCCCTGGTGTTCTCGGAGTACTTCATCTCGCAATTGGTGTTCATCTGGATCTACTCGGTGGTCGGACTGGGGCTGATGCTGCTGGTCGGGTTCACCGGACAGGTGTCTCTGGGTCACGCCGCTTTCCTCGCCATGGGGGCTTACACGGAAGCCTACCTGCAGGCACGGGGCTGGCCGTTCGTGCTCTCGATCACCAGCGCCGCCGTCGTTTCCGGACTGACCGGAGTCGTCGTCGGTCTGCCGGCCCTGCGAGTCAAGGGCATCTACCTTGCGATCGCCACTTTGTCATTCGGCTTCATCGTCGAGGAAGCCGTGACCCGCGCCGACAGCATCACCGGCGGCAGCAGCGGGATCACCCTTGGGGGCCTGGAAATATTCGGTCTACAGATTGACAGCGAGACGCGTTTCTATTACGTCTCGCTGGTAGTGCTGGTGCTCTGCATTCTGGGAGTCATGAACCTGATGCGCAGCCCGACCGGCCGCGCTTTCGTCGCGATACGCGATTCCGAGATATCGGCACAGAGCATGGGCATCCACCTGGCCCGCTACAAGACCATCGCCTTTGCCCTGTCGGCAGCGCTGACCGGCATTGCGGGGGCGCTGTATGCACACAAGCTGCGCTTTCTGTCACCGGAGCAGTTCACCATCCTGCAATCCATCGAGATGCTGATCATGATCGTGATCGGCGGCCTCGGTTCTATCTACGGGGCCATTTTCGGCGCCGCTTTCTGGATTCTGGCGCAGCAGTTCATCGTCGCCGCAAAGGACTGGCTGCCGCCCGCGATCGGCCAGCAGACAGGCTTGCAGCCAACCATCTTCGGCATCTTCCTGGTGGCCTTCGTGCTTTTCGAGCCGCTCGGTCTATACGGACTTTGGCTGAAGATCCGCACCTTCCTCGAGATCTTCCCGTTCTATCGCAAGGGGATGTTCAAGCGCCAGAAATCCTACCTGAAGTCGGAGCGACTGAAATGACCGCCCCGCTGCTGAAGGCTCAGAATTTGTCGATCCAGTTCGGCGGTCTCAAGGCTGTGGACGACGTTTCCTTCGAGGTCTGGCCGCATGAAGTGTTTTCGTTGATCGGGCCGAATGGCGCCGGCAAGACCACCATCTTCAACATCATCAGCAGCCTCTACAAACCGACTGCGGGGCGGGTTATATTCGAGGGCGAAGCAATCTCCCATCTCGCGCCCTACGAGATCGCGCGCCTGGGCATCGCTCGCACTTTCCAGAACATCGAGCTCTTCGAGCACGCCACGGTGTTACAGAACCTGCTGGTCGGCCGGCATTGCCAGCGCCATTCCTCCTGGTGGCAGGATCTCCTGTTCACGCCGCGGGTGCGCCGCACCGAGTTGCAGTTCCGCCGCCACGCCGAAGAAGTGATCGAGTTTCTGGACCTGCAGCACTATCGCGACAGCATGGTGGTCAGCCTGCCCTACGGCGTGCGCAAGGTGGTCGAACTGGGCCGCGCGCTGGCGATGCGACCGAAACTGCTGCTGCTCGATGAACCTTCCTCCGGCCTGAACGTCGAGGAAACCGAAGAGATGGGATTCTGGATCGAGGACATCAAGAATGATCTCGGCATCACCGTGATCATGGTCGAACATGACATGAGCCTGGTGTCGCGCGTCTCGGATCGTGTGCTCGCCCTGAATCAGGGCGAAGTGCTGACGCTCGGCACAGCCGCGGAAGTCCAGGCGCATCCTGGCGTCATCGAAGCCTATCTCGGAGGCGTGGACGACCTTCCCCCCAACCCCCTTCCCACGGAACGGGGTGCGCAAGCGCACCCCGGCGGCGGGGGTGTCACGTGAACTCGAACGACGAAGTCATTCTCCAACTCAACAATGTCGAGTCGTCCTACGGGCCGGTCAAGGCGATCCGCGGCGTTTCGCTCTCCGTCAAAGCTGGCAGCATCGTCACCGTGCTGGGTTCGAATGGCGCGGGCAAGTCGACCATTCTCAAGACCATCTCCGGTATCATCGATCCGCAGAAGGGATCGGTGCTGTTTCGCGGCCAGCCGATCCAGAAGCTGGACCCGGCCCGCATCGTAAAAATGGGTATCGTGCAGGTCCCCGAAGGACGGGAAATATTTCCTTTCCTGACGGTGAGCGAAAACCTGCTGATGGGCGCCTACACCCGTCCGGCTTCCGACAAGGTGGCGTTGGAGCAGGACCTGGAGATGGTCTTCAACTTTTTCCCGATTCTGCGCGAGCGCGCCAGGCAGCCCGCCGGCCAGCTTTCCGGCGGCCAGCAGCAGATGCTGGCGATCAGCCGCGCGCTGCTGGCCAAGCCGAGCATCATCCTGCTCGATGAGCCGAGCCTGGGGCTCTCGCCCAAACTGACCAGGGAGATCTTCGAGATCATCGTGCGCATAAACCGCGAGCACGGCGTGACCCTCCTGGTTGTCGAGCAGAATGCCATGGTCGCACTCAAGTATGGTGATTATGGCTACGTTCTGGAGGTGGGCCGAATCGTCATGGAGGACACCTGCGCGGCCTTGCTGGAGAAGGAAGACATCAAGGAGTTCTATCTCGGCATGAAGGACAGCGGCGTGCGCGGCACGCGGCGCTGGAAGAAGAAAAAGAACTGGCGTTAGATCCGATGAAGACCAGGCGATTTTGCCCTCTGCGAACCATCGTGGCCCTGTCCGTCATAGCCGCCCCGGCGTTCGCCGATGCCGTCAAGACGGCGACCCCGATCGAGCATCTGATTGTGGTCGTCGGCGAGAACGTTTCTTTCGACACCCTTTTTGGCGCCTATCGTCCCGGCCCCGGGCAAGACATTGCCAACCTGCTGTCGCGCGGCATCGTCGCTGAAGACGGCAGGCCCGGCCCGAATTATTCCATCGCCGTGCAACATGAGGCCCGACCGGCCGGATCCTATCAAGTCCGGTTTGCGCAGACAACTCCATACGCAACGCTGCCGGCTCCCTATGGCAAGGCGGCCATCGGCAGTGCCAGGAGGCCGGATAGTCGCGTCGATGCGGACTTGCGGCCGGGACCTTATCAGATCACCCGGTTCATTCCTTATGGCACATTCGGGGGCGGCGACCCGGTGCACCGATTTTTTCAGATGTGGCAACAGACCAACGGCGGCCGCAGCAACCTGTTCTCATGGGTGGGCGTGACTTCCGGAGAAGGCTCGAAAAGACGGACCGACCCGTCTTCGGGCAGCAAGCGCGGCGGCGAGGCAATGGGTTTCTACAACATGAGCCGCGGCGATGTGCCTTATCTGGCCGACCTCGCCCGAAAGTTTGCGCTTGCCGACAATTACCACCAATCGATCATGGGCGGCACCATGGCGAACTACATCGCCCTCGTCACCGCCGACGTCGCGCGTTTCGAGATTGACGGAAAGCCGGCGCCTCCCCCTTCCGGCCAGGTCGAAAATCCGGAACCATTGCCCGGCAGCGCCAACTGGTACTCCCAAAGCAGCTACGCCGGCGGTTCCTATACGGCCTGCGCCGATCCGTACCAACCGGGCGTGGCCGCCATCCATACTTACCTGAAAAAACTGCCTTATCCGGCTTTCAAGGACGGCAACTGTGCCGCCGAGAGCTACTATCTGGTCAATAATTACAGCCCCGGCTTCGACCACGACGGGCACAGGAAACCCCTCGGTCCGTCCTACCCGACGCTTCCGCCGCAAACCATGCCGACCATTCTCGAGGCGCTGAGTGCCAAAGGCGTTTCCTGGAAGTGGTACAGCGGCGGCAGGGAAGGCCAGGGCGGGGTGAGTGTGTCGCGGGAGTATTGTTCGGTATGCGATGCGCCAACCTTTTTTACGCGCATCATGGAATCCGGCCTGAAGGAGAATCTGCAAGGTCTCGCCGACCTGGACGCCGATTTCGACAGCCGAATGCCGGCAGTTTCCTTCGTCGTACCGCCAAACAGCAAGTCCGGGCACCCCGGCAATTCGACTGTGTCGGCGTTTGAAGGTTTCGTCAGTGACCTGGTACACAAGGTGCAGGCGCGCCCCGAACTCTGGAAGCGCAGCGCCATCCTCGTTACCACCGACGAAGGAGGTGGCTATTACGATTCCGGTTACATCCAGATCATAGATTTCTTCGGTGACGGCACGCGTATTCCTTTGCTTGCGATTTCTCCCTGGGCTCGCCCGGGGCACGTTGAGCACACCTATTACGATCACGCCTCGCTGCTCAAGTTCATCGAGCGTAACTGGGGCCTGCCACCCCTTTCGGCACGCAGCCGCGACCGCCTGCCGAATCCCGAGCCAGGCAGCGATCCCTATGTTCCGGTGAATCGTCCGGCCGTAGGGGACCTTTTCGAATTGTTCGATTTCGCACGCAACAAGCTCTGACATTCTTTGCAGGACTAGCCGATCCATGTGGAAAATCGACGGAAAGCGCTTCTGGGCAACGAGTGAGGTGGTCATGCCGGGCGAAACCATTCCGCGCATGTTCTGGAATGCCGTGCAAGCCAGAGGCGACCAAATCATCTTTCGGCAGAAAGCCTTCGGCCTGTGGCAAAGCCTGAATTGGCGGGAACTGGCCGAGATCGTCCGGGAGGTTGGCAAAGGCCTGATCGACCTCGGATTGGCGCCAGGGGAGCGGGTCTCGATCCTGGGCAACACCGAACAGGAGTGGTTGTTTTCCGACCTCGGCGTGCTTTGCGCGGGCGGGGTCAGTTCCGGCATTTATCCGACCGATGCGGCCTCGCAGGTTGCGTACCTGATGCAGGATTCGGCGTCGGTGTTCCTCTTCGTCGAAGATGAGGAACAACTCGACAAGGTACTGGAAGTCCGTGGGCGCCTGCCAGATCTCCGCAAAATCATCGTCTGGGACATGGAAGGTCTGCGTGATCTCGACGACATCCAGGTGATCAGCCTCAAGGATCTGCGCGCCATCGGGCGCGAGCGCGACACCCGGCTTGGCGCGGTCGCGGCGGAGACGGAATGGCAGGCCGGAATCGATGCCCGCCAGCCGGAAGACCTGGCGATTCTCATCTACACCTCGGGGACTACCGGTCGACCGAAGGGGGCGATGCTCTCGCATCACAACGTGATTTTTACGGTGCGTGGCTTCAACACCATCATCTCCCAGAACGAGCAAGACGAGCGCATGTGTTTCCTGCCGCTGTGCCATGTCGCCGAGCGCATGGGCGGCGCGTATTTTGCGCTATACACCGGAACCTGCCTGAACTTCGTGGAAAATCCCGAGACGATCCCCGAGAACGTGCGCGAAATCGCACCGACCGTGTTCGTCGCCGTGCCGCGCATCTGGGAAAAGTTCTACTCCGGGGTGATGATCGCGCTGTCCGAGGCGACGGCGTTCGAGAAGCTCGCCTACCGGATCGCCATCGGCATCGGCATGCGCATCGTCGTCGCGCTGGAAGCCGGCCGCCCTGTCGGCGCCAGTCTGCGGGCATTGCACTGGCTGGCGCGACGACTGGTGCTGGACAATGTCAGAAAGCTGATCGGCATCCATCGCTGTCGCTTCCTGGTTACCGGCGCGGCGCCGATCTCACCGGACCTGGTACGCTGGTACATGGCGCTCGGCGTGCCGATGCTGGAGGTCTGGGGACAGACCGAGTCCGGCGGAGGTTCCACCGGCATGCCGATCGATCGCATCAAGCCCGGGATGATCGGGACTGCAGCGCCTTACAATGAAGTCAGGGTATCCGATCAGGGGGAATTGCTGATCCGCGGCGACAACGTCTTCATGGGCTACCTCAATCAACCGGAAAAGACCGCCGAAACCATCGACGCAGAGGGATGGCTGCACACGGGCGATGTCGGTTACGTGGATGCGGATGGCTACTTCAAGATTTCCGACCGGCTCAAGGACATCATCATCACCGCCGGTGGAAAGAACATCACGCCCTCGGAGATCGAGAACCAGCTCAAGTTTTCGCCTTACATCACGGACGCAGTGGTGATCGGCGACAAACGTCCATACCTCGTCTGCCTGATCATGATCGACCAGGACAACGTCGAGAAATTCGCCCAGGACCACGACATTCCGTTCTCCAATTACACCAGCCTGTGTCGCGCGCCTGAAATCCAGAAGCTGGTGGCGGACGAACTGGCCAGGGTCAACCAGGAGTTCGCCCGCGCCGAGCAGGTTAAGAAATTCCGCCTGATCGAAAACAAGCTTGGCGCGGAAGACGAGGAACTCACACCGACGATGAAACTCAAGCGCAAGTTCGTGCACCAGAAATATGCCGAATTGATCGACACGATGTATCGGGAGGCCTGAGTGACCGCGCCGCGATTCGAGACCCTGCTGGTTTCCAGGGAAGGCCCGATCGGCCGCCTGACGCTCAACCGTCCCGACAGGCTCAATGCGCTCAGTCCGGCGATGTTGCGGGAATTGATGCAGGCGGCGCGCTGGTTCGACAGCCAGCCCGACGTCCGCGTCGTAGTCGTCGCCGGGGCAGGGCGCGCCTTCTGCGCGGGATTCGACCTGAATTTCTTCGGCGCGGCCGACAACAGCCCACTCGGGCGCGAGGATGCGGATCTTGGCCGTCTGATGACCGATCAACTCGCCAATATGCGCGCGCTGACGATCGCAGCCATCCAGGGACGTTGCGTCGGTGGCGGCGTGGTTATCGCGGCGGCCTGTGACCTGCGCATTGCCGCCGTCAACGCGATTTTTTCGATTCCAGAGATCGACATGGGCATTCCCCTGGCCTGGGGTGGCATTCCGCGACTGGTGCGGGAGATCGGCCCGGCCATGACCCGCGAACTGGTGCTCGACTGCCGAGAATTTTCCGCCGCCGAGGCACAGGCGCTGAGGTTCGTGAATCGTTGCGTCCCGGCCGAGAGGCTGGCGGACGAGGCGCAAGCCTGGGCGGCCAGGCTTGGCCGCAAGGCGAGCCGCCTGCTGGAGACGACCAAGCGCCAGGTAAACTCTGCCGGCGAACTACTGCTGTCGCCGGCCGGCGCTGTGGCCGATGCGGACGACTTGCTGGCGGCACTCGGCGACACTGAATGCCGGGAAATGTCGCGAAATTATCTCACCCAGCGCTTGAAACGATGAGTGTCGTCACGGGGATCGCTGTCGTATCGCTTGACGCGCCGGTGAAACTTGGCGATGATTCCCTCTCGACGTGCAGCTTAAACCAATAAAGGAGTAGATACGATGATCCATCCAACAATGAAGTGGGCCGGGATTGCGCTGGCCTTGAGCATCGGCATGTCTGCGCACGCCGGTCAGGGCGTGAGCAAGGGCGAGATCGTCGTCGGTTCGCTGCAGGATCTCTCCGGCCCCATTGCGGGCTTCGGCAAGCAATTGAAGAACGGCTTCATCATGCGGGCAGACGAGATCAACGAGGCCGGCGGCATCAACGGCCGCAAAATCAAGCTGGTGATCGAGGACAGCGGTTACGACCCGAAGAAAGGCCTGCTCGGCGCACAGAAGTTGGTGCAGCAGGACAAGATCTTCGCCATGATCGGAACCCTCGGCACCGGCGTAAACATGGCGAGCTTCCAGCCGCTGGCCGAAAAAGACGTGCCGAATCTTTTCCCGCTCGCCGCGGCCCGCGAAATGTTCGAGCCCACCAGCAAGCTCAAATTCTCCACCGCGGCTCCCTATTACGATCAGATGGTAATGGGCGTGAAATGGATGGCCAAGGAGCGCGGCGCGAAGAAGTTCTGTGTCATTTATCAGGATGACGAGTTTGGCCTCGAAGTGTTCCGCGGCGCAGAGCAGGGCCTGAAGGACATGAAACAGGAGTTTGCGGAAAAGACCAGCTTCAAGCGCGGCGCGACCGATTTCTCCGCCCAGGTGGCGAAGATGAAGAGCGCAGCCTGCGACACCGTTGTTCTCGGCACGATCATTCGCGAGACCATCGGCACCATCGGCACTGCCAAGAAGATGGGTTGGGATCCGCAGTTCATCGGCTCCTCGGCCGCCTACACCGACCTGATCCACAAGCTCGGCGGCAAGGCCATGGACGGGCTCTACGCCACCTTCCAGACCGGCGTGCCGTATATGGACGATCCGTCGAAGAACGTCCGCGACTGGGGGGCGCGCTACAAGGCCAAGTTCAATGAGGACCCGGGATTGTTCTCGGCCTATGCCTACGCCGGCATGGACATGTTCTACCAGGCCGCCAGGAAGGCGGGCACCAACCTGACCACGGAAAGCCTCGCCCATGCCCTCGAAACCATGAGCTTCCCGCGCGACATGTTTGGCAGCCCGGACATGAAGTTCAGCAAGACAGACCATCTGGGCAACAAGCGCGCACGCATGGGGCAGATTCAGAACGGCAGATGGGCGGCAATCACCGATTATCTGGAAAACTGATCGCGGCTAATCGATAGCCAACGGCGCCTGCGGGCGCCGTTTTTAATACAATTGGCGGAAACAGCTTCGGTTGATCGGCGTGGATAGGCAGGCATGAAAATCCGCTTCAGCAAGATGCATGGCCTGGGCAACGACTTCGTCGTTATCGACGCCGTGCACCAGGAGATCCGGCTGACGTCGGTGCAGGCGCGCTGGATTGCCGACCGTCATCGTGGCGTCGGCTGCGACCAGATCCTGACGGTCGAAGGAACAGCGTTAGCTGGCGTCGATTTCGGCTATCGGATCTTCAACGCCGATGGCGGCGAGGTTGAACAATGCGGCAATGGCGCGCGCTGTTTCGTGCGTTTCGTCCATGAGCAGGGGCTCAGCGAGAAACGCCAGCTTCGCGTCGCGACACTCTCCGGCATCATCGAGCCGCGCCTCGAGGAAAATGGGGAAATCAGCGTCGACATGGGTGTGCCGGTGTTTGCGCCGGCCGCGATTCCGTTCGAGAGCGACAGCGAGGCGGCGGTGCAGCCTCTGCAAGTGGGCGGGCGGAGCATCGACATCACCGCGGTTTCGATGGGCAACCCGCATGCGGTTCAGGTCGTCGAAGACGTAACCCGCGCTCCGGTCGAGGGGATGGGGCCGCTGATCGAAGCCCACCCGCGTTTTCCGCGCCGCGTGAATGCCGGCTTCATGCAAGTGCTCGGGCGCCATGCCATCCGCTTGCGGGTATATGAGCGCGGCGCCGGCGAGACCCTGGCCTGCGGCACTGGCGCTTGCGCCGCCGTGGTCGCCGGCATGCGCCGCGGCCTGCTCGACAGCCCGGTGCAGGTGACCATGCGTGGCGGCGATTTGCGGATAGCCTGGGAAGGCGCCGGCAGCCCTGTCATAATGACGGGGCCGGCCGAGACGGTGTTCTCCGGCGAGGTGGAATTACCCGATTAGCCATCGAAGGAACGACATGAATTCTGACTTGGAAGCCAATGAAGTCGCCAGCTACCTGAAGAGCCACCCGGAATTCTTCGACCATTACGCCGACCTGCTGGCGCAGGTGCATATACCCGACCCGCACGGGGGGCGCGCCATTTCGATCACCGAGCGCCAGCTCGGCAGCCTGCGCGATCGCAACAAACAACTCGAAGCCAAGCTCGGCGAATTGATCCGCTTTGGCGAGGAAAACGACGCCATCACCGAGAAAATTCACCGCATGACCGTCGCCTTGATAGCCGCCGCCGATTACCCTACGGTGGTGC
>Ga0208566_1001585_pt1 | contig 13018 bp, 14 predicted proteins | sample PL_2010_150m_FD_184159 | JGI IMG/M metagenome (GOLD analysis project Ga0208566, IMG submission 184159) | Freshwater microbial communities from Powell Lake, British Columbia, Canada to study Microbial Dark Matter (Phase II) - PL_2010_150m... | ecosystem: Environmental > Aquatic > Freshwater >...
TTCCCAAGCAGCGGCAATGCCGAGCGGAGAGGCCGGCAACTGGCGGAGTGACCTTCGCTATATGGCGAGTGAGTTGGAGAAAACGCACAAGAATCTTTACCACACGGTTTCGCGCAAGGATTTCGCGACCTTGGTGGCCGGACTCGAGTTGCGGATCCCATCACTTGAAAGGCATCAGGTGATTGTGGAGATGGCGCAGATCGTTGCCGCTGTTGCCGACGGGCATACCAACATCTATCCCACACGCGATCCGAAGATTGCATTCCGGACTCTCCCGGTGGCTTTCTCATTCTTCGGTGACCAGATATATCTTCGGGCCGTCCACGAATCACAAAGGAGCCTGTTGGGCGCCCAGGTATTGAGGATCGGCGACCGCAACATCTCAGACGCCTATTCGGCAGTCACGACAATGATCGGACGGGACAATGATCAAGGGGCGCGCTATTGGGCGCCCTACCTCCTGGCAATGCCTGAGGTGTTGCACGCTCTTGGTATCACGCGGTCGATGGAAGAAGTACCGGTTACGCTGGCAACCAATCGCGGTAAGGAAACGGTAGTTCTGACTCCGTTCGAGCAGGTGGCGATCATGAGTGGCGACACGGCGACCCACTTCAATCGAAGTCCTGGCTGGATTGACATTCGCGATCGAGCCGGTCGTCCCGACCCGCTCTGGCTACGCTCCACCGACAACGCTTTTCACTTCGAGCGGGCAGGCAACCTGCTCTACGTTCAGATCAACAGTGTGCAAGACAAGCCTGGTGAAACGCTGGCGCAATTCGCAGAACGGTTGTACCGGGAGATCAGGGCGACGCAGCCCAAAAAGGTGGTCTTCGACCTCCGACTAAATCGTGGGGGTGACGGAACCCTGATTACTCCCCTGATCCGTGCGCTTATCCGCTCGGAAGGCATCGATCGCAGAGGCCGCCTCTTCGGCATCATTGGCCCGGCGACCTTCTCCGCCGCCCAGATGCTCGCCGATGCCCTGGAGAAATACACCAATATCACCTTCGTTGGCGAACCCACCGGATCAAAGGGCAACGCCTATGGAGACTCGCGCAAGATCGTACTCCCCTACAGTGGCATCACCGTTCGCGCGTCGGTCTATTACTGGCAGGACTGGCATCCCTTGGACAAGCGTGACGCGCTAATTCCACGGATTTCTGCTCCACTTACTTTCGATGCCTACCGCAATAACGTCGACACCGCCCTCGAAGCAATAGAAAAGGTGGACCCGTTTTCTCAACCATGAAGATATTGAGATCGCTATCGAGAGTGAAGCTGCCTCTCACCGCGATACGTTGTACGTCCGCACTAAACGGCAGTACCCTGACGGCTCTTTGCAGGCCAAGGACATCTGAAGTATAAATGCGGCTGTCACCAGATCGACCCGTTCCGGCAAATTACGAATGGAATGCCGATGCTTGCACCTCGTTTCCCGGCTTACACCGAGCGAAAGCCCCAGCTGGCGGCATGCGCCGGTCTGATCGCGGCTCTGGCCATCTTGTTCACGGGATGCGGCGGGGGCGGCAGCGCGAGCAGTGGAGACAATCCGACCATTGCGGTCGCGCCAGTTCTGGAATCCTTTGCCGGAAATACCGGCGGGCCCGGCAATCTGGATGGCACGGGCACAGCGGCGGGCTTCAACTTCCCCTTCGGCGTTGCCACGGACAGGGCAGGCAATGTTTATGTTGCGGACGCGCTTAACAACACGATCCGAAAAATTGCAGCGACCGGCGTGGTGACGACACTGGCCGGAACCGCAGGCGTGATAGGGATGGGCTCCGCCGATGGCACCGGACCGGCGGCCAGGTTTTGGGGGCCGCAAGGCGTGGCAACGGACAGCAGCGACAATGTCTACGTGGCGGATACCGGCAACAAGACGATACGCAAGATTACCCCGACCGGGGTCGTGACCACGATCGCCGGAAAAGCCGGTGGTTTGTTTGGCTCCGCCGATGGCGTTGGAACCGCGGCCAGCTTTGCGGTCCCGGTTGGAGTCGCCGTCGACGGCGCCAACAACATCTATGTGGCGGATTCTTACAATCAAAACATCCGCAAGATTTCACCGGCCGGCGGAGTCACGACCCTGGCCGGAACACTCGAAGTGCGTGGCGCTGCAAATGGTGCCGGGACCACGGCGACCTTCAGTGGCCCAAGCAGTTTGGCGTTCGATGGTGCGGGTAATCTGTATGTGGCGGACTTCTACAATCATCTGATACGCAAGATCACGCCGGTGGGAATAGTGAGTACCCTGGCAGGAACAGCCGGCGTGTCCGGGTCTGCCGATGGGCAAGGGGCTACCGCTATGTTTGATTATCCGGCCGGTGTCGCCGCTGACGGTGCCGGAAACGTCTATGTCTCGGAGACCGGCAACAGGACCATACGCAAAATTACGCCGGCTGGACTCGTCAGCACATTGGCGGGAACTTCGAAGGTAAGCGGATATGCGGATGGTGCGGGGGTTGCCGCAAGCTTCTTTTCGCCCGCGAGTCTCGCCGTGGATAACGCGGGTAGTATTTATGTAGCAGACGTGACCAACAACAACATTCGCAAGATTACGCAAGGCGGCGTGGTCACGACGGTGGCCGGCACCAGCGACATCCGTGGTTCGGCCGACGGGGCGGGCACATCCGCGAGTTTCTTCTTCAGCACGTCAAATGCCGGTATGCCAACACCATTTGGCGGAGGCATCACGGTCGATGGTGAGGGCAACGTCTATGTTGCGGATACATGGAACAACTCGATCCGCAAGATTACACCGGCAGGGGTAGTCCGTACGATTGCGGGAGCCGCAGCAGACTTGAAAATCCCAAAGTCGTCGGTCAGCGATAGCGCCGGCAGCATCTTCGAAGCCGATACCAAGAATCACACCATCCGCAAGACCACCGCCGACGGCGTCGTGACAACCCTGGCGGGAACGGGTAGGCCGGGTTTTGCCGACGGGACCGGAACTGCGGCGATTTTCAACAGCCCGCTCGGCTTGGTGGTTGACACCTTGGGCAATGTCTATGTGGCGGATATGATGAACAACGCCATCCGCAAGATCACGCCTCTGGGTGTGGTGACGACGGTGGTCGGCACGCCCGGACGCGTCGGCTTCTTACCGGGAGTTCTGCCGGGCGTCTTGCGCTACCCGCAGGGTATCGCTCTGTATGGCGGGACCCTCTATATCGCCGACGACAATGCAATCGTCAAGGTCACCAATGTTCCTTGAGCCCGACATTTGCAAGCGTTGCGTTGAGTGATTGAGATGCGGCTGCTGGTCAGTCGCCGCGAATGGCACGCTCGATCGCCCGGGCGAACTCCAGCCGGGTGTATTGGGTCATAGGCCGAACTTGCTCGGCGGCAGTCCGATCAACCGACATCGCCCAGAATCCGCTCGGCGCAACACAGGCAATCCCTCCCAGCAGGGCGACCAGGATCGCTACCAGGATGCCCATTCGCCGGGCCTGCGACATGCGATGGTCTTCAATTGCGCTCATGCTCATCTTCTCTAGACTTCTCAGAATCGACGAGTACGGTGGCGCCAGACCTCGTTGCGAACACAACAAGGGCAACCCGGCTGGCATAGGCGTTGGCCTTTAGCTCCTTGGCTTTGCGTCACCGACTTTCGTCGGCTTTGCCTGTAACTACAACTCCCAATTACTACAACTGCATTCGATCAGATGTCCGCGATGCGGTCAATGTCTATCCGTCACGCTTAGTGACTTATGTCACGAGCATGCTCAATCGGCTGCGGAGTGCGCCGTTCCAATGATTTCAGACCCGGCAATACCGCAATTGCGTTTGCAGTCGTGATCCCGGCCACCTCGGCGACCGGCAGGCCGCGCAGCCGGGCCAGCTCGGCGGCGATGCGCGCGAGTTCGCCGGGCTGGTTGCGGCGCTTCGCCAGCCATTCGGGGGGAATGTCCGGGGCGTCGGTTTCCAGGACGATGGCGTCCAGGGGCAGACCGGCCGCCAATTCACGGATGCGCAAGGCGCGCGGGTAGGTCATGGCGCCGCCAAAGCCGAGCTTGAAGCCCAACTTAATGAATTCATCCGCCTGTTGCGCGCTGCCGTTGAAGGCGTGGGCAATGCCGCCGCGCACCTTGTACCGGCGCAATTGCTTGAGCACCGCATCGACCGCCCGCCGCACATGCAGGATCACCGGCAGGTCGAGTTCGCGGGCAAGCTTCAACTGCTCGACAAAGAAGAATTCCTGTCTCTTCTCATCGCGCCCCGGGACAAAATGGTCGAGGCCGATTTCACCGACGGCCACCACCGATTCGCGCTGTGTCGCGAGCATCCCGCGCACGGCGGCAAGGTCTCCCTCGCCGGCCTGTACGACGTACATCGGGTGTATGCCGTAGGCCGGGGCGCAACCCGGGTAGTCGCGGCAAATGCTGGCAACGTCGTCGAAACTGGCGCGCCCCACGGCAGGGACAACGATCATCCCGACTCCTGCCTGCCGCGCCTCGGCGACAACCGCATCGCGGTCGGCGTCGAATTCCGGCGCATCGAGGTGGCAGTGGGTGTCGACCAGCATTTAGCAGTGCCGGACTACGCGACCTCTTCCATCCATGCCATCTGGATCGCCTCGAGCTTTTTCTCGCCGCAATGCCGCTCGTCTTCCTCGAAGCCGGGCAGTTCCATCACCCAGCGCATCAGGTCGACAAAGTTAATCCGCTTCGGATCGACATCGGGATGCCGCTCGGCCAACTCGATGGCGATGTCCAGGGTATCGGTCCACTTCATCCCGGTTCCCTATCTGTCATATTGAATGCCCCTCTTTCACCATGTTGATCGTATATTTTGGAATCTCGATCACCAGCGGCGTTTCATTCACCACCGTCTGGCAAGCCAGCCGCGAAGTGGGTTCGAGGCCCCAGGCCCGGTCCAGGAGGTCGTCCTCGCCTTCCTCAGCCGGCGCCAGCGCGCCAAATCCTTCCCGGATCACCACGTGGCAGGTGGTGCAGGCGCAGGATTTTTCGCAGGCGTGCTCGATCTCGATGCCGTTTTCCAGCAGCGTATCGCACAGCGTCTTGCCGGGCTGCGCCTCGATCTCGGCTCCCTGCGGGCAAAGCTCGGGATGGGGCAGGACGGTAATCCTGGTCATGTGATTTCGGCAATTTTCTTGCCGGACAAGGCGCGCTGCACGCTCTGGTTCATGCGCCGCGCGGCAAATTCATTGGTGGCGTGGCTGAGCGAGGACATCGCCGTGTCGATGGCGCGCCGGTCGTCGCCGAGCAGCACCGCCTGGAGCTTGGCGACACAGTTTTCGATGTGGGCGCGCTCCAGCGTGGAAAGCAGTTGTGCGTCGTCCGCGAGCGCGGTCTGCGTCGCTTCGAGGAGGCGCTGCGCCTCCACCTGGGCCTCGCGCAAGGCGCGCCGGAAGGCGTCCTCCGAGGCATGTTTGAAACTGTCCTTGAGCATCCCGGCAATCTCGTCGTCACTCAGTCCATATGCCGGCTTCACCTCGATTTGCGCCTGGCGGCCGGTGGTTTGCTCGCGCGCCGTCACTGACAGCAGGCCGTCGGCATCCACCTGGAAAGTGACGCGGATCCGTCCCGCCCCCGCCGCCATCGGGGGAATGCCGCGCAGCTCGAAGCGCGCCAGCGAACGGCAGTCGGAAACCAGTTCGCGCTCGCCCTGAACCACGTGGATGGCCATCGCCGTCTGGCCGTCCTTGAAAGTGGTGAATTCCTGGGCACGGGCGATGGGGATGGTCGAATTGCGCGGAATGATCTTTTCGGATAGGCCGCCCATCATCTCCAGGCCCAGCGACAGCGGAATCACGTCGAGCAGCAGCCAGTCCTCGCCGGGGTTGCGGTTGCCGGCCAGCAGGTTGGCCTGGGTTGCCGCGCCGAGCGCCACCACCTTGTCGGGATCGAGATTGTTCAACGGATCCTGGCCGAACAGTTCGCCGACGGCATGCTGGATCTGCGGCATGCGGGTGGAGCCGCCCACCATCACCACGCCCTTGATTTCCTCGAAGGAAAGACCGGCATCGCGCAAGGCCTTGCGGGTTGGCGCGAGGGTTTTCTGCACCAGGGTGCGGGTGATCTCGCCGAAGACCTCCGTCGTCAGCTTGACATCGACATACTCGCCGCTGCCGAGTTTGACGGTGACCGGTGCCTCGCCGTGATAGGTCAGGTATTCCTTGGCTTCGCGCGCGCGCATCAGCAGCAGGCGCGCGTCCGAATGCGACAGCGGCGCCAGCTTAGCCTCCTCGATGATCCAGCAGAAAACGCGCTGATCGAAGTCGTCGCCGCCCAGCGCCGAATCCCCGCCGGTCGCCAGCACCTCGAAAACGCCCTTGGAAAGCTTGAGTATCGAGATGTCGAAGGTGCCGCCGCCGAGGTCGTACACGGCGTAGATGCCTTCGCTGGCATTGTCGAGACCGTAGGCGATGGCCGCGGCGGTGGGCTCATTCAGCAGGCGCAGCAGGTTGAGGCCGGCTAGCCGCGCCGCGTCCTTGGTGGCCTGGCGCTGGGCATCGTCGAAATAGGCCGGCACGGTGATCACCGCACCGGAAAGTTCGCCGCCGAGCGAGGCTTCGGCCCGCAGGCGCAACACCCGCAGGATTTCCGCCGAAATTTCCACGGGGGTCTTGACCCCGGCGGCGGTGCGCAACCTGACCATTCCTTCGGTGTCCTGAAAGTCATACGGCATCGACTCGATGTGGGCGATGTCCTTGACTCCGCGCCCCATGAAACGCTTGACGGAAACGATGGTGTTCTTCGGGTCGACGGACTGCTGTGCCTGAGCTTCGTAGCCGATTGCGGATACACCCTGCGGCGCATAGCGCACTATCGAGGGCAGCAAGGGCCGCCCGAGTTCGTCGCTGAGCACCGCGGCCATGCCGCTGCGCACCGTGGCCACCAGCGAATTGGTGGTGCCCAGATCGATGCCGATGGCAAGCCGGTGCAGGTGCGGGGCGGTAGATTCACCGGGCTCGGATATTTGGAGTAATGCCATCGGATCTAGCCCTCTATCGCCGCCAGCGCGTCGTCGATTTCCTGCAGCAACTTTTCCTGGAACATCATCTGACGGACGGTTGCAGCGGCCGCAAGGTAATTGGGCGCTAGGTCGAGTTGCGTCTCCAGGCGCTGGAATTGTTCGGCCATTTCCTGCTTCATGCGGACATGCAGTTGTTCGAGCGCCGGGAAATCGGCAGCATTCCTGACTTCCTCAAGCGCCTCACGCCACTCCATCTGCTGCAACAAAAACTCCGGTGGCATCGCGGTGTTGCGCTCCAAGCCCACGTCGATGCCGGCAAGATGCAACTGGTAGCGGGCGCGACGCAAAGGCTGGCGCAGGGTCTGATAGGCTTCGTTGACCTGGGTTGACCATTGCATCGCCAGGCGGCGTTCCGCATCGCTGAGATGGACATGCTTGTCGGGGTGGACGCGCGTTTGAATTTCGCGATAACGCTGCTCCAGTTCCGGCAAGTCGATCGCATACCGACGCGGCAAGCCGAACAGGGCAAAGTGGTCCTGGGACAAATCCATTATCTCGCGAGCCTGCAATGCGCCGGGCCCGTAATTCAGTCTTGAATCAGACGTTGAAGCTTTCGCCGCAGCCGCACTGGTCCTTGATGTTCGGGTTGTTGAACTTGAAACCCTCATTGAGGCCTTCGCGGGTGAAGTCGAGCTCGGTGCCATCGATGTAGGGCAGGCTCTTGGGGTCCACCAACACCTTGACGCCGTGGCTTTCGAACACCAGATCCTCCGGATTGGCGGCATCGACGAATTCCAGCTTGTAGGCCATCCCGGAACAGCCCGAGGTGCGCACGCCGAAGCGCAGGCCGACGCCTTTGCCGCGTTTGGTAAGAAAAGCGGCGACATGCCGGGCCGCCTTTTCGGTCAAAGTGATTGAGGCCATTTCATGCTCCATGTTTGTGCTTGTAGTCCGCCACCGCTGCCTTGATCGCGTCCTCCGCCAGTATCGAGCAGTGGATCTTCACCGGCGGCAAGGCCAGCTCTTCCGCAATGTGGGTGTTCTTGATGTCGAGCGCCTGGTCCAGGGTCTTGCCCTTGACCCATTCGGTGACCAGGGAGGATGAGGCGATTGCCGACCCGCATCCGTAGGTCTTGAACTTCGCGTCCTCGATCACGCCGTCCTTGCTGACCCGGATCTGCAGTTTCATGACGTCGCCACAAGCCGGCGCGCCGACCATGCCGGTGCCGACATCCGCGTCGTCCTTGCCGAAGGCGCCGACATTGCGCGGATTTTCGTAATGGTCGAGTACTTTTTCGCTGTAAGCCACGTCTTTCTCCTAGAGATTAGTGCGCCGCCCACTGAACGGAATTCAGATCGACGCCTTCCTGAAACATTTCCCACAAAGGCGACAATTCGCGCAGTTTGGCTATTTTCGCATGCAGCAACTTGATTGTGAAATCGACTTCCTCCTCGGTGGTGAAGCGGCCGAGGGTGAAACGGATCGAACTGTGCGCCAGTTCATCGGAACGGCCCAGCGCACGCAAGACATAGGAGGGCTCCAGGCTGGCGGAGGTACACGCCGAGCCCGAGGAGACGGCGATGTCCTTGATCGCCATGATCAGCGATTCGCCCTCGACGAAATTGAAGCTGATGTTGAGGTTGTGCGGCACCCGCTGTTGCAGGTCGCCATTCACATAGGTTTCCGGGATATCGGTGAGACCCGTCAGCAAGCGGTCGCGCAATTTGCGGACGCGGGAACTCTCTTCGGCCATTTCTTCGCGGGCCAGCCGGAACGCTTCGCCCATGCCGACGATCTGGTGCGTGGCCAGCGTGCCGGAGCGCAGCCCGCGCTCATGGCCGCCGCCGTGCATCTGCGCCTCCAGGCGGATGCGCGGCTTGCGCCGCACGTACAAGGCGCCGATGCCTTTCGGCCCGTAAGTCTTATGGGCGCAAAACGACATCAGGTCGACCTTCAGCACGGCCAGGTCGATCGGCATCTTGCCGGTGGCCTGCGCCGCATCGACGTGGAAGACGATGCCCTTCTCGCGGCAGATCTCGCCGATTGCGGCGATCGGCTGGATCACCCCGATTTCATTGTTCACCGCCATCACCGAGACCAGGATGGTGTCCGGCCTAAGTGCTGCCTTGAGCTGTTCGAGGGTGATCAGACCGTTGTCCTGCGGTTCGAGATAGCTGACCTGGAAACCCTGCCGCTCCAACTCGCGCATCGGATCGATCACCGCCTTGTGCTCGGTGGACACCGTGATCATGTGCTTGCCCTTGCCCGAGTAGAAGTTGGCCGCGCCCTTGATGGCCAGGTTGTTCGACTCGGTGGCGCCGGAAGTCCAGATGATCTCTTTCGGATCCGCATTCACCAGCGCGGCGACCTGCTCGCGCGCCGATTCCACGGCCGCCTCCGCTTCCCAGCCATAGGCATGGGAACGGCTGGCCGGGTTGCCGAACTTTTCGCTGAGGTAGGGGATCATTTTGTCCGCAACTCGCGGGTCGACGCGTGTTGTCGCGGAGTTATCAAGGTAAATAGGAAATTTCATCATGGCTCCAAGTTAGCTGGCGAGGGCGGTCAGCCGTTGCAGCTTGAAAACGGTGTCGCCCAGCACCGCGAGGAAATCCGCGATCTGCGCAAGATTATTGTTTCGGCCCAGGCTGACGCGGACGGCGCCGCGGGCAATTTCCGGGGCCACGCCCATCGCCTGCAATACGTGCGACGGCTCGGGATTGACGCTCGAACAAGCCGCGCCGCTGGCCACCGCATAGCCGGCACGGTCAAGCTTGCCCACCAGGGTCTCCCCATCGATCTCGGGCAACGCAAAGTACACGGTATTCGGCAGCCGCTCGGCGCCCTGAGCGAAAACCCTCGCCCCCAAGCGGACCAAGCCACGTTCGAGTTCGCCGCGCATCTCGACGAGACGCGAATGATCCTGTTGCAGCCGCTCCGCGATCAGTTCGCAGGCCCGGCCGAAACCGACGATGGCGGCGACATTCTCGGTGCCGGAACGCAGTCCGCGCTCCTGCCCGCCGCCGGAAATCAGTGCCCGCAGTTCGATGCGCTTGTCCAGCACCAGCGCGCCGGCGCCCTTGGGCCCATGAATCTTGTGGGCCGAGAGCGTCATGGCATGGACGCCCGCCGCATTCAGCTCCCGAAAATTCACCCGCAGTTTGCCCAGCGCCTGGACTGCATCGGTGTGAAACCAGCCGCCCGCGGCACGGGCCTGGCCCGCCAGCGCCGGAATGTCCTGGATCGTCCCGGTTTCGTTGTTCGCCAGCATCACCGACAGCAGACGGGGCTTCAAGGCCAGCGTCGCTGCATAGTCGCCGGCATCGACGCGCCCGTGCTGATCGACGGCGATCTCGCGCAGCTTCCAGCCCTGATGGGCCAATGCACGCACCAGATCCCGGGCGGTCTCGCGGACACAGGGATGCTCGATGGCGGAAATTGCGATGACCGGTGCCGTCTTGCCTGGCTTGATGCAGGCCGACGCGCCCTTGAGGAACAGGTTATTCGACTCGCTGCCGCCGCTGGTGAACACCACCTCGGTGGGATGGGCGCCAACTGTTGCAGCGACCTGCCGGCGCGCCTCATCGATCGCCTTGCGCGCCTCGCGGCCGTAGGCGTGGCGGCTGGAGGCGTTGCCGAAGCCCGACTCCCCGCCCAGATACGGCAGCATCGCCGCGAGCACGCGCGTGTCGACGGGCGTAGTGGCGTTGTAGTCGAGATAGACAGGTGCAGACACGGTGTTGCGATCCGGTTCAGCTATGGTCGTGGAATCAGGCCGTCACCAGCGCAATGGTGCGGCGCGCCCGGCGGGTCGGGGTCTGGTGCATGCGGCTGGCTTGCATTGCCTTGACCTCGGGCCTGTTGCGCTGCTGGTCGACCAGTTCCGCCAGATTCACGGAACTCAGGTAATCCAGCATGCGGGCGGTGAGATTGGTCCACAGCAAATGGGTCATGCACGGGTGCTCCTCGTCATGGCAATTCGCCATGCCGCCGCACTTGGTGGCATCGAGCGGTTCATCCACGGCCTTGATGATGTCGGCCACCGAGACATCGGTAAGCGGCTTGGCCAGGCAATACCCGCCGCCCGGTCCGCGAACGCTGCTCACCAGCTTGTGGCGGCGCAGCTTGCCGAATAGTTGCTCCAGATAGGACAAGGAGATCTTCTGGCGCTCGCTGATGCTGGCCAGCGCCACCGGTCCGCCGTCCTGGCGCAACGCCAGATCGATCATTGCGGTCACTGCAAAACGGCCTTTCGTCGTCAATTTCATGGTTAACCTCGCTTCGTCCGGGTGATCATCGAATCCAATATCCGACGATTGAGGGAAATATACAATTCCCGATGAAATTAGTCAACTATTTTACTCAAGTAATTCGGGTCGAACTTGTCCGCCGTGGCAAGTCCGTCGTCGTTGTCATCGACTGCCACGCCGGATTGGGCCAGCCGGAGCAGCAAATGCTCGATGCGCCGGTCGGTTTCGACGGCATGGTCGAGCAGCCCGTGGATGGCCTTGGCCAGGGGATCGTCCTCGGTACGGGTCACCGCGTAGGCCGAGAAGCCCATCTTTTCAGCCTTTTCCTCGCGGGCCTGGTCGCGTTCGCTCTCGATGATGCGGGCCGGGATGCCGACAGCCGTGGCGCCCGGCGGGACGTCCCGCACCACCACGGCATTCGAGCCGATCCGGGCGCCCTCGCCGACGGTCAGCGGGCCCAGCACCTTGGCACCGGCACCGATCACCACCCCACGCTCCAGGGTTGGATGGCGCTTCCCCTTGTTCCACGAAGTGCCGCCCAGGGTGACGCCGTGATACAGGGTGCACTCGTCCTTGATTTCCGCCGTCTCGCCGATCACCACCCCCATGCCGTGATCGATAAAGACCCGGCGGCCGATGCTGGCGCCGGGATGGATCTCGATGCCGGTCAGCCAGCGGCTGCAGTGCGACAGCATCCGCGCCAGCCAATGCAGGCCCATCCCCCACAGCCAATGGGAGAAGCGATGCACCTGCAAGGCATGGAACCCCGGATAGCAGGTCAATACCTCCCAGGCCGATCGGGCGGCCGGGTCGCGCTCAAAAACGCAGGCGATGTCTTCACGCAAACGACTAAACATGGGCAAGCTTCATAAGTATTTTCTGAAATATAGAATTCACAGCCGTTTTGGTCAACTTTTCCGCCTGTATTTCGGCTTTTCGACCGTTGTCAACAAGCCGCGCAGGATGCTGACTTCCTCGTGTTCCAGGCGAGCCCTGCCGAACAGGCGACGCAGGCGGTGCATCAGGCGCTTGGGTTGAGTCGGATCGAGAAAACCGCTGGCGATGGCAACACGCTCCAGGTGCTCATGGAAACCCTCGACCTCGTCGGCCGTGGCCAATTCTGCTTGGCTGCTGGGCGGCTCTCCCAGTGAAGCCGCCGCCAGGCGCAATTCGTAGCACATCAATTGGACTGCCGCGCCGAGGTTGAGCGAGGAATAGTCGGGGTTGGCCGGGATCATCACGGGAAAGTGGCACAGGGCGAGATCTTCGTTGGAAAGGCCCGCAGCTTCAGTTCCGAAGACCAGAGCCACGTCATGCGACTGTGCGTCATGCCGGGTACCCGCCAGAAGTTCGGCGGCCCCATCTCGCGCCCAGCGAAATGGCGCCGCCAGGTCACGCCGGCGAGCGCTCATGCCCGCCACCAGGATCGTGCCGGTCAACGCCTCGGCCAGCGATGGGCAGATGACGACTTGATCCAGCACATCGACCGCTCCGGAGGCACGCGCGTCCGCCTCGGGATCGGGAAAAAGTTTCGGGGCGACCAGGAAAAGGCGCGACAGGCCCATGGTCTTCATGGCCCGCGCCGCTGCGCCGATGTTGCCGGGATGGCTGGGATGGGAGAGCACGATCCGGACGCGTTCAAGCGGCAAAGCGCTGTTCATATCGGCGTGAAATGCAGTTCTGAAGCGCCCCGTACCCTAACCCCAAAGTCGGGCACCAGTACCCTAACCCCAAAGTCGGGCACCAGTACCCTAACCCCAAAGTCGGGCTCCAGTAACTCACGAGCGCAGCGAGCAATTTGTAGCCCCCGCCTGGGCGGGGGGTTGGGGGT
>Ga0208566_1001586_pt1 | contig 13013 bp, 10 predicted proteins | sample PL_2010_150m_FD_184159 | JGI IMG/M metagenome (GOLD analysis project Ga0208566, IMG submission 184159) | Freshwater microbial communities from Powell Lake, British Columbia, Canada to study Microbial Dark Matter (Phase II) - PL_2010_150m... | ecosystem: Environmental > Aquatic > Freshwater >...
TGTCGCCAGGCGCCGGCTGTCGCGGATCAGCAGATAAACGCTGTGATCGTTACGCGCAGCCGCCTGGCGACACCGGATGAATTTGGCAATGTCCTCATACGCACGCAGCCGGACGGTTCCGCTCTAAGGGTAAGAGATGTCGCAAGAGTGGAATTGGGCTCTCAGGACTACAATATTTTCGCCCGCCTGAATGGGCAGCCGACTGCCGCGATTGCGATCCGTGTGTCGCCGGATGGCAACGCCCTGGATGTGGTCAGGGCGGTGCGCGCCAAGATGGAAGAGATGGCGCCCAGTTTCCCCAAGGGGATCACCTGGGATGTTCCCTACGACACATCGCGCTTCGTCGATATTTCCATCAAGGAAGTAATGTTGACACTGGCCGAAGCGATGTTGTTGGTGTTTCTGGTGATCTACCTGTTCCTGGAAAGTTTCCGCGCCACCCTGATTCCCGCCATCGTCGTGCCCGTGGCGCTGACCGGAGCGCTGGCCGGCCTGTATGTCTTCGGTTATTCGATCAATGTGTTGACGCTGTTCGCCATGGTGTTGGCTGTCGGCATCGTGGTCGATGACGCAATCGTGGTGGTCGAAGCGGTCGAGCGCATCATGAACGAGGAAGGATTGGCGCCTCGGGAGGCAGCGCGCAAAGCGATGGACCAGATCTTCAATGCCATTATCGGCATAACGCTAGTACTGTCCGCGGTTTTCGCGCCTATGCTTTTCTTCGGAGGTTCGGTCGGGGTCATCTATCGCCAGTTTGCAATGACCTTGTTACTCGCGATGGGCTTTTCCATCCTGATGGCGCTGACGCTTACCCCCGCACTATGCGCCACGCTACTCAAGCACGAACCTGGCACGGAAGTGCTGCCGAGCACTGGCTTCTTCGGCGCCTTCAATCGTTTTTTCGACCGCACCCGGGCCGGCTATCAGTCTTGGGTAGGGTCAATGTTGCCGAGAACCGGGCGCTACCTGCTGGTCTATGCCGCCATCATCGGCGCGACCGGCTGGTTGTTTATGTATCTACCGGGAAGCTTCCTTCCCGACGAAGACCAGGGATATTTTGTCAACATGGTCCAACTGCCTCCGGGCGCTTCGCAGGAGCGCACCATAGAGGTTCTGTCCCAAATCGAACAGTATTACCTCAAACAACCCGAAGTAGCCAAAGTTATTGGCGTGGTTGGCTTTTCGTTCTTTGGCCGGGGTCAGAACGCGGCGCTGGCGTTTGTTCGTCTTAAAGAGTGGGACGAGCGCCCCGGCGTCGACCACTCCTCCATCGCAGTCGTGCAACGGGCGAACATGGCGTTCTTCCAGATCAAGCAGGCCATAATGTTCGCGATTAACCCGCCACCGATTCCGGAACTCGCCTCTACCGGTGGCTTTGACTTCCGCCTGCAGGATCGAGCCGGCGTCGGCCGCGAAAAACTGCTGGAGGCGCGCAATGCTGCATTGGGCATGGCAATGGAGCATCCGTCACTGGCTGGGGTCCGCCCGGAAGGACAGGAAGCCGCGCCGCAACTGCTACTCGAGGTCGATCGGCACAAGGCCGAAACCTTAGGCGTTTCCATCGCCGACCTCAACGAAACCCTACAGTCCACCCTCGGAGTTGCCTATATCAATGACTTCGAACGACAGGGGCGCATCCTGCGGGTGCTGATGCAGGCCGACGCCGGATTGCGTACCACCCCCGAGGAAATGCTGCGCCTGCCGGTGCGCAATCGCGCCGGCGGCATGGTGCCGCTGTCGGAAATCGTTACGGCGCAGTGGACTATCGGCTCGCCCAAGCTCGACCGCTACAACGGCGTCCCTTCGGTGAAAATTGCCGGCGGCCCGGCGCCCGGCCGAAGTACCGGCGAGGCCATGCAGTCGATGGAATCGGTGGCCAAGGATCTGCCGACGGGTTTCGGCTTCGAGTGGTCGGGCACTTCCTTCGAGGAAAAGCTTTCCGGCAGCCAGGCGCCACTGCTGTTTGCGCTCGCCATGCTGGTGGCCTTTCTGGCCTTGGCGGCACTGTACGAAAGCTGGTCAATTCCTTTCGCGGTGATGCTGGTGGTGCCGCTGGGAGTCTTCGGTTCGACGCTGGCGGTAACGCTGCGTGGATTGCCCAACGACGTCTATTTCAAAGTCGGCCTGATCGCCATCATCGGACTTTCCGCCAAGAACGCCATCCTCATCATCGAGTTCGCCCGCGATCTCCAGGAGCGCGGCATGGGCCTCTTCGAGGCGACGCTGGAAGCCTGTCGCATGCGATTCCGTCCGATCCTGATGACATCCTTTGCCTTCATTCTTGGCGTGCTACCCCTCGCCGTTTCGACCGGGGCCGGCGCCAACAGCCGCCATGCCATCGGCACCGGCGTCATCGGCGGCATGCTCGCCGCAACCATCCTGGCGATCTTTCTGGTGCCGGTATTCTTTGTGGTGGTGCGCAAGATATTCCCCGGCCATGCGCGCCGCCATCAGGAGAACGGCCATGACTAGTGCCCGCATTGGGGTCGGGGGCATTAATGCCCGTCCCTGTTCTTGGGGTACTAGTGCCCGAATTTGCCTCTGGGGTACAAGTGCCCGAAGTTGGGTCCGGGGTGCTCGACCCGCGGCCGTCGCAGTTTGGACAATGCTGGCCGGGTGCTCGATGATTCCTGAGTACCAGAGACCCGAGCCCCCCGTCGCGGCATCGTGGTTGCAGGCCATTCCGGCCGAAGCTAGGCGCGACGCAAGCTTGGTCAAGTGGCGCAGCTTCTTCCCTGATCCGCGCCTGCAGGCGCTTATCGCCGCCGCCATCGACAACAACCGGGACATGCGTATCGCCGTGGCACGCATCGAGGAAGCCCGTGCGCTGTTCGGCATCGCCCGCGCCGACCGTTTTCCCAATCTGGATCTGGCGTCCGGCGGCACAGCGGTTCGGACCCCTGGCGACCTGTCGCTTAGCGGACGGACCACCGTCGGTCACCGCTACGATGCGGGGTTTTCGCTACCGTCATTCGAACTGGATTTCTGGGGCCGGGTGAAGAGCCTCAACGAAGCGGCACTGGCCGGCTATCTTGCCAGTGTAGAGGCCCGGCAGGCGATGCGTCTGACGCTGATTGCCGATGTCGCCAATGCCTACCTGACGCTGCTGGAGATGGACGAGCGGACGGTGTTGGCCCGGGCGACCGTGGCGAGCCGCGAGCAGACCCGCTTCATGGTCAGCCGTCGGCGCGAGGCGGGGCTCGCCAGCGACCTCGACTATCTCCAGGCGGATGGCATCCTCGAACTGACGCGGGCGGAGTTGGCCAGCCTGGAGCGCCAGCGTGCCGCAGCCGGCAATGCGCTGACCTTGCTGGTTGGCGCTGAGCCCGCCAATCTGCCGCCGGGGCGTGCGCTCTCCGATCAGGGCATGCTCTCCGACCTGATCGCGAACCTGCCGTCGGAGGTGATGCTGCATCGCCCCGACGTGCTGGCGGCAGAACAACGCTTGAAGGCCGCCAATGCCAATATCGGCGTGGCGCGCGCCGCGTTCCTGCCGCGGATTTCCTTGACCGCTGGCGTCGGAACCGCCAGCAGTGCCCTATCCAGCCTGTTCGGTACGGGCCAGGGCGCCTGGAACTTCCAGCCGGTATTGCGATTGCCCTTGTTCGATAGCGGCCGCAGCGACGCCAACGTCGATCTGGCCGAGGCGCGCAAGAACATTGCCGTGGCCGATTACGAGAAGACCATTCAGCAGATGTTCCGGGAAGTGGCCGATCTGCTGGCGGCACGGGAGCAGCTTGCCGGGCAGCTGAGCGCCCAGGAGCGGGCAGCAAAGATTCAGAGCGAGCGCTTGCGCCTGGCCGACGCCCGCTATCAGGCCGGCGTGTCGAGCTACTTGGAAGTGCTCGATGCGCAGCGCGAGGATCACGCCGCCCAGCAGGCGGCGGTGCAAACGCGCCGTCTGCTGCTGACAACGGCCGCGCAGCTTTACAAGGCCCTGGGCGGCGGCGTGGAGGATGCGCCGTGACACCGTCGCCACAGGAGAATCTGGTCGAGATCACCGACCTGCATTTCGATTACGGAGGCAGGCTGGTGCTCAAGGGTATCAATCTGAACATACCCAAAGGCAAGGTGGTTGCCATACTGGGCGTCAGCGGCAGTGGCAAGACGACGCTGTTGCGCCTCCTCGGCGGCCAGTTGACGCCGCGACGCGGCCGGGTCAGGGTCTCCGGTCGGGTCGTGCATGAACTCGATGATGCGGGGCTTTATGAGCTGCGTCGCGACATGGGCATGATGTTCCAGATGGGTGGGCTGTATAGCGACATGTCCGTATTCGACAACGTGGCTTTCCCGATGCGCGAACTGACGGACCTGCCGGAAGAAATGATCCGCGACCTGGTCTCGATGAAATTGCATGCGGTGGGCCTGCGCGGCGTCGCAACCATGATGACTGGCGAGCTGTCGGGCGGCATGGCGAGGCGCGTGGCCCTGGCCCGGGCGATTGCCCTGGATCCGATGCTGATCATGTATGACGAGCCATTTGCCGGCCTCGATCCGATATCGCTCAACGTGGTCGCGAGCCTGATCCGTCGCCTCAACGACGCGCTCAACGTGACATCGATTATCGTCACCTATGACATGTCGGAGTCGCTGAAAGTCGCCGACTATGCGTATTTCATACATGGCGGGGAAGTCGTCGCGGAGGGGCCGGCAGCGGAGATGTCCGCATCCGATAACCCCTTCGTGCACCAGTTTGTCAATGCCAGGCCTGACGGCCCGGTGGCGTTCCAGTATCCGAGCAACCCCTACGGGACGGAACTGGGCCTGTAGAACTTGACCAGGTTCCAGCGGCCTGTCGAACTGCTAGGCGCCGAGCCGCCGGGCGCGCGACTCGAGTTGCGCGAGATCGTCGCCCAGCCGTGAGATCGCAGCGGAGAATCCACCAAGGTCCCGCTTGTTGACCAGTGTGGGCTGTTCTTCGGTCAGGTATTCGGCAAAGTTCTCGGCAAGATTCTGTCTCGCCTGTGCCTGCCAGGCACCGAAAGCCCTGAGCTGTCCCGCGATGCGGTGGGCGGCAATATCCCCAACCGCCCTGCTCAGGTCTTCTTCGAAATCCCAGCGCAGGTTGCGTAGCACGAAGCCGAGCGCATCGGCGAATTCGGCCGAGCCGGAAATCTGCGTGGCCTTGGCTACCGCCTCTTGACCGCGCATGGCGAGGAAAGGAGTCTCGACCGGCAAGGCGATCTCGACATCGCGGTCCTCCCGCCCTACGTCTGGCGGCGTCAGCATGCCATCGGCCGAAATCTGGAAGTCCAGGCGGAGCGGGGGGAGCGACAGGCGGGCCGTCCGGCCGGCGAACGGCGCGAGTCGCAGCCTCGCCCAGGAGGCGCACAGCAGCAGATGATTCAGTGCGGCGAGCGCGGCCTGGTCGAGCAACGGAGGCCTACTGGTCGTTCTGTTGGATGCCGGCGATAACCCAGCCGCTGCTGGCGTCGGCGGGGCGGACCAGATGCCATACTTCGTCAAAGGCTTCCGGCGCGGCGGCGGCGGTTTCCCTGATGCTGCCGGAAAACCGAACGCTGGCAACCTGACGGTTGCCTTCGGTGCTTACATCGAGCAATCCGGCATCCAACTGGACCACATCAGTCTGCTGGATCGACTTGCCGCGCTCCTGGTACTCAAGCTGAATCTCGGCAAACATTTCCGGCGTGGTGAATGCGCGGATGTCATCCATATTGCCTGCGTCGTTGGCAGCCTGCAGGCGGACGAAATTGAGCTTGGCCTGGCGCACGAATCCCTCGACATCGAACCCGGCAGGGATGTTGCTCGCTGGTGCGGTCGAAGTTCCGGCCGGTGCCAAGGTTTCAAAATTGGTTTGCTGCGCCGGAACCGCACCCGCGCCGGCATATTGGAGGGGTTCGGCAGAACTCGCCGACGGAGCTTGCGACGCCCTGCGATTCATGAACATGCGGACGACGAAGAATACCGCGACGCCGATCAGCAACATCATGATGATCGAGGAAAAACCTTCGCCCAAGCCGCCCATGCCGAAGTGCGAGAGCAACGATGCGATGCCGATGCCTGCGGCCAGACCGGCCAGAGGGCCGAGAAAACGCCCCATCCCCGAGGGTGCCGGGGCGGCTGGCGCTGCCGGCGTCGCCGGCTTCGGTGCCACCGATTGGCTCGGTGCTGCCGGCGTATGCGGCACAGCCTCGCGCTTCATCACGCTGCTGTCGCGTTTCATGCCGGACGAAGACCCACCGCCCAATCGCTTGGCTTCAGCGTCGGGAGCAGACAGGGTGAAACCGATGGACAGAGTCAGTGCGAACAATGAAATCAAGTAACGCTTCATGCAAACCTCCTTGTGATGCGATGGATCGGAGCGGGTGTCAGCACCCAAGAACTCAATGAGGGCCCGCTACCTTAGAACCAACTGCGGGCACTAGTACCCTAGAGTCGACTACGGGCACTAGAGCTTATAGCCGCGGTGCAGGGCAACCACCCCTGCCGTCAGATTGAAGTATTCGACCTTCTCCAGGCCGGCTTGTTCCATCAAACTTCTGAGCGCTTCCTGGTCAGGATGCATGCGGATAGACTCGGCGAGATAACGGTAGCTGTCTTCGTCACCGGCGACCTTGTTGCCCAGCCAGGGCAACAACTTGAACGAATATACATCATATGCGCCCGCCAGGGGCTGCCAGACCTTGGAGAATTCCAGCACCAGCAGCCGGCCGCCGGGCTTCAGGACGCGCTGCATTTCCGCCAGCGCGCGTTCCTTGTGCGTCATGTTGCGCAAACCGAAGGCAACAGTTACACAATCGAAATAATCGCCGGGGAAAGGCAGTTTCTCCGCGTCGCATTGCGTCGCCGGCATCAGCACGCCCTCGTCGAGCATGCGATCGCGGCCGACCTTCAGCATGGCGTTGTTGATGTCGGTCAACCACACTTGCCCGCCGGTCTTGGAGAAATCGCCCACGCGCCTGGCGAAGGCCCGCGACAGATCCGCCGTACCTCCTGCCACGTCGAGCACGCGCTCGCCGGCCTTGACGCCGGAAATCTGGATGGCGAACTGCTTCCACAAACGGTGCAGGCCGAGCGACATCAGGTCGTTCATGACATCGTATTTTTCGGCGACCGAGGAGAACACCCCGGCTACGTGGCTCGCCTTGTCCTCTTCCGCGACCTGCTTGAAACCGAAATGAGTTTGTCCGTCTGCCATCGTTAGCGTGAAATGGTGTTATGAAGTGCCCAGTAAGCCACGAGCGTAGCGAGCAATTTGTAGCCCCCGCCTGGGCGGGGGTTGGGGGTGGGGGCGTAAATCCTGCCTTTGAACGATTTCATGGCACGCGGGTGGTCTGACGAACATCTGAGTTAATGATGGTGTCCGCAAGACCCGCCCTGCTTGGCAGGTGTCGCAGCACTGCTGTCGGCATCGCGGCTGGCGCCGGCCGCTTCGATGCGGGACAGATAGCCTTGCCAGAGTTCGTCCTGGTGCTCCCCCAGGCTGTACAGCAGGTCCCAGGAGTAAAGGCCGGTGTCGTGGCCGTCGGAAAAACTCAGCTTGACCGCATAGTTGCCGACCGGCTCGATATTCAGGATATCCACATTGCGCTTGCCGGTTTGCAACACTTCCTGGCCGGGTCCGTGGCCGCGCACTTCCGCGGACGGGCTGAAGACCCTGAGCAGCTCGTGGCTGAGCTTGAAGCTCTTGTTGTCGGCGAAAGCGATTTCGAGCAAGCGCGATTTCTGGTGCAGCTTGATCTCGGTAGGCGCCGGGGTATGCTTGTCTAGACCTGCCATTTTCGAGTGCCTGAGGGAATGAGGGCAGATTATGATAGCGCAGAACCGGATCCCGGGTGACCTTTGTCCCGGGATGACTGTCATCAAACTGTCACCTCCCGGCAATAGGATGAGGGTGTCGAAATTGAGAATTCCAATACATGCCTGCCAGCATCCTGATCGTTGAAGACGAACCGGCGATCCAGGCCTTGATCCTGGCGAGCCTGAAGCGCGCCGGTCACGACGCAGTGGCCGCCGGCGACGCCGAATCCGCCCTGCAGCAGATCAACTCGGCCCTGCCTGACCTGATCCTGCTTGACTGGATGTTGCCGGGCATGAGCGGCATCGATCTGGCGCGCTTGTTGCGAAACCAGGAACGAACCCGCAAGGTGCCCATCATCATGCTCACCGCCAGGGGCGAGGAGCGCGACAAGATTCGCGGCCTTGAATCCGGGGCCGACGATTACATCACCAAGCCGTTTTCACCGCGGGAGCTGATGGCCCGCATCAAGGCGGTGCTGCGACGCGGCGCCCCCCAGGCCACCGAGGATCCGGTCCGGATCGGCGGTCTGCGCCTCGATCCGGCGACTCACCGGGTTACCGCGGGAGAGAGACCGGTCATCCTCGGCCCCACCGAATTCCGCTTGCTGCATTTTCTGATGACCCATCCCGAACGGGTGCATAGCCGCACCCAACTGCTGGACCAGGTTTGGGGCGACCACGTGTTTGTCGAGGAGCGGACGGTCGACGTGCATATCCGCCGCCTGCGCGCTGCGCTGGAGAACGGTGGCCATGATGCCTTGATTCAGACCGTGCGCGGCAGCGGTTATCGTATGTCGGCAGTTCCGCATCCGCTTGCCTGAAGTCCCTCCCGCGAGGACGTCAGACCCATTCGAAGCTCACTCGCTCGAAATCCGCACCACGTTCCACCAGCTTATCCAGGCGGACTTGGTGCACGTCCCTGGCTTGCGCTTCAACGCCGATGATTCGATCGGCCGCGAACCAGCGCGGGGGAACAAGCATGCTCGCCGCTTCGCCGAGTTGATCGATGTCGGGAAGGAACAGGCCGCGGCTGGATTGCGTGTTGCCGGAACCTGGCCCTGAACCGCGTACGGTAATACCCTCCGGCCGGCCCGGGAGCAGGCTTATCCTGGCAATCAGCGCATCCCTGCTGGCGCTCATGGCGATCCAGCGCAGCTTGCCAAGGACGAAGCCCTCGCCGCCATGCAGGCGCACTGCGACCAGTTGGTCGCCGACCAGGGGCATGCCCGGCGGACTCAATGGACGTTCGAGGTGCAAATCGCCGGCGCTTTGGTCGACGACCCGCCATTCCTCCAGCCCGGAGGTGGGTAATTCGCTGTTCCCGTCGTCGACTTGCGTGGTAATGCGGCCGAAGGTGGCGATCTCTTCATGTTGGTGGTGGCCAAGATAGATCGAGCGATCCTGCTTGAGGCTGATCTGGCCGGTCAGGTGAAAATGGATCGCGTCGAAGCCGCCGGCCAGTTGGCAGGTTGATTTGACATGCTTGCCCGACCGGAACTTGCTGCCGTGTTCCTTCGTTCCCCCTTTGCACCAGCACTGATAGATACGTTTCAGCAAAGCTTCGCCGGCAGCTGGATCGCAGCCCTTGGCGAACTGTAGTGCCTCGGGCGACTCGCCTTGAGCCAGCAGCACCAATCGCTTCTTGATGCTCTTGCGCAGTTCGGAAAGTTCCAGCCAGCGCAGCGCATCCTTCTGCGCGGGAGGAATCTCGTATCCAGCGGTTCGATCGGAGTCCAGATCGACACACAGCGAGGGAGTTCTCCGATCCGCCGGAGGTTGCAACTGGACAGTTACCTTGCCGGACCAGCGCTGTGCCCAATCCGCAACCAGGGTTAACTGCCTGGGGCGAAGTTCATGGGGAAATGCCGCAGCCATGAGCAGCACCTCGACGTAGGCGGATGTGGCGGTTCTCTTGCGGCGCAGCCCGGGCTCAACGGGCAGTTGGGCAACCTTCAATTCCTCGGCGGCACGAAATATCGAGTGCAACTGGCGCCAGAAAGTCGGCGCAGTGAGGATGTTGGCCCGACAGGCATCAAGGTATATCGCCAGCATTGCCGCCAATCCGCGAGTTGCCGCGATCGCGGCGAGCACGTCGGGTGCGGGCGCGGCCTCGGCCGTCCCTTCATGCCCGGCGCTCAGGCAATGCAGGTAGCCGGTGACCAGTTCCTGCCAGAGTGCCTGATTGGCATCGAACGCCGCTTGCTCGACCGTGTTGAAAGGCAGGGGACGTCCGGCAAAGCGCTTGCGACCCTGGTCCTGAACGAAGCTCACCGAATCGCGCAGCAATTCGAGGATTTTCAGACGCTCGTCAGCGCGCAGCGCATATCGGTTGAGCAGATTCAGTTGTCGTAGCAATTGCGTTTGCGAAACCGCAAGATTGGTCAGCGGCAGGCCTGCCAGCCACTCCCGGCAAGAGCTTGCGTCGGTGAAATCGGGCAAGCTGCCACCGCTCAATGGCGGCAGGCCGAAATCCATTTCAACAGCGCTCATGCAGCGTCCCCTGCGGAAAGCGCCAGCGAGATCGCCTGCTGCAGCTCAAGACTGCTGACTAGCGGCCTATGCGCGGCCGGGATGCGGGCCAGCCCGGTCGCCGACCAGATCGGCGCCGGGAAATTCGGGTCGTCGCGGAATCGCGGAATTACGTGCCAGTGCAGATGGGGAACAAGATTGCCGAGACTGGCGAGGTTGATCTTCTCGGGTGCATAGAGCCGCCGCAACGCCGACTCGGTTGCGAACACCAGCGCCATCAGGTGGCGCCGGTCCGGGCCGGCGAGATCGCTCATTTCTCCGATATGGCTGCGCCAGATGACCCGGCAGAAACCCGGATAGTCGAGACCTTCCTGGCCCCCGACACGGATCACCCGACAGGACTCATCCTCCCAGAGGATATCGCCTCCGGGCTGGTGGCATAGCTCGCAATGCTGGTTTGAAATGATGAATGCCCTCCGACGAGACCAGATACGCGCTCAGGGTAGACCTGAACCGGGCCTTTTGGAAAGGGAAAATCTCACACCGCCGAGGCGGTGTGAGGAGTGCTATACCGCCGGGGAAGGCGCCTGACGCGCGACGAATTCGCCGAACATCCGGTCGCTGGTCAGGATATGGTCGCCCAACCAGCCGCAGAGGAATTCATACACGTCGACGGGCGTCAATTGTTCGGCCTTTGCAATCTGCGCCTCGAAATTCCGGATGCTTGAAATCAAGTTGGCGTGGAGCGCCCGGTGGTCCTCAAGATTGGGATATCCGGCGTTCTGCATCAGCAACTCTTCGTGGGCGAAATGGGACTCCGTATATCTAACCAGTTCGTTGATCGCCAGGCGGATTTCGCGCATCGGGACAATCACATCCAGCGACAGGCTGTCGTGGATCTTCCCGGCAAGTTCAAACAATTTCTGATGTTCCAGATCAACTTGTTGAACGCCCACCCGATATCTGGAATCGTACACCAGCCGATCTTCCATGGCACTCCCCGCTTTTCTTGAGATGCGTATTGACCCGCCCATCCTAGATCAACAAGCCATCCGAATATTGATATGCGTCAAGCAAGCGCGGCAGGATGACATGCGGCTTCCACCAATATTTTGAAAATTTGGGAACATGCGGCGGCTCAGACTCTGATAATCTCCCAGGTTGACTTGTCCGCCCTGGGCGGCACCTCGCTTTGATCCTTACACCCTGGAATTAGCGCTTCAAAACAAACGCATATGAATTACATGCATTCGAAGGGAAGTTCTCTGGCGAACCACGCCACGGAGGAATCGGCCAATGACGAGCGCCAGGAACCTACGCCCGAAGCGCTGGCGTGGCTGCAATCGCTTGAGCAAAGCGACGGCACACCGGTCAATGCCAGTGACCAGTGCATCCTTTATGTGTTGTCGCTCCCCGATTTACATCTCCAGATTTTCAAAGCGCGCCTTTTGAAGCATGGCGGATACAGTCGTCCGGAACCCGTCCGCCCGGATTTTCACCGCTTGACCTGGGGCAATGTGCCGGCCTACTACCAGCCCGCTGACCTGCCGATCCTGCGCCTGTTCCTGGCGTTTCAGAAAACCATCATGTTTTCCGTCGAGGATTCCCTGGCCTTGCGCGGGGAGGAAGGCGCCCAACTGCTGCGCATGACCTTGCGCACCGGACGCCTGCATCTTGGAGATGTCAGGCAGCCGGCGCTGAGCGCGGGCGATGCGCTGAATGCCAGGCTGGCCTGGCAGCGCGACGAGCAGGGTCATCAGCGGCTGGCGCTGGATGGCGAAGATTCCCTGAGTCTGCTGCCGACCCAGCCTCTCTGGTATGTGAACGGCGCTCGCCGCGACGCCGGGGAGTTGCATCTGGACCTGCCTGAAGAGGTGGCGCTGCGGCTCCTTTCAGCGCCCGCGCTGGATGAACTCGACGCCTTGCTGGTGCGCGATCGGCTGCGGGAAATCGGCGTGGCGCGCTGCCTGTCGCTGCCTTTGCCGGAAGCGGCGATTCCGGAAGAGCATGCCGGCAAGCCGGCCGCCGTGTTGCGCCTGCAAACCGGACGTTTCCGCCACGCCGCGGCCTTCAGCATGACGGACGAACTTGCGGTGGCGACGTTATGGTTCGAATATCCCGGCTTGCCGCGCGCCGCGGGCGCGGAGACCTCGCCCCCGTTGCTGCACAGCCAGCGCGATGGCCGCTCGGTGATGCTGCTGCGGGATCTGGCCAGCGAGCGCGGCGTCTGGCAACAGTTGCAGGCGCAGGGCTTCGAGAGTTATCGGCGCCGCTTTCCGAACTACCAGAGGGTCGACGCGGTGTCGGACTGCCTGGTCCCGGCGCGCCAGGATGTTGAAGCCTGGATGAATTTCCTCGACGAGGATGTAGTGGTGCTGGAGGCCGCAGGTATCCGCATCGAAATCGCCGAGGATTTTCCTTACCATCGCAGCGAAGCAGAAGACTGGTTCGTCGAGGTTGTGGAAGACGAGGCGGAGGACAACGGCGACTGGTTCGACCTCGATCTGGGGGTTGTCATCGACGGCCGCCGCACCAGCCTGGTAGAACCGCTGGCGCGACTGATTGCCGGCAGGCCGAAAATACTCGAGGAGTTGCGCCTGCTCGGCGACGACGAACGGGTCACCCTGGCCCTGGACGACAGGCATGTCCTGCCGGTGCCGGTGCAGCGCTTGCGGGCCTGGCTCGGGCCTTTGCTGGAGTTTGCCGGCGACCACGAACGGCCGCGCCTGTCGCGGCTCAACGCCGGCGCCCTGGTCGAACTCGAAAGGTTGCCGGGCCACTGG
>Ga0208566_1001590_pt1 | contig 12996 bp, 12 predicted proteins | sample PL_2010_150m_FD_184159 | JGI IMG/M metagenome (GOLD analysis project Ga0208566, IMG submission 184159) | Freshwater microbial communities from Powell Lake, British Columbia, Canada to study Microbial Dark Matter (Phase II) - PL_2010_150m... | ecosystem: Environmental > Aquatic > Freshwater >...
GGCAGGGCGGACCCGGTGGCGCTGATGCCGGCGTAGGCGAAGAAGTCGTAGCCGGCGCGCCTCTGATTGCTGATCTTTGCGTAGTCGACGAACGCCGAGGTGCGCTTGGAGAAAGCGTGGCGATAGCCCAGCGAGACATAGCTGGCGCCGGTATCGGAAGAGTTGTAGCCGGTTGCCAGGCCGGAACGCGAGCCCGTCAGGTCGTTGGCTCTGGCGTATGTGCCAGAAAACTTGTGCGGACCGGTGACGTAGCTGACCGGGATGGACCACGCGGTACGCGTGAGGTCGGCATTGAAGGCGCCACCGGTGCCCAGCAGGGCGCTATAGATCTTGCTCTGTTGGCGATCGTACAGCAGACCAACTTTCAGCCCGTTGTCAAACCTCCAGCTTGCGCCCAGACGGTCGCCGCGGATGTCACGCAGACCGGTCGCGATCCCCGTCGCCGAGATGGTGGGGGTGCCGGCCACGACGCTGCCGAGCAGCGCGCCGACGTTGGCGGCGGTGGCGCCGGCATTGGATTCCTTGTCGATGTAATACGAATAGAAGGCGGTGGCCGGGCCATTCATATACTGCGGGGCGAACTGGAACTGGTAGGGCTTGCGATTGCCGTTGGCGGCGGCGACGCCGTTCTCGTTGGCGGTCTCTTCGACGTTGCGGGCATAGGCGACAATCGCCGAGAAGCCAGACCAGTTCGGGCTGACGTAGCGCACGGTGTTGTTCAGGCGGCCGCCCGCGAGGCCCACGCCCTGCTGGCCGGCGCCGAGCCCTAAGTTTCCGAAGGTGGCCAGGCCCGCATCGATATAGGCGAAATCGACGTTGCCGACCGGCGGAACGGCGCCGGCTTCATAATGCACATCCCACTTGCCAAGCATGATCGACCCCCAGGCCTTGTTGTCCAGGCCGAGACCGGAATTGCGCGAGGCGAGCAGGCCGCGCGCGAACGGGTCGGTGGGTGACGCACCCGAGACATCCACGCCAGCGCCGATGGTGAACCAGGCGTTGAGACCCCCGCCCAGATCCTCACGACCGGAGAAGCGGAGCTCCGACGAGTTATCGACCATCCGGGCACGGCTGGTAAAGTCATTGGCGCTACCCAAGGTCGCGCCGCTGGCCTTGATGCTCTCGACGGCGAAGTTCAGCCGCCCCGAGACCGTTACATTGCTTTGCGCGAACGCCAGCGGAGCCGTCATGGCCGCGGCGACCGAGACAGCGATGAGCTTCTTCTTCATCTGAATTCTCCTATTGATAGATCTTGGCAATCCCAAGTGCCGGCAGAGTAGTCCGGGGAGGGCTGGATATTCCGGCGGGCGAAGGGGATTCCCGCGGTTCCTCGGCGAACGACGCCATGGTCCGCATCATGTTGTTGTGTCTTGACAACATTTTTCGACAACCGCGCCAATGTCGGACGGTGCCGCGCGAAGAGCGACCACCCAACGCGCGCGACGAGCGGCGCCAGTCTTCGCGATCACGGTAAGCAATGCGCGGTAAGGGATAGATTCGTCGCACTTTCGCAACCGATTCCGAATTGCTTGAGCCTACATTTGGTCATCCGGGCTCGATAAGCTTTTGCGAGGTTCAGTCCCGGTGCGCCGATGCGTGGATTCGCGGCGATAACAGGAGAAATGACATGGCCAGCAGAACAGTTCTGCCGATCATCCGGCGGGCACGCAGAGGTGACCCTAGCAGCCAACTTCGACTCGGGCGCCTGTATCTGGACGGTGGCGAAGGTCTGGGCGTCAACATGAACTCCGCGCTGCTGTGGCTGGACAAGGCGGCGCAGCAGGGCTCGGCGGAGGCATGGCAATTGATCGGGAAACGTATCGCCCCGCAGTTTTCCGACAACGCGCAGAAGCTGATCCGTTGGTACCAGATGGCCGCCAACGACGGTTGCGCTCGGGCAGAGACGAAGCTCGCTCAGATGCTTCTGTCCGAAGCGTGCACAGGTGACTACGCAACACGCACGGAGCGCGCGATGGGTTTGCTGCGTAGCGCCGCAAGTAAGGGGAATGCCACGGCCCAGTTCGAGCTCGGCGACCTACTCCTCGAAATTCGATCGGATGGTGAGGCGCTCGGTACCACCGCGATGGAGTGGCTTGAGCGCGCCTTTGCGGCTGGCGAGACCGGCGCCGCACGGCGCTTGGCGGATCATTACTGGCTAACGGGCGCGACCCAACTATCCCGCCTCTGGTACTCGCGCTGCGTCGACCTGCGGGACGTCGAACTGTGCTACAGATTCGGCCTGCTCAGCACTCTCCATGGGGATGTCGGAGAACGCTACCTTGAACGGGCGGCAAAGGGCGGCCACCGGCTGGCCTGCGAGGAACTCGGCCTCCGCTACGCCGTCGGGTGGCGCGATGAATCTGGCAGCAGGGTCAACAGTAGAAATTTCAAGAAGGCGGTGCGCTGGCTGGAACGTGCCGCATTCCTGGGATCGACCAAGGCCTGTTTCTTTCTCGCGCTTCTTTACAACCATGAAAACTGTAGCTTTCGCAACCACGGCAAGGCGCGCGACTGGATGCTGGAGGCCGCCCAACGCGGCCACCCCGAGGCGCAATACCGAACCGCCAAGAGACTGCTGCGCGATCTTGATCCGGTGGGCCTTGCCAATTCACGCCATGGACGAAAGGAAGAGCCCGATGTTGCGGCAATCCGATTTCTAGCGGACGCCCAACGGCAGGGCCATGCTCAGGCATCGCGTGCGCTCGACGCAGCCGTCTGCCGAGTATCCCCGCCGTCGGGGCAAATCGCGGCGCGTTGGGGTTGTGCCGTCGCAGCGATGACGCCTATCAGCTTGCCAGTTGCGACGCGGATCGAACTCGCAAGCGTGATGGGAATGCGGCTTTGCGAAATGATGTTCGTCGACCCGGTTGATGCCCACCGCGGCGATTGCTTTGTGATCGACCTACACGCCGCCGGAATCAGATCGCGCCGGCGGATAGTGTTGATCGAACATCAGGCGCAACGCGAAGTAGCGGACAGGGCGAGATCACTCTTCGCCAGCGCAGGCCCTCTGGCGGAAGACCTTCAGGGGGACTATGACTCGCGTTACTTCCGGTTCGAGCGGCTCTGCGCCCACGTCGGCATTGATCGCCACCCAGGTAACCAGGACGAGCATTCGAAGGCATCTCTAAGAGCAGTGGAAAATGCGGCGAGGGCCGTTGACCGCGAAGCATTCAATTCATCCTCACAGCTCACGGGCTGACCTAGCGCTCCCGCTCGCCGAATAACAACTTGCCCGTTATTCCGGGGAGTGATGAAAGGCGTTTCCCGTTAGGTCGAAATGTACGCGGCTCCCGAAGGAGCCGCGCCGAACACCCCAGTCTAACCGGTTGCTACTGACCACGATCGATCGTGCGGAGATATTCGAGTCGTGCGACCTGATCGCCTTCCATGGTGATCTTCTCGCCATTCTTGGTTTCCATGACATGGCCCGGATCCATCCGTTCCACCCGCCCGTATTTGCTTTCCATCGCCATTTTTCCGTCATCGAAGATATAGACGGTGGAGCCGTCCTTAAGCGGGATTACCCTTTGAAATTGGCCTGCGTCCAACGCGAAGGCAGAGGCGGTGACGGTGCTGATGGCGGCGACGAGTAGTATTTTCTTGAACATTTTGGTTCTCCTATTGAAGGTTGATTGATGTGTGACTGCAGGAACCATCGTACTCGGCGCATGCTTACAGTTTCGCCACGCGGCGGTTACAGATGCGTTATCCACTTGCAAGATATAGCCGGTGCATTTCAGGCAGGCTTGGCGCACAAAATCCTGGAGAAGGATGACAACAATTTAGTCTCGGCGTCACTCGTCGCGTGGATGCGATACAACACCACGCTGCGGTCTCCGCTGACCGAGGCGGCGACGATGAGTGCGAACTTGCCGCCGGTGGTCCGCGATGGGCTGCGCTGGAGAAGCTCGAAAGTATGACGACTCCCGAAAGGAAGCCGATGAAACGCGTTGCTCAGGCTGAGTTCATTGGAATGGTGACTGGTTTAACCCGATATCCGGTCACAACGGAGAAGACTCGCATGCCGCCGCGATCGGCAAGGGCGATTTCGCCTGCTTGCAGGCAGGCCATTACGAAGTCGGTGTGAGGGGCATGGTCCTCATCAAATTGCTCGCCAACGTAACTGACGGCTGCCGTTCCGTGAATACGGAGCGGCGCCTGGTTAGTACTGCCTGACTACATCTGCTTGTGGACCTTCTGGTGGTCGTGCAGCGGTTTGCCGGGGGGCGCCTCGGCTTCGGTCGGTTGTGACATGACCATGCCTCCTTTTGCTTCTACATGGCTATGCGGCTTCACTTTCTTTTTCGCCGGTTCTGCCTTGGCGGTTGGCGCGGCCGGCGCAGCGGCGACGTCCTTGACGGGCTCGTCTTTGGCGGGCGCGTCTGCCGCAACAACGGCAAAGGAAGTCGTCAGTGCGGCCGTCAGGGCCGCGATCAAGAACTTGGTTTTCATCTGAGTCTCCTGAGGGTCAAGATGTGGTTTGAAACGATTGCAGAATAGCGCGCTACCGCCGACGGCAAAGTGACCGCGGGATTACAAGTTTGTAAGCTTGCGCCTGCCTTTCACCTTGTGTGCTGAATCTCGGTGACCACAAATGTACCCCCGGATATTGCGGCCTTGAAGTTCACCTTGTCGCCGGCTTGCAGTCCGTCGAGCATGCTGGGGTCGCCAACCCTGAATACCATGGTCATCGGTGGCATATCTAGACTCGTGATCTCGCCGTGCTTGAGGGTGATTTTCTTGTTGTCCTTGTCAATCTTTCGCACCTCGCCCTCGGCCATGTCGGTGCTGCCCGCGGGTTGTTCTTGTCTGGCGCCCTGCGCGCTGCCCTGCTCCTTGTTCTCGTCCGCGCCTGCACTCACGGTATCGAGCGTCGCTATCGCAACGGAAACCAGACAGAGAACATTAAATGACTTCATGATATTTCCTTGGAAAAATAGCGCGGGGCGGACAGCGTAGAGGCGCTTCCCGTACGAGGGAATGAGGCAGCAAAGCTCCCCTTTACCTCAATGCTTGTGGTCATGTTCGTCCTTAGGCGCGGCTTTCTTGCCTTTAGCCATGGCCTGCTTCGTCACCATGACCTGGCCTTTCATGCCGGCGTCGTAGTGGCCAGGCTGCAGGCAGGCAAAATCGACCTTGCCGGCTTTGGTGAACTTCCAGACAACTTCTCCGGTCTGCCCCGGGGCAAGGGTAAGCATGTTCGTCTCGGCGTGTTCCATCTCCGGAAATTTCTTCATGACCTCGTAGTGTTCCTTGAGATCCTTGGCGCTGCCCAGGACAAACTCGTGCTTGGTTTTTCCGGAGTTCTTCAGCACAAGACGTACGGTTTCGCCCTGTTTGACCGTCAACTTGGCGGGTAGAAAGCGCATCGTGTCCGCCATATCGACCGCCATCGTGCGCGTTGCTTCCGTAGCGATCCCCGGCTCGCCGATGGCGGCATCGTGATGGCCTCCAGCGTGGGTGCCGCCGGCCGAGGCGATGCCGGAGGTCAAGAGCGAGGCGGCGGCCATGGTTACCATTGCGGGATTGAGTTTGAGTTGCATAGCAGTATGTCCTTTTCGGGTTGCAGTGGGTTAGTGCTGCATGGGGCCGCTGGGTTTGCGGATTTGCACTTCGACATTTATCCTGGGCTGCTTCAGCAGCGGCATGGACAGTCCGCCCTCGGACTTGAAGCGCGCCGGCTCGGCGATCGCGCCCGAGACTGCAAAGGCCACGGTGCCCTCGGGATGCTTGTACCAGCCCGGATCTTTGTAGTCGCCGGGTTTTTGCTCCTTGCGCACTTTCACCATGCTGAACATGCCGCCCATCTCGACCGATCCAAACGGGCCCTGACCCGTCATCATCGGTACGGTGTTGTCCGGCAGCGGCATTTCCATCTCGGCCATATCGGCCATGCCGCGCTCGCTCATCACCATGTACTCGGGGATCAGGTGGGTGATCTGTCTGGCGACACCCCGATGATCCACGCCTATCAAGGTGGGCACATCGTGTCCCATGACGTTCATGGTGTGATGGGATTTGTGGCAGTGGAACGCCCAGTCACCTTCTTCGTCCGCCAGAAACTCGATCTGGCGCATCTGGCCGACCGCCACATCGGTGGTGACCTCAGGCCAGCGCGCGCTTTTGGGCGTGGGTCCGCCATCCGTGCCGGTCACCAGGAACTCATGACCGTGGAGGTGGATGGGATGGTTGGTCATCGTCAGGTTGCCGATGCGGATGCGCACCTTGTCGTTTTTGCGCACGTTGAGCGAGTCGATGCCGGGAAAAATGCGGCTGTTCCAGCTCCACAGATTGAAGTCGGTCATGGTCATGATCTTCGGTGTGTAAGCCCCCGGATCGATGTCGTAGGCGTTGAGCAGGAACACGAAGTCGCGATCCACTGCCTCGATCAGCGGATGCCTGGCTTTCGGGTGAGTGATCCAGAATCCCATCATGCCCATCGCCATCTGTGTCATTTCATCGGCGTGCGGGTGGTACATGAAGGTGCCGGGACGACGGGCAACGAACTCATAGACGAAGGTCTTGCCGGGCTGAATGGCTTTCTGATTCAATCCGCCGACGCCGTCCATACCGTTGGGCAGGCGCTGGCCGTGCCAATGAACGGTGGTGTGCTCCGGCAGTTTGTTGGTGACGAAGATGCGCACCCGGTCGCCTTCCACCACTTCGATGGTGGGGCCCGGCGATTGGCCGTTGTAACCCCACAAATGCGCCTTGAAGCCGGGCGCCATCTCGCGCACCACCGGTTCCGCCACCAGGTGGAACTCCTTGACCCCATTGTTCATGCGCCAAGGCAGTGTCCAGCCGTTGAGCGTCACCACCGGGTTATAGGAACGACCGGATTTCGGCAGCAGCGGCGGCATGGTATCCGGCGTCGTCTGGATTTCCGGCTCGGGCAAGGCCGCCATGGCGGCTCTGCCGACTGTTGCGGCGGATACCGCGGCGGTAATCGCACCGATACCCCCCAGGAACTTTCGTCGTGATGTCATCGCCTTGTCCTTGTCCTCGGTGAATTCGGGCGATGGCTCAATGGCCGGGTCCGCCGCCAAGCACCTTGCCGGCTGGGGCGCCTGCTTGCGCAATGATTGGTCTGCCGATGAGCGTGGCCTGCAGCGCCGCATCTGCCAGCCAGAACTGCTGCTGGGCTGAAATCGCTCCCATCACGGCGCCGACTTGATCGCGGGTATCGGCCAACAATTCAAAGACACCGATAATCATGCCGTTGTAGCGCAAGCCGTTTTCTTCCGAGATAAGCTTTCGCAAAGGCACGACTTCATCGCGGTAGTGACGCGCCAGGTCATACGCCGTACGGTAGGCGGAGTAAGTCTCACGCAGTTGGGAGCCTGCACCGGCGACAGTTTCTTCCAGCCGGTAGGCCGCGGTCAGGGTGTTTGCGTTCAGCGACGCACGCTGGGCGTCGCCCCAGTCGAAAATCGGCAGGCGCACGTCTACCGTGTAACCGCGCCGGGTATTCTTGCCGGCCGCCGCATTGTCGAAAACCGTGTCGCGTTGCACGCCGACTTCAATGTCCGTCAGGCTGGTGACGAGACCCAACCCCTGTGCTTGACTTGCAGCGTCGAGCTGCAACTGCGCCAGACGCACATCCAGTCGCTGCGCCGCCAGCGCGCCGCCGACCAGCGCTGGCGCAAGCGGTTCCCTGGGGAGGTCTGGCAATCGCCCGGGCAGCTTGAGCATGGTTTCCTGGGCACCACTGCCAAGCCCCAACAGGCGGACCAGTTGTTCGCGGGATGAGGTGGCGGCATGTTGACTGCCCAGCAGTTGACTCGCCGCATCGGCATAGAACGCCTGTTGGTGAGCGCGTTGCAGGCGAGTAAAGTTGCCCGCCCCTTGCATCCGACGCGCCAGCTCCGCGCTGGCCTCGGCGGTTGCATAGACGCGCTGCGCGTACGACAGGTTTTCGTGGGCAGCGACGGCCTTGACCCAGGCTTGCCTGACTTGGGTGACTTGATCCACTACGTCCGAGGTCATCCGCAACTCCGCCTGTTGGATGCGTGATTCGGCGACGGCGGTGCGTTGCGGCAAGGTGAGTAAATCCAGCAAGCCGAAGGAAAGCGTGCGATTCAACTCCAGTCCATCGAGAAATTGCAGCCGCTCGAAGCTGAATATCGGGTTGGCAGTGCGGCCGGCTTGGGCGGCGACGGCCATGTCACCCCAGCGCTCGGCCAGCAAGGTCTGCAAGGCGAGGCTGTGAAGCAGTGCCAACTGGACGGCGGCGGTTTGTGTGAGCGGCTTCTTCAGCAGCTCGGCAATTTTTGTTTGATTCGCGGCGTGCATTTCGGCGGAACGCACCAACTGTGCTTGCCCACCCGTGAATGCAGCCGCTTCGCTATTGGTGGCCTGGAGCGACCGATCGATGTTGGTGGTGGCGCAACCCGCAAGCATCACGATGATGCCAAGGGCTGGCAGGGAGTGTTGTGGTTTCTTCATCGGGATGGCCTTGCTGCTCATTTGCCATGGCCGGCATGGGGGTGGCCAGCGGGTGTCGCCGGCGTATCGTGGGCGGTATCGCGCGGCGCCGATTCAGGTTCGCGGGCTTCCCGCGCATACACGCGCCAACCGCCGATACGCGCCACGTTGTCGTTGCTTGCCTGCCAGGACGATATTTTCTCATCCTGGAAGGCGCGATAGCCGCTGAGCGCGGATTGATAGACCACCACGGGCACATCGGACATGGCGTTGCGAGGCTGCGTCTTAGGCCTGCCCGTTTGATCGTTGGCCTGAGCCTCGACGGTCTGGGCCTGAACCGAGAGAGCGCTAAGGAATCCAACAAGCAATGCAATCGTTCTGGTCATCAAGGCGCTCCAGGTGGATAGGTACTGTTTGAGGCCGGCGTATCACTCGCACAACGGGAAATCCGTCGTTGGCGACAACTGGGACTCCCTTCACATGTCCACTATTTTGTTTTGAACTACCCGACAAATTGATGACCGCGACATTACACGTTTGTAATCTTCTGAAACCGAGGCGTGGCGCAGGCAGGTGCTGGGTTGATCGGAACGCACCGAGTGCCGGTTCGCTTCGGAATAGGGCATTCGGTTCGGTGATCAGGTCCGCCGACACCGACGCAACCTCGCCCTGCACTACCCGGGAAGGGGAATGGGCGAATAAAGAAAAGGGTAGGTCGAAGAGTTGGGAATCGACTGTTGTTCTACTACCGTCGCTGAGCCTCGTTCAGCGCGTCGTCAACCAACTTCTTCAACTGTTCGTAACCGAAACTCGGCAGCGGCTTGCCATTCACGAAATACTCCGGCGTCATGGTGACGTTGAGCGCCCGCGCATCCTCAATATCCTGCGCAATCACGTGCGCGATCTCGGGTGCCGTCATGTCGACCTTGAGCTGCTCGAGATTCAGGCCGAGTCCTTCAAGGTGCCGCCAGACCAAGGCCACTTGCGGCGTGTGCTGCGGCGCCCAGGAGGCCTGTGCACCCAGCAAAACTTCCAGAGCCGGCCAGAACTTGCCCTGTTTGCGTGCCGCCTCCAGCACCGCCACCACTTTATCCGAGCCGTTGTGGAAGGGCGCGTAACGCAGCACCAGGCGAATCCGCTCAGGATTCGCCGCCATCATTTTCTTGACCAGCGGATAGAACTCGCGGCACGTCCCGCAGGCAGGATCGAAGAACTCGACGATCACGACCGGCGCGTCCGGCTTGCCGAATGCGGGTGAGTGCATGCGCACAAGATTCGCGCGATTGCGCTCGGCGAGTTGCGCGGATTGGCCGGTTTTTTCGCTCTTGTAGGCCAGCGTTCCGATCAGGAACACCAGCAGCAGGACGACGGCGGCAACGATGAACAGTGTCTTTTGCTTCATTTGGAACTCCGGGAATATGTCAGAACGAGCAAGGCAATGAGGGTTGAAAAAGCCACAACCGACAGCAGAGGAATCGTTACAAAGCCGAACCACTCGATCACCTTTTGCGAGCACGGTACTCCCTGGGTGCAGGGCTTGATGCTTTCGGGTATCACGCCGGCGATCAGGAGCAGGTGAAAGACGGCAAACAACCAGCCGAGTGCCGCCAGCGGCAGCGCGTAACGGACCACTTTCCGGTCGAAGGGGAACAGCCCGATCGGGAGTATCAGCACCAGCGGAAACATGAAGATGCGTTGGTACCAGCAGAGGACGCAGGGGGGCAGTTGCATGACTTCACCGAAAAACAGCGCGCCCAGCGTCGAGACGCTGGCGACCAGCCAGGCAGCAAAGGTCAGCGTCCACGCCGTGGTTTCGTTGTACATGCCTGTAAAGGGTTGGGTCGTATTCATCGATGAGCACTATCCGGCAATCCCGGCGGCGATTCTTCAGCCTTTAATAGCCACTACTCTAGTCTGCAATTTCCGTCCGCGAGCTGACTGCGGGATTACATCTTGGTAATCTTGCGCATGGCTGGCATATCTAAATGCACAATGCAAGAATAGTACGGGGGCAGCCATGAAAATACTTATCGTTGAAGACCAGGTAAAGACCGGCGACTATCTCAAGCAGGGCTTGAGCGAGTCCGGCTTCGTCGTGGACCTGGCGCGCGACGGCATGGATGGTCTGCATCTCGCGCTGACCGAGACTTACGATCTCGTGGTGCTTGACGTGATGCTGCCCTCTCTCGACGGCTGGCAGGTTCTGGAGGCGATTCGGCGGGCCGGCAAGGATGTGCCGGTGTTGTTTCTCACGGCGCGCGACCAGGTAACGGACCGCGTCAGGGGTCTGGAACTCGGCGCCGACGACTACCTGGTCAAACCCTTTGCTTTCGCCGAGCTGCTGGCGCGGGCGCGCACGCTGCTGCGCCGGGGCAAGGCCAAGGAGCCGGAACTGCTGCGCGTCGCCGATCTGGAACTCGACCTGCTGCGCCGGCGCGTTGCGCGCGGCGGCCGGCGCATCGATCTCACCGCCAAGGAATTCGGCCTGCTCGAACTGCTGATGCGGCGCCAGGGCGAAGTGTTGCCGCGCTCGCTGATCGCCTCTCAGGTCTGGGACATGAATTTCGATAGCGATACCAACGTCATCGAGGTGGCGGTGCGCCGTCTGCGCGCCAAGATGGACGACGATTTCGAACCGAAGCTGATCCGCACCGTGCGCGGCATGGGTTATGTACTTGAGGCACCCGAGCCGGCCTGATGCGCAGTCCCTCACTTACCGTCCGGCTGGCGCTGCTCTTCGCTGCGGTATCGACCACGGTGCTGCTGGCTATCGGCGGCGTGATCGGCTATCTGGTCGAGGAGCATTTCGAGATGCTCGATCTGGCTGAACTGACCGGCAAGATGGCGCTCATTGAACATATCCTCGCCAAGAACGAAACATTGGCTCAGGACGCCGAACTACCGCGACAGCTCAACGATGCCCTGGTGGGTCATCCCGGCCTGTCCGTTGCTGTCTATGCGGAAAACGAGCATACGGTATATGCGACCGAGGGCACCGACTTTCCCAGCGACGTGTTGCACGGCGGTCCCGGTGGACTCCTGGCCAAGCCAATGCGGCTTATCACCTGGGAGGTCCAGGGACAGGCGTTTCGGGGCATCGCTGCCGCGCTGCCGGCCACGGCTGCCGGCGCCCCGGCATACACCGTGGCGCTGGCACTCGACATGGCGCACCACCAGGCGTTCATGTCCGCATTCCGGCGCATGCTCTGGGCGGCGCTGGCTCTCGGCATCGTCCTGAGCAGCCTGCTCGGCTGGCTGGCAGTCCGGCGCGGCCTGACGCCGATTCGTGCGATCGCCGACACCGCCCGCGGCATTTCGGCGGAGCGCCTGGACGCACGCCTGCCCCTGGAGCGGGTGCCGGTCGAGGTTCAGGATCTGGTGCTGTCGTTCAACTCGATGCTTAAGCGTCTCCAGGATTCGTTCAAGCGCCTGTCCGACTTCTCGTCGGACATCGCCCACGAACTGCGGACACCGGTGAGCAACCTGATGACCCAGACCCAGGTAGCCGTCTCCAAGGCGCGCAATGCCGACGAATACCGGGAAATTCTCTACTCGAACCTCGAGGAATACGACCGCCTGGCACGCATGGTCGCCGACATGCTGTTCATTGCCAAGACCGACAATCATTTGCTGACACTGCGGCGGGACGACGTCGCCATCGCGGCGGAAATCGACCAGTTGGTCGATTTTTACCAGGCGCTCGCCGACGAGCAAGGAGTACGCATCGTCCGGAGCGGCGCTGGCCATGTCGTCGGCGACGCCCTGATGATCCGCCGTGCCCTGAGCAATCTACTCTCCAACGCCATCCGGCATACGTCTCGGGGTGGCGCCGTGTCGATTTCAGTCGAGACATCCACCTTGGGTCAAACCCTCGTGCGTGTCGAAAATACGGGCGACACCGTCCCCGCCGAACATCTGCCACGCTTGTTCGATCGCTTCTACCGCATCGATCCCGCGCGGAGCCGCGGCAGCGAGGGCGCAGGGCTTGGACTGGCCATCGTCAAATCCATCGTCGAAGCACATGGCGGTGAAATCGGTGTCACTTCGGCAGCAGGTGTGACGACCTTCGCAATGACCTTCCCTGGAGCCAGGTGACGTTGCCACGCCAGGGAATGGGGACGGACTCTACTACCCCGGACGCAACTGCGGGCACTAGTCCTCTTCCTCGTGAGCCTTGTACTGTGACATGAGCTTCTGCTGGATCATGGGCGGCACCGCGGCATAGTGGCTGAACTCGATGGTGTAGCTGCCCTGGCCGCCGGTCAGCGACTTGAGCCGCGACTGATAGTCGGAGATCTCCGCCAGCGGCACTTCGCCGGCAATCGCCACGGTTCCCGGGCCGCGCCCATTGGTGCCGGTGATGTGGCCGCGGCGCCCGGCGAGATCGCCGGTCAAATCACCGATGGCCGTTTCGGGTGCCGTTACCTCGATGTTAACCATGGGCTCGAGAATAATGGCCGCCGCTTCGCGGATCGCCGCCATCGTCGCCTTGCGCCCGGCGGCGACGAAAGCCACTTCCTTGGAGTCTACCGGGTGGTGCTTGCCGTCATACACCACCACCCGCAGGTC
>Ga0208566_1001591_pt1 | contig 12979 bp, 8 predicted proteins | sample PL_2010_150m_FD_184159 | JGI IMG/M metagenome (GOLD analysis project Ga0208566, IMG submission 184159) | Freshwater microbial communities from Powell Lake, British Columbia, Canada to study Microbial Dark Matter (Phase II) - PL_2010_150m... | ecosystem: Environmental > Aquatic > Freshwater > Lake...
GTGGAGAGATGGGCATTAATTGGAAGCTCGATTTTACAGTCGCTAACTTTTTCTTCCGTTTCAATGATTCCCTTTTTATAATCATTAACCGCCTCACCAACCATGCGCATATATAAATCAAAGCCAACATCGGCGATATGGCCTGATTGTTCGCCACCCAATAGATTTCCAGCGCCGCGAATCTCTAAATCTTTTAACGCGACCCGCATTCCAGATCCTAAATCCGTGTTTGCCGCAATCGTTGTTAATCGCTCATGTGCGAGTTCGGAAAGCGGTTGATCAGCTGGATAGAGAAAATATGCATATGCACGTTCACGGCCACGCCCAACGCGACCACGTAATTGGTGCAGCTGAGATAGACCGAAACGGTCGGCTCGTTCAACGATTAAAGTATTTGCATTTTGAATATCTAAACCGCTTTCAACAATAGTTGTACTCACTAGAACATCGAAGTCACGATTCCAAAAACCTAGGATTACATCTTCGAGAGCCCCTTCGCTCATCTGACCATGTGCAATTCGGATACGTGCTTCAGGCACTAGCTCTTGTAAACGCGATGCAGCCTGATCAATAGTTTCAACTCGGTTGTGGAGATAGAAAATCTGACCATCGCGCAAAAGCTCACGGTGAATCGCTGCCGTAATCTGTCCCTCTTCGGCCGGGCCGACGTAGGTCAAAATGGGATGGCGCTCTTCGGGTGGAGTTGTAATCGTGGACATTTCGCGAATTCCAGTAACGGCCATCTCCAGTGTTCGTGGAATTGGTGTTGCCGACATAGCTAAGACATCGACAGTCGTGCGCATCTTCTTGAGAGCTTCTTTCTGCTCAACTCCGAAACGTTGCTCTTCATCGACAATAACTAAACCTAAATCCTTAAACACAACATCTTTAGAGAGGATTCTGTGCGTGCCGATAACAACATCCACGCTTCCATTTGATAATCCCTCAATAATCTCTTTGCCCTCTTTAGCCGTATTAAAGCGCGAAAGACCAGCGGTTTTTAGAGGAAAACCTGCGTAACGTTCATTGAAAGTCTTTGTATGTTGTTGAACAAGCAGAGTTGTAGGGACAAGTACTGCCACCTGTTTGCCATCTTGAACGGCTTTAAAAGCAGCGCGAATGGCGATTTCAGTTTTACCATAGCCAACATCTCCGCAGATGATTCGATCCATCGGGTAAGGGCGTTCCATGTCGGCCTTTACATCATTAATCGTTGAAAGCTGGTCCGGCGTTTCAATATAGGAAAAAGAGTCTTCTAGTTCGCGTTGCCATGGAGTATCGGGTGAAAATGCAAAACCCGGTGAGCTAGTACGTGCGGCATATAGACGGATTAACTCTCCTGCGATTTGTCGAACAGCTTTACGAGCGCGACCCTTTGCTTTCTGCCATTCGCCGCTGCCGATTCGATGCACAGTTGGCGCTTCTCCGCCAACGTACTTACTTACCTGTTCGAGTGCATCGGTCGGCACAAAGATTCGATCTCCCGGTTGTCCGCGCTTTGCCGATGCATATTCAATGACTAAATACTCCCGTGTTACTCCGGCCACTGTGCGCTGAACCAACTCAATGTAGCGTCCGATTCCATGTTGTTCGTGAACAACAAAATCGCCGGCGCGAAGCTCAAGGGGATCAATGGCCGCCTTTCGCTTTGAAGGTAGGCGCTGGTTATCTTTAACACTGCCTTTGCTTCCAGTTAAATCTCGTTCAGTCATGAAAAAGATTTGATCACTCTGGCTCTCGTACCCATGTGCAATAACCGAAGTTGTTAAGTGGATACTGCCTTTTGTTGGCGTGGCGTTTAATTGTTCAACGATATGCACGGGTAGATCTGCGTTGCGGAAGATAACTGCATAACGCTCCAACATTCCATGGCCGTGCGTTGCAAAGACAACAGTGAAGTGCGCCTCAACGGCCTCGCGTAGAGCGGCGATCGTTCGCTCCATATCACCGCGCATCGGATCGATCGCTCGGTAGTCTAAAAACTGCGTATCGATTGCAAGATCGCTTCCAAAGGGCGAGAGATCGAGCTTGGCAAAGCCATACCTGGCGATCTCTTCTTCAAAGATATCCCATGACATATATGTGCCCGAACCATCATGAATTGGAGCGATTGCACCATGGGCGGCATTTGACCATGAGGCGTTGAGAAACTCTTCATTGGTTGCAAGTAGATCCCCTGCACGTGATCTGATTCGTTCGTAATCAATGAATACAACCCGTGTATTACTGGGCATCCTTGCCAGAAGGGTCTGCGTCTCTTCAATCAGAAGTGGGATTAGCGATTCCATTCCTTCAAATGAAATTCCCTCACTTATTTTTTCTAATAGCTCGCCTGCACTTGGCAGGCTCTCTTTGAGCTCTAGAGCGTGTGCCCGAATTGTTGGAGTGATTAGAAACTCACGGCATGGGAATATTTCGATGCTGCCTATAACTGGAGCGAAAGTTCTTTGATCTGAAACTTCAAAGTAACTAATATCCTCAATCTCATCACCAAAAAAATCTATGCGTATTGGATGTGCGCTGAGCGGCAAAAATAGATCGATGATTCCACCACGTACTGCAAACTCACCACGGCGCTCTACTAAATCAGTGCGCGTATAAGCAAGAGCGGATAAATGGCGAACCAATAGATCCAGTGACTGCTCTTTGCCGATCTCTAATTTCATTAAGGCTGATTTACCGAGGTTTCCAATTATGCGATGAATTGCACCGCGTACAGGAGTAACAACGATTGGATTACTCTTTTGTTTTTCTCCCAGTGAATAGAGCGTTGCAATACGCCGCGCGACTGTGTCACTACGAGGGCTTAGGCGCTCATGTGGCAGCGTCTCCCACGCTGGAAACTCCATAACGTTGGTATGTAGTTCGCGAAGCTCACTGACTAGATCCTCAGCGCTTCTACTTGAACTAGTGATAACCAGAATCGGTGATTCATCGGCCTTGGCTGCAAGTAAAAAGGGATACATCGCCGAAGGTGCCACGATATGAGATGCACCAGAGGTTGAGGGCAGAGTATTAATTAATCCCCGCATCATGCACCTCCCCGAGAAACGCCCTAAGGCCCCGTTCCCAAATGGGAGGGGGCTAATGAGCTCATTCTATATTTGTCGCCAACGCTTACGGCGACCTGAGAGGATAGCCCAATGAGTATGGATGGCTTTGGTGGTGCGGTTGCAGCAGATGATGCCGGTCTGCGCAGCGACGTGCGAAAGCTCGGAGATTTGCTTGGCCAGACTCTGGTGCGCCAGGAAGGTGCAGAACTTCTAGCCCTCGTTGAAAAAGTTCGAATGGCCGTGCGCGAAGGCGATGGCGTGGAACTTCTTGCAGCACTCTCTGTTGAAGATTCAGTCCAGTTAGTTCGAGCCTTTAGCACGTACTTCAATTTGGCCAATATTGCTGAGCAAGTTCACCGCGCACGTGTTCTGGCCGATGCACGGGCAGATGGCGGATCATGGCTAACGCGAGCAGTCGACAAGATTGAAATCGCACTCAAAGCTCAAACTCCTGGACATGAACTTTCGAGTGCAGAGATTTCGCAGTGGATTAATGAAATGTCAGTTCGCCCCGTCTTTACTGCCCATCCAACAGAGGCCGCGCGCCGTTCGGTATTGAGCAAGATGGGACGGATTGCAGATTTACTTGAAGATTCACGTAACCCTTCACAGGCAGAACGTCTTGCCGAAACAATTGATCTCTTATGGCAAACAGATGAACTCCGAGTCGGACAGCCTGAGCCTCTTGATGAAGCTATGAACGCCCTTTATTACCTCGATGATTTATTTCGCCAAACCGTTCCTGAAGTTCTCAATGACTTTGCACGCGAGATGAAGCGCATTGATGTTGTTGTGCCAGTTACCGCCCGACCTTTAACTTTTGGAAGCTGGATAGGTGGAGATCGAGACGGTAACCCCAATGTAAATGCCCAAGTCACCACCGATGCAATGGTGCTTCAAGTCGGTCATGCGATTCGAACAACCATTGCCGCAATGGATGCGCTTCGCCAGATGCTTTCAATTTCCACTCGAATCATTGGGGCAACTCCTGAGTTGACCGCCTCCGTTGAGAATGATTTAAAGTACATCACCGAATTCGAACCCCGATTCCTTCGTCTTAATGCGCAAGAGCCTTATCGACTAAAGGCGACTGCAATCGTGCATCGCCTAGCGCTCACCCGTGATCGCCATGCAAAAGGTGCTCCACACGTTGAGCACCGTGATTACGCCGAATCCTCTGAATTAATAAAAGATTTGATGCTTATGCGCGACTCACTCTTTGCGCACAAGGGCGAACTTATTGCTACAGGCCTACTAGAGCGCACGATTCGGACGGTCGCTGCCTTTGGTATTACACACGCAACAATGGATATCCGCGAGCATTCAGATGCTCACCATAATCTCCTGATGCAGGCGACGAATATTGCTGGTTACATTGAAAAGACACATGAAGAGAAGTTTGAAATTCTCTCCGCTTTCTTAGCCGCAGATATAGACCTGGATGTGACTGGTTTGGATAGTCTGGCGCAAAAGACGTTAGATACTTTTTTTGCAATATCCGACTTGATAGATCGCTTTGGCTCCGAGGCAATTGAAACCTATATCGTTTCAATGACAAAGGGTGCCGATGATTTGATCGCTGCCGTTGTTATTGCCCAGCAAGCCGGGCTGGTAAACCTTAAAAATAAAAAAGCGCGAATTGGATTTGCACCGCTCCTTGAAACCGTTGCCGAACTGCGTGCGGCAGGTGAAATTCTTGAAAAACTTTTGAGTAATCCCGCTTATCGTTTACTTGTATCGCTGCGCGGAGATGTCCAAGAAGTAATGCTGGGATATTCAGACTCTAATAAAGATGCAGGTATTGCAACGAGCCAATGGGAAATCCATCGTGCCCAACGCTCTCTTCGAGATGTAGCAATGCGACATGGCGTTAAGTTGCGCTTGTTTCACGGCCGTGGTGGATCCGTTGGCCGTGGTGGTGGACCGACGTATGAGGCTTTAGTTGCACTTCCATGGGGTTCAGTCGATGGCCAGATCAAGATGACCGAACAGGGCGAAGTTATTAGCGATAAGTACTCACTGGCATCCCTTGCTCGAGAAAATATTGAGCTAACCCTTGCCGCATCCCTTGAAGCAACTGTTCTCAATCGTGCTCCTCGCCAATCTCCAGAGGCTTTATCGAGTTGGAATGAGTGCATGCAGTTAGTCAGCGATAGTTCATTTTCTGCCTATCGTTCATTAATCGACCACCAAGATTTGCCGGCATATTTTTATGCATCGACTCCAGTAGAACAGTTAGGCAATCTCTTCCTTGGTTCGCGCCCATCGCGTCGCCCTGATGCTCATGGCGGACTAGATGCACTGCGTGCGATTCCCTGGGTATTTGGCTGGACACAATCTCGCCAAATCGTCCCAGGGTGGTTTGGGGTTGGATCTGGCCTCAAAGCTGCGCGCGAGGCAGGAAAATCTGATGTTCTTTCCACAATGCTTCACGAGTGGCACTTTTTCAACACTTTTATTAGCAACGTTGAAATGACTTTAGCTAAAACAGATTTATCCCTAGCCCGTCGGTATGTAGATGCACTCGTCCCCGAAGAGCTTCACCACTTCTTAGACACAATCCAAGATGAGTTTGATTTAACTGTTGCCGAGATTTTGCTCTTGACTAAGAAAAGCGCAATATTGGGAGACCAATCGATCTTGGCGAGAACTCTGCAGGTGCGAGATGCTTATCTATCACCCATCCACTTATTGCAGATTAACCTGCTCAAACGCGTTCGAGATGCCAAGGGTGGTGTCGATCCAATCGTGCAGCGCGCATTGCTTCTGACGATTAACGGGGTTGCTGCTGGTTTAAGAAATACAGGTTAAGAGTTAGCTGTTAAAGGCGGTCTGAGTGCGCTCAAGGCCTTGGGTAATTAATGACTCAACAACATCGGCGGCACGGACAATAAACTCCGCCAAATCTTTTTGTTCAATCTTTGAAAAGGCTTTAAGGACAAAATCAGCTGGGTCTTGTTGACCCATGGGTCTTCCTATTCCAAGACGCACTCGGTAATAGTCGGGGCTTCCAAAGGCTGAAGTCATTGATTTAAGTCCATTGTGGCCATTATCGCCGCCACCAATTTTGCTGCGGATAGTCGCAAATGCAATATCGAGCTCATCATGTAATGCAATGATGTTATCTGTTTCAACGGAGTAAAAACTTGCAAGCGCTTTTATTGGTCCACCAGATTCATTCATGTAGCCCTTGGACTTAGCAAGGATTATTGATTGAGTATTTTCCCCCACGCCCAATTTATAGGCAGCAATGTCAGTACGAGATTTGTGTGAGGTTAATTTAATGCTGTGACGGCGAATAAGCTCGTCAATAACCATCTGACCTACGTTGTGACGGGTGGCAGCGTATTGATCGCCCGGATTACCGAGCCCCACTACCAACCACGTCATAACGGTAATGGTAAGGGTTAAGCGTCCTTCTTTTCTGCATCAGCATCAGCAGCAGGAACATCTGCCGCGGCTACAACTGGTGCAACCTCTTCAGAGGCTGTTGAACGCTCTGATAAGTGGATAACAATCATCTTTGGATCTGATTCAAGCTCTACTCCTGCTGGAAGAGCTACGTCGCCGGCATACAGTGAGAGTCCAGCTGCAAGGCCAGTGATATCGAGTTCAAAGAAGTTTGGAATTGAAGTAGCTTCAACACGTACATCGATTGTGTTGTTTACATGCTCAAGTACGCCATCGCGATCTTGCTCACCGATTGCGTGAACTGGAACAGAGACAACAACTTTTTCTCCACGACGAACAAGAACTAAGTCAATGTGCTCAAGGATCTGCTTAAGTGGGTGACGAACAATCGCCTTTGGAAGTGTGAGTTCGGTCTTTCCATCAATAACAATGTCAAGCAATACGTTTGACTGCTTAAGAGCAACGCCAAGTTCGCGGGCTGGCAGTGTGATGTGCTGTGGCTTCTCACCGTGACCGTAGATAACGGCAGGAACTAACCCATCGCGACGTGCACGACGTGAAGCGCCTTTACCAAATTCGGTACGAACGACGCCATTGATAGTGATCTCTGCCATTTTTGTTTCCCCTTAAATAAATTTTTCTCTGAGAGCTTCGGTGTTTACACAAAGTCCCAGCAGGAGAACTAACCCACACCGTCGATTACGGAAGTAAATTCATACCCTCGCCGGAACAGCCCAAAGGTTAGCCTGCGAGGTACAGATTGTGCAAATTACGCTTATGAAAGGCCGTCAAAGAGGCTTGTGACTGAGCCATCCTCAAAGACTTCACGGATCGCCCGTGCCAAGAGTGGGGCGATTGATAGAACAGTAAGTCCATCGAATTTTTGATCATCAGATATCGGCAGAGTATTTGTAATAACAACTTCAGATGCTCTGCAATCACGTAAGCGTTCAACTGCCGGGCCTGATAAAACTGCGTGCGTTGCAGCGATGATGACATCTTTTGCACCCGCTTCAAATAGCGCATCGACTGCCTTTGTAATGGTGCCGGCAGTATCGATCATGTCATCGATAACTACGCATGTCTGTCCTTGAACGTCACCGACGACTCGACCAACGGTTGCCTCATTTGGAATACGTGGGTCGCGGGTCTTGTGAATAAATGCAATTGGGCAGCCACCCAGTAAATCCGACCAACGTTCGGCAACTCGCACGCGCCCTGAATCCGGCGAAACGATTGTTAAACGGCTGCGATCAACTTTACTTCCAACATAGTTTGCAAGCATTGGTAGTGCAAAGAGATGATCTACAGGACCATCAAAGAAACCTTGAATCTGTGACGTATGTAAGTCAACGCACATGAGTCGATCGGCGCCAGCGGTTTTGAATAGATCTGCCATCAAGCGAGCGGTGATTGGCTCGCGGCCGCGGCTCTTTTTATCTTGGCGGGCATAACCATAAAAGGGAGCAACAACTGTGATGCGTTTTGCAGATGCACGCTTAAGAGCATCGACCATGATGAGCTGTTCCATGATGTATTTATTAACTGGAGTTGTATGGCTTTGAATAACAAATGCATCGCATCCACGAACTGATTCTTCGAATCGGACAAAGATTTCGCCATTGGCGAAGTCATAGGCAGATGTTGGGGTTAATGGGATACCGAGTTCTTCGGCCACCTGATCGGCTAATTCTGGAAATCCTCGACCTGCAAAAAGACGCAATTTCTTTTCGGACGATAAACGGATTTCGCTCATTTATTAGCCTTTCTTCTCTTTAGCTTCGGCTGCTAACGCTGACATTGAGCCTGCACGCTTGCGCATGACCCAACCTAATACATTTCTCTGCTTTGCTCTGCCAACACCAATTGCACCTGCCGGAACATCTTCTGTTATGACAGAGCCCGCCGCCGTATATGCCCCGTCACCAATGGAAACAGGGGCCACAAGCATTGTGTCGCTACCAATGCGCACATGATCTCCGACCATTGTGTGATGCTTATCAACTCCGTCGTAGTTCACAAAAATTGTCGCAGCGCCAATATTGCTTCCATCACCGATGGTCGCATCCCCCACATATGAAAGATGTGGAACCTTCGAGCCTGTACCGAGTGTTGAGTTCTTCATCTCAACGAAGGCTCCCGCCTTCGCACTATCGCCCAAGACGCTTCCGCTGCGTAGATAAGTAAATGGCCCAACAATTGCAGCCTCACCAATCACCGAATCAGTGGCGATGGATTCAAGGATCGCTGCGCCCTCTTTGACCACACAATCGGTAAGAGTCGTTCGTGGCCCAATAACGGCGCCCGTTGCAACCGTTGTTAAACCTAAAATCGCACTTCCTGGATGCACTGTGACATCAGGTGAGAGTTTGGCTGTTGCATCTATCCATGTTGTTGTTGGATCAATAATAGTTACACCGTCACGCATCCATTGTTCGTTAATTCGATCGCGCAACAGTGCAGCACTCTCGGCTAATTGAACGCGATCATTGACGCCTAAAATCTCAGTAAAATCTTCGAGCAAAATCGCTGCAACTGATTCGTTAGCTTTCTTTAAAACTCCAATAACATCGGTTAAGTAGAGCTCTCCCTGTGAGTTTGAATCAGTGATCTCTCCAATAGCGCTTGCGAGCTTGGCGCTATCGAAGGCGTAAACACCTGAGTTAATCTCAAAAATAAATCTTTCATCTTCTGTCGCATCGCGCTCTTCGACGATTCGCAAAAGCTCACCGCTATCGTCACGAATAATGCGACCATAACCAGTTGGCTCTGGATGCTCTGCAGTTAAAACCGAGGCGGCAAAATTTCCAGCCTCATGCGCATCAAGAAACGCTGCAAGTGATTGACCGGTCAGCATTGGAGTATCTCCGGCTAAAACTAAGGTGGTGCCTGCTGGAGCTGTGCCTGCGAGCGCTAACTGCGTAGCGTGCCCGGTGCCTCCGCGCTTTTCCTGAAAGACGATAGTTGCATTGGGTGAAATCACTGCCACATGCGTCTCGACGCTAATGCGATTAGCGCCGACAACAACGCGGATTTGTGCGGGCTCTAGGTGATCAACTGCTGCAAGTACATGTCCAAGAAGCGAACGTCCTGCAACGCTATGGAGAACTTTTGCTTGACCTGATTTCATCCGTGTGCCGTCACCTGCTGCTAGAACAATCACGGTTTCTACGGCCACGGCACGAGTCTATCGGTGGCCTTGCCTAATACTTATCGCTGCCCCTAATGGCTCCGCCACCAGGTATCGATCCTGGACCCTGGGCTTCAAAGGCCCATGTGCTAGCCACTACACAATGGCGGAACCCGTATTCTCCCTCATAAAGGGTGGTGCTCATGACCACTCGGCCATGCAATTAGGTGAGAACTTTTGCCCCGGCAACTGGTCCATAGGCACGGGCGACGCTTCCGACCACACCGCTTGCCGTTAATGCCACAGCTAAATCAAGGCCCGCCTCTTCATCGCTAACCAAGAATGCAACCGTTGGCCCGGATCCTGAAACCAGTGCACCGAGGGCTCCATACTCTTGACCAACATCTAGAACTAATCGCAGCGCTGGACGTAGCGAGCATGCCGCCGCCTGTAAATCATTTACTAGATGCGCACCCACTGCCTTTGGATCTGCGGCAAGGAGTGCCTGCATTAACTGCTCGTTCGTTGCAGGCTCTGCGATTTCTAACTCAGAGCGAAGGCGATCGCATTCACCATAAACAGCGGGCGTAGATAATCCAACACTCGATAACGCTAATACCCAGTGATACGTACCGCGCGAAAGAGCTGCAGTTAATTGATCACCGTGGCCCGTGCCAATCGCAGTTCCACCACTTAACATAAATGGAACATCACTTCCTAACTGCGCAGCCACTTCTGACATCTCTTCGCGACTCATTCCAAGTGAATACAAATAATCAATCGCAACAATTGCCGCGGCAGCATCCGCGCTTCCGCCTGCCATGCCTCCTGCAACTGGGATTGATTTCTTAATCTCCAGATGTGCATCGATTGCTAAGTCATATTCTTTAGCCATTAAAGCAATGGCTTTCATTGCTAAATTACTTTCATCGGCTGGAACGCCATGTCGTTGATCGCCTGAGATTGAAATGCTCACACCGCTCTTTACTGGCGCAAAAGATACGGTGATATCGTCATAGATCGATATGGCTTGAAAAACAGTTACGAGGTTATGAAATCCATCGCTCTCGCGTGGGCCCACAGAAAGCTGAAGATTGACCTTGGCCGGTACGCGTACGGTGACACTCTTAACTGGCATGAATTGACCCTATTGCCTTCGTTAGAGATTGTCAGGTTCAGACAATGCGATGGCGCAAAAACTTGAGATTTCCAACGACTCTCCACGAAGCGTTGGATCAATACCTGCACGAATCAAAATCTCTTCTGCCGCCGATGATGAGCCATAAAGTGAGGAAAGTGCAGATCGCAACATTTTGCGGCGCTGGGCAAAGGCGGCATCAATAATCGTAAAGGTTTTTTTCCGTAGCTCTTCACTTCCTGGCGTTGCTCGACGGGTGAATGAGACGAGCTTCGAATCCACATTAGGAGCTGGCCAAAACACGGAGCGAGATATTGAACCCGCGCCTTTGACTTCGGCCCACCAAGCCGCTTTTACCGAAGGGATTCCATACTCTTTTGTGCCGGGTCGCCCGGATAATCGATCGGCAACTTCGGCCTGCACCATAACAACACCGCTTCGAAGTGTTGGAAATCGCTCGAGCAGATTCAATAAAACCGGCACTGAAACGTTGTAGGGCAAGTTCGCTACCAAAACCGTTGGTGATGCAGGTAGCTCTTTGAGAGTCAGAGCGTCGCCGGTAATCACGGTTAAATTCTCTGGTGCTGGGAAATGTTCGGCCACTGTAATTGGCAACTGTGTTGCTAGTCGGTGATCGATTTCAACGGCAATAACTGATTTCGCCGACTGCAGAAGAGCTAAAGTCAATGAGCCTAAACCTGGACCAATTTCCAGTGCAATGTCATCGGCAGTAACGCCAGCAACACGAACAATCTTGGTACAAATATTTGAATCAATCACAAAGTTTTGTCCGAGGGATTTTGAGGGTTTTAAATCTAAGGACGCAGCTAATTCACGGATTTGCGCTGCACCGAGCAGGCTCATGGGGCAAAGCTTCCAAATATACGTTCGGCGTTATTGCTCAGTGCCAATGCCAACTCACCTAAGTCACTCTCACGCTCGAGCGCCATCGCTCGCACGATAGTTGCAATCTGTGCGGGAGTATTGCCGGCACCACGGTGTGGCATTGGCGCTAGAAAGGGTGAATCGGTTTCAACTAACAACTGATCTATCGGAACAAGTTTTACCGACTCGCGAAGTGCCGGTGCATTTTTAAAAGTTAATGTTCCCGCGAAGGAAAGTACGTATCCACGTTCGATGCAGGTTTTAGCCATTGCAACATCTCCTGAAAAACAGTGAAAGATAACCTTCTGCGGGGCTCCTACTTCGAGCAGTACTGATAAGACATCATCATGAGAATCGCGATCATGAATGACTAAGGCTTTATTAGTTTTTTTAGCTAACTCGATGTGCCATTTGAAGGACTCTTGTTGGAGCCCACGAAGTTCTGGTGGAGTGCGGAAATAATCTAAACCCGTTTCACCGATAGCGCGCACTCGTGGATGCTCGGCAAGCTTGGCGATGATCGCCCAGTCGGCCTCTAAATCATCAACTACTGGTGCCTCATTTGGGTGAAGTGCAACGGCTGCAAGCACTGAGGTATTCCATTTTTCTGCAGCAGCTACGCACCATTTAGATTGTTCGGCTGAGTAGCCAACTTGCACGATGCGATCAACGTTTACTGATTTCGCCTCGGCAATGACATCTCCCACCTCGCTCGAGTCTGGAGCGGTGTCGGTAATGATCTCCATATGAGCATGTGAATCAACTGTTGCAACGGGTAGTGGCTCCGGTAGCGGCGCCCTTGGGCGATCGATATCGCGGTTGTGGCGATCAGCCATATTTCTTAAGCGTTCGTTTCTAAGCGAGGAAATAAGACTGGCGTCTTAGTGATCGTTGCACCTGCTGGTAGCTGACCCCATGTTGCGACATCGCTAATCTTTTGAGCAGACAAATCACCCAACGTTGCTTGCGCACCTAAGCTCTCCCACAAAATTTCACACGTTGCCGGCATTACTGGGTGCAGCAAGACGGCGAGTGCGCGAAGTGACTCGGCAGTGTTGTACAAAATTGCCTCAAGTGCGGCCTGATTGGCTGGATCTTTAGCCAGAATCCAAGGCTCTTTCTCGGTGACATAGCCATTAACTTTCTTACAAAACTCCATGATCGCAAGGATTCCACCCTGAAAATCTAGTTCGCACATTGCAGAATCAGCCCTTATTACCGCACTACTGAGTGCCGCTTCTAAACCGGCATCGTGGCTAACGGCAGGTAGAACTCCGCCGCAGTATTTTTCAATCATCGCAGCCGAGCGCGATGCTAAATTGCCAAAGTCATTGGCAAGTTCTGACGTGTAACGAGCTGCCA
>Ga0208566_1001593_pt1 | contig 12970 bp, 11 predicted proteins | sample PL_2010_150m_FD_184159 | JGI IMG/M metagenome (GOLD analysis project Ga0208566, IMG submission 184159) | Freshwater microbial communities from Powell Lake, British Columbia, Canada to study Microbial Dark Matter (Phase II) - PL_2010_150m... | ecosystem: Environmental > Aquatic > Freshwater >...
AAAAGACCTTCAGGGATTCTGAAAGCCTTTATTTTACTGGAGCGGTAAATGGGGATCGAACCCACGACCCTCAGCTTGGGAAGCTGATGCTCTACCATCTGAGCTACTACCGCGAAGTGGGTGTGTGACTGCAAAGGTAATAAAACTCCATTATCCTGTGCTTCCTGGAAAAACTTTTTCACAATTAAGTATCTTTGTCGGGAATAATTCCTCAAAATTCACGCATCAAAATCATACCTATGCAAACCCATGCTCAGATCGTCTTTATCATCTTCAGTATCTTGGGACTGGTAATGATCTTCGTGATCATCCGGTCGCTCAGGTATGGTTATTCGCTGACCGGTGAACCAACCATCCCTCCCCTGTTCTTCTATACTGCAAAACTCTCTTTCTTTCTGAACTGGATGCTTTTCCTTTTCAAAGCCATCTTCCCGGATTTTGGCTATATTCCTGTCCCGGTATCTATTTCCTGGGCTGGCGTCACCCTCCTTATCATGGGAGGTATCCTGTTTATCCCGGCGGTCCTTCAGCTCGGAAACTCACTCCGGTATGGCATTCCGAAGGAAGAAACGAAACTCAAAACCACCGGTATTTTCCGGATCAGCCGGAATCCCCTTTATATGGGAATGTTCAGTATTTGTATCGGTTCCTGCCTCTATTTCCCCGACCTGGCCAATGTGGTATTTTGCATCTACACATTTTTTATACACTTTAAGATCATTAAAGGTGAAGAAGACTTCCTGGCAAACAGTTTTGGTGATGAATGGAAAAACTATACGACCAAAGTGAGAAGGTTGATTTGAGAATCACAAGAGAATAAAATGAAGAATGAAGAATGAAAAGAAAGATGAAAATATTAATGAAGTAGTATTGCTTTGTTAAATATATGTTTGTATATTTACAAGACCAATATATTCTCTCTTCCTTTATCCATTCATATATCATATCTTCCTTCATTATGAAAAATATTTACAAACTTCTCAAGGGGGTAATTGTAATGATGATTGCAATTACAGGCATAGCTGCCCATGCCGGCCATCTCCTCCCATCACCCGCACCCAGCCCTAAGTATGTGCTTTATCCTCCAACCAACCTCACGGAGAATACAATAGAGGGTTGTGCAGCTTTGTTAACCTGGGACAAACCCCACAATCCCGGGGGCACGACACCTCCAGGGTTACTGGGTTACAGGATTTATCGTGACGGCGTTTTAATTCATTATGATTCAGACCCTGATAGTCTCTCCTATTATGATTACGTTGATAATGTTGGCATCTTCACCGACAGTGTGACTGCCTACTATGATCTTACCTCCTACGGGTACCCCGGGCAATATGGAGAGTCTGCTGCCGCGTCAGTGGTTTTTTTCACGAGTTGCGGGCAGATTCTGCCGTTTTTTGAACCCTGGATCGTGGGAAGTTTTAGTTTTCAAATGTGGTCCTTTGTGCCTTCACAAGGAAATTGGGTGATGAACTATACCCTGGGGAACCCTGCACCAACAGCATCATTTTCAGGCGCACCGGCTCTTACAAATTACGATCATACTTTACAAAGCATTCATTTGGAGTGTATCACTTGGACCTGTGCCAATATTTACCTGGAATTCGATTCCAGGCTTACTATAACCAATCCGACGTCACAGGAAAAGCTTATAACCGAAATTGAATATAACGCTACCTGGCACCCGAAGGATACACTGGTTAACGACATCTCGACAGGATGGGTTCACAACAAGATTGACATTAGCGAAGCAGGAATCAACAGTATCAGAGTAGGATTCCGGGCAACAGGGATAAATTCTGCAGATATCGGCGAATGGGATGTTGATAATATTCACGTTTACGCGGTTTGTTTTAAGCCTCCCAATTTTAACCTGAACAGGATCGGTAATAGTGTTCATCTTTCATGAGGAATTCCCTGTCCAGGGAAAAAATTTCAGCCGGACCAGGTTGATGGTTCAACTCTAGTAGGATACAATGTTTACAGGACGGATGATAGCGGTCTGCCACCGTTCATGAAATTAAACATGGCATTAGTAATAGATACCGGGTACATCGATGTACTTAATACAACGTTTGATGGGGTGGCCTGTTACTATGTTACTGCAGTTTACAAGGATTCCCTTAATCCGGGATCTATTCTATGCGAACCCCACAGTGACACCATGTGCGTTCACTACTCATCCGATATTCCTGAAAAGAATGAAGCACAAGTCCGTATTTTCCCGAATCCTGTTTCAGATGTGTTGAATATTGAATCGGATGAGCCATTTACCGGTATTGAAGTTTTTAATTTCGTAGGAGAAAGTATCTATTCACAATCCTTCCCGGGAACAAACGACATCACCATTCCGATGAAAGATAGGGCTACTGGGATCTATCTGCTAAAGATCAGGTCTGTAAAGGGAATAATCTTAAGAAAAGTAATAAAGAATTAATGAAGAATTAAGAATGAAAAACTTGTAGGGTTACGAAGCTAACATGAATTACCTCGTGCTTTAGCGCGGGGTTGAAAACCAACATAAAACCGGGCTTTAGCCCAAAATTTGCAAATGTTATGGGATATGTGAAAATTAAAGTACATCCTTTATGCTTTTGTTTCGGGCTAAAGCCCTGAATGTTTTGCTACCTGAGACCCCAACCTAAAGTCCGAGGTAATTCAAATCACTAATAAACTTAAAAATCCCTTTTCTGTCTTATTCCAATTAACCATTCTTCATTTTTCATTCAAGTGAAACTTGATCAGTCCTTCCATTGGTGATTTCAGGATAGTCCCGACATGAAGTTTATTCTCTGCTGCAGCTTCCAGAAGTATATCCTTATAATACCAGGCAATTGAACCCACGAAGCTGACTGTTAGGGTTTCATGATCCGGGTATTTCCTGATCTGTTCATCAATAAAAGCCTGGAACGACTTCTTAACCAGGTCGTGAAAGAACGGGTGATGTTGCCGGGGTGCAATAAACTCGCTGAAAGAGGCGAGAAAACGGTTTGGGAACGGCCGGTTGTAAAGGGCATTGAGAATATCCTCAAGCGATAATTTGTACTGCTGCTCAAACTCAATTTTTATCTCTTCCGGGAGTTTATTCTTGAGATAATTCTCCATGAATGTTTTCCCCAGGTTCGAGCCGGCACCTTCATCCCCAAAAAGATAGCCCAATGAATGGACTTTGCTGAATACCTTTTCCCCGTCGTAATAACAGGCATTGCAGCCCGTTCCCAGGATACAGGCGATCCCTTTTTCTTTACCGAGCAGGGATCGTGCTGCCCCCAGGATATCATGGTAAACAGATATCGTTGCCTTCCGGAAGAAGAGTTTCATGGCATCCCGCAGCATATTATTATTATTCTCGGTTGAGCAGCCGGCACCATAAAAATGAATCTCTTTCACAAAGCCTGCCGGAATATTAGGAACAAGATCGGCCTTAAGGATGGCTTCCACTGTTTCGGAGGTAATAAAATACGGGTTCATACCTGCTGTCTGGACCGATGCAACAATCCTTTGGTCTTTCATCAAGGCCCAGGTTGTCTTGGTTGAGCCGCTGTCAGCGAGAAGTATCATGGTGAACTGGTGAATATTAAAATGGCGAAATAGCGAAATGGCGAAATAGCGAAATTTTGTTTAGTTTCATTGTTGCTTAGTTGTTTGTGACTTTGTGACTTTGTGACTTTGTGACTTTGTGACTTTGTGACTTTGTGACTTTATTGACTTTAAAAACTTTAAAAACTATGTAAACTCTTCTGCCGGACAAAGTTAAGTATTTCCATCACTTGATCAGGGTGAAACCACCGGATCGATGCATCCTTCCGGAACCAGGTCATCTGTCGTTTGGCATAGCGGCGGGAATGGATCTTTATATTTTCGATAGCAGATTCCAGTGATATCACTCCATCAAAATAGGGAAACAGTTCCTTGTAGCCAACGGTGTTCAATGCATTGAGGTGTTGGAAAGGAAGCAATTGTTTAACTTCTTCCAAAAGACCATCTTCCATCATCCGGTCTACACGATCGTTGATCTGTCGGTTCAATTCGTCTTTATTCCGGATTAAGCCGATCTTGATAATTTCAAAGTCGCGCGGTTTGGGTTCATTTTTCCGTAATTCTGAAAATGGCCTGCCCGTGCTGATGCAGACTTCCAGCGCCCGGAGCAATCGTTTGGGATTGGCGATATCAACCTCGCCGTAATAAACAGGATCCAGCAACCGCAGTTTTGTACGAAGGGATTCAATGCCTTCCTGAGCATATATTGTCTTCAACTCTTCGCGCAGAGTGTCATCGGGATCCGGGAGGTCGTCGATACCATGACAAACGGAATTGATGTAAAGTCCGGACCCGCCCGTCATGATCACCATTTGATGATCCTTAAATAATTTATCCAGTAAATTCAGTGCATCCGCTTCAAAACGGGAGACGTTGTACACATCGTGGATCGAAATATGCCCGATAAAATGATGAGGAACAAGCTGTAGTTCATCTTCTCCCGGACGTGCAGTGCCAATGCACATTTCGCGGTAGAACTGACGTGAGTCGGCAGAGAGGATTTCGGTTTTAAGAAATTGGGCAAGATTCAGCGTCAGGGATGTTTTCCCGACGGCTGTCGGGCCGGTAACAACAAGGAGGGTTCGCTTCGGATCAGTAATCATCGGATTCGCCGTCAAAGTCGCGGTGTTCGATCTCAAGGCCTTCAATATCGTCATACTCTTCGAGGCTCTCTAAACGTTCGTGATTGTCATCCTCCTCTATAAAGGGATCGTTCTCTTTGACATCTGAAGAAGGCAATTTTTTCTCGGGAAGGATCAACGTTTCCTCCTTCAGGATATCATCGAGCTGGTTTTCGATTTCCGCCAATTCGGAATCATCTTCCAGCATTTCGGTGAACATACTTTTTTCTCCCGGGAAGAAAACTGGTTGAGGAGCAACCTGGACGGGTGCAGCGGTTCCCGGCTTTTCAGCATCCGGCACGACAGGCACCTCTGACTTTTTGGGAAGTTCCCCCTTCGCATTTACACAGCGCGGTAAGGAGAAACATTCATCGGTTTTGATGATCTTGAACAGCTCAATGAAGAAGACAAAAGAATTTTTCCCGGTAAATTCATACAACAGCCTTTGATGAGGATCGTCGATGAAATTTTTTAATACCGATTCTTTCATCAGATGCGGAACATAGGTTTCCGTTACAACCTGATCGAGGTCGTCATCATATTTCCTTACCTGTTTTTTCTGATATTTGAAGGAGAACTCCTGTTTCTTTTTGAATTTGTTATCCGTAGTATAGAATAAAGCATTTTCACATTTTTCCAGGTTCGTACATGACAGGATCGCCAGGTGGAAATCAAGAAAAGTCTGAACGGGTTGGATTTCAATCTCCCTTAAGAAATCTTCGTGGTCTTCGCTGGTCAGCCTGAACCTGTAAATTATCATAATCCATTTCCTTTTAATGGTGCCAAAAGTATAAAATTACGTTAAAAGTAAAAATGTATTGTTGAAAAGATAAAAAAAAATTACGGGTATGAACCCCAGGGCATATAGAGTGAGTCTCACGAATTAACTCATTCCGGGAACCAATCCCAGTTTCGCCCCTTCCTTTAGCATGAATTGGAATGCAGCTTCATATTCATTCGGGATCTCACCTTCAAGGATGGCTTCTGTGATCGCAGCTTTGATGATGCCGACTTCTTTTGAAGGCGGAATCCCGAATGTTTCCATGATGATTTCTCCGGAGACAGGAGGCTGCCAGTTGCGCAGCCGGTCTTTTTCTTCGATCTCTTTCAGTTTTTTCCTGACCTCTTCGAAATTCTCCAGGAATTTCTTCACCTTGACCGGATTCTTCGAAGTGATGTCAGCTTCACAAAGCAACATGAGGTCGTCGATATCATCGCCGGCATCGAAAAGCAACCTTCTGACGGCAGAATCCGTAACCTCCCCTGTGATTGCGATGGGCCGAAGATGAAGCAATACCAGTTTCTTCACATACTTCATCTTCTCATTCAGGGGTAGCCGTAATTTCCGGAAAACGGCGGGGACCATCTTTGAACCTCTGAAGTCATGTGCATGAAAGGTCCAGCCGGTACCGGGAACGTATTTTTTTGTGACCGGCTTGGCAATGTCGTGAAGAATAGCACCCCATCTTAGCCAGATATTTTGCGTATTAGCAGACAAGTTGTCAAGTACTTCAAGTGTGTGATAGAAGTTATCCTTATGTCCTTTCCCATCGATACTTTCCGTTCCCTTCAATGCAACGAGGTCGGGGAAGATGATCTGTAACAGACCGGTTTCTTCAAGCATCTCCAACCCGGCAGAAGGAACATCCGCCTGGATGATCAGGTTCAGTTCATCGGTCACCCTTTCCGTCGATACTATGGTGATCCGTTCGGCATTGCGTTTTATAGCTTCAAAGCAGTCACTGTTGATAGTGAAACCCAGTTGGCAGGCAAACCGTATCGCACGCATCATACGAAGCGGATCGTCCGAAAATGTGATATCCGGATCCAGCGGGGTCCGGATGATCTTTTCCCTGATGTCGGACATTCCGTTAAAAGGGTCAACCAGTTTCCCAAAATTTTCCTTTCCCAGGTCGAAGGCCATGGCATTGATGGTAAAATCACGCCGGTTTTGATCTTCCTCCAGGGTCCCATCTTCCACCAAAGGTTTCCGTGAATCACGCTGATATGATTCTTTCCGGGCGCCCACAAATTCAACCTGGCTATCCCCCGACTTGAACATGGCTGTTCCAAAGTTTTTAAAGAATTTTACCGGAACATCCCCGCCCAGTGCTTCCGCAACTTTCCGCGCAAAATCAATTCCACTGCCGGTAACCACAATATCAATGTCTTTTCTGACTGCTCTCCCCATCATGCAATCTCTCACGAATCCACCAATGACAAAGGCCGAAACGTTCATCTCTTCCGCAACACGTGGGATGACTTTGAAGATGGGATTCTTTAGATGTGACTTCATTGTTAGCTGGCGAATTAGCGAGTTGGCAAGAATTAAATAGCGAAATGGTGAAATAGCGAAATGGCGAAATAAATAAGGTTGCTTTATTACTTTATAAACTTTACGAACTTTATGAACTTTATAACTTGTTTGGCAAAATTAGTGAATCATGCTTTACAAGCATAAAAAAATGAATTCCTCTTTGCTGGTTTCACCGTGTTTTGTAACTTTGATGTCCCTTTCTGATGATCATTAATCATTTTAAATTTTATTTTTATGGCAAAGAGGACAATTGTAGCAATGCCCGGTGACGGCATCGGGAAAAATGTACTGAAAGAATCGGTCAGAGTATTGGATGCAGTTGGTTTCGAAGCAAATTATGTTCATGCAGACATCGGCTGGGAATTCTGGTGCAGGGAAGGAAATCCCTTACCTGATCGTACACTCAAACTACTCGAAGAGCATAAAACCGGACTTTTCGGAGCCATCACATCAAAACCTAAGGATAAAGCAGAAGCCGAACTGTCCCCTGAATTAAAGGATAAAGGGTACATTTATTACAGCCCCATCGTAGCCATGCGGCAAAAGTTTGACCTCGACATCTGTATGCGTCCCTGCAAGACATTTAAGGGAAACGCGCTGAACTTCATCCGCCGCGGGCCGAACAATACTATTGAAGAGCCGGTTATCGATACCATGATCTTCCGCCAGAATACCGAGGGTTTGTATGGCGGTGTGGAATGGACCAATCCTCCCGACCAGGTGTATGATGCCCTGATGACACATAAGAAATTCAAAGAAAATTTTTCCTGGTGCCCGCGCCCGGAACTGGCTGTCTCCACGCGTATCTTCACAAAAAAGTACACCACCCGGATCGTGAAGGCAGCCTTTGAATATGCAAAGGAAAAAGGTCTGAAGACCGTCACAGTTTGTGAGAAACCCAATGTGATCCGTGAGACCTCAGGCATGATGCTGAGGATCGCCCAGGAAATGTCGAAAAACGAATATCCCGATATCAAGGTCCAGGATACTAACATAGATGCACAGATGATGTGGCTTACCAAGAATCCCGAGACGTACCGCGTAATTGTTGCCGGTAATATGTTCGGGGATATTGTTTCCGACGGTTTTGCCGGATTGGTTGGCGGGCTGGGATTTGCCTGCAGCGCCAACATCGGCCCTGAAGTGGCAGTTTTTGAACCCACGCATGGTTCCGCACCAAAATATGCCGAATTCAATCCCTCCATCGTAAACCCGATCGCGATGATCCTTTCTGCCTGCATGATGCTGGAACACATTGGCGAGAATGAAAAGGCTAAGAGAATCTACAATGCTGTTGCAGCAGTTGTACTCGAAGGAAAAGTCAAGACCTACGACATGAAGAAACTTTCCGGAAATCCCGACGTATTCAGTAAAGGCGCTGCAACTACGGAACAGATGACGGGAGCAATCATAGCGAAACTAAAGTAGATACGGATTAAAATAAATTGGTGAAGTGGTGAACTGGTGAACTAGTGAGTTCAAGAAGGGTTTAATTAACTTTATAACGTAATTCTAAGTACATGACAAAATTTGAATAGAACTCATACGATCCTTTATTGACAATGGATTTAGGAAGGCATGAGCAATAAACATCAAGCCAAATTTAAACAAACTAAAGGCCCTGCGGCCATGTTTTTTGATTTCAATGGGATGTCCATTATTGTTTCTGGATATTCCAACAAGATAAACCCATATGAAAGCTACACACACTAACGCGATCAACTTAGCAATTCGTTCCGGATTGGTCAGGTGGGTATCTTCAAAATTAAATCCACCGGATTTAAAGGCCTTGAACATGGTTTCAATTTGCCACCGGTCTCTGTATTTTATCAATGCCAATGGGTCTGGCTTAAACGATGCAACAATGACAAATTCAATTTTGCCCTCACGATTGAGAACTTTCATGCCGGTAAGGTATACCCATTGCTCATCAATACAAACGATTTTATGATAATGAGACGCGGTATTCAATGGCAAACTGTTAAACAACCAAAAGGCTTTAGTGGGTCCTTTACCGGGAATATTGAGCCACATGTTGCCACGCATGCGGATATAGAAAGGAATATGATTATGGATCAATTCCCTGAACCAATCATCCCCGATGAATTCACGATCGGCCAGAAAAGCCTCAATACATTCTTCGTCGAACAAGTCAAGGAAGCGTTGAACCAACTCTCTTCGCTCCAAGGTGTTGGAGTTCCCCCGCTTAGGCAACATCGTCCAGAGTATGGGAATAGCCATACCCTGATATGCAATGCTAAGCATCAAAATATTAATATTAGCCGCTCCGTATTTCCAGTTGGTGCGGTCTAAACATAAACGATATGGTGGTTTTTCAGGTAACAAACTGAATATTAATTTGGCAATCAAATTGGTGTCAACTATGAAACTGGCAAAGAACCTCTGAATGCGACGCATGTTTGATTCAACCTTTGCTTTTCCTTCAAATCCTTGAGCAAGATTATTGAAGCATACAGTTTGAACTTTGCATAATGCAATGATGAAAGAAACAAAGAACTTTATCCTTGATTTATTCCAACCCAAACGGAGTTGGAAGATGTCAACTAATTCATTACTTTTGATTGAGGCTTTGGTTTTCATATATCCTAGATTTTTGGTCAGATATTAATCTAAGATAATGATTATCAAAGCCTTATCTTCGTGTATTTGTAATATTTATAAACAAAGTTATTAACATTAAACGCTGATATTCAAATAGTTAAAAAATTGTCATGTACTAAGAACGTAATTATAAATTTTCTGACTCACCAATTCACCAGTTCACCACCTCACCACTTAAATAAATAAAGATATGACAGATCAAATACTGAACCTTTGGCCCGAACTGATGTGGATCCAGGATCCGGATCTTCGGGAGAAGACTGCGAAAACATGGGAACTGGCGCTTAAGAAAAGCATATTAACTCCGGATGACCTTCAAAAGATCCCATTCACCTTGCTTGCCGGACCCGACATGAAAGTCTCCTTTATGGCGCACAAACGCTGTGTGGTTCATGTTGCCCGCGATGCCGGCAATAAGATGAATGAATTCTTCAAGGACGATCTGCCCGTGGATATGGACGTTTTGATTGCCGGTGCGATCCTTGCGGATGTAGGAAAGTTACTCGAATATGAACTGGACAAAGAAGGAAAATCCGTCCAGGGAAAATACGGCAAGTACCTGAGGCATCCCTTCTCGGGCGTTTCGCTCGCTGAACAATGCGGTGTCCCGGCAGCGGTTTGTCATATCATTGCCACCCATGCCGGAGAAGGTAATATGGTAAAGCGCACGGTGGAAGCGTATGTTGTGCATCATGCCGATTTTATGACGTTCGAACCTTTCAGGGAACGATTGAAATAGCGAAATGGCGAAGTAGCGAAATAGCGAAATAAATCCAAAATCGAAAATTCAATCGTAAATCTAAAATCGTAAATTGAGATGAATATTATCGAAAAAATAATCGCCCTACATTCCAAACAGAAAACTGTTAAGCCGGGTGATATAGTGGATGTTATGATCGACACCCGTGCTGCGCGTGATTTTGGCGGGGCCAATGTGGTGAAAAATATACTGGACAATGGTCTTACGGTTCATGATTCCTCAAAGACCATTTTCACTTTCGATTGTAACCCGGGTGGTTCCGATCAGAAATATGCACAAAACCAGCATTACTGCAGGCAATATGCACGTGAAAACAGTATCCGGATCTACGATGTGGATTCGGGGATCGGTACTCACCTTGCCATCGACAACGGTCTTGCATGGCCCGGAAGCACCTTTGTTTCCACCGACTCCCATGCCAATATCATGGGCGCCATCGGGTCGTTCGGACAAGGAATGGGCGACCAGGATATCGCGGCGGCATGGGCAAAAGGGTATGTATGGTTCAAAGTTCCCGCTTCCATCCGGCTGAATCTTAACGGGACAAAACCCACTGATGTTTCGGCGAAAGATATTGTGTTGAACCTGCTCTCCATCTTTGGAGCCAATAAGCTCCTGGGATATTCGGTGGAAATTTACGGCCAGGATGTGGATAAACTTACATTGTCAGAACGTGTGACTATTTCTTCCATGGCGACCGAGATGGGTGCGATCATTCTGTTCTTCTCCCCCACCCCTGCAGTGCTGGATGAGTTGAAAGCACTTACCGGTAAAGTGTACACTTCTATATCAGCCGATCCGGATGCGGAGTATGAAAAGACCTTCGATATCGATTTGGGCAAGTTTGTTCAGATGGTGGCTAAACCCGGGCATCCTCATGATGATATTGCAGTGAACGATGTGATGAATGTAAAGATCGATTCCGGTTTTATCGGTAGCTGCACCAATGGCCGCATAGAAGATCTCCGGATTGCTGCCTCTATCCTGAAAGGTAAAAAAGTTGCCCCTGGTGTTGTGCTGAAGATTGTTCCGGCTACCGACGCCATCTGGAACCAGGCCATGAATGAAGGTCTTATTAAAATATTCAAGGATTCCGGCGCCATGGTTTCCAACGCAGGATGTGCCGGTTGTGCAGCCGGCCAGGTCGGGCAAAATGGCCCGGGAGAAGTGACCATCAGCACCGGCAACCGCAATTTTGAAGGAAAACAGGGAAAAGGATTTGTTTACCTGGCATCGCCCGCAATTGTTGCTGCATCATCCGTTGCAGGATGTATCACGACACCCGACCAGATCCCGGGGACTCCGGCCCTTTTCACCGTGACGCGTGACGCGTTACGCGTGACGCGGAAAGAAGAAAAAATAAAGTCTGATAAACCCACTGTCGTGGAAGGCACTGTCTGGATCATTCCCAAAGATGATATCGACACCGACATGATTTTTCACAACCGTTACCTGACCATTACCGATATCAGCGAAATGGGACAATACACCTTTGATAACCTGAAAGGGTTTGAGGATTTTTCAGAAAAGTCAAAGTCAGGAGATATTGTGATCACGAAAAAGAATTTCGGTGCAGGGAGTTCCCGTCAACAGGCCGTGGATTGCTTTCTCTCGCTTGGAATCAGTTGTATCCTGGCAGAATCCTATGGAGCCATATACGAGCGGAATGCCATCAACGCGGCCATGCCCATCCTGACCTATGATCCGTCTATGCTTGAAAAGGCAGACTTGAAAAATGGCGACCGGATCAGGGTGGATTTTGTTTCAGGTGAATTAACGAACCTGCAAAACGGGAAGAGTTGTTCAGTTAACAAGTTCTACGACGCTCAATTGGAGATTTACCGGAATGGTGGCTTGTTATAATGAAGAATTAAAAATAAAAAATGAAGAATGCAAATCACCGCTCACCATTCACTATTCACCATTCACTATTCACCATTCACCTTTTCAGCTTCCAGCGTCGATGCGACCAGAGATAATACTCCGGTTTATCCTGTATAATCTTTTCCAGTGCATTCATATAAATCCGGGTGATCTCACCGGGTGCGGTTTTTGAGGGATCTTCCACCAGCATAAAAAACTTCACCTTATAATATCCTCGTTTGATCTTCTGCGGAAAAGCAAAGACTACAGGAAAGTTGTGGAGCCTGGCATATTTTTCCGGCCCATGTAACACGGCAGTATCCTGGTTCAGAAATGGCATCCAGTATGCCAGCCTAACGGTGGACGGGCTTTGGTCGGCCACCATATAAAATATGGCTGGTTCGCCATAATCCTTAAGGAATACTGCAGATGTATTGGTGATGGATGCCAGCATGGACCTTCCCCTCACCCTTGTTCTCTGGATAAAGTCATCAACTTTCTCATTTGAAAGTGGTTTGTAAAATCCCACCGGCTTGTGCTTCAATTGTTTTCCGGATGCAATCCCAGACCACTCCCAATTGTTGTAATGGCCTCCTACACATATCGCTGATCTGCCTTCCCGGTAAAGCTCATCGAGGAAACCGGTGTTTTCATATTCATACCTTCTTATCACTTCATCTTCCTTCATGGAGAATGCTTTCATACTTTCAACCAGGATATCACAGAGGTAATGGTAAAATTTACAGG
>Ga0208566_1001596_pt1 | contig 12958 bp, 11 predicted proteins | sample PL_2010_150m_FD_184159 | JGI IMG/M metagenome (GOLD analysis project Ga0208566, IMG submission 184159) | Freshwater microbial communities from Powell Lake, British Columbia, Canada to study Microbial Dark Matter (Phase II) - PL_2010_150m... | ecosystem: Environmental > Aquatic > Freshwater >...
TTCTAAGGGTCTGTCACGGAACAACCCTTCCGTGACAGACCTTAAAATGAGGTGAACGGATGGCCAGAATACCCAAGAAACCGGAAGAGATCTTTTCCGAAATCACCGGCGATTACCGGAGGATCTTCGGAGATGATCTGATTTCCATCATCCTGTACGGGAGCGCGGTCGGGGAGGACTACATCCCCGGAAAGTCGGACATCAATTTCCTGATCACGCTCACCGATCGGGGCATCGAAGGGCTCGATGGCGCGCTGGATACGGTCGGAAGATGGCGGAAGCGCTACGTCGCGATCCCCCTCTTCATGACCCGTTCCTACCTCACCGGGTCGCAGGATTCCTATCCCGTCGAGTTCCTGAACATGAAGCGGCACTACAGGGTTGTTTCCGGCGAGGATGTTCTGGCGCCGCTTGCTTTCGACCCGCAGCACATCCGGCTCCAGCTCGAACGGGAGCTCCGGGGCAAGCTTCTCCATCTCCGGAGCGGTTACCTTGCGACGGAGGGCAAAGCGAATAAGATCCGTGATCTGATCGGCGCGTCCCTGACCGCCTTCGTTTCGCTCTTCAGCGCCCTCCTCTGTCTGAAAAAGCTGGAAATCCCGAAGGGAAAACGTGATATCATCACTGCCGCGGGGACAGCCTTCCGCTTCGATACCGCGGTTTTCCTGAAATGCGAGGAGATCCGGAGAAAGGCGGACCATTTTTCGTCGGCCGAGGTGCGGGCGGTCTTCCGGGACTATCTAAGAGAGGTCGGTCAACTCTGTGAGCTGATCGAACGTATGGATGTTCAATCATAGAAACAGGAGGTAGAGCATGACCAGCGGAAAGAAAATTTTACTCATCGCCGTCATCGTGATTGTCGTTCTGGCGGTTTCTGTCTTCTCCTTCTTCAAGGGGGCCTATAACCAGTTCGTCACCCTCGATGAAGGGGTCAAATCGGCCTGGGCGCAGGTGGAAAACCAGCTCCAGCGGCGCTACGACCTGATCCCGAACCTCGTCGAGACGGTCAAGGGATATGCGAAGCAGGAGAAGGACGTCCTCGTGGAGGTAACCAATGCCCGGGCGCGCGTGGGCGGGGCGGCGACGGTCCCGGACAAAATCAACGCCAACAACGAGCTGACCGGCGCGCTGAGCCGGCTCCTCGTCGTCGTGGAGAAGTATCCTGACCTCAAATCCAATCAGAATTTCCTCCGACTCCAGGACGAACTGGCGGGGACGGAGAATCGGATCTCCGTCGAGAGGAAGCGGTACAACGACGCCGTACAGGCCTACAACGTGGCGATCCGCAGCTTCCCGGCGAACATGCTGGCCGGGATGTTCGGCTTCGGAAAGGCCGCCTTCTTCGAGGCCCCGGCTGCCGCCAAAGCGACGCCGCAGGTCAAGTTCTGATAAGTTTGTAACAGGAAAAAAATATAAAATATGAAGGAGCAATCTCAATGAGCAAGTACGTTTATGAATTCGGCGGCGGTTCCGCCGAGGGCGCGGCCAGCGACAAGAACCTGCTGGGCGGCAAAGGCGCCAACCTGGCGGAAATGTGTTCCCTGGGCATTCCCGTACCGGCGGGCTTTACCGTCAGCACCGAGTGCTGCACCGACTATTACGCCGGCGGCTGCAAGCTCCCCCCCGGCCTGACCGACCAGGTTCTCGCCGCGCTGAAGAAGACCGAAACGATCATGGGCATGACATACGGCGACGCCGTCAATCCGCTGCTGCTCTCCTGCCGCTCCGGCGCCCGCTCATCGATGCCCGGAATGATGGACACCGTCCTCAACGTCGGCCTCTCCACCGTGACCATCCCCGGTATCATCGCCAAAACGAAAAACCCCCGCTTTGTCTGGGATTCCTACCGCCGCCTGATCATGATGTACGCCGACGTCGTGATGGAGAAGGCGGAAGGCCTTGAACCCGCCCAGGGAAAAGGTATCCGCAAGATCCTCGATGAAAAGCTCGACGAAGTCAAGCACGCGAAGGGCTGCAAATCCGATACCGATCTTGGCGCAGACGACCTCAAGACGCTTGCCGAAGCGTTCAAGGAGCTGGTTCAAAAACACCTCGGCAAACCTTTCCCGGACGACCCGCTGGCGCAGATGTGGGGCGGCATCGCGGCCGTATTCAAAAGCTGGAACGGCAAGAAGGCCGTCTCCTACCGCCGCATCGAAGGCATTCCGGACGAGTGGGGCACCGCCGTCAACGTCCAGGCGATGGTCTTCGGCAACATGGGCGATTCCTCCGCCACCGGCGTGGCCTTCACCCGCGACCCGGCCACCGGCGACAACAAGTTCTATGGCGAGTGGCTGGTGAACGCCCAGGGTGAAGACGTCGTGGCCGGCATCCGCACCCCGAGCCCGATCAACGACGACACAAAAAACGAGCAGAACAAACACCTCGTGAGCATGCAGCACGCGACGCCCGAGACCTACAGGGAGCTCGACGCCATTCGTACCACCCTGGAAAAGCACTTCACCGACATGCTCGACATCGAGTTCACCATTCAGGAGGGAAAGCTCTGGATGCTGCAATGCCGCGTCGGCAAGCGCACCGGCACCGCCGCGCTGAACATGGCGCTCGACATGCTGGACGAGGGCCTCATCACCGAAAAGACCGCCGTCATGCGCGTCGAACCCAAGCAGCTCGACGAACTTCTCTACCCGATCATTGATCCGAAAACCGAGAAGGACGCGAATCTGATCGTCAAGGGTCTGCCCGCCGGCCCCGGCGCCGCCTGCGGCGTGCTGGTCTTCACCGCCGAGGACGCCGTCGCCTCCTTCCGCGCCGGCAGGAAGTGCATCCTGCTGCGCGAAGAAACCAACCCGGAAGACGTCGAAGGGATGCGCGCGGCCGCCGGCATCCTCACCGCCCGCGGCGGCATGACCTCCCACGCGGCGCTCGTCGCCCGCGGCTGGGGCAAGTGCTGCATCGTCGGCGCGGGCGGTCTCCACGTGGACGCAAAAACCAAAACAGCCCGGATCACCGGCTCCGACCTCGTCCTGAAGGAAGGCGATGTCGTCACGCTCAACGGCACCAGGGGCCATGTCTATGTCGGCTCCCTGCCGATGATGGACGCGACCGAGAATCCCCGCTTCCAGCAGTTCATGACCATGGCCGACAGGTTCCGCACGATGGGCGTGCGCACCAACGCCGACACCCCGGCGGACGCCCGGGTAGCCCGCGGCTTCGGCGCCGAAGGGATCGGTCTGGTCCGTACCGAGCACATGTTCTATGGCGAGGGTTCCGACCAGCCGCTGTTCTACCTGCGCAAAATGATTCTCAGCAATACCGCCGCGGAGCGCAAGGCGGCCCTGAGCGAACTCTACCCGTTTGTCAAGGCCTCCCTGAAGGGGACACTGGAGGCGATGGAGGGGCTGCCGGTGACGATCCGCCTCCTCGACCCGCCGCTGCATGAATTCGTGCCGCAGGGCGCCGAGAAGCAGGCCGAGCTGGCCAAGGCGCTGGGGATCGCGGTGGCGGACATCAAGAAGCGCGGCGAAGACCTGCATGAAACCAATCCGATGATGGGCCACCGCGGCGTCCGCCTCGGCATCACTTATCCGGAGGTGAGCGAGATGCAGATCCGCGCTATTTTTGAGGGTACCGCCGAGCTGATCAAGGCCGGGAAAAAGGCCGTACCGGAGATCATGGTGCCGGTGACCTGCGATGTCTCCGAGATCATTGTCACCAAAAAGATCGTGGATCAGGTTCACGCCGAAATCTTAAAACAGTTCGGCATTGCGGAGTTGGAGTACAAGTACGGCACGATGATCGAGATCCCCCGCGCCGCGCTGCTCTCCGACCAGATGGCGAAGAGCTGCGAATTCTTCTCCTTCGGCACCAACGACCTGACCCAGTTGACATTCGGCTTCAGCCGCGACGACATCGGCGGCTTCATGAACGAATACCTCGACCAGAAGCTCCTCGCCGCCGATCCTTTCCAGACCATCGACCGGGACGGCGTCGGCCAACTCATCCGGATGTCCGTCGAGAAGGGCCGCGCCACGCGCCCCGATCTCAAGATCGGCATCTGCGGCGAGCAGGGCGGCGATCCGGCCTCTGTCGATTTCTGCTATGAGATCGGCCTGACCTACGTGAGCTGCTCGCCTTTCCGCGTGCCGATCGCGCGCCTCGCGGCGGCCCAGGCGGCAATCAAGGCCGGCAGCAAGAAGTTGCACATTCGTCCCAGAGGCGCGAAAGGCTAAGTGATTCATGCACCGGTCGGCAGGTTGATAAAAATAAAAGCGGCGGAGTCCTTGTGGCCCCGCCGCTTTTTTCTCCCTCATCACCGACTACCCATGGGAGGCCTGCATAACCTCATAGCCCCGGCTAAAATCCGACGTTCCGGCGGGGTCTGCCCAAAGACGCCTCAAAAATCCCCGCCAAGCTCATCCGATCACCGGAATCAACAACGCCAAGCACTAAATGGACGGCACTTGCGCCATCTTTGCCTTCATCATGGAATCTCGTCCTGTTTCGACACTACATGGTAGTGATAAAATCTTATGTTGTCATTATTTTAAGTAGTCACTTATTTTATTGACACACGATCGCCTTTCCCTTATACTCGGCCCGCCAAAGTGAGTGATGTCGGACGGTGAGATTTCCTCGTTATCCGAATCCGGAAGGCGCCAGGAGATACCGATAATGGATAAAAAAAAGAAGATACTCGTTATCGATGACGATGAATCCATGGGTTCCATAGTCAAATTACATCTTGAGCGATCCGGTAAATACGAAGTGTTCATTTACACGGACGGTCAAGAGGGAATCACGGCGGTAAAACATAGGAAGCCGGATTTGATTCTTCTTGACATTTTAATGCCGAACATGAGCGGAACGGATGTGATTGAACGCTTATTGGAAGACAAAATGACAAAAGATATTCCGGTGATATTTCTTACCGGTGCCGTCACTAAAGAAGATATTAAAATCCAAGGTGGTGTTGTTGGGGGACGACGTTTTCTTGCCAAACCGGTGTCTGTCCGCGACCTGCTAGACACTGTCGAATCAGCTCTTCTCCAACTGCCCGCATCCATCGATTAAAGATTGTTGGCAGAAATGCCGATATAAGAGACAAAAGAACGGTCTGCGGTGCTCGTTATTCGTTCGTGACAGTGGAATCTAACACATAAAAACGAAGGGCCCATTGGTGATCATCACCCGTTGAAGGCCGACCGTATGGAGATGTGATTCCAGCGCAGGACAAAACGGCATTTGTGGATCCCGCAGCCCCCCGGAGGATTTAACTTCTCCGGGGGTTTTTTCGGTCGTCTATTCGACGAAAGGCGGTAATGACCGATATGCGATACGGTGCGAACTCGACAAGCGCTGAGTAAACACCTACCCGCAGCAGGTCGTCTTCTTCGCGGTGGGGGAAGAGCATCCGCAATCGCTCGGACCGCAGCACGGCTGATCCGTCCGCCCCAACATGGCGCCGATCACGGCCGCCGCGCAGCCGACGCCGCTCTTGACGGAAATGGCGTCAAACGGACAATTCCGGCTGCAGGCGCCGCACTCCATGCAAGCATCGCGATACCGGCTGCAACACCGGATCTCCCGGGCGAGGCTCATGATGACTTCCATTATTTCCCGGCAGTTCTTATCGAGGTTCGTTGACATGGTTGTGTCATACAACTATATGGGTTGACCTGTCAAAAAAAATGGTCAAACCGAAAACAGGGTTTCAACTTCAGAAGAAGCCCCACATTGCCTTCCGCCCGGTATTTCCCCGACATGAAGGCGCTTTGGCCGTCCAGCACCCCCTGCGATATGGCAAGCCACACCTCCGCCGGGGCCTTGATCAGCACATCAGGCTTTTCGTGGGAACCTTCGAGGAATCCCGCTTTCTGCCAGTATTGATAATCGTCGCGCATGAAATCCTTTTCCCGCGTGACGAGGTCGCGCATGAAGAGATAGGCGAAGAGGTCGTCGCCCGTAACCGGGTAGCGTTTCTTTTCTTTGATGGCGCGCACCAGATCGCGGGCAAGGTCCTGCGCCCTGTCCTCCACAGCCTCTTTCCCCAGGAACCCGCCCGGACTCGTCCCGATGGCAACCAGTGCGCCGAGGGAAAAAGCGCCGTATATCCGGAGCATGCCCTCGAGGTAGTGGGCCGTCGAGGTGTCGGCAAGACCGGCGGACACGATGACGGCCAAGCCCGGTTTGGACGCCACGCGGGGCTTATGACCGAATGTTAGCGAGCGATCGAGAAAGGTCTTCAACTGGGCCGTGACATGCTTGAAATAGACCGGCGAAGCCAGGATGATCCCGTCCGCGGCAAACAACGCATCCGTGATGCCGGCATGATCGTCCTTGCGCCAGCATTTGCCATTTTCGAGGCAGACGGCGCAGCCGATGCAGTAGGCGATCGCCTTGTCGGTGAGAAAGATCTCTTCCTCTCGGATAGCTTCAATTCCCTGCCATTATATCCGTGTGGCAAAATCAGCGAGGTTCTGTTATAAATAGTCTGGAATTCCACAAATTAGGGAGACTGTGGAACCACCTGTCCCTGTTCTGGAGAGCCTGTCATGCCTGCGGAAGACATTGCAAAGCTGAAGATTGAAAAATCGGAAAAGATCATCAAGCCCGGCAGGCGCAGGAAGAAGCCGCTTGTCATCGCGGCCGTCGTCCTGCTCATTCTGACAGCCGGCGGTCTTTACTTCGGCGGCATCCTCGTCCCTGCCGTCTCCGTCGATGTGACGACCATTTCCCCGTTTTATCCTTCCCAGTCGATGTCCCTGCTGAACGCAAGCGGCTACATCGTCGCCCAGCGGAAAGCCTCAGTGGCCTCCAAGGTGACGGGCCGTCTGGTGGCGCTGATGGTGGAGGAAGGGAGCAAGATCAAAGAGGGAGACGTGATCGCCCGCATGGAGAATATCGACGTATCCGCAGTCAGAGACCAGGCCGCGGCCAATCTGAACACGGCCCGCGCCACCCTTGAACAGACCAGGGCGGACAGGGACAACGCCCAGAGGGAGTATGAACGCTACAAACAGCTCATTGCCAAAGATTACGTGTCCAGGTCCGATTATGAGGCGGTGGAGACGCGCTACCGGCGGGCCGTCGAAGGGGTGAAGGCGTCGGAAGCCGTCGTTCATGCCGGAGAAGCCGCGCTGCAAAACGCCGAGGCGAGTCTTGACTACACCCTGATCCGGGCCCCTTTCGATGCCGTCGTTTTGACCAAGAACGCGGACATCGGCGACATCGTCACCCCCATCGGGGCCGCCGCCAACGCCAAGGCCGCCGTCGTGTCGATCGCCGACATGAACTCCCTGCAGGTGGAGGTGGATGTCTCGGAAACGAGCATCACCACCATCCGGGTCGGCCAGCCCTGCGACATCCAGTTGGACGCCCTTCCGGACACGCGGTTCCGCGGCGAGGTCCATGCCATTGTGCCGACCGTTGACCGCAGCAAGGCCACCGTTCTGGTCAAGGTTCGCTTTCTGGACAAGGACCGCCGGATGCTGCCGGACATGAGCGCCAAGGTCTCCTTTCTCCCGCGCAGGCTCGCCTCCGAGGAGATCAAGCCGCGTCTTGCCGCCGCCCGGTCTGCCCTGATTGACAAGAACGGCGGGACATTCGCGTATCTCCTGGAGGGAAACCGGGTCCGGGAGACGCCGGTCCGGGTTGGGGCAACGTTTGGCGATATGGTGGAAATTCTGTCGGGGCTTAAAGCGGGAGACCGCGTCGTCGTAACCCCCCCGAAAGGACTGAAGGATGGATCGCGGATCAAGGTTACCGAACGGTGAGCGTTCCCTTCCGAACCCCTCCCCTTTTACGGAATAACCCCCATGGCTTGTTGCCACAACGAAGTATGAAAATCCCCCCTTACCCCCCTTTGGTAAAGGGGGGATGGGGGGATTTTCATATAAATCCCGTGTGTCGGCTGGAAACAGCGGAAAGAAGCGCCTGTCCTCGTTCTGCGTCGCCCCGCCCCTATTCGATATCCGGCATGCTCCGTCTAACCCTGGCAATCCAGTAGCCCCACATGCGTTCCAGCGGGAGGGGATTAAAAAGCGCTACCTCCATCGCCCGTTTTGCCTCTTCGATGGAGAGATATGTTACATCCTGACTCAATTGAAGGGCCTGCAACTGGATAGCGGCATTGTCCCGCAGGTAAACGGCGGACGCTACGAGATGGAGAATGGTCTCTGCCACGATATTGCAGCCATGGCCGCGGAGCAGGTGAACCCTGTACGGACCGAGATGTTTCGCAATACGTTCACCCTCCTCTATCGTGGAGATCAACATCCCACCATGCGGCTCGTAGTCGTCATACACGGGCACTCCCTGGTATATGAAACTCCCTACATGTGTAACAGGCCGGAGAGGAATACCCGTGACCGAGAAGGGTATGACCGAGGCAGGGTGACCGTGAAAGACGGCGTTCATCTCCGGGCGGGCATCAAGAATCGCCGCATGGATGACGCGCTCACCGTAGGGCCTCATCGTGGTCTTGGTCACGACATTCCCCTTGAGGTCTATTTCAAGGATGTCACCCCTCGTTACCTCGAATGGTGAAAGGGAACGGGCCTGGAAGAAGGTTCCCGGGTTTTCGGGGTTTCTGAGGCTCACATGTCCCAATGCGTCGAGTATGCCTTCGTTCGCAAGAATCCGGTTGGCGAGAACCACCTGTGAAATGGCTTCGGCGGCTGTCTCCGGGACATTCCTGGACGCCGCCGCGGCTGACGCCGGCCTGCCTACCATGGAAAAGGTACTGTTCATGTCTATTCTCCTGGAATGATTTTCAGAAGCCTCCTGCTCCGTCCTAAGTGCCTGTCGAAGGCTGTTCAAAAGCTTGTCCCGTACCGGATACGGGATGTCCGGATGCAAGGCCCCCGCAATCCTGAGCCGTGAGTCGTCGGGGACATGTTCCGGAAGCCCAAAGGGATCGGAACGTGTCCCCGGAATACGAACGGCGAAGGATGAGGGAAACGCAGCAGATGGGCGTTTTTCAACAGCCTGCTAAATCTTGAACGCGTCGAAGGTCTCCGGGGCAAATAGCTCCTCTATCGTCATCTTTCTCGCTGACAAGCCCTGCTCGAATGAATACTCGCAGATGGCCTCGATCGTTTCCCTGTTCTTCTCGATGCCGTAAGGCCACCAGTCATTACCCATGATCTCCTTCGTCTCGTCCACCTGCCATACGAGCCACGGTAACATGGCGTAGAGCGCAAAGGTTTGTTGCAGGCCCCTCAGGGCAATGTTTTTGGATGCCTCCAATGCCTTGTAGAGGGACATGGCGACCCACGGGTTTTCCTCATAGACGGCCCGCTTTATGACCACGGTATGCATGATGGGAAATATGTGAGTTCTCCGGTAGTATTCCTTTTCGACCTCCACGTAATTGGCGAAAAGGCGTTTCACGTTCGGGGATTTATTGATAAAGCACGATGGCGTCCGCGCCGTAAACAGGGCATCGATCTCCCCTGCATCAAGCATCTGAGACAGCGTCTTGTCGGGTGGAATGGGCCGGCAATCAACATCAGGCGGCAGTTGAAGCTTCACCTTCTCCACACGCCCCGGCGTCTCCTCGCCGCCGCTTCGCCAGTGTATGTCACGAGGATGTACACCGTACTCGTGCTGGAATATCCCCCTGAGCCACAGTGCTGCGGTGAGCTGGTATTCGGGGACGCCGACAATCCTGCCTTTCAAGTCTTCCGGCTTTTTTATGCCGTTGTTGGCGTTTACATAGACGCAGGAGTGGCGAAAAAACCTTGATGTGAACACGGGAATGGCGATGAATCTGTCATCCCCCCGTGAACGGGCCATGGTATAGGAGGACATGGACAATTCCGAGCCGTCAAACTCCTGATGGCGCAGTTGACGCCAGAAAGTCTCTTCTACTTCCAGCGGGAGAAAGTTGAAATCCATACCCTCCGGAACCACCGCGCCGTTTAGTAATGCCTGCGTCCGATCAAAGGGTGAACATGCGAAAGTGAACTTGAGTTTCTTCATCGTCCTCTCCTCTCGTTAAGCGATCAGACTGCCATTCCTGCGTTCCGTTATTCAACCATGCCGAGCATCTCAAAAAGATATCCTGCCGGGAATGGCACGTGCAGCGTACGTTCAAACAGCAGGTAGACGAAGGCCCAGATGCCCACGGTCAGGATGATGGCAACCGGCCATTTCTCCTTCGACCAGAATTTGAGCTGTACGAAGCTGCAAAGGGCGCACCCTCCGGGGAAGCCGAGGAGCCAGACGGCGATGAAATAGCCAATAATCCAGCCGAACATGCCGGCGGTCCGGCGGTTCACCACATGAGCAGGCATCTCCGGTTCCTCTTCTTCGCCGTGCCGCGCTCGCGTGCGACCGGCGGTTTTGCCCATGAGTTCTTTCGCCAGTTGGACGAGCAGAAGGAACAGGAGCGGGAAACCGACTACCCAGGGAAAGAGTCCGGCCCGAACATTGAAGTTCCTGCTCTGCAAGAGCGCCAGGGAGATAACGACGACAAGACCGAACGCAAAAAGCGCTGACCACTTGTTGACCTTCCTTCCGGGTTCTGTCTTGCCTTGCCCTTCCCCGGCTGTTGCTGCAGCCGATCGGTACTTTCTTTTCGCGAGTCCTGTCTTGAGAAGGGGGTAGAATGCTCCGAAGAGGGTGATTGCGATGAGCACAAGGACCATGGGTCGCCAAAGCCAGGTCATGCCGTAGTTGCCCACGGAAAGGAAGAGCCTGCTCTCCGCCAGCCCTCCGAGCACCAGCCCGAGGATCAAGGGTGGGCGCGGCCATTTGAACTTCTCCAACATCCAGCCCAATGCGCCGAAGATCATGACCAGCATCAGGTCGGGAAAGGCATTCTTCTCCGCGAAGGCCCCGAGGTAGATGAGCGTCAGGATGAAGGGGATAAGGAGGCTGCCGCGCACCTGCGTGACTTTGACAATGTGCTTCAGGAAGAGGAAGATTATGCCCACGGTGATCAGGTTTGAGATTACCGTGATCCAGACGAATGAGTAAGTGAGTCCGAGGTGTCCTCCCTTTGATTCCGGTCTCAGCATGTCCGGGCCGGGGACGACCCCGTGCATGATGAAGGCCCCGAGAAGAATCGCCATAAAGACGCTGGCCGGGATCCCAAAAGAGATCGTCGTGATCAGGCTGCCGCCAAGCGTGGAATTGTTGGATGCGCCCGGGCCCAATATCCCCTCGATGGCCCCTTTCCCGAAGCGTTCCTTGTCCGGGGAACTTTGGACGGCGTGCGCGTACGAGATCCACTGTGTCGTGGCGCCTCCCATGCCGGGTATGATGGCGCAGAACGTGCCGATGGCTGCGCAGCGCAAAACAAGCCAGATATGGCGGAACACGTCCCGGACACCCTCCATGACTCCACCCAGCTTCTCTGTTCGTCCTCCGGCGATAGTCGATCCTGTAACAGCGAGATCGATGATCTCGGGGATCGCGAAAAACCCGATGGTGATCGGGACCAGGCCTACGCCGTCCCACAGGAACGTCTGTCCGAACGTGAAGCGCTGAATGCCGGAGACCGGGTCGAGGCCCACGGTTGCAACAAAAAGCCCCAATCCTCCGGCGATGAGTCCTTTGATAATGTCGTTACCGGAGAGCGATGCAACGAAGGTAATGCCGAGTAGAGCGAGCATGAAGAATTCGGGTGAGCCGAAAGAGAGCACGATTGGACGAACGACGGGTACCGCAATGGCGAGCATGAAGGCGCCGAAGATGGAGCCGAACAGCGCGGCTGTTAGGACTGCGCCGAGGGCGCGGCCGGCCTCGCCCTTCTTCGCCATGGGATGGCCGTCGACGATGGTGGCCGCGGTCGTAGGCTCTCCGGGTATGCCGAACAGCACGGAAGTGATATCGCCCGTTGTGCTGACAACGCAGGCCATGCTGAGGAGAAATGCGAAGGCCTCGACCGGTGTCATCTTCACAACGAATGGCAGCATCAGCGCCATCGCAGTGGGCCCTCCCAGCCCCGGCAGGATGCCCACGGCAAAACCGATGGCTATACCAAGGAGCATAAGCCCGAAGGTCGTTACCGTAAATATCTGGGTCAATCCCAGAATAAAACACTGCGCAGTCTCGAACATCGCCGAACTCCGAAGTCACCTGGGATTACGGGCGACCTGTACGTCGTGTCCCCAAGTTGCTACTGCTTGAACAGGATGTCTTTGAGCTTCGCCTTCGTGGCTTGATCCAGCTTGGCGGAATTCAGGACCGCAGCCGTCAACTCTTCGGCGCTTGTCGGATCGAGGGTCAATTTCATTTTGTCTATTTCTGCCAGGAACTCCTTATCTTTCATCGTATCCTGGAATGCCTTGCGCAGTATCTCCACACGGTCATTAGGTGTTCCCGGAGGAACGGCGAACGGTCTTGAGTAGTCATTGGCGTAATGAACAATGATCTGGACGAACTTTTTCTGCTCTTCGGTCTTGGCAAAGTCAATCATTTTAGGAACATTCGGAAGCTCCTTAAGAGGCTTTGCCACGCACTGGAGGACGGCAATCATATCGCCGGCATCGAGGGCGCTTTTCCGGCTGACCTTTACGCCGTCCCAGGACGGGGGACCGCCGGCCAGTTCGCCGCTGTCCGAGGCTATCAGGACGTCTGCCGTCCCCTTGTAGCCGGTGACGATATGCGTAGGGAAACCAAGAACATCTTTCATCACCCGATCCATGTTGTCAACAAAATTACCGGGGACGAGCCCCCCGATCTTGACAGGCACGGGCGAGGTCTGCCACTTTTCCGCCGACGTGATGCCGCTTTTCTTGCCGAAAACGAAGACGGCGTTCTCCTTGTTGGCGGCGCCGATGTAAATGAATTTCTGGGGCTCAAAGTCATACCCGGGCTGGCCCAATACCTGGCCCAGGATGAGCCCGCCGTTGATATGGCCAATGGTGAGGCCATCCGGCTTGGTTGCCTTGAAGAGCTGATTGGTCTGGATGAGGCCGCCCGCACCGGTGATGTTCTCCACAATCACGGTGGGGTTGCCGGGGATCTGTTTCCCGAGGTGACGTGC
>Ga0208566_1001597_pt1 | contig 12957 bp, 12 predicted proteins | sample PL_2010_150m_FD_184159 | JGI IMG/M metagenome (GOLD analysis project Ga0208566, IMG submission 184159) | Freshwater microbial communities from Powell Lake, British Columbia, Canada to study Microbial Dark Matter (Phase II) - PL_2010_150m... | ecosystem: Environmental > Aquatic > Freshwater >...
CGAGGCCATCATCAAAGCGGCGCGAACCGGCAAGATCGGCGACGGCAAAATCTTCGTGATGTCGGTTGAACAAGTTGTGCGAATTCGCACTGGAGAGTCGGACGAAGCGGCAATCTGACCGCTTGCGGCCAACTGTTAGGCTATCCGGAGTTTCGTTTGTTCGGTTGTATGCCGTCGAGAATGCCCCGGAAAGCGAGCGGACATTCGGGGGAGCGTGACACATGGCCGCCAAGGAAGCCAAGGCCCGCATCAAGATCAACAAGCTGCTGGAGGAGGCCGGCTGGCGCTTCTTCGATAGCGGAGATGGCAAGGCCAACGTGGTGCTGGAGTCCAACGTCAAGCTCTCCAGCGCGCAGGTCGATGCGCTCGGTGAGAACTTCGAGGAAACCAGCAAGGGTTTCATCGACTTCCTGCTGCTCGACGAAAACGGCTTCCCGCTGGTCGTGCTCGAAGCCAAGGCTGAGGACAAGAACCCTCTCGTCGGCAAGGAGCAGGCCCGCAAGTACGCAAAGTCTGAGAGCTGCCGGTTCGTCATTCTCTCCAACGGCAACCTGCACTATTTCTGGGATTTGCAGCAGGGCAATCCGCACCTGATTACCCGCTTCCCTGGCCCGGTTTCCATCAAGGGCTACCATCGCTTCCAGCCGAACCCGCAGAAGCTGGTCACGGAACTGGTCGGCAAGGATTACATTGCACTGACCGCCGTAAAGGTTGCGCAAGGTACGAAAAAGTGTGATGGCAAACAGTCAGACCGTGACCCACCCAGCGTGAATGTGCGCTCGAACTTCGAGTCCTTTGCAGAAATGAGGCGTGGATCAGCGGATTCCATCAGGGCCAGCAGGTTGCGACCTGCACAATAGGGCCGGATATAAAACTGCAGCCTATCTGTCCCAACACACCAAAATCTTTCTTGGCAAACGGGAGGCGTCCATATAAGGCGCACATATCGGTCGGTCAAGCTCCCCAGACCTTGCCTTGAGCCGCGTTGTTGCTATTGGCGAAAACCAACCCCAGCGGATTCAGGCGCTGGCATGGGGTCTCGATGCGGCGATATGTGCGTTCCCCAGCACCGGGAGCCGGAGCGAGACCGCGTGACAGCGCCAGCACCAGCGCGCCGACTGGGCTAGGCTTGCCCGCTCAACGAGATCCCCGTAGCAGCACTGCCACCGCGCCCCCACCGCCATCGGCGGCACGCGCCTGGCAGTAGGCCAGCACCTCTTGCCGATGTGCCAGCCAGTGACGCACCAATTCCTTCAGCACTGGTTCGCGTCCTGGCGAACGCAAGCCCTTGCCATGGACGATGCGCAGGCAGCGATGGCCGCGCGCCAGGCTGTCGGCGAGAAACTCGCCCAGCGCTTGGCGCGCTTCCTCGCGACTCATGCCGTGCAGGTCGAGTTCGCTCTGCATCACCCAGCGCCCGCGCCGCAGATCCCTGAGCAGGGTGCGCGGCAGGCCGCTGCGCAGAAACGAAAGTTCATCGCCGCCTTCGAGGAGTATTTCCAGCGGCGCCGGGGCCAGGGATTCATCGAGCGCGGCGGCTTCATCGCGCAGATGCTGATGCGGGATTGGCGGCGGGCGCAAGGGTTCGTGATGAACCTTGTCGGATTCCATGGGCACCGCATCCGCCACGGCGCCGCGAAACAGCGCTCGCTCGTCGGGGGTTGGGCCGACGGGCGCGCGTCGCGGTTTCATGGTCACCCCAGATCGTCGAGATAACGCTCGGCGTCGAGCGCCGCCTGGCAGCCGGTTGCCGCGCTGGTGACGGCCTGGCGGTAGATATGGTCCTGAACGTCGCCGGCGGCGAAAACGCCAGGGAGATTGGTTGCCGTGGCGTTGCCGTTGCGGCCGCCCTGGGTGACGATATAGCCGCCTTCCATCTCGATCTGGCCGGTGAACAGGTCGGTATTCGGTTTGTGGCCAATGGCGATGAAGACGCCCTGCAAGGCGATATCCTCGGTGGCAGCACCGCTCACACTGCGGATGCGCATGCCCGTGACCCCGGTCTTGTCGCCCAGAACCTCGTCCAGGGTAGAGTTCCACTTGATGGTGACTCTGCCGGCCTTCTGTTTCTCGAACAACTTGTCCTGAAGGATCTTCTCGCCGCGCAACTTGTCGCGCCTATGCACCAAAGTGACGTGGCTGGCGATGTTGGCGAGATACAGGGCCTCTTCCACCGCGGTGTTGCCGCCGCCAATGACCGCGACGGGCTGATTCTTATAAAAGAAACCGTCGCAGGTGGCGCAAGCGGAGACACCCTTGCCGGAGAAGGCTTCCTCGGAAGGCAGTCCCAGATACTGGGCGGAAGCGCCGGTGGCGATGATCAGCGCGTCGCAGGTGTAGCTGCCGGCATCCCCGACCAGGGTCATCGGCTTGCCGGTCAACTTCGCGGTATGGATATGGTCGAAAATCATCTCGGTATTGAACCGCTCCGCATGTTTCTGGAATCTCTCCATCAGCGCGGGGCCTTGCACCCCGTCAGCGTCGGCGGGCCAGTTGTCCACATCGGTGGTGGTCATCAACTGGCCGCCTTGAGCCATGCCGGTGATCAGCACCGGCTTCAGGTTGGCGCGGGCCGCATAAACAGCGGCGGTATACCCGGCCGGGCCGGAACCGAGAATGAGCAGGCGGGCATGGCGGGAAGTCATCACGGATTTCCTGGAAAAGGTTCGAATGGACATAATTATACTTTGCTCGAGGCTCAGGATATTTTGCAATGTTCCGTTAATCCGGGAGGTATTATCACGATTGCATCGTTGGCCTGAGTCCGGAGATTTCCATGTCTGCCCAATCACCCATCTCGATCACTGCCTTGCGCACCTTGCCGATGTTCGAATCGCTCAGCAACGAACGCCTCGCCAAGATTGCCGGCTTCGCTTCATTGCGCCGCGTGGCCCGGCATACGGCGGTACTCCAGGCCGGTGATCGCACGGATAACATCTATCTGATTCTGACCGGTATCTTGAAGGTGCAGATCAGCGATCAGGAGGGGCGCGAAGTCATCTTGTCGATGCTCAGCCCGGGCGAGATGTTTGGCGAAATGGGCGTGATTGACGATCATCCACGCTCGGCCACGGTGATTTCCACCGAAGCCTGCGACCTTGTGGTCATACCCAAGGACGACTTCAAAGCCTGCCTGGAGGAGAACTTCGAGGTCTCGCTGTATATCATCCGCAACCTGGTCAAGCGTCTGCGCAATGCCGACCGCAAGATCGAGAGTCTGGCGCTGATCGACGTGTATGGCCGGGTGGCAAGGTTGCTGTTGGAAATGGCGGAAATCGAGAATGGACGCAAGGTGGTCCGGCGCCACATTACGCGTCAGGATATCGCCAAGACCATCGGCGCCTCGCGCGAGATGGTCAGCCGGGTCATGCGCGACCTTCAAACGCAAGGATTGATCGAGGAGGTAGACGGGTTGATCTGGTTGCGGGAGGAGATTGCCGACGCCTGAGGCGTGGCTGGAAGGCGGCTTGGTGCCACCAGGATAGGAATCGTTTTCCGGCGTTCATCGTGCTTTCCGGGAGCCCTGCGTCAGTATAATCGGCCTATGTTCGCCCGCATAATTCCGTTGATCCCTTGGTGCTGGCGCGAAACGCCAAGCTGGAGCTGAGCACTTGGCCGAAAAGAGCATAGATCAGGCGTTGCCGGAAAAGATCGTCTCCCTGTTGCAGGAGGCGCGCTGGCTGGCGCTGGGGGCGACGGCGCTTTACCTGGGACTGGTCCTCGGCGGCTTCAACCGGGCCGATCCGGGTTGGTCACACGCGGCGGCGGTCGAGCGCGTCCTCAACCCCGGCGGACGGTTCGGCGCCTGGCTGGCTGATCTGCTGCTGTATCTGTTCGGAATCTCCGCCTGGTGGTGGGTGTTGTTCCTGTTGTTTGCGGTCGTTTGGGGCTATCGCCGCCTTGACGCTTTCGGATTACTGCCGGCTGACCGCCGGCCGTTCCTGGTCGCCGCATGCGGTTTCTTGCTGCTGCTGATCGGCAGTTGCGGACTCGAGACACTGCGCTTCCATAGCCTGAAAGTCCCTCTGCCGCTGGCGCCCGGCGGCATGCTGGGCTACGAAATCGGGAAATACGCGGCGCGCGAGTTGGGCTACAGCGGCGCCACCCTGATCTTGTTGGCCGCGTTCGCCGCCGGCATCAGCCTGTTTTCCGGATTGTCCTGGCTGCGCTTTGCCGAAGCTTTTGGCGCATTGCTTGAATCGCTCTGGTTCGGCACTTACGGACTGTGGCAAACCTGGCAGGATCGGCGCATCGGTCGAAGCGTCGCGCAGCAACGTGAGGCGGTGCTCGAGGTCGAGCGCAGGAAATACGAGGAATATCCGCCGCCGCCGCTCAGGATCGAGCCAGTTGCGCTGGAGATTCCCAAGGCCCCCAAGGTGGAAGCGCGCATCGAAAAGGAACGCCAGGCGCCGCTGTTCTTCGATGCTCCCGGCGGTGCCCTGCCGCCGCTGCACCTGCTGGATGAACCTTCGCACAGCGCCGACGACTTGCCGGGCCCGGATACGCTGGAGTTCACTTCAAGGTTGATCGAACGCAAGCTCGCCGATTTCGGCGTCGAGGTGAAAGTACTCGCGGCTTACCCCGGACCGGTGGTGACCCGCTATGAAATCGAGCCGGCGATTGGCGTGAAAGGCAGCCAGATCCTCAATCTTGCCAAGGATCTGGCGCGCGCCTTGTCCCTGGTCAGCATCCGCGTCGTCGAAACGGTGCCGGGCAAGTCCTGCATGGCGCTCGAACTGCCCAATCCGAAGCGGCAGACCGTGCGTCTCACCGAAATTGTCGGGTCCAAGGCCTACCACAATCTCCATGCCCCGTTGGCGATTGCCCTCGGCAAGGACATCTCCGGCCAGCCGATGGTGGTGGACCTGGCGAAGATGCCGCACTTGCTGGTGGCGGGAACCACGGGATCGGGTAAGTCGGTGGGCATCAATGCCATGATCCTTTCGATAGTTTACAAATCCGAACCCAAAGACGTGCGGCTGATCCTGGTCGACCCGAAGATGCTCGAACTCTCGGTGTACGAGGGAATTCCGCATCTGCTGGCTCCGGTGGTGACCGACATGAGCAAGGCGGCGAATGCGCTGCACTGGTGCGTTGGTGAAATGGAGCGGCGCTACCGGCTGATGTCGGCGTTGGGAGTGCGCAACCTCTCAGGCTTCAACAACAAGATTCATGAGGCACGGAAGATCGGCAGCCATGTCCCCAACCCCTTCTCGATCACCCCGGAGTCCCCCGAGCCGCTGGCGACGATGCCCTACATTGTCGTCTTCATCGATGAGCTGGCCGACCTGATGATGGTGGTGGGCAAGAAGGTCGAGGAGTTGATCGCCCGCCTGGCCCAGAAGGCGCGCGCCTCCGGAATCCACCTGATACTGGCGACGCAAAGGCCGAGTGTGGATGTGATTACCGGCCTTATCAAGGCCAATATTCCGACGCGAATTTCATTCCAGGTGTCGTCGAAGATCGATTCGCGCACCATCCTCGACCAGATGGGTGCGGAAACACTCCTCGGCCAGGGTGACATGCTCTATCTGGCGCCCGGCACCGGACTCCCGGTGCGGGTTCACGGCGCTTTTGTTTCGGATAGCGAAGTCCATCGCGTGGTCGACCATCTTAAGAAAGTTGCCGTTCCGGAGTATGTCGAAGGCATGCTCGCCGCACCCTCCGCCGAGGGCGGCGCCGGCGGCGAGGGCGACGCCACCGAGGCGGTTGCCGAGGATGACCCGATGTACGATCAGGCCGTCGAAATCGTGCTGAAGACCCGCCGCCCCTCGATCTCGTTGGTACAACGCCATTTACGCATCGGCTACAACCGCGCCGCGCGGCTGATCGAACAAATGGAACGGGCCGGGCTGGTGTCGTCCATGAACGGCGCCGGCAGCCGCGAGGTGCTGGTCCCGGATCGGAGCGAATGAAAGTACGCCTGTGTTCTTTCGTGCTTGCCAGCTTCCTGGTTTTGGGATGCTGCGTCGCGGCTTCAGCCTCGGGCCCCGACCAGTTCCAGGTCTTTGTCGAGACTACCCATAGCGCCCGGGCCAGTTTCAGCCAGTCGGTGGTGAGCAAATCCGGCAGGAAGGCGCAGGTTTCTCAAGGAACGTTTGCCTTTTCCCGTCCTGGCAAGTTCCGGTGGACCTATGAAAAGCCCTACGAGCAGCTGATGGTCGGGGATGGTGTCCGGTTGTGGATTTACGACAAGGATCTGAATCAGGTTTCGGTCAAGAAGCTTGGCCAGGCTATTGGTTCCAGCCCCGCCGCATTGTTGGCCGGGGATACCGCCGCGGAAAAGCATTTCGTCATCGTCGATGCCGGCAGCAGCGAAGGAATGGAGCTGATCGAGGCGACACCCAGGTCGCCGGATGGGGGCTTCGAGCGGGTACGGCTCGGCTTCCGCAACAGCCTGCCGCAGCTCATGGAGGTTCATGACAATTTCGGCCAGGTCACCACCCTGCGCTTTGAGCGATTCGAGCGCAATCCAGCGCTGGCGCCCGAATTGTTTCGTTTCGTTCCGCCCAAGGGTGCGGATGTTGTGACCGAATGAAGCTTGCGTCCATAGCCGCAACAACGCCCGGCCGTAAAGTTGTCGACATCTAGAATGCGCCGCTGCCGAGGCGCAGGAATATGGCGTAACGGCGCTCGTCTATCTCCCCGTTTGCCACTGCCGCCTTGATGGCGCAACCGGGTTCGGATCGATGACTGCAGTCGCGAAAGCGACAATTGGCGAGGTGTGGCCGGAACTCGACGAAGCCCTGCTCGATGGCGCCGCGGGTCAGGTGGGCGAGGCCGAACTCCTGTAGACCGGGGCTGTCGATCAAGGCGCCGCTTGGGACACGGAGGCGATAGAGGCGGGCATGGGTCGTAGTGTGCTTGCCGGAATCGAGCGACTCGGATACTTCCCTGGTGGCGGCCGCGGCGTCCGGTACCAGCGCATTGATGAGTGTCGACTTGCCCATGCCGGATTGCCCGACCAGCACCGATAGTTCTCCGGCCAGGTGAGGCAAAAGCGCCTGCGCATCGTGGCGCGCCGAAACTTCAATGACTGCATAACCCAAGTGCGCCAGTGGCGCCAGTCTGAGTCGCGCGGCGGGAAGGTGTTCGCCGAGGTCGGTCTTGTTCAACACGATGAGGCTGCGCAGGCCCTCGGTTTCGGCGGCCACCAATGCCCGGGTCAACAGTTCGTCGCTGAAAGAGGGTTCTGTGGCGACCACCAACACCAGCTGGCTTGCATTGGCGACGATGAGTTTCTGGCGGAAAGCATCAGAGCGGTACAGCAGGGAGTTTCGCGGTAGGTGGCGGATGATTTGCGCCTGGTCGGAAGAGGAACGCTCGAGTGCAACCCGATCGCCGCAAGCATAGGGGCTCTTCTTGCCGCGCGGGAATCCGGTAATGCGGACCCGGTCGGGCAACTCGATTTCATAGTGCCGGCCGAAAGCCGCGACGATGATGCCCTCGAGAACGCTGCTCAAAGGCCGGAAAGTGCTGCAATAAAAGGCGGCAGGTCAGCTTTGCGGGGCTTGCATTGGCCATCCGCGAGGTTCCGGAATTTGTCGATATTGTTCATCCCATTCGAGTCTTGAACTGGTGGGCCTTCGGGTCGTCCATTACTCAGCGGTTATTCAGGTTTGCGATGCGCAAGCCGGCCGGCGGATGCGAATCAAAAAACAGGGAATGCAGCGGGTCGGGGGTCAAAGTTGCGGCGTTCTCGCGGTAGAGCTTGACCAGGGCGCTGACCAGGTCTGTGGCGTGGGTTTGCTGCGCGGCATAGTTGTCGGCTTGATACTCATGCTTGCGGGAAACATGTGACAGTAGCGGCGCCAGGGGAAAGGTAAATAGCGGCAGCACCAGCGTGAACAGGATCAAGGCCATGGCCGTGCCTTGGGTTGCCTGTTCCGGCATGGCTACGCCGAGTCCGGCAAAGAACCAGGACTTCCCGATCAGCAGGCCGAGTAGCCAGAGAAACGCCAGGCTGAGGAAACCGAGCAGGCCGATGCGTTGCCAGACATGGCGATGCTTGTAATGTCCCAGCTCGTGGGCGAGTACTGCCTCGATCTCGGGTGGGGTCAGGCTTTCCAGCAGAGTGTCGAAAAAGACAATCCGCTTCGCCGCGCCGAACCCGGTGAAATAGGCATTGCCGTGCGCCGAGCGCTTCGACCCGTCCATCACGAACAAGCCGCTGGAGCGGAAGCCGCAGCGTTCCAGCAGTGCTTCAACGCGGGCCTTGAGATCGGCATTGTCGAGCGGCAGGAACTTGTTGAAGATCGGCGCAATCAAGGTCGGATAGAGCAGTAGCACCAGAAGATTGAAGACCAGCCAGAAGGTCCAGACATAGAGCCACCAATACTTTCCCATCGCGGTCATCAGCCAGAGCACCGCCAGCAACAGCGGCGCGCCGATCGCCATGGCCAGGAGCCCCTGCTTGATGAGGTCGGCCAGAAACAGCCGCCAGTTCATCTGGTTGAAGCCGAAACGCGCTTCCAGGATGAAGGTTCGATAGATGCCGAAGGGCAGGTCCACGACGAAGCCGATGACCGACACGCAGGCAAACAGCGCCAGGCTGCTCAGATACGGGTCTTCGGGGAAGCCGCGGGCACAGAAATCGGCGGCGAACTGCAGCACGCCGCCCAGCGTGAAGGCGAGCAGCAACACGCCGCCGACCGCCAGCTCGGCCAGGCCGAGGTTGATCTTGGCCCGCGTATAGTCGGCCGCCTTCTGATGTGCCGACAGCTCGATGCGTCCGGCAAAGTCCGCCGGCACTGCATCGCGATGGGCTGCGACATGCTGCAGTTGTCGCAGTGCCAGCCAGATATGCAGGGCCACGCTGGTCACCAGCGCGGCGAGGAAAATCAGGGAAAAGAGTTGTGGCGTCATGCTTCGTCGGTACCGCTAAATATGACAGAATACGCGCCTTATTGTATAAGTTTCGGCGCAAGCTTATGGCACAGGATCAGAATGCTCTCATCTGGCTCGATATGGAAATGACGGGTCTCAACCCGGACCTCGATCGTGTCATCGAGATCGCCATGGTAGTGACCGACTCCCAGTTGAATGCCGTCGCCGAGAGTCCGGCATGGGTGGTGCACCAGACCGACGCCGTGCTCGTCGGCATGGACGAGTGGAACAGGAACACCCACGGCCGCTCCGGGCTGATCGCCAAGGTCAAGGCGTCGGCACTGGATGTGGCCGAGGTCGAGGCGCAGTGCCTGGCGTTCGCGAAACTGCATGTACCGGAACGTACCTCGCCGATGTGCGGCAATTCCATCTGTCAGGACCGCCGCTTCATGGCGCGCCACATGCCGAAGCTGGAAGCATATTTTCATTACCGCAATCTCGATGTCAGCACCCTCAAGGAACTCTGCAAGCGCTGGAAACCGGAACTCGCCAAGGGCGTAGTCAAGGGCGGCAAACACACGGCGCTGGCCGACATCTATGAGTCGATCGAGGAAATGAAGTTCTACCGCGACAACTTCCTCAAGCTATAAGGCGTGTTCTCAATTGATCGGCGCACACGTCGCTCAATTGAGAACACGCCCTGGACCTCAGGATTCCCGCTGGTAGAGTCGCAGCCGCTCGGTGCGGTCGCCGGGACGGTGGCCTTCCCAGATCTGGCGCCAGCCGGGCGGTGGCGGTTCGGCGCGCTCCGAACCCTGTTCCAGGAGCAGCCGACAGGTCCGCCCCGCCTTTGATTCCTGGCGCAATGTGACGATTGCCGCGAAGTATTCCAGCGACACCCGCTGGGCGGCACCGAGCTTGCGTCCGGCGATGCACTGGTGCCCGCCCTTGGTTTCGGGGTACTGGTGCCCGCCCTTGGTTTCGGAGTATTGAGGCTCGCCTTCGGCATGGTGCGGGATCCCTTCGGCTGCGACAATCGCCTGATTGAGAGAAGCAGCCATGCCACGATAACTCTTGCCATGGTCGATCCACGGCATCCACAGAGCGGTCAGGAGTGTCCAGGCCAGCGTCGTGCCCGCCGCCCAATTCGTCACGGCACGCCACGGCGAGCGTCGGCTGGCTAGGATCAGCCACAGCCAGAGCAGGCTGAGTACGGCAGCGCCGGCATACGTGGGCCAGGAGAACCTGGATACGAAACCGGGTTCGAGCTTCGAAAAATTGTGTGCGATCTGGGCGGGGATGCCGCTGGTCATGGCGATGCCGCCGAGCCAGATCAGTCCTGCAATGAGCGTAAAGGTCATCATGCCAAACCAGTCGAAGGCATTGGTGGCGCCGCGTCGCAGGCGACTGGCGCTGCCTGTCGCCAACAGGATCAGCGGGACCAACACGGGCAAAGCCAATAGCGGCCGCGGACCGTAGACCATCAACAGGCACACCAGCGAGGTGAGGGTACCTGCCAGCGGCAACAGCAGGGCCGGCTCCCCGAGAACCTTGCGCTTCAGCCAGAGCGCCCATAACGCCAGCGGCAACGCAGGCCAGGCGAACCAGGCCAGCAGTTCGAGGTGATCCGGGATTGCCTTGAGCCAGCCGCTCTGATAACTCACCCCGGCCACGGCCAGCGACCACCACGTGTTGTAAATGTCGGGCGACTTGCCGAGCAGCAATAGCGGCCAAATCGCGCACAACGGCAGGGCGACCGTCACCGCGACGGCAATGCCACCCAGACTGGCGGCGCTGCGCCAGTGTCGATTGAACGGCAACAGCAGCAGGAGGGGCACCAGGGTGATCAAGATCGTCAGACCGCTGGCAAGGAAGCCCAGACCCAGGCCGAGTCCCGCCAGCAGACCACCAGCCATCGGACGCAGCAGCAGCAGGGCCAAGCCGGCATAGGCGGCGGCGCTGGCGGCGAGCAAGGCGACCATCGGCTGGGTGTCGTGGATCGGTACCAGCAGGCCGAGGCAGCCGATGGCGACCAGCGTTGCGGCACCACCACTGTCGCGCCGTTCCAGAGCATTCGTTGACTTCAGTCCGGCGGACTCCAGGTCATGCAGGATGCGGCTGGCAAATGCCAGCAGATACAGGAACAATGCCCCGAACAATCCCGACGCAAGGCGCACCGCATCGTGCAGCGGCAACCACCCGTCGAACAGTTTGGCACTGACGGCGGCGACCCAGTAATACAGCGGCGGCGTTTCGAGATAGGTCTCGCCGGCGAGGCGGGGCACCAGCCAGTCCTGGCTATGGAGAAGTCCGTAGACAACCCCGAAGTGAATGGCATCGTCATTTTTCCAAGGATCGTGGCCAACCAGTCCTGCCAGCAGATACAGTGCGCATAAACTAGCCAGCGCCATGCCCCGCAAGGGCAGTGCTATCGGAAAGCGCGGTAGCTTGGCCATTGCTGGAGTGATTGGTGGACTAGACATCGGCAATGAAAAAAGGCAGCCGAAGCTGCCTTTGACGGAACGTGACCGGCGTCAGGCCGAGCGCTGAACGGTGCCATATTTCTGGCGGAATCGTTCGACACGACCGGCGGTATCGACAATCTTCTGCTTGCCGGTATAGAAAGGATGGCATTCGGCGCAGACTTCAATATGCAGTGGCTTGCCACTGGTGGAGCGAGTCTTGAAGTTGTTGCCGCAACTGCAGGTGACCTCGATCTCGGCGTATTTGGGATGTATGGATGCTTTCATGATCAGTTCCTTAGGCGCTAGCCCGGCTATTCCCGGGCCGAAAAGCAGTTGATTATCCTTGAATTTCCCCCGGATTGCAATCGAAGGGATTCATCAACCGCGACGCATCGCGTCGAAGAACTCCGCATTGTTCTTGGTGGCCTTGATCTTGTCGAGCAGGAATTCCATGGCTTCCATGTCGTCCATGTTGTAGAGCAGCTTTCGCAACACCCACATTTTTTGCAGCACGTCGGGCTTCAGCAGGAGTTCCTCGCGGCGCGTGCCGGAGCGATTGACATTGATCGCCGGATAGACCCGCTTCTCGGCCATGCGGCGATCCAGGTGGATCTCCATGTTGCCGGTACCCTTGAATTCCTCGTAGATGACGTCATCCATGCGCGACCCGGTGTCGATCAACGCGGTGGCGATGATGGTCAGGGAGCCGCCTTCCTCGACGTTGCGGGCGGCGCCGAAAAAGCGCTTGGGCTTTTGCAGGGCGTTGGCATCGACGCCGCCGGTCAGCACCTTGCCGGAAGCCGGAACCACGGTATTGTAGGCGCGCGCCAGGCGGGTGATGGAATCAAGCAGGATCACCACATCCTTCTTGTGCTCGACCAGGCGCTTGGCCTTTTCGATCACCATCTCGGCGACCTGCACGTGGCGCGTCGCCGGTTCGTCGAAGGTCGAGGCGACCACTTCGCCCTTGACCGATCGTTGCATTTCAGTGACTTCCTCGGGGCGTTCGTCGATCAGCAGGACGATCAGCACCACATCCGGATGATTGACGGCAATCGCGTGGGCGATGTGCTGCATCATCACCGTTTTGCCGCTCTTCGGACTGGACACCAGCAATCCGCGCTGGCCCTTGCCGATCGGCGCGATGATGTCGATCACGCGCGAAGTGGTGTTCTCCTCGCCGCGCATGTCGCGTTCCAGCTGCATATGCAGGTTGGGGTGTAGCGGTGTCAGGTTTTCAAAGAGGATCTTGTGCTTTGAAGCTTCGGGGGATTCGCCATTGACCTTATCCACCTTGACCAGGGCAAAGTAGCGTTCGCCGTCCTTCGGCGTGCGGATTTCCCCTTCGACGGTATCGCCGGTGTGAAGATTGAAGCGACGTATCTGGGAGGGTGAAACGTAGATGTCGTCGGTGCTTGCCAGGTAGGAGGTGTCGGGCGTGCGCAGGAAACCGAAGCCGTCAGGCAACACTTCAAGGGCGCCGTCGCCGAAGATATTCTCGCCCTTCTTGGCCCGATTCTTGAGTAGTGCGAAGATCAATTCCTGTTTGCGCAGGCGGTTGGCGCCGTCGATCTCGTTGGCGATGGCCATTTCGAGTAGCTGACTGACGTGGAGAACTTTAAGCTCCGATAGATGCATAGATGTGACCTGCTAGGCGTGAAGCGGG
>Ga0208566_1001598_pt1 | contig 12957 bp, 8 predicted proteins | sample PL_2010_150m_FD_184159 | JGI IMG/M metagenome (GOLD analysis project Ga0208566, IMG submission 184159) | Freshwater microbial communities from Powell Lake, British Columbia, Canada to study Microbial Dark Matter (Phase II) - PL_2010_150m... | ecosystem: Environmental > Aquatic > Freshwater > Lake...
ACCCTTAACTCCACCTCATTGCAGATGAAATCGAACTCCCGCTTGGCCCGCTCATCGGAATCCAGTTTTTGATGGCCGGCAACGAAGGCGGTGGCGGCCAGCCCCGCCAGCAGGGTCGCCAGCGCCCACCATCCTCCATGGGACATCGCGGAGTGACAGAGTTTGAGAATTTTGCCAGCCGGGCCCTGAGCGGTCGTTTCCAAGGGTTCTCGGGGGCGCCCGTCAGCAGTCACGCGCGTCATACATTGGAGAGTGCCCTTTTCCCGCTGCACCGTCAATGTCGCCGGGGAAGGGGATCAGCGAAAACGCATCAAAACCACTTGCTCTTGAGAACACCCAACCTCCATTGCGCGGGGTTCATTCCCTTTGGGTCTGATACCCCGGGGCTTTCCTGTTGGAGGGACGGCCGTCGTGCCGTCCGTGGAGCGATCCGCAGCGAAGTTCGTGCGGACGCGGGAAAATCAGCGAATCCAGCGTGATTTTCTTCATGGTGGAGCGTGGGCGGCCTCAGCCGGGCAACAAATTCGCGGCGACCCAGCCGGCGAGAAAACCCACGATGGCGATGATGAGCACCCACTGGGCTTTGAAGCCACGCGAGGAAGAATCCGGCCACGGGCTGCCAGACTGCCGCTCCATTACAGGGCGGGTTGCCCTGGATGCGCCGGCTTCCAGCCGGGGTATGTTCAGGACAAGAAACGATGGCTCCGCACTTTTGCCGTGGGCGGCACCGGGTGAATGTGTGGTTTCCATAGATTTCGGAAGACAATTGCCTTGGATGGAAAATCCGGCAATCCCGTCTTGTCGGTATTTTTTCGGACCGTTCCGCAGGATGGGTCCTACCGGTGCAAGAGCATCCACACCAACATTCCGGCCACGGCAAAACATGCGGGAATGACAACACACCGGATGAAGCGGGCGCGCCCGTAGAGCTTGTTTGAAAAAAACCGTCTCAGCGATTTTTTGCGCCTCTCGCGGGCCAACGGATGCTGCAACCGCCGGGAGCGAAACGGGGAGGCTGCCGGCGGGCCCGGCCGGTGATGGTTGGAATCATGCCCCGCGTTGGGGCAGCGGAGCGTCCTGTAAAACGCCGGCATCGCAGGCCCGCCGGAAAGGAAGTTTCCGCTCTCTCCATATTGCGCAGAGGCGGAGGCTCTTTCGTGCTGGATCATTGCTTGTTTAAGCGGAGAGGGCGGCTGTCGCAGTTTCCGGATGCAGGACGAGGCGCGGCCCCACCCCTTGTTGATCGCAGGGGATTTCCGGCGGCGAGGAGGTGAGGAGAAACGAGAGGGTATTCCCGACAAGGTGGCCGAGCGCATCGGAGCGGATGTCGGCCGAGCTGCCCTCAAAGCGCTTGTGAATTTCTGAGATGAACCCCTTGACGAATGCCCCGAGATCCTTTTCGCGCGTGGCGCAGCGGATCTTCAAGCCGCCGGTCGCTGCCGCGGTCACGCGGAGGCTTCCCGGCGTGAGGATTTCAAAAATCCACGCGCAGGACGCGTGGAAGAATGCCATCGCCGAAAAAAATCCGGTCGAGGAGGAGAACGGATCGGTCAGTTCCACGGGAATCGGGAGGCTGCTGGCATACTGCCTTCCGACTTTCTCCAGGAGATCGGAGACGGTTTCCCCGAGAGTCTCCGCCGCGTGAATCAGCAAAAGAAATCCGGACGGAAGATCAGCCCCATACGCTTCCTCATGCGGCCAGCGGCTCACAGGAGAAACCCTCTGGGCTCCATACGATTCGAGGTGCTGCTCGAAATCATGACATGCGATGCATCGCTGAATTACCATCGTCCAGCCACGTTTTCCGAGCTTCCGGACGACCATCTCCTGCAGGATTGATCCCAATTTTTCCATATTCTTGAGGGGGAGCTCAGTTGCGCAACACTGGGAGAATATGCAACGGACGGCCGACACGGGTATCCCGTGTTGACGGTATTTTTTCGGACATGCGACGCCCAAACAGACTTGCGAATTGTTGGTGAAACCGGCGGCGGCTGATCCGGCATGTTGCCGATCTCCGCTTGCGCTCAAAGCGAAAACCTGGAGCGTTTTAATAAAGTCGTATCCGCAGATTGCGCAGATTTACGCAGATTTTCCAGGAGAGAAGCCGGGGCGCCGGACGCTTGTCGAATGGATCTGTCCCACCTCTTTTTCATCTGCAATCTGCGGATCAACAGGACCCAAGTGACGGCCACAGTCCGCCGCTACAACTTGCCGGATCCGGGGAGAATTGCTTTCCGGGAAGTCTTCAAAATACCGACAAGGCGGTATGGCTTAGCTGCCGGTCCCGGGCTATTCTACTGCTGTTCGGCAAGTGATCTCGCGCGGGAATGTGAAACTGGAAATGCAAGAAATGATCGACCGGAAATTCAGGAGCTGCGGGGTTTCACACTTCGGCGCATCGCGTCCAGCGGCGCTCAGCACACCGCAACGCCGGAAAAATATCCTCCGATCCGGAATTTGCGGGCGGGGGAATTTCTGCTCACGGGACAGGTTATGAAATTCACGGTTCCATTCGGCGGGTGGCACCGGCGCCAGAAACATCCCGCGCCATTTTTGCAGGAATTGGCGAAACGCCCCTCCTCCTCATTTCACCGGATATCGCATATCCGCTCAACCGACGGGCCCGGTCCAAACCCGAGCGGCGAGTCCACTCCTCCGAACCCCGGAAGCAAAGCGCACCATCTCCTCCAGGAACCCAGGCATCGCCGCTCCGTGCTCTCGCTGTTGAGCAGCAGACGGTATGGAAGAGACCGTTTTCTCCGGTATGTCATCCTGCCCGTGATCGCGCTCGCCACGGCGGTTGCAATTTTCTTCCTTTTGAAAAACTGAAACCAACGGGAATCACGACACGTATCGCCGCCGCGTCACTCCAGCCGGAAGATTTTTCACATGCGCAATGACTTTCCAGATCCTCAAACCGGGATTCCGCCCGGCGGCCCGATTGTCCGGACTGATTCCATCTCTTGGAAATAACCGGACTTTGCAGCGACCAGGGAGAACAGGCGTCCCGCCTGTTTGGGCAGTGACTCTGCATGCGCAGGCGCGCGTCTTTCATTGGCGGGACGCCTGTGCTCCCCGTTTTGCGCTGGTCCCTTATCGTCGCTTTATTTCAAGAGACGGTATGATTCTCCGGTGATGCACAGGCTGCCGGCATGAGAATTCTGGTGTCAGGCCACAGGCCGCCGCTACAGGCTGCCTGTCTGCGGGGAGGGGCGGCGGCTGTAGAGGGCGGCGGTCCGGACAAGGTCGGAGCCGCTGGAGTGGAGCTTTTTGGAAATGGATTTGCGGTGGGATTCGACGGTGTGCGCCGAGATGAAAAGGTCGGCCGCGATCTGCTTGTTGATCAGCCCCTGCCCGATGAGATTGAAGATCTCGAACTCGCGGCGTGTGAGAATGGTGCCGGGGTCCACCGGAGCCTGCTCCCCGAGGTTTGAAAATTTTTCCTTGATGATGGCGTCGATCTCGCGGTGGAGGACATCGAACGCGCGGACCTTGTCCACGATCTTGCGCACGCAGCCCCCGAGCTCGGAGCTCCATTCGATCCTGTCCGGCTGGGCGGTGAGGAGAAGGCACTGGATCTCCGGGACAAGCTCCTTGGCTTTCTGGGCGACTTCGAGGCCGCTTCCGCCAGGGAGCAGCAGGTCAATGATTCCCAGGTCCGGCTTGTGCCGCTCGGCAGCGAGGATGGCCTCCTGCACGCTGGTGGCCGTGGCCACGACCTCGATATACGGAATGGTCTTCAGCGTGGCCACCAGAAGCTCAAGGAACATCACCTGATCTTCGACAATGAGGACGCGAAGTTTCATGGGGTCCTGAAGTATGACGGGGTCTTCCATGATCGACAATCACCGAGTCGCGGGTTGCATCGGCAGGAAAAGTTCCGCGACCAGGCCGGCCCCGTCGGCCGGCCGGAGCTTGAGTTCGCATCCCTCGCATTTGATGAGTTCCATGCAGATCGCAAGGCCGAGGCCGAGGCCCTGCTGCTCGCGCTCCTTGCGGTGAAACTGGACAAATGGAGCGATGGCGGCGATTTCCTCCGCGGTCATTCCGTAACCATGGTCGCGGCATGTGACGCACACGCGGCCATCGTCCGTCGTCATCCGGACCTCCACCCTGGATCCGGCTTCGGAGAATTTGAAGGCGTTCGACACCACCTCGGCCACCACATTGTCGAGGCAATCCGCGCACGGGACAAGGACCTCCTGAGTATGGAGGCGAAGGTCGTTTTCTCTTCCGGCCTCCCGGGCCTGCCTTGTCGCGACGGATGCGACCACCAGCCCGGCGTCAACATCCTTGCGGCGGTCGCACAATGAGATCTGGCCGCATTTGAGCTCAAGGAAGAGGAGGTATTTCAGCAGCGTCTTCTCCAGCCGCTCGGCGGAGGATTCGACGATTGCGAAAAGGTCGTGGATCTTGTGGTCGTGCTTTTCGGTCTCCTCGCGAAGCAGGGAAATTCCGCCGGCAATCCCGTTGAGCGGCGTGCGGAGTTCGTGCGGGAGGGACAGAAGTTTTTGTTTTTGATACTGCCGGAACTCATGCTCCACGACCCCGCGCAGGTCCGTCGAGCGTTCGAGCCTGGCCTGGACCGCCGCGAGCAGGCCGGCGGTTGTGAACGGCTTCGTAATGTAGTCGTCCGCCCCGAGATCCATCCCCCTGCGCACATGATCCTTCTCCGCGAGGGCGCTCAGAAAAACGAACGGGATCTCCAATCCCGTTACCATCTCCCGGACCCGGTGGAGCACCTGGTATCCATCCATTCCCGGGAGGACGATATCGCAGAGGATGAGGTCCGGCGGGGAGGTGGCGATCTTCTCCAGCGCGGGCTCACCGGAGGTGAAGGAATCGACGTCATACCCGTTGGCGGACAAAAGAAGCTCGATGTTTTTTTGCAAAGGCAGGCTATCTTCAATCAGGACGATGGCAGGCATAATAGACAGTTTTGTCGCGCCCCGGATGCTATGCGGACGGTCGAAATTTCATATCCCGTGAAGTGGGTATTTGCGAAAGGGGATCAGCATGCCCGTTAACGGATAACACTATTCCGGGAGGGTGAGCGCGACCTCGAGTCCGGACTCCAAAGGTTTGAAATCGAGGTGGCAGCCGGCGCATTTGATCTGGGCCTTGCAGATGGCGAGGCCGAGGCCGAGGCCCTGCTGCTCGCGCTCGCCGCGGTGGAACTGTTTGAACGGCCCGATCGCGGCGATTTCCTCCTCGGTCATCCCGAGGCCGTGGTCGCGGCAGGTCAGGGTCAGTTGACCTTCGGCCTTGGACATCTTCACCTCGACCTTCGAGCCCGGCGGGGAGAATTTGAAGGCGTTGGAGACGACCTCGCTCACGATGCGGTCCAGGCAGTTCCCGCAGTGCGTCGGGGTTTCGACCGTATGCAGGATGAGATCGTTTTCCCGGCTGGCATCCCGGGCCAGGCCTGTGGCGAGGGATGCCACCAGCACACCCGCCTCGACGGGGATTGTTGACAGGAAGGGGTCGTGCCCCGCGCTCAACGAGAGATACAGGATGTAGTTCAGGGCCGTCCTTTCGAGCCGGTTGGCGCTCTCCTCCATGAGATCCAGAATCTCGATGTCGTCGCTCCCGAGGCGTTTTTCATCCGCGCGAAGGATCCCGATTCCGCCGATGATGGCGCTGAGCGGGGTGCGGATTTCATGCGGGAGATACTCGAGCTTCCGCTCCTGATAGCGCGCGTGATCAAGCTCCGCCGCGGCGCGGCGCTCTTCGGCGCGGGCGAGCCGGGACTTGATGGCGGAGAGGATCCCGTCGCTGGTGAACGGCTTGGTCACATAGTCGTCCGCGCCGAGGTTCATGCCCTGGCGGACCTGGTCCTTCTCGGCGAGGGCGCTGAGGAAGATGAAGGGGACCACTCTTCCTGCCGTCGTGGCCCGGACCAGGCTGAGAATCTCATAGCCGCTGATCCCCGGGAGAACGATGTCGCACAGCACGAGGTCGGGGACCGTCTCCTTGAGCTTCTCCAGAGCCGGCGGCCCGGAGTCGAAATCGGAAACTTCGTAGCCGTTGAGCTCGAGCAGCATTTTGGTGCTTTCCCGCAGGGGAGCGTTGTCTTCGATGAGGAATAGAGAGGGCATGGGAATCAGGTGGTTGGATTGGAATCGGTGGCCGCGGTGAGCGGGATGGTGACAGAAAATGCCGACCCGTCGGGCAGGGGCGAGTATCGCAGTTGCCCCCCGTGAGCCTGCGCGCATTTCTGCGCGGTGAAGAGGCCGAGCCCGGAGCCCGGCTTGTCGCCGACATTCGACGCCCGCGAAAACGCGTCGAAGAGGAATTCCCGGTCCTTCTCGGGAACCCCGATCCCCCGGTCGACGACTGTGAGCGTGAGGGAATCGTTGGCGGGCCCGACCTCGAGCCCAATTTTCGTGTCGGCCGGCGAGTATTTCAGCGCGTTTTCCAGGAGGTTTTTCAGGATGTGGTGGAGGAGGTGCTCGTCGGCCGCGACGGCCAGCCCGGCATCGTGGAAGGCGATCTCGATCCGCGACGGCAGTTCGGGCTGGACCTCCTGGCAGCACCGTCTCAGGAAGCCGAGCAAGGGCAGGCTGGCGGACGTGAAGGGCAGCTTCCCCTCCTCGATCTTTCCGGCAAGCAGGAGATTATCGATGGTCTGCGCCATGGAGAACACGCCGGCCATCAGGCCGGCCAGGATCGACTGCGACTTCTCGGCCGGCATCGTGGTCCCGAAATTTTTCAGAAGCTCGCAGGCGAGCATGATATTTGCGAGCGGGGTGCGGAGCTCGTGGCTTGCCATCGAGACGAACCGCAACTTGAGCCGGGCGAGCTCCTCGGCGTGCGCGACGTTTTTGAGGATGATACCTTCCGCGCGCTTGCGCTCGGTGGTGTCGACGAATGTCACGACCGCACCCACCGACATGCCATCAATGCGCTTCGGGTAGGACCAATACTCCACAGGAAAACTGGTGCCGTCTGCCCTCCATAAAACTTCGTCATCCACGTGAGAGCCTTCGTTCGTCTGGAACGCACGGAAAATGCGGCACTCTTCGACCTCGAAACGTGTGCCATCCGCGTGCTTGTGGTGAATCTGCCAATGCATGTTCTTCCCGAGCAGCTCGCCTTCATGCTTGTAGCCCAGCATCCGCAGACAGGCCGAGTTGCAAAAGGTGCACTCCCCGCGCATGTCGATTCCGTAGATGCCTTCTGCCGTGGAATCCAGCAGGAGTTGAAATCGAGTGTTTAAGATATCCAGCTCGGCCGCCCGCTTTTCCTTCTCCTCGTTCTGGAAGGAAAGCTCCTTGTTAGCGATGACCAGCTCGGCTGCCCGCTTCCCCTTCTCCTCGTTCTGGAAGGAGAGCTCCTTGTTGGCGATGACCAGCTCAGCCGCCACATCGTCGGCATCACCGCTCCCGCGATGATCCTTCTTACTGGCTGGCTTTTGCTTCTTCATAAACTTCCGTTGTCAGCCCCGGTTGAGTTTTCAACGGCTGGCGGCCTGTCCGGCGAGAGCCGCTTTGTTCCAGCCGGAGCGGCGAATGGGGCGGTGAAAGAAAACGCCGATCCGACGGGCAGCGGGGTGTAGTGCAGATGCCCTGCGTGGGCCTGCGCGCATTTCTGCGCGATGAAGAGGCCGAGCCCGGAGCCCGGCTCGTCCCGGACATTCGATGCCCGCGAAAACGCGTCGAAGAGGAATTCCCGGTCCTTCTCGGGAACTCCGATCCCCCGGTCGACGACCGTGAGGGTAAGAGAATCCGTCCCAACCTTGACTTCCAGCCCGATTTTTGTGTCGGCCGGTGAGTATTTCAGCGCGTTTTCCAAAAGGTTTTTCAGGATGTGGTGGAGGAGGCGCTCGTCGGCCACAACGCTCAGCCCGGCATCGCGGAAGGCGACCTCGATCCGGGAGGGAGATTCCAAGTCGGGCTGCACCTCGAGGCAGCACCGTTTCAGGAAGTCGAGCAGGGCGAAGCGGGCCGGGGTGTAGGGCAGCTTCCCCTCCTCGATCATTCCGGCAAGCAGGAGGTCGTCGAGGGTCCGCACCATCGAGGTCACGCCGGTCATCAGGCCGGACAGGAGCGACTGCGACCGCTCGGCCGGCATCGCATTCCCAAAATTTTTCAGAAGCTCGCAGGCGAGCAGGATATTGGCGATCGGGGTCCGGAGCTCATGGCTGGCCATCGAGACGAACCGCGTCTTGAGCCGGGCGAGCTCCTCGGCGCGGACCACGTTCTGCAGGACGATGGCTTCCGCCCGCTTCTGGTTGGTGATGTCCCAGTTCGTGCCGATCATGTGGAGGGGGTTGCCGTCCGCATTTCTCTGCACGAGCGCCATGGCGCGGATGTGGTGGATGCTCCCGTCCGGCCAGACCACCCGGAACTCGGTGTTGAAATCCTTTTCGCCGCGCAGCGCCATCTGGATCTCCGCGTCGCCACGCTCGCGGTCATCCGGATGGAGCCCCGCCGCCCAGGCCTCGTAAGCTCCTGCGAACTGCTCCCGCGTGATTCCGTATTGGCGATACATGTGGTCGTCCCAGACGAGGCGGTCGTTGACAACGTCCCAGTCCCAGATGCCTACGTGCCCCGCCTTCGTGGCCAGCGAAAGGCGCTCGGCGAGCAGCTTCAACTCCTCAGCCTTCTGCTTGCGCTCGGTGATGTCGGTGATGAAACCGTGCCAGAGCACGGAGCCGTCGGCCTCCCGCTGCGGCACCGCGTTGCCGTAAAGCGCACGGACCGTGCCGTCGGCGAACTTGACCCGATACTCATACTGCCAGGGGGTCAGGTCCTGCGCCGACTTCAGGATGGATTCGACGATGCCGTCGCGGTCGTCCGGGTGGAGGTTCGCAAAAACTTTTGCGGCATCTTCGCGGACCTCCTGCGGCGTGACCCGGTAGATTTCTTTGATGGCATCGCTGGCAAACGGGAAGCAGGAGGAGCCATCCGGGCGCAGGCGATACTGGTAGATGACCCCGGGAACGCGGCCCGCGATTTTCAGGATGCGGTCCAGCAGTTCCTCCTGCAGCCGCTTCGACTCCTTGATCTCGGTGATGTCGAGGCAGGACCCGATAAATCCGACAAAAACTCCGTCGGGCGTGAACCGGGGAACCCCGTGATCCTGCAGCCAGCGGTATTCGCCGTCCGCGCGACGAAGGCGGTATTCCATCTTGAATTCCCGGTGCGCCTGGAGCGCCAGCCGGTAGGTGCGCAGGCAGGTTTCGAGGTCCTCCGGGTGGACTCCTTCCACCCAGCCGTTGCCGAGCTCCTGCTCGAGCGTGCGGCCGGTGAATTCGAGCCATGGCTTGTTGAAGTTGCTGCACAGGCCGTCTACGTCGGCCTCCCAGAGCAGCACCGGCGCGGAGTCGGCCGCGCGGCGGAAGCGCCCCTCGCTTTCCTTGAGCATCCGGGCCGTCCGGTTGAGCGTCGTGACGTCATTCATCACGGTGAGCAGGTGCCGTTGCCCTTTCATCACCACGACCTCGGCGGAGAACAGACCTTCGATGAGGGTCCCATCCGCACGCCTTGCCAGGATTTCCATGTTGTGCAGCCTCCCGTCGGATTCCAGTTTTACGGAAGTGAGGTCCATGGCGGCCTCATCCGGAAACAGTCGGACCTCGATCGCCGTTTTCCCGACGACCTGCTCCTTGGAGTATCCGAGGGTGGAAAGAAAAGCGGTATTCACATCCACAAACCTCCGCTCGGGGAGGGTGGTGAGAGCCATCAGAGCCGGGCTGTTGCGGAACAGGAGCTCGAAGCGCTGCTGGGCCTCCTGCTCCTCCGTGATGTCCTTGCAAAGTCCGAACAGGCAATCCCGCCCGTCCCACTTCCCCGGCCAGACGCGCGTCTCCACGAGGAGGCGGCCGCCAGATTTTTTTTCCAAAGGCAGGGGGCATGTCTCGCGTTCCCCGCACAGCATCGCGCCCACGATCTCCGCCGCCTTCTGCCTCAGCTCTGCGGGATGCAGGTCGATCAGGAGCATCGTCCGGAGTTCCTCCGGGGAGTAGCCGAGCTTCCGGGAGGCCGCACGGTTGCTGAAGAGGATTTGACCGTTTTGGTCCCCGACGAAAACCATGTCGTCGAGCGTCTCAAAAAACGTGCGGAAGTTGTCCTCGCTTTCCCTGAGCGACTGCTCGACCACGCGCCGCTTCGTGATGTTGTGGGCGGAGGCGAAAATCAGCCCCTGCTCGAGCGAGGAGGTCGACGACCAGTCGAGCGTCAGGATCCTCCCGTCGGAAGCCAAAAACCTGTTTGTAAAATTGACGATAGGAATCCCGCGCCCGAGATCCTCCATCACTGCGGCGGTGGCGGCCCGATCCTCGGGGAACACATGGGAGAGGATCGGACGGCTTAACAATTCCTTGCTCGTGTAGCCGAGCAGGTCGGTCCACGCGGGGTTGAACTGCTTGATGTTCCCCTCGAAGTCGCAGATGACGAGAAGGGATTTGGAGACCGAGAAAAGCCGTTCGCGCTGTTCGATCGCCTCGATGCGCTCGGTCGCATCGCTGCAGATGCAGGCGAGCCCGCCATCGGGCAGGAGGTTCAGGGAAAGCTCCTGGACAAAATGGGTCCGGTCTTTGCGGTGGCCGCGGAGCCGTCCCCGCCAGACCTTTTTTTCCAGCAGGACGGGATACACCGACTTCTCGATAAAGGCGATCTCCTCCTGCGTGTAAAAGATGTGCCAGCTCTTCCCGAGAACCTCCGCGGCCTCGCGGTATCCGAAGAGCGAGAGGTGGGCGGGGTTGATGTAGGTGTAGCAACCGTCGGGGCCGGTGAGCGCGATCCCCTCCGAGGACGCATCAAGGGCCGTGACGCGGTTCTGCAGCTCGGTGCCCACGTTGGTATTCAAACCGCCGCGCGACTCTGCGGGACGCGGCTTCCTGGCAGCCTGCAATCGGGGTTTTGCCGCTTTCATGTCACGCTTGGAAAGCGCGCCTGAGGACAGCATTGATCAAGGATCGGGCGCATGAGGACAGTATATTCGTAATATGCGGGACATACTATACCGTAAAGCGGGTATTTCACGGCGCACGGCGCGATCAAATCCGGGGGAGAAAGTAATTTGTCACCTCCGGCGACGCCGGGCGATCAGCGACCCGCTGACAACCAGCGCCGCCATGGAGATCCAGGTGGAAGGCTCGGGAACGGCCGTCACGGTGAAGTCAAGGGAGTTCACGCCGAAGCTGAAAGTCCCCGCGCGAAACGGGCCGAGGTTGTCGTAGCTGAACGAGCCGGAATCGAAGCCGGTCGATGCGCCCGACCAATTGACCAGCGTGAAGGTTCCCAGCTCGGTGCTGCCTGCGAAATTGAAGCGGAAGACGGAGCCGAGGGAGTTATCCGCGTTGAAGTCGCCGGTGATGCTGAGCAAGTCAGAAGTATTTCCGGCCCCGAGTTCAAAGATCCAGTCGGTATTGGCTCCTCCAGTGGCCGCGCCTTTCCAGTTGAGGTTGCTGGCGACGGTGAGCGTCCCGATTCCCCCGTTGCCCGGGGCGATCATTCCTTCCACGGTCGTCTCTCCGCCGATGGTGCCGGTGCCGCCCAGTGTGGCACCCGAGGCGACGCTCACGGCCCCCGATCCGGTGCTGCCGGTGACGAGCAGCGTGCCGCCGGTGACGTTTGTGGGGCCCGTGTAGGTATTGGTGCCGGAAAGGGTGACCGTTCCCGAGCCCTCCTTGGCAAGCGATCCGCCGCCGGTCATGGCGCCGGAGTAGGTGCCGTTGGCCGATTGGTTAAAGACGACCGCCGCATCGTTGTGGATGTCGCCCTTCAGGCTGGTGGTGGTCCCGATGAGGGTGCCGCCATTGACGAAGGTGCCGCCCGAGTAGGAGTTGTTTCCGGAGAGGGTCACCGTGCCGACGGTGGTCTTGGTCAGGGCGCCGGATCCGAGGAGGCGGACATCGATCACGCCGTCCTCGACCGAATAGCTGCTGCCGGTGAGCGATCCGTTGCCGGTGATGGATCCGCTGACGAGCGTCACAGCTCCCAGGGTCTGGGAATAGGATCCCGCATTGACCGTGCCGCCGCTCACGGTCAGCAGGCCGCTGCCGAGGGCGTTGTTTGCACCGAGCACCACCGTGCCGCCGGTGACCACGGTGCCGCCCGTGAACGAGTTGGTCGCGGCCAGGGTGAGCGTGCCGTTGCCGCTCTGGAGAATTTCACCCTTGATAAAGGCTCCGCCAAGAGTCACGTCGCCGCTCCCGCTGTTTTCAAATCGTCCGTAAGGATCGCCGTCAAAATCGTCCAGCGACAGTGTGCAGTTGATGGTGAGCGCCCCGGAGTCGGTTTTTGTGAGTTCGGATGCCGAAATCGCCCCGCCTTGGAATGTGATGGCGCCTGTCGTGTTGCTGACATACATCCCGCTGGCGTGAACGCCTCCGGCCTCCACGGTGATCGGGCTGCTGGTCGCGGCGGCATTGGTGAAATAGACATCGTCGTTCGTGACGAAAGCGATCTCCGGCGGAGCCGGATTGACGCCTGCGGTGGATTTTTCCCAGTTCAGGCCGGTGGTGTTCCACTGGCTGGTCGCATTGCCTGTCCAGACCAAGTCGAAGTGCAGGGTGCCGGAAAGCAGAAGCGTGAGCGAGGTGGAGGTGGAGTTGAAAGTGTAGCTGGTGCGTCCGAGGGTGATCGAACTGCCCAGCGCGAGCGTATTCCCGTCGATCGCTGCGCCGGTGAGCGAGACCGCCGCCCCGCCGCCCAGAGTGAGGGATGTTCCGGAAAGGAGCGTGTTGGTTCCCAGATTCCAGGTGTTCCCGGCGAGCGAAAGGATGTTGCCCGTCCCGTTGATGGCGACCGTCCCGGAGCTTTGGACCGCGCCGTTGGCCAGAAGGCTCAGGGTCGAATTTCCATTCATGGTGAAAGCGCCCACGGAAAGAGTGCTGTTGGCCACCCCGTAATGAAGGGTGGCCGGGGTTGCGGCGGTGCCGTTGAGCGACACGGTGCCGTTGCCGAGTCCGCCGCTGCTGGCAACATGCAGCTCGCCCCCCGCGAC
>Ga0208566_1001599_pt1 | contig 12942 bp, 17 predicted proteins | sample PL_2010_150m_FD_184159 | JGI IMG/M metagenome (GOLD analysis project Ga0208566, IMG submission 184159) | Freshwater microbial communities from Powell Lake, British Columbia, Canada to study Microbial Dark Matter (Phase II) - PL_2010_150m... | ecosystem: Environmental > Aquatic > Freshwater >...
CTCCAGAAGTTGGAATTTGGATGCAAACCGCCACTGAGGTGGTTATCTAAGAGTATAACTTATTGATTAGATATCATCCGCGCAGCATTGGCAACAAGAAATTCCGCAAAACCGTTCAGGATGAGGAGCCCGATGCGGCCGGTTCCGCGCCCGGATCGCCGCCGCCGGCGTTGAACCCGGCGTCGACGTAGTGCACTTCGCCGGTCACACCCGAAGCCCACTCCGAAAGGAGGTACGTGGCGGCGTTCCCCACCTCGTCCGCCGTCACGCTCCGTCGGAGCATGGCGCCACGGGCGCTCTTCTCCATCAGTTTCCGGAAATCGCCCACGCCGGAGGCGGCCAGTGTACGGATCGGCCCCGCCGAGATGGCGTTGACGCGGATCCCTTCGGCCCCGAGGTCGTGGGCCAGGTACCGGGTTGCCGCTTCGAGGGCGGCCTTCGCCACACCCATCACGTTGTAGTTCGGGATGGCGCGCACCGCCCCGAGAAAACTCATCGTCACCATGGCTCCTCCCGGTCCCATCAACCGGGCCGCCCGGCGGGCGCAGGCAATGAAGGAGTAGGCGGAAATATCCAGCGCGAGATGGAAGTCGGCCCGCGAGGTATCCCGGAAATTGCAAGCCAGCGATTCCTTGTTGGCAAAGGCGATGGAGTGCACGATGAAGTCGAGCCGCCCCCACCGGGCCTCGACCTTGGCGAAGAAATCGTCGATCTGGGCGTCGTCGCCGACGTCGAGCGGTTCGACGAAGCCCGACTGGATCGACTCCGCCAGGGGAAGAACCCGTTTTTTCAGCGCCTCGCCGAGATAGTTGAACCCGAGCTCGGCCCCCTCGCGGTGACAGGCCCTGGCCACGCCCCATGCGATGGATCTCTCATTGGCGACGCCGAGGATCAGCCCTTTCCTGCCTTGCAGAATGCCCACGACACACCCCCGGTTTCGATCTCGCCGAATCACGATAACCCGAAGGTATCATTTGAAGCCATATTGTGCGCCTAAATTCTGCACCGAAGCCGTCTATGGCAGCTCTTGCCTGGAGTTCAGGCGCATGTGGATCACTGATTGCGTTATGCTTGATCACGTCGAAGGCGGCTTACGCGCCACCTTCCTGGCGGTTTTGTCGACAACTCCCGGAGCCAGCAGCATGATCCACGGAGCGAGTCTGCCGCGCGTTGAAAGGGTGACCTCGCGTCGGCGGGCCACCGCGGCCTTTGCGATACGCCGGGCGCATTCCTGCGCAGTCATCGTCCTCCTGCTGTAACCTCTCGCATTCTGGCCCCGAGGGCGTCCATCGGCATCGCGCACGTTCGCGGAGAAGCGAGTGGCGACGAAATCGGGATAGATGGTAGTGACCGAAACGCCGGAGCCGTCCAGTTCCATGCGAATCACGTCGAAGAACCCCGCCATCGCATACTTGCTGGCCGTGTAACTGCTGAAGTACGGAAAGGGTATCCTCGCCGCAACGCTGCTGACCGCAACGACCCGGCCCCTGGTCTCCTTGAGGTGCGGCAAAGCGTAGTAGGTGCAATAGACACTACCCAGGAAATTGGTGTTCAGGACCTCGACGAAAAGAGAAAGCGACGAAAGGTTGTCGAACCGTGCTCCGACGGCAAAGCCCGCGTTGTTCACGAGAGCGTCGATGCGACCGTACGTATTCAAGGCAGAGGCAACCAGGGCCTTGCATTGCCCCTCGTCGCTGACATCCGTTGGAACGGATACGGCCTTCGCCCCGAGTCGCCTGCACTCGGCGGCGACCGTTTCAAGGCGCTCGCCACTCCGTGCCGCCAGCGCGAGGAAGGCTCCCTCTTTGGCGAGATGGCAAGCCAACGCTTCCCCGATGCCGCTGGACGCCCCGGTTATGATTACGACCTTATCCCTGAAGCTCTCTGTGCCCATTGGCCGTCTCCTCCCGCACCCATAGGGTACAATGGAATCTCTCGGTACCATTATTTAATAGGATTCAGGAGGAAGGATATGTTCGGTGCAACTTCTCAAGAGGTACCAATAACTTCAATAATCCTGGTTTTTTTCGCTCTTTCCATCTGGTTTATTGTCGACATAGTAAAAAGCAATTTCAGCGGCAATAATAAAATCAAATGGATTCTTTTAGTAACGTTTTTACCGATAGCCGGGATTATTCTTTATTATTTCGTAGGGATAAAGCAGAAAATCACTCCAAAAACACACTATACTTGCCCTAAATGCAGGAAGTTTATACCAAGGGAGGCGAATAACTGCACGCACTGTGGATTCAAGTTGGCGCCAGATGTAATAAGAAATAAATCTAATTCAGAGATTGAATATATAAGAAAAAATATCTACGAAAGCATTGAGAACATATCAAAGGAATATATTATTTCATGTCCCTACTGCCATCAATCCATCCGCTCTGATTCAAAAGAATGTCCGTTTTGCGCAATGTTTATTCCAGAGGACCTCCAAAGAAGGATAACAGTTTAATGTGCCGCTGGATCCGTTGATCGCGGACACCATCGACCTCGCATCCAATGTCCCGGTATATTCTCTCCATTTGTTCCTTGATCCTGTCTGCCGATTTCCCATATCATTGAGTGGATGCGAGTCGCACTCGTCAACCCGAACCGGATCAAGCCCCCCATTTCCCCCCTCGGGCTTGAATACGTGGGCGAAGCGCTCCTCGCCGCCGGGCACGAGGTCGACATCCTCGACCTGTGCTGGGAAGAGCAGCCGGAAGAGGCGATCCCCGCGTTCTTCAGCGACCAGGAATACGGCCTGGTCGGAATATCCATCCGCAACACGGACGATTGCTCTTTCGCCACGCGGGAGTCGTTCCTCCCCGGCTTCTCAAGCATCGTGGAGACCGTCCGGAAACATTCCGGCGCCCCGATCGTCGCGGGAGGCGTCGGATTCTCCGTGATGCCGGAAGCCGTCATGGTTAACACGGGAGTCGATGCGGGAGTCGTCGGGGACGGGGAATTCACCCTGACGGCGATCGCGGACAGATGCCAGGGGCAGGCATCATGGGAAGACCTTCCAAACCTCGTCCTGCATCGGAAGGGGGTTTTCCGCCGCAACCCCGTTTCCACCGTCCCCCTCTCCCGGATCCCCCCGATGCGCCGAACGCTGGTCGACAACCGCCGCTATTACCTCGAAGGGGGACAGGCGGGAATCGAGACGAAGCGGGGCTGCCCGATGGGGTGCGTTTACTGCGCGGATCCGCTGGCCAAAGGGAGCTCGACCCGATTGCGTCCTCCCAAGGACGTCGTGGCGGAACTCGAACGCCTGCTGGGCCAGGGGATCGAGCACGTGCATACCTGCGACAGCGAGTTCAACGTTCCGGAAGACCATGCCCTCGAAATCTGCGGCGAAATCATCCGCAGGGGACTTGGCGATCGGCTCCACTGGTACGCGTACTGCAAGCCGGGACCCTTCTCGCGGGAGCTTGCGGGGCGGATGCGCCGTTCCGGTTGCCGGGGAATCAACTTCGGGGCGGATAGCGGGGACGAACGTATGCTGGCCCGTCTCGGGCGCGATTTCGGCCCCGGGGATATCCTTTCCGCCGCCCGCTCGTGCCGGGAAAACGGGATCGCCGTCATGTTCGACCTCCTGCTCGGCGCCCCGGGGGAAACCAGGGAGAGCATCGCCCGAACGGTAGCGCTGATGATGGAGTCCGGTGCCGACCGCATCGGAGTCACGGTGGGTGTCAGGGTCTATCCCGGCACCCGGCTGGCGAAGGAGGTCCAAAGGGAAGATCTCCGGAAAGGGCTAGTCGGGGGGTGCGACCTCCGGGATCCGGTTTTTTTCCTGGAGCCGGGGATCGCGCCGACCGTCTTCGATCAACTCGACGCGCTCGTCGGCAAAGACCCCCGGTTCCTGTTCTTCGATCCCGAACGCCCGGATCGAAATTACAACTACAACGCCAACCAGATCCTCGTTCGCGCGATCCGCGAAGGGCATCGTGGTGCTTATTGGGATATTCTCCGAAGGGTCCACGATAATCGGAAAGATCGGTAAGTCCCCTCGGGATGCATTCCCCGGCGGTATCCCCGGAGCGAGGTTTCGGGCGAAATCTTCAGGAGATATTCACACGGTTTTCAGCTTTCCTTCCCGAAATGCTCTTCCAGCGTGGAGCAGATCCGGTCCGGAATAGGTTCCGCGTACGCCTCCTCGAGTCGGCCGACGAACGACTCGTACTTTTTCCGTTCTTCCGCGAACCGCTCGTCCACCGCGAGGAACCGCTCGAACAACTCGCCCACTTGTCGCACCGAGAGGTTCCGGTCCATCCAGGGGTAGAGGATCTCGTCCTCCTTTTTTATGTGCTCCGAAAGGACCCCGGCATATCCGGCGAGATGCGCCGCTATCCCCTCCCGGTCCCTCCGCTCCAGCGCCTCGACGACCCCCCGGACGTGTGCCCGTCCACGGTCGTGATCCTCGTGCATCGCCTTGAGGATGTCCAGTCCCGGATCGAAACAGGCGAACAGGATGTCTTCCTCCTTGGCGTGATGGAACCGGTCGGCGTACGACCGGATGAAGTCCACCCCGTCGAGCATCTGTCGACGGTCCGCCTCCGACGCCGGGTCGAACCGCTCAAGGATCGCTGGGACCAGCGCGAGGAAACGCTTGATGTTCCCGTGCTCCTCGACGAGCGCCTTCATGGGGGGCGAATACGCGATCATCCGCGGTCCGGCAGCGCGGTCCTTCCGGGGCTGTGGCAGGGCGACGGCCTGTCCGGGGAAGACGACCGCTGCGATCCGGGCCATCAGCTCCCCCTCATCCTTCGGGGAAAGGTTGTGGATCTCCACGATGTCGGCGAGAAGGCACGTGCCGACGCTGCACGGTACGCAGCCGATGCCGTACTCCTCCAAGATGTCCCCGACGGCAGGATGCCCCGCGATGATCTCCTTGATGGGGGTGCGAAGGGATTTCTCCATGGGCGATCCTCCTTTGATGGGACCCATTCTCCGCGATGGTGGACCGCGTGTCCTTGAGGAAGGTCAACCGGCATGAACAGGTCCACCTTGGATCTTTCCGTCCAAATCGTCAAAGGAATGTTCTCGTAACCATCCATAAGCCACCCACGATAATGAACAAGCCGATGACTCGACTTACCCAGTGCTCAGCGGGAACGATTTTTTCGACCAGGACGTACACCGCGATCGTCGCCACCCAGAGAAGATTCATCACCCCCGCCACAAACAGCAGCGCCATCAGAAGCCAGCAGCAGCCCACGCAGTAGATGCCGTGATGAACTCCCATGAAGAAAGCACCCCTGTTGCCTTCCCGCCATTCGGTCATGAAAAACCCCAGCGGAGAGCGGCAGTGTGTCAGGCACGCTTTTTTAAGGGGTGTGTACTGGAAAACCCCGGCCCCGATCAGCAGCATCCCCCCCAGGAGAGGGTTGTTGCTCACCATCATGGGGGAAAGGAGGGCGGCGCGATGAAGGCCCCACTGCGCGAAGGTAGCGACGGCGCTGAAAACGGTCCAGACCACGAGATAACCGGCAAGAAATACCCCTGTCGCCACGATCGGATTTCGTCGTTCGTGCCGCCCGCGGTTTACCCTGGAAAACGTGAGGATCATGGGCGTCGCGGAGGGAGTCATCATCGCCACCATCATCACCGCCCACATGAGGAACATCAGGACGAAATCCCATATTCCCCACCCCTCCATCCGGGGACCGCCCATCTCCATCCCCATCGATCTTCCCATGACACGGTCGAGGTAAAACATGTACGCCCAGGCGATCGCGGCAATTCCCGCAAGGCCAACGATGACGAAAGCCCGGTCCCGCTTCAGTACCGCTTCGGCGCTTCCTGATGCCATCCCTTAGTCCCCCTGGTAGGAAAAGGGTGAAAAATACCCGTTTTTCCCCGAGATCTCCCAGTGAAGGCCATGGTCCTGATAATTCAGCCTTCCAGACTTTGCTACCACCGCTTTGTAGCCCGGAGCGATGCAGAGGGGATGACCATCGATGGTGACGTCGGCTCCGCCTTGACCTTCGATCGCCTCGATATCCGCCTCCGCCACACCGGAAATCTTCAGGCTACGTCGTTTCCCATCCGCCGTGAATTCGATCGGGACCTGCTTTATTCCCAACACGTCGCCGACGTGGGAAACCAGCATGCCGGGATGTCCTCCCGCCTGACCGGTGAAGATCTGAGTCAACGCATCTTTCTGTTTCTCAGACGCTTTCTGATCGAAATACAGGGCTGCTCGCCACTTAACCTTGGCCATATGCCCGGGAGAGTGCACCGCGAGGGCGACATTCAGGTTTCCCAGGTCGACACTCCCATAGCTCCCCTTGTCGATATGCCAGCCGACAAGGGCTGTGCATTCGGCATCGGTAGGAGCGCTCAAGAAAACACAGGGACAACCCACATCGCAGTTGCATGCCTCACAATAGGTCCCGTTCAATTTCCACTTTTCAGCCATGACCCGGCTCCTTTCCTTATGGGTTTCCATCCGATGTGGTGTTGAAAACCAAATCCCTATAAAGTTTGATGGGGGTGCATGAGCAGGGGTTCCTCGAATGGGAAATTTCCGTGATCCTCTCTCGTGAAATCTCTCCAGCCGCACAAGGGGTTTCCCCCAAACCCCATTTCCGTTCCCGGAGGAAACTTCCCGGATCGCGAAACCTCGCTAACGTCCCGGGCGTCTACCTTCAAAGAAAGAGGAACTCGAGGGGGGTATACGACCATGGGAAACATATCCACTGCCAACTGGTCGAAGGTTGCGACTGTCCTTGTTCTTGCGGCATTCGCGGTTTTCGCCTCCTCCCCGGCAAAAACAATTTCGATTGGTCCTGCCGGGATAAAGTGTTCCTTGGGCAAGGATGGGACCCCGATTACCTGTACCTGGGGTTAATAAACGTAAAACGGCCGATGCGCGAGAACCGCTCCGCATGCGGCGTGAGGAAATGGGTTGCGGGGGAGGTTCCCCTGCGGCCCTTTTTTTTCTTCCGTCGGGGCAGGACGATCAAGGGCAGGATCCGGGGCTGGGTCCGGGAGATGATCCCGGCGGCCTGACGCGGCGACGGCGTGGGCGTGGGAGGCGACGGCGGGTCTTGCCAGCCGGCGGATCCCCGTAGGCAAGCTCATTGAATTCCTCCTGACCCGCTCAGGTTTTCTCTATCCGGAAGATCAGAAAAGCCCCCCGGGAAGGGAAGAGGAACTGGAATGCCTTTTCTGTCAGCCTTCCGGTGAATACGCAGAACGCGTTGTCGAACGGCAAAGCAAAAATAGCGCCCTTTACAACGGTTCTGTATCCAAACTTTTCCGCCATGTGTTTCAGTTCCCTGAAGGAGAAAAACCTTGTAACCCTGAATACCGAGCCGGCATCTCTTCGCGCCGCCCTGCTCCTCTTTAACGCCCATAACGAACCCGAACCGAGCGTGCCTACCACGACCCTGCCCCCCTTTCTGCATACCCTCACCATTTCGGATATCGCCTTTTCGTATTCCTTTATGAACTCCAGCGCTGTTATGGATAGGACGAGGTCGAAACTCTCATCCGGAAAGTCGAGGGATACGGCATCACCGACAGCGACATTCGTCAATCCCTTTGACCTCGCTATATCGAGCATTTTTTCAGACACATCGATCCCGGTAATATCGGCCTTATATTTCATCAGTTCCACGGCGAAAACACCGGTCCCGATACCTATGTCAAGGACCTTGTCTCCGGGCTTTGGCGCCGCGAGCTCCAGGACCAGTTCTTTTTCGTAATGAAAGACATACCTTCCCAGCCCGGTTTTGAACCAGTTGTCATAATGTTCGGCAAGACTGTCGAATGTACGCACGGTGAACTATCCCCCGATCCTCAGCGCCATCCACACGGCGCGGGATCCTTCCAGCCTGCAGATGACCATACAATGCGTTTTCCTCAAACAGAACCCCATTCGAGAGGAGGACCGCAAATTTACCGGGAATTATCCATGCAGGTAGTCAGCGATGCGCAGACGTTTGCACGTTATAATTCAGCCAAGATCGGGGTCTAGAGAGATCTGTGGAAGACCGAGTTGCCGAAACCTGCACGCGTTTCCAAACTGCCAAACAATGCTCGACTACCAGTCAAAATCGTCACACCGCCGAACACGATTGCAGCGACTGCCATCCATTTCACCCTACGATTTGGATTCATGGCGATGCCCTACAGCCCGAAGATCTCCTTCACCTTCGCTTCGAACGCCTCGTCCGATAGTTGCTTCGCCATCGGGACGAACGTCTCCGCCTCGACACCCACAGGAGTGCGGATGAGTGAACCCGCATCCTCGATCACGCGGAGGACCGCCTCTGCGACCGGTACAGGGTCCGGCCCCTCATTGATCTTCTTCGCCACCACGGGGATAAGCTTCGCGGCCAGCGCGAGGTACGGCGACGCCGGGGAGACGGTCGCCGGGTTCGCCACCAACCCATTCGAAACGAAGCGCGTTCCGAAGAGGCCCGGCATCACGGAGTGGACCCGGATTCCGAAGGGCCCCGCTTCGTACCGCAGGGAATCGGTGATCGCCTCGACGGCGTACTTGCTCGCGTTGTAGTACGCCAAAAGCGGAAACCCCATTCTCCCGAGCCACGCGGAGATGTTGACGATCACTCCTGCCCGCTGGACCCGCATCAAGGGGAGTACCGCCCGGCACATCCGGCCCACGCCGAAGACATTGACATCGAACTGGCGCAGGATCTCCGCGTCCGTCGCCTCCTCCACCGTCCCCAGAAACCCGTACCCTGCGTTGTTGACAAGGTTGTCCAGTCTTCCAGACTCCTTCGCCACGCGCGAAACGGCGGCGCGGACGGAGCCATCGTCCGTGACGTCCAGCTGCACGGCCTTGAGTGGGATCCCCCTGCCCTTCGCCTCTGCGACCAACGCCTCCCCATCCGCCGTTTTCCGCGCCCCCGCGTAAACATCGTATCCCTTTCCCGCAAGCAAGAGAGCCGTTGCCTTCCCTACCCCGGACGTCGCCCCGGTGATCAGCGTTACCTTGCCCATGCGGACACCCCCCTCGGTTTTCGTCCATCATCCACTGAAACCCTGGAGGATTCATTGACTGGCATCAATTTCCCGGGGAGACAACTTGGCGGCATCGATCTTCGGGGTGGGTGACAGGCGGTCATGCCGAAGAGGAACAGCGTAAGCGGTCTCAACCCGCCATACAAAGGTCCGCTCTCTCGATCACTTGAGCCAATCCTTTCTTGGTGGTGTAAGACCAAGGAATTCATCAGCGGAACCGACTTTCCACCCTTTTTTCCCCAAAATCTTCCGCTTCACCTTGTTCATCTGTTCCTCTCGTCAACAATCGGAATGCTCATATCGCACCTTGCCAATAGCGACGCCATGCTAATCGACTGGAATCGGATAGATCCGTAACCCGCAACACCCGGAGATTCGCTTGAAATCGTCATCCAGGGTGAGAAGAACCCCATTCAGCAATATGCATTGCGCAGCAATCAGGCAATCGATCGTTGCGGCGGACACCGCCGCCTTTCTGCAGACATTGGATATATTCGCTGCCTCGACACGTTGCTCCTTGGTTGGCAGAATCAGAGGGAACCCCTCCATCAATTCCTTGATTCGCTCCCCTTGTGCCGGATCTTTGACTCCGGACAACAGCTCCTGAAGAACGACACCAGGCACTACCACGCGTTGCTTTTCTCGAGTTAACTTCTGAAGAAGTTTTACAACACCGGGCGTAACCCCCTTGGGCCAGCTACGCCGGCGGAACGCCAGAGACCAAACCGAGGTGTCGACAACGATCAACGGGCTTTCCGCATCTTCTTATAGTCGTACGCGGGGTCGAAATCGATCGTCCCGAATGCCTCAACCGCCTGCACCCTTTTCCGGTACTGGATGTACTCTCGCAACGCTTCATCCACCGTCTCGCGTTTCGTTCGGTGATGCCCTAATCGTTGTGCCTGCTCCAGCAAATCCGAATCGATATGAAGATTCGTCGGCATGGTTCGCCCTCCCGATTCGATCTACACATAATCCTACACATGCCGCCAAAAAATGCAACTCCCCCCTTCGACCCACATATTCATGTCTGCAAGATAACCCGAAGGCATCTTTCGTATTCATTTCAAGCGATTCACACCAGGCGCTAGCATCCCTAACCCACCCGCATTGGAAACAGCCGCCGCCAATTCCGGACTTACGGCATTCGACATTGGGGCCAGGATGATCGGTATGTCGATGTTCAGTAAACGAGTCAAGGAGGTCTGAAATTTCAGCATTGCGTGTATCCTTTCACGTGACCAACCCTCCGTGACCGGGAAAGCGATCGTTTCAGGCGGTACCTCCTACCGGGAGATCCAGGAAGGCTTCGTCCGTGATGCGGTCGAATCTCGTCACCTGCATCCCCGATTGCGCTGCCGTCAACCGGGCGAGGATCTCCGGGTTCTGCGTGTGGATTGAGTCCAGCAGCCCGCACAACTCCGGCAACTTCCCGGAGACGACTTGCGCGATGCTGCCGCCGCAGTCGAGCGAGATGATGATGGAGTGCCCGCTGTCGGGCCCGACGGTGCTTACGGTCCCATCCTTGTGCGTTATGACGATCTTCTCGATAGATTTATTTTTCGTCATGATTTTCATCCTTTCCTGTCGAATTCTCTCGCTAATTGGATGCTCTGCTCATACTCAAGGTTCCGCCTGCAGCGGAACCCGTCCCATCCATTTCCGAAGGAAGGAAATCGAAGCGGACATGAACGGAAAACGCGTTACCACCCATAAGGTACAATGCAATCACTCAATGTCCGCGTAGGAACTCACGAGGGGGAAATACCCATGAAGAAGTCCTTTGGCGCAAAGACGCTTGTCTTCCCCACCCCGGCCTGGGTGGTGGGGACATATGACCGGGAGGGAAAACCGAACGCGATGACGGCGGCATGGGGCGGAATCTGCTGTTCCAGCCCTCCATGTTTGGCCGTCTCGCTCCGGAAGGCCACCTACACATACGGGAACATCGTGGAGCGGAGGGCGTTCACGATCAGCGTCCCCTCCGAGAGCCATGCCCGGGAGGCGGATTACATCGGCACGGTATCCGGCAGGAACGTCGACAAGTTCGTTGCCACAAAGCTTACCCCCGTCCCAGGCTCCTTTGTGGACGCGCCGTATATCGGCGAGTTCCCCCTTGTCATCGAATGTCGACTTCTCCATACCATCGAGATCGGCCTGCACACCCAGTTCGTCGGGGAAATCCTGGATGTCAAAGCGGAAGATTCAGTCTGCGACGAAAAGGGATTTGTCGATATCGAAAAAGTGAAGCCGATACTCTTCGCTCCGGAGATCAACACCTACCACGGGGTCGGCAGGCTTCTTGGTCGCGCCTTCTCTATCGGAAAGGATATTCGAGCGAGGTAGGCTTCAACAAAGGGACCGCTCGGTCAATACTGGAAATTCTATCAGACAAGAGAACTTGCAGGTATCGACCTTCGGGGTGCGCAGCACCGCATTCAATCGATCCGGAAGATCACCCATTCACTGCCGACGGAACGCTTCGCTCGCGGCGATCAACACCGCTCCCTCCAGAAGGACCACCAGATTCACGACCATCGAGAGCCCATGCAACCGTCTGAATTCCTTCCGAGCAGGGTCTCCCGGCGACGTGGTCTCGAAGGATGGTACCGATTGCTTGACTCGCTCCATCCGGGGGGTCAACCCATACGCCTGGTATCCCGTCAGAAGGAGCGCGATGACGATCATGCCTGTCCCAATCCATTGACGCGTCCCGTGGAACGCCTCACCGGAAAACATCCGAGCCAGCAGAGCTATGCCGATCAATACCATGCCGTACCGGAAGTAGATCGGGAATATCGTGCCGACGATCTTTCCCGCCGCATCCCTCCCCTGCGTCCGGAACAGAATCGGGGTGACGACAAAAGTGAATAGCGCGATCCCACCGACCCAGAGGGATAGGGCCAACCGATAGATGGCGGAAACGAAGTGCATCGTCGGATTATCTCCTTTACAGAAATCTCCTGTGGGATGTCCGCCGGGAGTACCACGGTTCGGGCCCTTTCTGTAAACTGGCCCCGGGAATTAATATCTGCGAAAGAAAAAAAAAGAGGGCACGTATATCCGTGCCCCATGGAATTGATTGGTAGCGGGGCCAGGATTTGAACCTGGGATTTTCGGGTTATGAGTATGGCCTAAATAGCTGATATCGTTGTTTTAATAGTATTTTTGGCGTTTTTTAGAAGATTTTCAACCGTAATGATTCCAATGGGTTACAAGGGACGTTCAACCCCTCAACTTTCCTCGTGGGCACGTTTTGGGCACACTATTTTTGCGACCTTCTTCGTAATAACCCGAAGGTCCTGGCATGGGCGGTAGATTCACAACACCACGTCCGGAGACTTGGTGTTGTCAACGATCGGCCAACGGTTTTCCATTGTCGGCAGCGGAGTTTCCTTCCCGGTCATGCGTTCGATTGCGATCAGGTAGACGGTGACCTGATCCAGTCGGGGGAAGAAGTTTTTCGGACGGCCCCATTTCGGATTGCCGTACTTCCTCATCAGCGCATCGAAGAACGCTTCCTTCTGCTGTCGATCCTCGACGACACGGATACGACCGAACACAACTACGCTGCGGTATGCGATGGACGTGTCACATTCGTACCGTCCGTAAGCGAATACCTCCCCGGAGTCGTCCAGTTCGAAGCACACTCGGGACTCATGGTCCACATTGACCCGAAAGTGTCCACGCGCGCGGGTGTTGTGAACCCAAATCTCGCCATTCATCCAGACATATAACAGCGGGACGATATATGGCCAACCATCAGGGCCGACAGTCGCCAACCGACCTGAATATCCGCGCGAGAGCATCTCTTTAACGCGTTCATCAGCCATTAGCTTGTCCATTCGCCTGAGTTGTGGCTCGTTACTCATCGACGAGATCGCTCCTTTCTGATAACCCGAAGGTCGTTCAAGCCCCCCTGCCCTTTCCTGGGCTTAGCAACCCGTAGGTCCTATCCCG
>Ga0208566_1001601_pt1 | contig 12936 bp, 13 predicted proteins | sample PL_2010_150m_FD_184159 | JGI IMG/M metagenome (GOLD analysis project Ga0208566, IMG submission 184159) | Freshwater microbial communities from Powell Lake, British Columbia, Canada to study Microbial Dark Matter (Phase II) - PL_2010_150m... | ecosystem: Environmental > Aquatic > Freshwater >...
TGGAGCGGGAGACGAGTCTCGAACTCGCGACCTCAGGCTTGGGAAGCCGGCGCTCTACCAACTGAGCTACTCCCGCCCATGGCGCGGATTATAGAGCGTTTCCGCAACTACTTCACCCGGCGTGATCAGCCGGTTGCGCGCGGTCTGTAACCGTTACCGACAACGTTCAGCGCCATCGTCTTCGCCTCGGACGCCGATCGGCTCGCTACTTGAACGGAAACGAAATGATTGCTTTCACGACCCACTGGTCGCTGGCGTTCTCGATGCCGCGCCCGATGCCGAAGTTGATGTCGAAACCCTTGGTTTCCAAATCCGCCACCGCGTAGAGATAATGTGCGCGCTCGCTGGCCGGCAGCAGGTGATGAATCGGTCCGAACTCTGCGTAATATTCAAACCCGGCGTGAACCCCTTCCGCGGCCTTGCGCGCGACTTTCAATGCCGGTTCGAATTTCGGTTCACGGCTGAAGCCGCTGGAAAGGTCCAGATCCAGGATCGGATTGAAGCTGATCAGCCAGTCTGCGTCGCGGTAACCGATGATGGGCCTCAGCTCGAGCCCGATGGCGCTATCGGAAACGCGGTGAGCAGAACGGCCCAATTCGCCATTCAGTCCCCAGAAAAAACGCGCGCCTTCTTCGCGTGGCGCGATGTACTTCAGACGCAGACGCACGCCGTTGCCGTAGATGTTGCCCTCGACGCTTCTTGCCGCGGGCAGATACAGCCCTGCCTCCAGCGTCTTCGTCAGGCCGTAGGAAAACTCCGGCGTCACCTGCAGGCGGTGATGTGACAGTATTTCGCCGTCGTACGCCGGTGTCTTCGCGCCTTTCAGCGCGTAGTTGACATGCAGTTCCAGGCCGTACTGCCCCGGATCGTTCAGTTCCTCGGTGTAGACCTGGATTTCGTCTGGCGCAGCGATGGCAATCGGTGCGGTTGCGGCGAGCACCACCACCGCAGCCATGACACGAAACGTGTACGCACTAATGCACATCAAAGTGTCCGCCAAAAGGAAATGTCGGAGTTAAGGTTCGCGACTATTTCAAGCGCGTGCCACACTTCGAGCAGAAACGATCGCCTGCCTCGCGCGGGGCGCCGCACTTGCTGCATGCGCCGGCCGTGCCGACCATGGCTTCGGGTGTCATTGTCCTTCCGCGCCACCACATGACAGCGGTACCGATGCCGATGAGCAGCGACAGCGCGAGCACGAACACCAGGACGCCCTTGGTCACCTCGTCGTTGCCGCCGACCGCTGGGGTGCTCGAGGCCGGCGTCTTTGGCGATTCGGTGGTCTTCGGCTGCAGTATCTGTGTTGAGGTCCTGGTGTCGGTCTTCGAGTAACCCACCTTCACAATCAGCTGCTTTCCCGCTTCCTGCGCGCCCAACTCCGCCGAGTGGTAACGCAGGCCATCCTGGCCGGAGGCGGTGGTGGCCAGATTCGGCTGCACCGAAAAATTGCTTGCTGCCGCCGGCTCCTGCACGATCACGCGCAATTGGTCAACGCGCATGTCGCCCGGCCACGTATAGCTGTAGTGGCGCTCGGGCGTGCCGGTAGCGAACGGCTCGTAGAATTCAACGTGGAAGGAACGCTCAGGCACGGTGAAGCGCAGCGTGATGAAATCCTTCGCGACTGTTTTCTGGTACTCCAGGTTCAGCAGATTGCCGCCTTCGGCCGCAGAGTACGCCATCGCCGACGGACCGCCGCTGGCGGCGGCAATGCGCAGCGTAACGTCGGCCGGAAGCGGCGCGTCCGCGGCGAGCCGGCCTCTGAGTATAACCAGCGCCGCCGGGCGGTCGTACTCGGGCCAGATTTCGACCTGAAGGTTCGCCAGCTGCGGATTGCGCAGCGGCGCGCCACTTGCGGGAACGGCGGCGAGCGCAACGAGGAGCATGAAAATCTGAGCCACGGCCAAAAGGCGCGACGCCAGCGCTGTCTGCGCTTTGCCGTACCCGTTTCCCGCTCGCGCAAGCTCTTGCCGCATAGTTGCTTCTCCCTGACTTGTCATGCCGTGATTTGGTTGGACTATCGTGTACGGTGCGCGCCGTCCGCGACTGCTCGCTTTGGGCCGACGGCGCTAGCTTTCCGGCCCTTCCTTCAATACTTCATGCACCAACTCGCGAATTTTGCTGCGCACATCGACCAGCGCGCGCTTGCCCTTGGCCGTCGCGACGTAATACTTGCGCTGCTTGCCTTCGACCACTTCCGTCCGCATGCGCAGGCACCCGGTCCGATGCAGGTTGTGCAGTATCGGATACAGCGTTCCCGGCCCGATCGCATAGCCGTGGTGCCGCAGTTCCTCGATCATCTCAAGACCGAATACCGGCCCCTCGGCCGCGTGATGCAGAACGTGCACGCGTACGAAGGCGAGAAATACGCCACGTGTAATTGAATTGTCCATTGTTTTCGCAGACCGATGTTATGCGCATTCAAACGCAAGTGCCAGCTCGCTCGCAGTTCCGCTATTGACCAAGATCAAACGTCTTTCGAAATGACCGCACAGCCATTCTGCCGAGTTTCCATTGTATATGAGCGGCGGACCGGCCATGGCTGCCTGATTGGCTATCGACAAGCGATCTTGTCCACCGATATCGAATTCCGATAATGAGTGGAGTAAGGTTGATCTGGATCAAGAACGTAGTTGCTGAATGCCGATAAATTCGCAGTGAGCAAAATTGGATGAATGATTGGAATATGACTGAGGATCTCAGGGTTGGCGCGGCGAACCAAACCCCTGGCTCCACAATGGGGTTCGCCAGGTTGTTGTCGAATGCAATCAAGATCGGCATGGCGTGTCTTGCATTTCCGGTGCTCGCCGGCCCGCCGTTCATGACGGACGACCCCGAACCTGCGGAGTACCGGCACCACGAGTTCTACGTAGCTACGCAACAGACCAGGACGGCTGACGGGAGAACCGGTACGGCTCCCCATCTTGAATACAACTACGGCGTGGCGCCGGACGTGCATTTGCACCTCATCGTTCCGTACGTCTTCAACATTCCCGAAGTTGGTTTGCGTGAACGCGGGCGCGGCGATACCGAGCTTGGAGTGAAGTATCGCTTCGTCCAGGAAACGGAAACCCAACCCATGGTAGGCACGTTTCCGATATTGCTCTTGCCCAATGGCGACGAAAACCGGGGTCTCGGTAACGGACACTCACAGCTATTTCTACCGATCTGGTTGCAAAAGAGATGGGGCAGCTGGCAAAGCTACGGCGGTGGCGGCTATTGGATAAATAACGCCCCAGGCGCAAAGAATCATTGGTTCTACGGCTGGCAGTTGCAGAAAGACATCACCGAGCACCTCACGCTGGGCGGCGAAATCTTTCATAGCACCGAGCAAGTTGCGCGCGAGGGTACGAGTACTGGTTTCAACCTCGGCGGGTACTACAATTTCGACGAGCACAACCATCTTCTGTTCTCTGCTGGCGAAGGGCTAACTAATGCCAACCTGACCAACCGATTTTCATCGTATGTTGCTTATCAGCGGACGTGGTGAATCATTGAACAAGCGTAAATTGACGTTGTTCCAGCGGATGGATTCCAAGCATTGCCGGGATGGGCGGATCCCATCAAACTATCAATTGTGAGGTGAAGAGATGTCAAGAAATTCCGTGAAACTACTTGTTGCAGCCACGCTTTTTGCGCTTAGCGCCGGTATTGCGCATGCGACCGACCCCGACACGCAGAAGCAGCTCGATGCGATCAAGGCGGCGATACCCAAATTCGCCGTGCCGATGCGCGAGGTCGGCGATCGGTTCCAGGACATGTACTCCGCGGCGAAAGGCGGCAACTGGGCGCTCGCAGCGTATATGTCGAAATACATGAACGGTGCGATGAACCCGGCCAAGCTGACCAAGCCGGAGGAATACAAGGCATGGCAGGGCTTTTACGACGGCGCGTTCGCTCCGGTGAACAAAGCCATTCAGGCGAAGGATCTGAAGGGTTTCGAAAAGGAATATACGGCGGTGATCCCGACCTGCAATGGCTGCCACGAAGGCATGGGCTACGGTTTCATCAAAGTGGTCAAGCAGAAGGCCGCTTCCGATATCGGCATTGACTACAAAGTCAAGTCGGAGCCGGGCGACGTGCCCAAATAATCGACAGGGAATTAGCTTTTTGGTGGGTGATTCCCGCGCCAGGACAGCGTGGGAATCATCGTGAAGCAGACCGTAGATAAAAGGGGCGGGGTGACCTCCGCCCTGCCTTCCATCGGTTCGACGACTGCGGAAGTTCGCGACCGGATTCCGTGGAGCGTGGGCCCGACTGATCTCAATCTGATTCTGGCTGACATTTGAAACCCCGTCCTGCCATTCCGCGCGGCGTCTGGATGCTCGGCTTCGTCAGCCTGTTCATGGATGTTTCGTCCGAGCTGATCCACGGCTTGTTGCCGGTGTTCATGGTTACGAGCCTGGGTGCGAGCGCCTTCGCCGTGGGCGTCGTCGAGGGCATTGCCGAGTCGACTGCGCTGATGGTCAAGGTATTTTCCGGCGTACTCAGCGACTACCTCGGCAAACGAAAATCGCTGGCGCTGATCGGTTACAGCCTGGGCGCTTTATCCAAGCCGCTGTTTGCGCTCGCGCTGACGGTGAACTGGGTGCTGGCGGCGCGCTTCATCGATCGCATCGGCAAGGGCATACGCGGCGCGCCGCGCGACGCGCTCATCGCCGATCTTGCACCGCCAGAAATCCGCGGTGCCGCCTACGGACTGCGCCAGTCGCTCGATACGGTCGGCGCCTTTCTCGGCCCTTTGCTCGGCGTCGCGCTGATGCTCTACTGGGCCGGGGACTTCAGGACTGTATTCTGGTTTGCGCTAATTCCGGCTTTCATCGCCGTCATGCTGCTGTTATTCGGTGTGCAGGAGTCCGGTGCGGGCGCGGCGCCGCGCACGTCCGTCAATCCGATTCGGTGGAAAACGCTGGCCACAATGGGCGGCGCCTACTGGTTCGTGGTCGCGGTCGGCGCGGTGTTCACCCTGGCCCGATTCAGCGAGGCGTTTCTGATTTTGCGCGCGCAGCAGCAGGGCCTGCCCGACAGCTACGCGCCGCTGGTGCTGGTGGCGATGAGCCTCGTCTACGCGCCCACCGCCTATCCGCTGGGAAAGCTCGCAGACCGAATGAATCACATGACTTTGCTCGGCGCCGGCCTGGTCGCGCTGATCGTCGCCGATCTGATCCTGGCCACGGCGCAGGGCCTCGCCGCGGTCGCGCTCGGCGTGGCATTGTGGGGGCTGCACATGGGCATGACGCAGGGCCTGCTGGCGACCATGGTTGCCGCGACGGCACCGGAGCATCTGCGCGGAACGGCGTTCGGCTTTTTCAATCTGGCGAGCGGCGTGGCCATGCTCGTCGCCAGCGTGCTCGCCGGTGTGCTGTGGGATCGGCTTGGCTCGGGCGTGACGTTCTACACCGGCGCTGTATTTTCTGCTGCAGCTCTCGTTATGCTCGCGCTGCGAAGCAGGCGCTTACCAGTGGCGTAACGCACGCTGCGTTGCGGACCGCGCAGTTGCTCAGGGCCGCTCGCGCAACTCGCGCCGCAGAATCTTGCCGACATTGCTCTTGGGCAATTCATCGATGAACTCCACCAATCGCGGAACCTTGTAGGCGGTCAGATTCTCGCGGCAATGGCCGATGAGCATTTCCGCGGTGACATTCGGCGATTTCTTTACCACGTATATTTTCACTGCCTCGCCGGACTCGGCGTCCGGCTTGCTCACCGCCGCCACTTCGAGCACGCCGGGGTGCATCATCACCACTTCCTCGATTTCATTCGGATAGACGTTGAAGCCCGATACCAGGATCATGTCCTTCAGTCGATCGACGATCTTGAGAAAACCCTTGTCATCCATCACCGCCACATCACCGGTGCGCAAAAATCCGTCCTCGGTCATCACCGCCGCAGTCTCCTTCGGCCGGTTCCAGTAGCTCTTCATCACCTGCGGGCCCTTGACGCACAGCTCGCCCGCCGCACCGATGGGAAGTTCGCGGCCTTCGGCATCGCGGATCGACACATCGGTCGAAGGCAGCGGCAGTCCGATGCTGCCGCTGAATTGTTTCTGGTCGAGGGGAGTGACGCTGACCGTGGGCGAGCATTCGGTCAGGCCATAACCCTCAAACAGCGGCGCATTGGTGATCTTCTGCCAGCGTTCGGCCACCGGGCGCTGCACTGCCGCTCCGCCGCCGACGGCAAAGCGCAGGCCGGAGAAATCGACCTTGGCGAAGTCCGGGTCGTTGATGAGGCCGTTGAAAAGCGTGTTCACCGCCGGCAAGGATGCGAAGCGGTACTGGCTCAGCACCTTGACGAAGGCCGGGATGTTGCGCGGGTCGGCCACCAGTACGTTGGTGCCGCCTCTGCCGATAAAGCCGACGCAGTTGCCCAGCGCGAAAATGTGATACAGCGGAATCGCGGTAATGCTGATCAGCACCTCGTTCTTATCGAGAAAGGGGTCGCTCCAGGCCCGCCCCTGTTTGACGTTGGCAAGGAGATTGAGATGGGTCAGCATCGCCGCCTTCGACAGGCCGGTAGTGCCGCCGGTGTACTGCAGGAACGCCAGGTCCCGCGGCTTGATCGCGACCGGCCTGAACGCAGCCGCCGCGCCCAGCGCCAGCATGTCCCGGTAGGCTACGCTGCCGGTCAGGCTGTAGGCCGGCACTGCCTTCCTTACTCTGCGCACCAGGAAGTTGCCGATCACACGTTTCCCCCAGGGCATCATGTCCGCGAGGCCGGTCACGATCACGTGCTTGACGACGGTGGTTGCGATCACCTTCGCCAGCGTGTGCGCAAACAGTTCCACCACGATCATGGCCTCCGCGCCCGAGTCCTTGAGCTGAAATTCGAGTTCGCGCGCGGTGTACATCGGGTTCACGTTCACCACCACATAGCCCGCGCGCAGCAGCCCGAACACGCACACCGGATACTGCAGCAGGTTGGGCATCATCAAAGCCACGCGCGTGCCCTGGGGCAGCGACAGCACCGACTGGAAATACGCCGCCACTTGAAGCGTCAGCCGGTCGAGCTCGCGGTAGGTAATGGCTACGCCGGTGGAACCACTGATGAACGCGCGGCGCCCGGCGTACTGGGAGGCTGCATCGGCGAAGTAGTCTGCAATGGACCCGAGCGCGCCGACGTCGATCTCTGCCGGAACTCCGGGCGGATAGCTCTTGATCCAGATCTTTTCCATGGCCTTCGCCGTCCTTTTCCGATTATCGTTCGAGAATTGCGACCACGCCCTGGCCGCCGGCGGCACAGATCGAGATCAGGCCGCGGCCCGATCCCTTGCGCGCCAGCAGTTTCGCCAAAGTAGCGACGATGCGCCCGCCGGTCGCTGCGAACGGGTGGCCGGCGGCAAGCGAACTGCCGTTGACATTCAGCTTGTCCGGATCGATTGCGCCCAGCGGCTGCGCCAGGCCCAGGCGATCCTTGCAGTAGCCTGCGTCCTGCCACGCCTTGAGCGTGCACAGCACCTGCGCGGCGAAGGCTTCATGGATCTCGTAGAAGTCGAAATCCTGCAGCGCGAGGCCGGCACGGGCCAGCATGCGCGGCACGGCGTAGGCGGGCGCCATCAGCAGGCCCTCTTTCTTGTCGAAGAAATCGACCGCAGCCACTTCGCTGAAACTGAAGTACGCGAGCACCGGCAGCGCGCGCGCGCGCGCCCACTCTTCACTTGCAAGCAGAACTGCCGAGGCGCCGTCGGTCAGCGGCGTCGAGTTGCCTGCCGTCAGCGTGCCCTGACCGGGCGCGACGTTCTTGTCGAACGCCGGCTTGAGCGCGCGCAGCTTTTCGAGGGTCAGGTCGGCGCGCAGGTTGTTGTCGCGGGTCACGCCGTTGAACGGTGTCATCAGGTCGTTGAAGTATTCGTCCTGGTAGGCGCGCGCAAGATTGAGGTGGCTCTTCAGTGCGAGTTCGTCCTGCTGTTCGCGGCTGATGCCCCATTCGCGCGCCATCAGCTCCGCATGCTCGCCCATCGAGTAGCCGGTCCGGGGTTCCGCGTTTCGCGGCAGCGACGGCTTGATCAGCATGCCCAGTCGCAGCCTGGAGAGCGCCGTCACCCGCTGGATCGCGGTCTTGGCGCGCGAGGCGTCGAGCAGGATCCTGCGCATTTTCTCGTTCAGGCCGATGGGTGCGTCCGAGGTCGTGTCGACCCCACCGGCAATGCCGCATTCGATCTGGCCCAGTGCAATCTTGTTGGCCACAAGTATTGCTGCTTCAAGCCCGGTGCCGCAGGCCTGCTGCAGGTCGAACGCCGGCGTTTCGTGCGCAAGCGTGGTGGACAACACCGACTCGCGCACCAGGTTGAAGTCGCGCGCATGCTTCATCACGGCGCCGGCGGCGACGTCGCCCAGGCGTTCCCCGTGCAGATCGTAGCGGTCGATCAGTCCTTGCAGCGTGGCGGTCAGCAGCTGCTGGTTGGACGCGTGCGCGTAGGCGGTGTTGGAGCGCGCAAACGGAATACGGTTACTGCCGACGACGGCGACGCGGCGTATCGTGTTCATGGCAATGTTCCCCCTACAAGTAGCTGAGGTGGCCGCTCATGTGCGGTTTGTCGCCTTTGGCGTTACGCACTTCAAACCACGATTCCGGCGCATTGTGCGTCGCCCACAGCGACGCACGCGCGGGAAGAAACAGCGGCATTTTGAATTCCACCGCGACCCGCGCCTGGGTCACGGACTTGCGCGGCATCAGCACGGCCAGAGCGCGCGCCTTGGTCCACATGCCGTGCGCGATCGATCGCCGGAAGCCGAACAGCCTGGCCGACCAGGCAGAAAGGTGGATAGGATTGAAGTCGCCCGAGACACGGCCGAAGCGGCGTCCGATGTCTCGCGCCGCCGAAACATCGGCCTGATGCGATAGCGGCAGATCCGTGGAAAACTCGCTTACGAACGCCGCTCCCGTTGGATTCTTTACTCTGACTCTCAACAGACTTTGGGTGGCTTCCCAAACGACGCTGTCCGCGCGCAGGATCTTTATTTCGAGCGTAAATACCTGACCCTTGGGGTGTGCCATCAACATGTCGCCGCGCATTTCGACGCGCAGCGTATCGCCTGCGTTCAATTGTTGCCGCTGCCGGATGGTGTTGGCCAGGTGCACCGTTCCCAGGCCGGGCCAGGGGCAATCGGGGGAAGCAAAAAAAGCCATGAGCAGCGGAAACGCCAGCATCTGCGGGTAGGTAACGGGTACGCCGTGCGCCTCGTCGAAGCCGCAGATTTTCGAGTAGCTTTCAATATGCGCGGACTCCAGCACCACTTGTGGCCTGACATAGGTGACCTCGGGCAGCGCCACGACGGTTCCCGGGCGCTTGCGGCTGGATAACAGTGCACCGAGATACATCGCGACCGGGTTCTCCGGCGTGTCGATTTCGACCGTTCTCATGCGATCAGGCACCGATCAGGCTCTGGCCGCATACACGCACGACATTCCCGGTCAGGCCGCCCGAGGCGGGACTGGCGAACCAGGCGATGGCCTCGGCCACGTCCTGCGGCAGGCCGCCCTGGCCCATCGAGTTCATGCGGCGACCGGCTTCGCGCAGCGCGAACGGAACCGCCGCCGTCATCTGGGTTTCGATGAAGCCGGGCGCCACGGCGTTGATGGTGACGCCGCGCGCAGCGAAGATCGGCGCGGTACTTTGCACCATGCCCACCACGCCGGCCTTGGACAACGCATAGTTGGTCTGTCCGCGGTTGCCTGCAATGCCGGAGATGGAGGACACGCAAATAATGCGGCCGCCGGAGGCGAGCGCGCCCGATTCCACCAGCGCGTCGTTGATGCGCTCCTGCGCCGACAGGTTGACGTTGATCACCATCTGCCACAGGGATTCGGTCATGTTGGCTATGGTCTTGTCGCGCGTGATGCCTGCATTGTGTACCACCACATCCCAGCCGCCCTGCGCTTGCGCCGCGTCGACCAGCGCTCGCGGCGCATCGTCCGCGCCTATATCCAGTGCGATGGCGGTGCCGCCCACGCGCGCGGCGATTTCATCCAGGCCGGATTGCGCCTGCGGCACATCGAGGCAAATCACCTGTGCGCCTTCGCGCACCATGACTTCGGCGATCGATGCGCCGATTCCGCGCGATGCGCCGGTAACCAGAACCTTTTTTCCGGCGAGCGGTTGACTCCAGTCGGAAGGAATCTGCGGCGGACCGACCGGTGCTCCGATGCGGATGACCTGCCCCGACACATAGGCGGAACGCGGCGACAGCAGGAAACGCAGTGTCGATTCGATCTGGCTTTCGGCGCCTTCGGCCACGTACACCAGCTGGGCGTTGATCGCTTTCCCGAGTTCCTTGGCGAGCGAGCGGGTCAAGCCTTCGAGCGAGCGCTGCAGCGTCGCCTTGCGCGGACTGGTGCACGACTCTGGTGCCCGTCCGAAGACGACGACGCGGCCGCAGGGCAGCACCGAGCGGGCGCTATCGTGGAAGAAATGGTACAGCGCGTCGGACTGTTTGCTGTCGTCCATGCCGGTGGCGTCGAACACCAGCGCTTTGACGCGTTCGCCCGGCTGGCCGTCTACGCCCCAGCGACCGGTCATCAGGCCGGACTTGTTGGCCACCAGCATCCATTGCGGCAGGCGCGCATGCGCCAATGTCTGCGCGCCCATGGATTTGAGCGCTGACGCCAGCGCCTGCAGCAGCTGCGGTTCGCCGCCGCCGCCGAGCAGAACCGAACCCCTGATGACCGGCTGGCCCGCCGTGTAGCGCTCCAGTACCAGCGGCTTGGGCAGGCCGAGCGCTTTGGTGAGCCAGGCGCCGAAGGCGGAGTTGGCGAAATCCAGGTAGGCGTCATTCATGGGCGAGTGAAATGATTGCGGGGCACAGGTCGAGGATACTTTGGGTCGGACCGAGAGGCAATCGCTCATTGCGTACTCCGACACTACGCCGACACCACGCGAAGGTGACCTGCAGCGGGAACTGTCGTAAAATTGGTTCCGTCGCGGACGCGGTTTCGTGGCGCAGCACGGGCGCAGCATGGGGCGCTCGAAATGCCAGCGTTGCGGGGCTGCGCAATCACCGCTGAATCCGCCGGTTCACATAGGTCCCGAAAGTGATAGAAGTCAACGTAAACGGCGCGCCGCAACGCCTGGCGCCCGACACCGACATCGCGGTCCTGCTCGAGCGCCTGCACCTCGCGGGCAAGCGCGTGGCGGTGGAGCGCAACGGCGAAATCGTGCCGCGCAGCCGTTTCACCCAGACCGCGCTCGCCAATGGCGACCGGCTGGAGATCGTGGTCGCGGTCGGGGGCGGTTAGGACATGGCGCAGGTTCATCAATTCAGTGCCAACGTTACCTGGGTCGGCGCGGGCAAGGGAGACTTCAGCTCCTACACCAGCTACTCGCGCGACCACGTGATAGAAATACCGGGCAAGCCGCCGCTCGCGGGTTCGGCCGACAACGCGTTTCACGGCGATTCTTCGCGCCACAATCCCGAGGATTTGCTGGTGATGTCGATTTCGTCCTGCCACCTGCTTACTTACCTGGCGCTGGCGGCTCGCGCCGGCTTGAGCGTCGCCGCCTACTCGGATCAAGCCAGCGGCACCATGCAGATGAAGGATGGCAGGATGCGTTTCACCGAGGTCAGCCTGCGCCCGCAGGTAGTCATAGCGGCGGGCGGCGATCCGGATCTTGCGCAGCGTCTGCACGCAAAGGCGCACCAGCATTGCTTCATCGCCAACTCGGTCAATTTTCCGATCTCCTGCGACGCGCGCGTGAGCGTCGCCGAAACCGCATAGGCGTCCATGGACTCACTCACCATCGCGGGCAAGGCTTACGCCTCACGCCTGCTTATCGGCACCGGCAAGTACAAGGATTTCGACGAGACGCGCCGCGCCATCGAGGCAAGCGGCGCCGAAATCGTCACTGTTGCGATTCGCCGCACCAACATCGGTCAGAACGCGAACGAGCCTTCGCTTTTGGATGCGGTGCCGCCGTCGAAATACACCTATCTGCCCAATACCGCCGGCTGCTATTCGGCCGATGACGCAGTGCGCACGCTGCGTCTGGCGCGCGAACTGCTGGACGGCCATCAGCTGGTAAAGCTGGAGGTGCTCGGCGACCCGAAGACGCTGTTCCCCAACATGATGGAAACACTGAAGGCTGCCGAGACCCTGGCTCAGGACGGATTCAAGGTGATGGTGTATTGCAGCGACGATCCGATTCTGGCGAAACGCCTGGAGGAGATCGGCTGCGTCGCGGTGATGCCGCTCGCCTCGTTGATCGGATCGGGCATGGGCATACTCAATCCGTGGAACCTGCAGCTGATCCTGGAGAACGCCAAGGTGCCGGTAATCGTCGATGCCGGCGTCGGCACCGCGTCGGACGCCGCGATCGCGATGGAACTCGGTTGCGATGGTGTGCTGATGAACACCGCCGTGGCGGCGGCGAAAAACCCGGTGCTGATGGCGCAGGCGATGAAAAAGGCGGTCGAAGCCGGACGCGACGCCTATCTCGCCGGGCGCATGCCAAGGAAACTGTACGCGGCTGCGCCGAGCTCGCCCACCAGCGGCATCATCGGTAAGGCCGCCTGATCGCCGCCGGCCGCGGCCTGGCAGCGGGCTGATCCGATGCCGTCATCCTCCCATCCGCCGATCCGCAGCTACGTGCTGCGCCAGGGGCGCGTGTCCAACGCGCAGCGGCGCGCTGTCGATACCCTGCTTTCGGTCTACGGTGTTAGCTATGCGCCTGGCGCGATCGATCTGGAGCAGCTATTCGGCCGGCGCGCGCCGACGATCCTCGAAATCGGATTCGGCATGGGCGAGACCACGGCGCTTATTGCGCAGGCGCATCCGGAGAACAATTACCTCGGCATCGAAGTGCATACGCCGGGCGTGGGTAGCCTGCTCAAGCTGATCGACGAAGCGAAGCTCGCGAATCTTCGACTGATACAGCACGACGCCGTCGAAGTGCTCGAGCATATGATTGCGCCAAGTGCGCTCGCAGGCGCGCATATTTTTTTCCCC
>Ga0208566_1001602_pt1 | contig 12928 bp, 11 predicted proteins | sample PL_2010_150m_FD_184159 | JGI IMG/M metagenome (GOLD analysis project Ga0208566, IMG submission 184159) | Freshwater microbial communities from Powell Lake, British Columbia, Canada to study Microbial Dark Matter (Phase II) - PL_2010_150m... | ecosystem: Environmental > Aquatic > Freshwater >...
GCCCAATCCCAGGTCGTAGAGAATGCTCTTCAACTGCCCCTCGAGTAGCGGGCGCTTTTCCTCGACCACCAGGATGGCCTCCAGCCCCTCGGCGAATTCCCGTACGAATGTCGGGTCGAGCGGCCAGACCATACCGATTTTGCCGACGCGGATACCGAGTTCCTTGCCACGCCCCTCGCTAATACCCAGTTCGGCGAGCGCCTGCAGGGCGTCCTGATAGGCTTTGCCCGCGGCGAGGATGCCGAGGCGCGCCAGCGGCGCATCCCGGACGATGCGGTTCAACTGGTTGGCGCGGCAGTATTCCAGCGCCGCATACAGCTTGTGGTTGTAGAGCCGGTCTTCCTGCGGCAGGGCCAAGTCGAAGCGGCGGATATGCCAGCCGTTCGGGCCTAGCGCCGCCGCCGGGGCGATCTGCGGCAGGACCACGGACGGGGAATCCGGACCGACATAGATGGTGCCGCCGCCCTCGATGACGTCGTTCACCACCTTCATGCCGACCCAGCAACCGGAAAAGCGGCTCATGGCGATGCCGTGCAGGCCGAAGTCGAGGAGTTCCTGAGTGTTCGAGGGATAGAGCACCGGCATGCCGACGGCGACGAAGATCTGGTCGGAAAAATTGGCGATGGTCGAGGACTTGGCGCCGTGGTCGTCGCCGGCCAGCGCCACCACGCCACCGAAGGGTGAGGTGCCGGCGCTGTTGGCATGGCGCAGCACGTCGCCGGAGCGGTCCACCCCGGGGCCCTTGCCGTACCAGATGCCGAAGACACCGTCGTAGCTGGCGCCGGCGAATGCGCCGACATATTGCGAGCCCCACAAGGCGGTGGCGGCGAGGTCTTCGTTCACCGCCGCGCGGAAATGGATGTGGTGCTGCTTCAGCAGCGTGTCGACGCGCCACAACTCCATGTCGTAGCGGCCCAGCGGTGAACCACGATAGCCCGAGATGTAGCCGCCGGTGTTGCGGCCGGCGGCTGCGTCGCGCAGGCGTTGCTGGATTGGCAGACGCACCAGCGCCTGGGTGCCGGAGAGATAGATCCAGCCCTCGCGCACCAGGTACTTGTCGTCGAGGGTGACGTCGGGGTGGCTGGAGGGGGGTAGCGGTGCGTTCATGTTATTTCCTCAGGGCGTGTTCATCTCATCCACAAGCGCATACCTGCCGGCGAACTCTCCGGTCAGCGTGAAATACAGTTACGGAGCGCCCCGTAACCCACAAGCGCAGCGAGCAATTTGTAGCCCCCGCCTGGGCGGGGGTTGGGGGTGGGGCGTAAATCCCGTTTTTCAACGATTTCATTGCACGGGGCTGGTCTGACGACCATGCGAGTTAGGAGAAGTTCACTCGTGGTTGTCGCCGACCGCGGCCTGGATTCGGGCCATCACCTCGGGCGTGAGCAGCGCGGCAAGCTCCAGCGCCTTCATGTTCTCGTGCACCTGGGCGATGCGCGAGGCGCCGGTGATGACGGTCGATACATTTGGGTTCTTCAGGCACCAGGCAATCGCCAGTTGCGCGGTGGTACAGCCGATTTCCTTCGCCACCGCGGACAGCTTGGCGACGATGTCGTTGCGCCGGCGATCCAGCAACTGCTCCTGCATCCAGGACATGCTCTTCAGGCTGGCGCGGCTGTCCGCCGGCACGCCTTGTGCGTATTTGCCGGTCAGCAGCCCCGAGGCCAGAGGGCTCCAGGTGGTCAGTCCCAGGCCGATGTCCGCATAGAGGCGCTGGTACTCCTGTTCGACGCGCCGGCGATGAAACAGGTTGTATTGCGGCTGCTCCACCACCGGCTTGTGCAGGTGGTGCCGGTCGGCGATCTGCCATGCCGCATGGACGTCGGCCGCGCTCCATTCCGAGGTGCCCCAGTACAGCGCCTTGCCGCGCGCGATCATGTCGTGCATCGCTTGCACCGTTTCCTCCAGCGGGGTGTCCGGATCCGGGCGATGGCAGTAGACGATATCCACGTAATCGAGGCCGAAGCGTTGCAGCGAGCCGTCGATGGCCTGCAGCAGGTACTTGCGGTTGAGGGTGTTCTTTTCATTGACGCCGTCGCCGAACCTGGTCCTCAGCCCCCAGAAGAACTTGGTGGACACGATGTAGGTGAGGCGGTCCCAGCCGAGCTTTTTCAGCGCCGCGCCCATCAATTCCTCGGAGCGGCCCAGCGCATACACCTCGGCATTGTCGAAAAAATTCACGCCGTAGTCGCGCGCGGCGCTCATCATCTCCACCGCGGCACGCTCATCGACCTGGTTGCCGTAGGTGACCCATGATCCAAACGACAGCGCCGACACTTTCAGCCCGGCACGGCCCAGCCTTCGGAATTCCATTTCAGTTTTGCCTTTCGTCGTCGATGGCCTGGCAACTGCGCGTGCAATCGCCGGCGCAAGGTGGTGCCGCGGCAAGCGCGTGGTCAGGTTTCAGGAAGGCGGCGTGGCGGCGTCCAGCCGGATTACCGCTTCGGTCGATTCGGCGGCGTACAGCTTCGCCACCAGATCGGCGCGCCGCGTCAAAACCGCGCGCTGGTTGATGTAACCCTTGTCGGTGATCTCATTGGCATCGATTGTCGGCGGCTCGGCCATCATCAGCGCGCGGGTGGCAAAGCTGGAACTGCCGCCGCCGCCGTCGCGCAAGGCGCGCATGCCCTCCAGCAGCCTGGAGCGGATGCGCGGGTCGCTCAGCAGCTGCGCCAGCGGCACCGGGTGTTCGCCGTCGGCCGGCAGATCCGGGCACACCGCCCGGCAGGCAGGAACATTGGGGAAGATCAGCAAGCCGATTTCCTCGCGGTCGTGTCCGGTGATCACCAGGTCTTGCGCCAAAGGCGCCAATGCGCCGATGCCCTTGATGCGCAGGCTGCCGACATGTACCCAGGTGCCCGACAGCAGCTTGAAGTCCTCGGCGATTCGTCCGTCGAATTCGATGCCTTTGGCCGGATCATCCGGATCGGCAAAGCGGCCGGCATCGCCGATCATGTAGAAGCCCTGCGTGTCGAAAGCCGCACGGGTCAGGTCCGGACGCTTCCAGTAGCCGGGTGTCACGTTCGGGCCGCGCACGCGCAACTCCAGCTTGCTGGCATTGGGCACCAGCTTGACTTCCGCGCCGGGCGCCGGCAAGCCGATCACGCCGGCCCGCTCAATGGGGAAATGCACGGTGGTCACCATCGGTGCGGTCTCTGTCGAACCCCAGGCCGAGACCATCACCACGCGTTCGCCGCGCTCCCGGATCGACAGCTGTTCCAGGCGTTCCCAGAGATTCTGCGGCAGGGCGGCGGCGGCGTAGAAGATCATCTGCAGGCGGGAAAAGAAATTCCTGCGCAATTCCGCGTCCTGTTCCAGGAACGGGATCAGCATGTCGAAGCCGCGTGGCACGTTGAAATAGATGGTCGGGGCAATCTCGCGCAGGTTGGCCACGGTCTTCTCGACCAGCCCGGGCATCGGCTTGCCGTCGTCGATGTAGAGGGTGCCGCCGTTTCTCAGCACCATGTTGAAGTTGTGATTGGCGCCGAAGGTATGGTTCCAGGGCAGCCAGTCGACGATCACCGGCGGCGTCTCGGCCAGAAACGGCCACACCTGGGCGATTGCCTGTTGGTTCGAGCACAGCATGCGCTGGGTGTTGATGACGCCTTTCGGCTCGCCGGTCGAACCGGAAGTGAACAGGAACTTGGCGATGGTGCCGGGACCGATGGCGGCGAAGGCGCGATCCACCGCCACATCGTTCGCTTCGTTCGCTGCGTCCGCTTCCTCCGGCAGGTCGGCGAACAGCTTGCAGCTAACGCCCGGCGCCGGGTTGCCGCCGACGATGATTTCACTGTCGGCGAATTCCGGGAGACTCTTGAGGGCATCCAGTGCCGCCGCGAAACGCGTGCCGTCGGCGGCGTAGATCAGTCCCGGCCGCAACAGCTGGACGATTCCCTTCAGCTTGGAATGATCCTTGGACATCAGCGAATACGCCGGCGAGACCGGCGCCACCGGAATGCCGACGTGCAGCGCGCCGAGGGTCAGCAGCGCATGGTCGATACCATTGTCGGAGAGTATTGCCACCGGCCGTTCCGGCGATAGGCCCTTGCGCAGCAAGGCGCTGCCGATCTGGCGCGCCGATGCGAGGGTCTCGGCGTAGGTAATGCGGCGCCAGCCGGTCGCGGCGCGCTCGGCGAGGAATATCCGTTGCGGCGTTTTGCCGGCCCAGTCGACCAGCCATTCTCCGACGCAACGGGCATATGGGGCGAGCGGCTGAGAGGAACTCAGCAGCAGCGAGCCGTCGGGCTGGCGTTCGGTCTTGAACGACGGCTCGGCGAATTTCAGCGGCGCGAACGGAGGCTTGACGCTCATTCGCGCGGCGCCCCCAGGCGCTCTTGTGGAGCGCTCATGCGCCTACTTCACCAGCTTCCAGTCGCCGTTCTCGACATAGGCCATGACCACGGCGCGGCTGTCAAAGCCGTTGTGGTCCTTGGCGCTCATCGAATACACGCCGTGGCTGGCCGGCAGCTCCTTCACCGCTTCCAGCGCGTCACGCAAGGCGATGCGGAACTCCGGCGTGCCCGCCTTGGCCTTCTTCAGGGCCTCCGGCACCGCCCGCGTCAGCAGCAAATAGGCATCCCAGGCATGGGCGCCGAAAGTCGAGCGGCTGTTGGCGCCATGCGCGCCCTCATACAGCTTGATGTATTCCAGCGCCGGCTTCTTTGACGGGTGGCTGTCCGGCAGTTGTTCCGCCAGCAGCATCGGACCGACCGGGAACACCGTACCCTCGACCGCCTTGCCGCCGACGCGCAGGAAATCGCGGTTGGCGATGCCATGGGTCTGGTAGTAACGCCCCTTGTAGCCGCGCTCCACCAGCGTTGCCTGCGGCAGCACCGCCGGCGTGCCGGAACCGGCGATCAGCACGGCGTCCGGATTGGCGGAGAGTATTTTCAGCGCCTGCCCGGTGACCGAGGTGTCGGTGCGCTGGTAACTTTCAGTCGCGGTCACCTTGATGCCCTTCGGCTCCGCAAGCCCCTGGAAGGCCTTCAGCCAGAGTTGGCCATAGGCATCGGCGTAACCGATGAAGCCGACGGTCTTGACCCCTTTCGCCACCATGTGATCGACGATGGCCGCGGCCATCACGCCGAAGCCCTGTGGCGTCACGAAGATCCAGGCGCGCTTGTCTTCGCTCGGCCCGACCGGTGCCATGGCGATCTGCGGGGTCTTGGTTTCCACCGCAACTTCCAAAATAGCCATCGACGTTGGCGTGCCGGTGGAGGCGATCAACACATCGACCTTGTCCTCGGCGGTCAGCTTGCGTGCATTCTTCACTGCCGCCGTCGTATCTGAGGCATCGTCGAGCACGATATAGCGCACTCTTTCGCCGGCGATGGTCGGCGGCAGCAGAGCGAAGGAATTCTTCTCGGGAATGCCCAGCGACGCCGTCGGGCCGGTGGTGGAAACGCTGACACCGACGGTGATATCGGCCAGCGCCGGCGCGGCCAGGGCGCCGATGGTGCAGCCGGCGAGTGCGGCAATGACGGTTCTGCTTTTCATGATGACTCCTCGTTAATGTTGTGTCCGGCATCTTAGCGCGAAAAAGCGATCAATTCACCGGATTGGAATAATCGCGGCTTTGAATGAAACTTGTCAATTCCCTTCAAAACGTTCCGGAGTTTGAATGTCTTCCTTGGTTCGGTCGCCGAACGGATCGGCAAGGAACGGGAAGTGAAGCGCGGACCAATGTCCCCAAGTTAAACTACCCCTCGAGATCAACTCGCAGTGGGGTCCAGGATGTGCGGCCGATTCGCCCTGAAGGCTTTGCCCCCGGAAATCATGGCCCGCTTCGGGCTGGGCGAGTGTTTCGACTTCGGCCCGCGCTACAACATTGCGCCTTCCCAGGCGGTGGCGGTGGTCCGCCAGGACGGGGCCGGCCGGCGCAGCGCCATTCCGGCCCGTTGGGGCCTGCTGCCTGCGTGGGCCAAGGATAGCCAGGGGATGCCGCGGCCGATCAACGCCAAGGCCGAGACTGCGGCCTTGAAGCCGATGTTCCGGCATGCTTTCCGGAAGTCACGTGTTCTGGTGCCTGCCGACGGTTTTTATGAATGGAAAACCGTTGCCGGAAAAAAACAGCCCTACCTAATCCGCATGCGCGACGGGCTGTCCTTCGGCATGGCGGGCCTGCTCGAGCACTGGCAGGGGCCCGACGGAGAAGTCCTGAGCTTTGCGATCCTGACGACGCAGGCCAATCCCCTGATGGCGGAGATCCACGAGCGTATGCCGGCGATCATCAAGCCGGAGGATTACGCGCACTGGCTCGATCCCGCCCGCTCCGATGTGGAAGAACTGCAAGGGATGATCGGACCCTACCCGGAACGCTTGATGGAAGCCTACGCGGTGAGTCGGCGGGTGAACTATCCGAAGAACGACGGGCCGGACTTGCTCGCGCCGCTTAGCGAGGTCTAGCTCGTCTCGATTCGCTGGCCGGACGCGGCGTCGAACCAGTGGGCTTGATCGGCGGTGAACCTGAGCGCCAGTTTCCCTTCCGCGCTGGCGCCGGCGGCAAGGCGCGCCACCAGGCCCTGGCCGCCGATATGGCCATGAATCAAGGTGTCGGCGCCCAGCGGCTCGACCAGCGTGACGTTCATGAACAAGGAGGCGTCGCCATCCGCGCAAGGCTGCAGATGCTCGGGTCGCAGGCCGACAAACACTTCCCGGCCACGCACCGCGCCCGGGCTGCCTGGCAGCTTGATGCTGCTTTCGGCATCCACCTGGAGCGAGGCGCCGTCGTCGCTCATGCGACCGCGCACCAGGTTCATCGGCGGTGAACCGATAAAGGCAGCGACAAAGGTCGTCGCGGGATTGGCATAAACCTCGAGCGGCGCCCCGATCTGCTCGGCGCGTCCGTTATTCATCACGAGCATGCGCTGCGCCAAAGTCATGGCCTCGACCTGGTCGTGGGTGACATACAGACTGGTCGTCGCCAGCCGCCGGTGTAGCGCTTGCAGCTCCGCCCGCATCAGCACTCGCAGCTTGGCGTCGAGGTTTGACAGCGGCTCGTCGAACAGGAACACCGCCGGTTCGCGCACGATGGCGCGGCCCATGGCGACGCGTTGGCGCTGGCCGCCAGACAGGTCGCGCGGCCGGCGATCAAGATACGAACCGAGTTCGAGGATCTCTGCCGCGCGCTTCACTCGCCCCTCTATGTCGGCGGGCGGCATGCGGCGGATCTTGAGGCCGTAGGCCATGTTCTCGCGCACCGACATGTGCGGGTAGAGCGCATAGTTCTGGAACACCATGGCGATGTCCCGGTCCTTCGGCTCGAGATCGTTCACCACGCGCTCGCCGATCGCGATCTCGCCGGAGGTGATGGTCTCCAGCCCCGCCACCATGCGCAGCAGTGTCGACTTGCCACAGCCCGAAGGCCCGACCATCACCACGAACTCGCCGTCGCCGATGTCGATGTCGATGCCCTGGATCACCTTGACGGCGCCGAAGGACTTGTGAACATTGCGGATCGATACGCTGGCCATTATTGTTCGCTCATTTTTCGGTTTCCACGAGTCCCTTGACGAACCACTTTTGCATCAGCACCACCACCAGCGCCGGCGGCAGCATCGCCAGCATCGCCGTCGCCATCACCAGCTGCCACTCGTTGGCCGAATCGCCGCCGACGATCATGCGCTTGATGCCGATCACCACCGTGTACATGGATTCCTCGCTGGTGATGAGCAGCGGCCACAGGTACTGGTTCCAGCCGTAGATGAACTGGATGACGAAGAGTGCCGCCATGGTGGTCTTGGACAGCGGAATCACCACGTCCCAGAAGAAGCGCATCGGCCCGGCGCCGTCGATGCGTGCCGCCTCGGCCAACTCGTCCGGAATGGTCATGAAGAACTGGCGGAACAGGAAGGTGGCGGTCGCCGAGGCGATCAGCGGCAGCGTCAGACCGGCATAGGTATTGAGCAGGCCGAGGTCGGCCATCACCTTGAAGGTCGGGATGATGCGCACCTCGACCGGCAGCATCAGGGTGACGAAAATCATCCAGAAGAAGAAATTGCGCAGCGGGAAGCGGAAATAGACGATGGCGAACGACGAGAGAATGGAGATGGTGATCTTGCCCAGCGGCACCGCCAGGGCCATCACCGTGCTGTTGAAGAGCATGTCCAGCACCGCCGCCTTCGAGCCGGTGGTCGACCCGGCGAACAGCACCTGGGAATAGTTCTCGATGAAATGGCTGCCCGGCAGCAGCGGCATCGGCACCGACATGATCTCATCGAGCGACAGCGTGGACGCCACGAAGGTCACGTAGAGCGGGAATGCGATCACGAACGCGCCGATGATCAGAACGGCGTGCGTTAGGAAGTCGAGCAGCGGCCGTTTCTCTACCATGGGACGCCCATCAGTACTGCACCTTGCGCTCGATGAACTTGAATTGCACCGCCGTCAGCACGATGACGATGATCATCAGGATCACCGATTGCGCCGATGAGCCGCCGATGTCGGCCGACTTCACCCCGTCGTGGTAAACCTTGTAGACCAGTATCTGGGTCGCCTGCGCCGGCCCGCCCTGCGTGGTCGAGTCGATCACGCCGAAGGTGTCGAAGAATGCATAGACGATGTTGACCACCAGCAGGAAGAAGGCGGTCGGCGACAGCAGCGGCAGCACAATGGTCCAGAAGCGCCGTGCCGGCCCCGCCCCGTCGATCGCCGCTGCCTCGATGAGGGACTTCGGGATCGACTGCAGCCCGGCGAGGAAGAACAGGAAGTTGTAGCTGATCTGCTTCCACACCGATGCGATGATGATCAGCAGCATCGCCTGGTCGCCCTTGATGATCCAGTTCCAATCGACGCCGAAGCCTTTCAGCACGTAGGTGACGATGCCGATGGACGGCGCAAACAGGAATGCCCATAGTACGCCGGCGACCGCCGCCGCCACCGCGTAAGGCCAGATCAGGACCGTCTTGTAGACCAGCGCGCCGCGCACCACGCGGTCGGCCATGGTGGCGAGGAGCAGCGAGATGGCGATGCCGAGGCCGGCCACGGCCACGCTGAACACGGCCGTGGTCTTGAACGACCCCAGGTAGTGCGGATCGCGGAACAGCGAGGTGAAGTTGTCGAACCAGACGAATTCGCTGTGCAGCCCGAAGGCGTCCTGCAACTGGAAGGAGTACCAGACCGCCTGTCCCGCCGGCCAGAAGAAAAACACCACCGTGATGGTGAGCTGCGGCGCCAGCAGCACGTAGGGCAGCCACGCCGAGCGGAAGACTACGCGCTTTTCCATCCCGCTCGGCGTCTCAGTACGACTAAATCTACTTGTTCGCCGCCTGGAATTTGCGCAGGACGTCGTTGCCCCGCTTCACCGCGTCGTCCAGTGCCGTCTTGGCGTCCTTCTTGCCCGCGAACACGGCCTCCAACTCCTCCTCGATCACCTCGCGGCCCTGTACAAAGTTGCCGAAGCGCAGGCCCTTCGAATTCGCGGTCGGCGCCTTGTTGGTGAGTTGCTTCACCGGCATGTCGGCGCCCGGATTCTTGTCGTAGAAGCCGGACTTGCGCGTCAGCTCGTAGGATGCCAGCGTGATCGGCACGTAGCCCGTGGTGGTGTGCCATTCCATCTGAATCTCGGGTTGCGAGAGGAACGCCATGAATTTAGCCACACCCTTGTACTCGGCCGGCTTCTTGCCGCCCATCACCCACACCGAAGCGCCGCCGATGATCGAGTTCTGCGGCGCGCCTGCGACGTCGTCGTGGTAGGGAATGAAATTGATCGACCATTCGAACTTGGCCACCTTCTTGATGCCCGCCTGGGCCCCGGCGCTGCCGCTGAACATGGCGCACTCGCCGCTGGAAAACTTGGCGTCGCCCTGGTTGGTGCGTCCGGCGTAGGTGAACAGGCCATTCTTGGCCATGTCGCCGAGCATCGCGATGTGGCGCACGTGCAGCGGCGAGTTGATGGTGAACTCGGCGTCGAAGCCGCCCATGCCGTTCTGCTTGGTGCCGATCGGCACGTTATGCCAGGCGCTGAAGTTCTCGATGTGCATCCAGGATGGCCAGCTGGTGGTATAGACGCACTGCTGCCCGGCCGCCTTGAGCTTCTCGGCGGCGGCGAGCACTTCCTTCCATGTCTTCGGCGCCACCGGCTCCAGGCCTGCCTTCTTGAAGGCATCCTTGTTGATGTAGAACATCACCGTCGAGCTGTTGAAGGGGAAGGACAACATGTTGCCCTTCAGGTCCGAGTAGTAGCCCGTCACGGTAGGCAGGTAGGCCTTCGGATCGAACGGTTCCTTGGCGTCGGCCATCACCTTGGCCACCGGCACGATCGCGCCCTTGGCCGCCATCATGGTCGCGGTGCCGACCTCGAACACCTGCAACAGGTGTGGCGCGTTACCGGCGCGGAAAGCCGCAATCGCGGCCGTCATCGACTCGGGGTACTGCCCCTTGTAGACGGCGACGACCTTGTATTCCTTCTGGCTCTCGTTGAACTTGGTCGCCAGTCCGTTGAGCGCCTCGCCGAGCGCGCCCCCCATCGAATGCCACCATTGGATTTCTGTCTGAGCGATTGCAGTTGTCCCCTGGAACAGCCCAATTGCAAGCAGCGCGGATACGAGTGCCCGCTTTAGTTGCTGGGGTGCCAGCGTCTTCATTCCCGTCTTCATTCCAATCTCCTCGATCAGTTAAGTACAAGGTACTATCATTAGGCCAAATACCATCATAGCAGATCAAAATGACTTGCCGGTTACAAGCCCCAGCGTCACCATGAGGCCGCTTGCCGAATTCACCTTCGAAGCTCGCCGGCGAGTTCGTTCAGTGTTGACAGACATCGACGATACGCTGACGACGCATGGAATCCTGACGGCACAAGCGTATCTCGCTTTGGAGCGGCTCCAGCGCTCCGGCATCCGGGTCATCCCGGTCACCGGGCGGCCCGCCGGATGGTGTGATCACATCGCACGGATGTGGCCGGTGGATGGCGTCGTCGGAGAGAATGGCGCGTTCTATTTTCGCTACGACAGAAGCGGCGGGAGGATGCTGCGCAGGTTCATCCAGAGCGCCGCTGAACGCGCCGCCAACCGCGCCCGCATGCAGGCGGTGCGGGACCGTATCCTGGTCGAAGTGCCCGGCTGCGCGGTGAGTGCCGACCAAGACTACCGCGAGGCCGATCTGGCCATCGACTTCTGCGAGGATGTGGATGCCTTGCCGTGGTCATCCGTCGAGCGGATCGTCGGCTTGATGGAGGATGCCGGGATGACCGCCAAAGCCAGTTCCATCCATGTGAACGGCTGGTTTGGCAGCTATGACAAACTGTCGACGACGGCCCGGCTGTTTGCTCAGGAGTTTGGCCAAGACCTCGAGCAAATCAAGCGGAGCGTGGTGTTTGTGGGAGACTCTCCGAATGATGCGCCGATGTTCGAATTCTTTCCCAATTCCGTCGGCGTGGAAAATGTCCGGCGTTTCTCCAGCAGGCTGACCGCGCGCCCGGCCTTCGTCACGGATAGCCCCTGCGGGGCCGGTTTCGCCGAACTGGCGGAGGCCCTGTTGGCCGCCGTTGTCAATTCGGAATAGGCATCGATCGATCTGGCCGGCACCACCTTGACGGCGCCACGGGTCGCGTGAGTTGGGCGCCGGCTGGCTCGTTCCCGGATCGAGGACGCAAAAAAACAAGGCTGCATCTCCTGCAGCCTTGTCTGTCTTGAGCGGCGGTTGATTCAACCGATGGCTTATTTCTTCTTGGCCGCAGCTTTCTTCTTGCCGCTGACGGTGGCCTTGAAACCAGCGCCTGCCTTGAATTTGGGTACGGTGGTCGCGGCGATCTTGAGTTCCTTGCCGGTCTGCGGATTGCGTCCAACGCGGGCTGCGCGCTTGGATGAACTGAAGGTGCCAAAACCGATCAAGGTCACGCTGTCACCCTTGGCTACGGCCTTGGTGATCGCTCCGATGATTGCGTCCAGGGCCTTGCCGGCAGCGGCCTTGGAAACGTCGGCTTCTTTGGCGGCTGCATCGATGAGTTCAGATTTATTCATGGGTTCCCCTTTGGTTGATGTTGATAAAACAGCGGAAAGATTGTAACGCTTTTAGGCATACGCAACACCGGCCGCCGGCGTAGTTGACGAAAATTTCTTTGGTCGACTCCGCCGGGCCTGCTCAGCCATGGTGCTGCCGGCTTGGTGAACCGGCATAGTCCGGCGGCACTCGGCGTATCGATCCCGCAAGGCCGACGGTCCGGGATCTTGCCGCTAGCGTGAAATACAGTTACGAAGCGCCCCGTACCCTAACCCCAAAGTCGGGCACCAGTAACCCGCGAGCGCAGCGAGCAATTTGTAGCCCCCGCCGGGGCGGGGGTTGGGGGTGGGGGCGTAAATCCTGTCTTTGAACGATTTCATGGCACTGGGGTGGTCTGACGACCATGCGAGTTAGTTTGGTCCAAAGCTTGATTTCGGGCAGTTTTCCACTTCATTTTCGATTCATGAAACGGCCAGGGTGGTAACAGAATGACCGGAAATCCAATGCCTTAACATCGTCTGAAAGGAGCGTAGCAGATGTGGACCGACCCATTGGCCGTGTTTCCTTTGCAGCACCCGGCGGCTAGCCAGCCACTGGAGCACCGACAGTTCTTCTTTGATGCCAAGAACGATCTTGACGCTGCGATCGACAAGGCATTGCGCTATGGCTGGAAATTGCTCAGCCGCTCCTATTCGAGCGAAAAAGGACATGGCGCCGATCTGGTACGCCCGCGGATGAGCAAGGCGGCCTGACTCCAGCGTATCCCGGCAGGATCACGCCGGCCCGATATCGGGAAATTTTGCCGGCAGCCGCCCTGGCGGCGAAGGGAGACCCGGAAGTCCCTTGTGACTCCTGTCCGCATAGAACTAATTTCAATATTGGCACTCTGAGCCCGAGAGTGCTAAAATTCCTTCAGGAGGTAAGTTCATGAGCAACGCTCTGTCAATTCATCACTTTGCACTGCCCACAACTGCCGGCAGCATTGAGA
>Ga0208566_1001604_pt1 | contig 12927 bp, 12 predicted proteins | sample PL_2010_150m_FD_184159 | JGI IMG/M metagenome (GOLD analysis project Ga0208566, IMG submission 184159) | Freshwater microbial communities from Powell Lake, British Columbia, Canada to study Microbial Dark Matter (Phase II) - PL_2010_150m... | ecosystem: Environmental > Aquatic > Freshwater >...
GGTGATCGAGTTCGCGCACATGGTAATGGGCCCGGCGTGCGGCCTGGTGCTTGCCGATCTCGGTGCCGAAGTGATCAAGATCGAACCAGTGGAAGGCGACAATACGCGCCGCCTGAGCGGCACCGGCGCCGGCTTCTGGGTCACCTACAATCGCAACAAGAAAAGCCTGGCGCTCGATCTGAAGTCGCCCGCGGGTCTGAAGATTGCGTTGCAACTCCTGTTGACGGCGGATGTGATTACCGAAAATTTCCGCTCCGGCGCTCTGGAGAAACTCGGTCTTGGCTACGAGGCGGTGAGGCAGCTACGGCCCGAAATCATCTACTGCTCGCTTAAGGGTTTCCTGCCCGGTCCGTACGCCGGGCGCACGGCGCTGGACGAAGTGGTGCAGATGATGGGAGGTCTTGCCTACATGACCGGACCGGAAGGCCGCCCGTTGCGCGCGGGCGCCTCGGTGAACGACATCATGGGCGGCATGTTCGGCGCCATTGCGATTCTTGCCGCATTGCATGAACGCAGCAGCACCGGCCGCGGACAGCTGGTGCAAAGCGCGCTGTTCGAGAACAACGTATTTCTGGTGGCGCAGCACATGATGCAGTACGCCGTCACCGGCAAACCCGCAGCGCCCATGCCCAGCCGCCTGTCCGCCTGGGCCATCTACGACGTGTTCGACACCGCCGACGGGTCGCAGCTGTTCGTCGGCGTGGTCAGCGATACGCAATGGAAGGCTTTCTGCGAGCGTTTCGACATGGCCGAACTCGCGGCGGACGCGACACTCGCCACCAACAATCAGCGCGTGCACGCGCGCGAGCGCCTGCTGCCGCCGGTGCGCGCGCGATTCGCGCAAATGCGCAAAGCGGAATTGATGCAGGCGTGCGAGCGCGCCGGCCTGCCCTATGCGCCCATCGTCAAGCCGCAGGAACTGTTCGAGGATCCGCATTTGAACGCGTCGGGTGGATTCGCCGAAATCACCCTCGAGGATGGTCGCGCGGGCAGGGTGCCCAAGCTTCCGCTCGAAATGGATGGTCGCCGCTTTGGCGCCGAGCTCGACGTGCCGGCGGCGGGCAGCCACACGCGTGAGCTGCTGGCCGAGCTCGGTTATGCCGAAGCTGAAGTGGAGCAGCTTGCCGCGACCGGCACGATCGGCGCTCCAACCTGATACACGTCAACAAGCCCATTTCACGAGCAAGGACATCCGCGCCGCGCGCGCCATTAACGCGCCCGGATTTGAATTTTCCGCAGCGGACCCCATGTAGAATGCACTCATGGCGGAAATAGTCACCTTGCTCATTCTGGCAGTGCTTGTCTGGCTCTGGTTCGACAGCATGCGCGCGCGTGAGCGCGCGCTGGCATCGGGTAAGCGCGCGTGCGAGCGCGACGGCCTGATGTTCCTCGACGAAACGGTGGAGTGCGTCGCGCTCGGCGTGGCGCGCAATGGCGACGGGCAGGTGGCGCTGCGCCGCACCTACGGTTTTGAATTCAGCGACACCGGCAACAACCGCCGCAGCGGCAGCGTGGTCATGCTCGGAGGGGAGGTGGAGTCGCTCTACACCGAGCCCTACCTGATTCAATGAGCAAATGGGTCGAAGGCAAGGTGGTGGCGCAGAAGCACTGGGCCGGGCTGCTGTATTCGCTCAAGGTCGAGGCCGAAGTTGCGCCGTTCCAGGCAGGGCAGTTCACCAAGCTGGCGCTCCCGGTCGACGGCGCCATGGTCGGGCGTCCCTATTCCTTCGTAAACGCGCCCTCGGTGCGGCCGCATGAATTCTATTACGTGGTGCTGCCCGATCATCCGCTGACGCCGCGTCTGGCCAAACTCGAAGCGGGCGACACCGTTTTCCTGGCGCCAACCGCGAACGGTTTTCTCACGCTGACCGAGGTGCCGGAGGGCGAGCACTTGTGGTTACTGGCTACCGGCACGGCGTTGGGTCCGTTCCTGTCCATCCTCGGGACCGAGGCGCCGTGGCGGCGGTTCAGCCGCGTGGTGCTGGTACATGCGGTGCGCCGCGTCGAGGAACTGTGTTATCAGGACGAGATACAGTCGCTGCTGGCGCGCCACGCCGGAAAGTTCGCGTTCGTGCCTTTCGTCAGCGGTGAATCCAACGATTTTGCCCTGGACGGGCGCATTCCCAGGGCGATCGAAGACGGGCGGCTGGAACACAGGGCCGGCGTCAAGCTGGAAGCGCAGTCCTCGCGCCTGATGGTCTGCGGCAATCCGGCGATGGTCGCCGACACGGTGCAGGCATTGCAGCAGCGCGGAATGAAAAAGCACCGCCGGCGTGATCCTGGGCAGATCAGCGTGGAAAACTACTGGTAAGCATGCTGCGACGTCTGCTGCAATCCGCATTCCTTCTGCTGGCCCTGGCTGCGCTCGCCGGCTGCGGCGGCGCGCGCATCGCCTACAACAATGCCGATACCGTGGTGCGCTGGATGGCGGACGATTATTTCGCGCTCGAGGGCGTACAGGACGACGAGTTCAAGGCGCGCCTGGCGCGCTTTCATGCCTGGCACCGTAACCAGGAACTGCCGCGCTACAGCGCATTGGCGGCGAGCGCAGGCGAAAAGCTCGCCGACGGGCTGACCGAGCAGAAGTTGGAGTGGGCCTGGGACAGCGTCATGGAACGCTATCGCCACATGGCGCGTCGGGCGGCGCCGGAACTGGCGGCGGTACTGGTCACGCTGACACCGGCCCAATTCGAGCAACTGGAAAAGAAGTACGCCAAGTCCGACGCCGAGTATGCGAGGAAACACCTGAAGGGCGGCGAAGCGAAGCAACGCGAACGGCGCGAAGAACGCAACCTCGAACTGATGCGCGAATGGTTCGGCGCTCTGTCCGATGAGCAGGAAGCGCGCCTGAAGAGCGCGAGCGCCAGGTTGCCGCAGCTTGCCGCGCTGCGTCTGCAGAACCGGCAGCGGCGCCAGCGGGAATTCGTCGAACTGCTGAAGACCCACCGCAATCCCGCGGAACTCGAGCCCGGGCTGCGGCAGTGGCTCGGCAACTGGGAGCACGGCGCGGCGCCCGATTACCTGCGCCTGTCGCTACAGTATCGGCGGGAATATATGCAGATGCTGCTGGAACTGGACCGCTCTCTCGCCCCGGAACAGCGCGCCCACGCGGTGGCGCGCCTCAACGACTATTCGCAGCTGTTCGCGGCACTCGCCGGGCAGGGCAAGCTGGCGCGCAGCGGCGCTGACTGAGACGGCCGGCGATGCGCCGCGATATTCTGCATTTTTCGCACGCCAACGGTTTCCCGGCCAGCTGCTATCGCAAATTCTTCGGCCACCTGGAAGCGGACTTCCGCATCAGCAGCATCAACTGCATCGGCCACGATCCGGCCTATCCGGTAACCGATGGCTGGCCGCATCTGGTGGCGCAGCTGATCGACCATATATCCACCCATTGCCGCGTGCCGGTGGTGGGCGTGGGACATTCGCTCGGCGGCTATCTTACTTTCATGGCCGCGGCGCAGCGCCCGGAACTGTTCAAGTCCATCATCCTGCTGGATGCGCCCATCATCGGCTATTTCAAGGGCACGGCATTCGGCATGCTCAAACGCCTGGGACTGGCCGACCGCATCACGCCCGCCCACGCGACGCGCGAGCGGCGGCGCGACTGGCCCTCGGTGGCGGAGATGGAAGTGCATTTCCGGCGCAGAAAGATCTTCCGCCATTTCGACGCTGAATGCCTGCACGATTACGCTGCGCTTGGCACTGTCGCCGAGGGCGGGCGGATACGGCTGCTGTTCGACCCGGAAATCGAGTACCAGATCTATCGCTGCGTGCCGCACGACATGGTCTATTACGGCAACCGGCTCAAGCTGCCGGCCGGGTTCATCGGCGGTCGCCACTCGAACGAAGTGCACCGCGTGGGCCTGGCGCATACGCGCCGCAGCTTTTGCGTCAAACGCATCGAGGGCGGGCATCTGTTTCCGTTCGAGCGGCCGCATGCCGCGGCGGAGGCGGTGCGCCAGCTCGCCGCCGAACTGCAAGCCGGCTGAATTTGCCCGGATCCGGGGGCCAATACGGTCGTGCTCAATGACTGGCTCGCCGCGGAAATGAACGTCGCCGCCGCTGCCTAGACCATGTCCCTGCGCCGCTGTTCGATGATCTGTTCGAGCAGCAGGATGTTGCGCCTGACGCCGTCCATGTTCGGGTTGACCTCGAGCGCACGCTGAAAATAGGTGAGCGCGCGCTGGTAATCCTCGAGCCGGAGGTAGAGCTGGCCGTAGCCTGCCAGGGCGCCGAAGTGATTCGGGTTGCGCTTGATTACCTGGGCGCAGTCGGCGAGGGACTTGCGGTTTTCGCCCAGCAGGTAATACAGCGTGGCGCGCTTGTTCCAGCCTTCGGCAAACCCGGGTCTGAGCTGGATAACGCGGGTGAAGGTGGCGATGCTCTTGTGCAATTCTCCGCCGTTCATCTGCGCAACGCCGGTCTGGTACAGCTTGTCGACGCGCGAATCCCCCGAGCGGCTCCAGATCTGCCACGCCGCCTGCTCTGCGCGCTCGCGCGTCGTCTCGTCTTCATCGTGCAGCGCGCGCAGTAGCACCGGGGTGTCGGCCATCACACCGACCTCTGCCAGCCGCAGGGCAGCCTGGCTGCGCACCTGCGCGTCGGCGTGGGAGAGTGCCTGCAACGCCTGCTCGCGGCTCTGCGCCTGTGCGCGGGCGTCGGTCGCCCCGGCCAGGAACACCAGCGACAGCAGAACGCCCAGCAGCCATTGCCGAATCATCAAGGTAGACCTCCGGTGTCGTGGAGTGCGCGTCGTGCCAGGGGCTAATCCGGTTTCATGCCCATTGTGCAGCACGAATCGCGCAAACGACAAGGGCGGCACGAGGCCGCCCTTGTCGTTTGCTTAAAAAAATCTTACTTCAGGTGCTTGCTGACCAGTTTGGTCATCTCGAACATCGAAACTTGTTTCTTGCCGCCGAACACGTCTTTCAGCTTGTCGTCGGCGTTGATGTTGCGCCGGTTCTTGGCGTCTTGCAGCTTGTTCTTCTTGATGTAGGCCCAGATCTTCTTGGTCACTTCAGTGCGGGGCATCGGACCCGCGCCGATCACTGCGCCGAGGGACGCGCTCGGGGTCATCGGTTTCATGAACGCCGCATTGGGTTTACGCTTGACTTTAACTTTAGCCGGTTTTTTGGTTGCGGTTTTCTTGCTTGCGGTTTTCTTGCTTGCTGCCTTTTTCTTTGTGGCCATGAGTTTTTCCTCTCCTAAAGTGATTGACGGCGACTGCGCTTGCTCTCGTGCGGAACACGCAGCGGCAGAATGAATCAGCCTGTGCAATTTGTCAATCGGTATCGCGCAGAAATTTACTACGGGTAACTCCCACTAGCCTCGGTGCGATTGTTCCCGGTCTTCTATAATCCAGCCTTTCTCCCGAACCGACCGATACACTGTTCCGGGCATCCGCCGGGCAGGCCCGCGTCACCCGAATATGAAGAATACGAAGAAGAACGTCGCCCTGCTTGCCGGCTGCCAGGCGATGCTGTTCACCAACAACGTCACCCTGATTTCGTTCGCGGCACTGGCGGGATTCTCGCTTGCCGAGAACAAGATGCTGGCGACGCTGCCGGCCACGGCCTATGTCGTCGGCGCGGCGCTGACCACGCTGCCGGCGTCTTTCTTCATGAAACGCTTCGGCCGCCAGACCGGATTCCAGCTCGGGACGGCGACGGGCATCCTGGGCGCAGCGGTGTGCTGCCTCGCGCTCTGGCTGCACAGCTTCTGGCTGTTGTGCGCGGGGGTGCTGGTGCTGGGGGTGTATAACGCTTTCGGTCAGTACTACCGCTTCGCCGCAGCCGACGCGGCGAACTACGATTTCAAGGCGAAGGCGATCTCACTGGTGCTGACCGGCGGCCTGGTCGGCGGCATTATTGCGCCGGAACTGAGCAAATACACCAGGGACATGTTCGCCGTGCCGTTTCTCGGCGCCTATGCCTCGCTCGTTGTGTTCTGCCTTATCACCATGGTGCTGCTCGCCTTTATCCGCATTCCTGCGCCGAGCGAGGCCGAACGCGATGAGCCGGTGCGGCCGCTGGCGCAGATCATGAAGCAACCCGGGTTCATCGTCGCGGTTACCGGTTCGGCCCTGGGCTATGGCGTAATGAGCCTGCTGATGACGGCGACACCGCTGGCGATGGGGCTGTGCGGCCATGCCTACAGCTCGGCGGCGACGGTGATCCAGTGGCATGTGATCGGCATGTTCGCCCCCTCGTTCTTTACCGGTTCCCTGATCAAGCGCTACGGCGTGCTGAACGTCATGCTTACCGGGGTGGCGCTGGAGGCCCTGTGCGTTGGAATCGCCCTGTCGGGGGCGTTGGTCGCCAATTTCTGGTGGGCGCTGGTCGCGCTTGGCATCGGCTGGAATTTTCTCTATGTTGGCGGAACGACCCTGCTCACCGAGTGCTACCGCCCGTCGGAAAAGGCCAAGGCGCAGGGCATGCACGATTTCCTTGTATTTCTGACCACGGCAACCTCGTCTTTTTCCTCCGGCCTGCTGATGAACCGCAACGGCTGGGACATGCTCAACTACGCCGCGTTGCCGGTGCTCGGCGTGATCGGAGCGGCGATCGTCTGGCTCGCGCTGCAGCGGCGCACCGCGGCCATCGTCTGACGCGCGAGCGGGCTATTTCAAAAAAGGGGGTGCAATGGCTATCGATCCGCAAATGCGCTCGGTGATAGCGCGTATCAACAGCTCGGGCTCGCCGCCGTTCTACACTGTCGGCGCGATCGAGGCGCGCCGCTTGTACAAGGAGGCGCGCGCATTTCTCAGCCCGCCCGTTCCAGAGGTGGGCGCGGTGCGCGACCTCGCGGCGGGCGGCCCGGCGGGACCGATTCCCCTGCGCTTATATCGTGGCCTGGGCACTGCGATGGACGCGTCGCTGCCGCTGCTGGTTTATTTCCACGGCGGCGGCTGGACCATAGGCGATCTGGACACGCACGACAGTGTCTGCCGCACACTCGCCAACAACGCCCGCTGCGCGGTGGTCGCTGTGGATTACCGCATGGGGCCGGAACACAAATTTCCCGCGGCGGTGGATGACTGCATCGCCGCCACGCGCTGGGTGGCCGGACAGGCAGCCGCGCTGGGCATCGACGTCGCGCGCATCGCCGTCGGCGGCGACAGTGCCGGCGGCAATCTGGCCACGGTCGTGGCGATCACGCTGCGCGATGCGGGCGGCCCGCCGCTCGCGTTTCAGGCGCTGGTGTACCCCGCCACCGACCAGCGCATGGATACGGCGTCCCACGCACGCCTGGGCGAAGGCTATTTGCTCACCCGCAACAATATGCTCTGGTTTCGCGACAATTACCTTGTGCCGGCGGACTACGACGACTGGCGCGCTTCGCCGATCCGTGCCGCCGATCTTGCTTGCCTTCCGCCCGCGCACATCATTACCGCCGGCTTCGATCCGCTGGTGGACGAAGGCCGCGCCTATTCCGACCGCCTGGTCGCAGCCGGCGTGCCGGTGCTGTACGAATGCTTCGAGGGCATGGCGCACGGCTTTCTCACCATGGGCGGCGCGGTCGCCGCTGCCAACCACGCCTTGTACCGCCTGGGCCAGAGCCTGGCGCAGGCGTTCAAGGCGTAAGCGCTTCGCCCATGGGGCACGCCGCCGGCATCCTCGATTACCTGGGCCGGCATGCCACGCGCTTTCTCGCCGGTGGTGCGCTGCTCGGGCTGCTCGTTCCCCAACTCGCCACGCTGGCGCGCCCGCTGCTGGTTCTCGGCCTGGTGATACCGCTCGTCATCGCCCTGGTGCGGCTCGACTGGAGCGCTATCGCCGGCTACGCGCAGCGACCGGTGCTTATCGGCGCGATCATCGTTTGGATGCTGGTTATCTCCCCGGCACTGATGTGGCTCGCGCTGAAGCTGTTCGATCTGCCGCCCGCGCTGGTCCAGGCGCTGGTGCTGATGACGGCGGCCTCGCCGATCATTTCCTGCGCCGCGCTGAGTCTGATCCTGGGCCTGGACGCAGCCCTGGCCGTGGTCGTCGTCGTCGCCACTACCGCGTTGATGCCGTTTTCTCTGCCCGCGGTCGCGCTGGCGCTGCTGGGACTGAAGATCGACATCGACCTCGCCACTTTCATGCTGCGTCTGGCACTCATCGTAGGCGGCGCCTTTGCCGCGGCATTCGCGGTGAGGCGATTCGTGTCCCGAGAAATGCTGGCGGCCAATGCGCGCGCGCTCGATGGCGCTTCCGTTGCGATCCTGCTCATTTTCATTCTGGCGATCATGGACGGCGTCACCGCGGTGGCGGTGGCGCGCCCAGGGTATGTTCTGCTGGTTACGCTGGCGGCGTTCGTCGCCAATCTCGCGCTGCAGGCGCTTGGCGGTCTGGTGGCGCTTAAGCTGGGGCTGCGCCAGGCACTCACCGTAGGTTTCATGACCGGCAACTGCAATATGGGCCTGGTGATGGTGGCGCTCGCCGATAAGGCCGATTTCGACGTCATCGTGTTCTTCGCCATGGCGCAACTGCCGATGTACATGCTGCCGGCGCTGCTCACGCCGGTCTATCGGCGCCTTCTCGCAGCACGCGCCTAGGGTTTGTGGGAGGCCCGCCCTCGGGCCGATAGTGCTTCGATTCGGGCACCGATCGCGGCGAGGGCGCCGCTCCCACAACGCCGCACCCACAACGCGGCGCCTACAGGCGCATTCCAATCACGCTACAATCTACGCTCGCTATCGCAGAGGTCCCCATGGGCGCAAATCATCCCGAGCCTGGCATCGAGCGCGTGATCGTCAAGGCCGCCTGTCCCCATGACTGCCCGGACACCTGCGGCATGCACATCAGCGTCGAAAGCGGTGTTGCGGTGAAGGTCGAGGGCGCGAAAGACATGCCCTTCACCCAGGGCACGCTGTGCACCAAGGTCGCGCGCTATCTGGACCGCACCTACTCGAAAGAGCGTGTGCTGCATCCGCTGAAGCGCGTCGGCGCCAAGGGGGAGGGCAGGTTCGAGCGCATCAGCTGGGACGAGGCGCTCGATACCATCGCGGCGAAATTCAAGGAAATCGCCGCAATCGAGCCGCAGTCCATTCTGCCCTGCAGCTACGCCGGCACCATGGGCATGGTGCAGTACGCGTCGATGGACCGGCGCTTCTTCCACAAGCTCGGCGCGTCGCTGCTCGAACGCACGCTGTGTTCCTCGGCCGGCAGGGTCGGCATAAAGATTACGCTTGGCGGCCTGGTCGGCATGGATCCGGAGCGCTTCGACGAAGCCCGGCTGATTATCATCTGGGGCTCGAATTCCATCGTCTCCAACCTGCACCTGTGGTCGCGCGTGCAGGAGGCGAAACGCCGCGGCGCAAAGGTGATCGCAATCGACCCCTACCGCAGTCTGACGGCGGCCAAATGCGATCAGCATCTGGCGCCCTTGCCGGGCACCGATGCCGCGCTGGCGCTGGGCATGATGCACGTGATCATCAACGAAGGCTTGTACGACGCCGATTACATCGAGCGCCATACCCTGGGATTTGACGCGTTGCGCCAGCGGGTGCAGGACTATCCGCCGGAGAAAGCCGCGGCCATCTGCGGTCTGGCGGCAGAAGACATCGTGGCGCTCGCGCGCGAGTACGCGCGCACGCGGCCGGCGGCGATCCGGCTCAATTACGGCATGCAGCGGCACTCCGGCGGCGGCATGGCGGTGCGTACCATCACCTGCCTGCCGGCGCTCACCGGGCACTGGCGTGACGCGGCGGGCGGCGTGTCGTTGTCCACAGGTGATTTTTACGGCATGAACCACGCGGCGCTCGAACGCCCGGACCTGATACCGAACCAACCGCGCAGCATCAACCAGTCGGCACTGGGCGACGCGTTGACCGCCGCGGATCCGCCGGTGCGGGCGATTTACGTCTACAACACCAACCCGGTGGCGGTGTGCCCGGACTCGCAAAAGGTGATCGCCGGATTCCGGCGCGACGACCTGTTCAGCGTGGTGCACGAGATATTTCTCACCGACACCACAGACTATGCCGACATCGTGCTGCCGGCCACCACCCAGCTCGAGCACTATGACGTGCACAAGTCCTACGGCCATCTGTACGTGCTCGCGAATTCGCCTGCGATCGCGCCGGTGGGCGAGGCCAAGCCCAACAGCGAAGTGTTCCGCCTGCTTGCGGCGCGCATGGGATTCGAGGAAACCTGCTTCAAGGATACGGACGAAGACATCTGCCGCCAGGCGCTCACGTCTACTAATCCGCGCATGGCCGGCATCGAGTGGAACGCGCTGAAGGAGCGAGGCTGGCAGCGGCTTAACCTGCCTGAGCGCTTTGCGCCTTTTGCCGAGGGCAATTTCGCCACACCTTCTGGGAAATGCGAATTCTGGAGCCAGACCGCGCTGGACATGGGTCTGGACCCGCTGCCCGGCTATACGCCGCCGCGCGAATCGGCGCAAAGTGCGCCGCAGTTGGCCAGAGAATATCCGCTGGCGTTCATTTCTCCGCCAAACCGTAATTTTCTCAATTCGAGTTTTGCCAATCTGCCGTTCGCGATCAAGGAAGCGGGAGAACCGTATCTGGACATTCATCCGGCTGACGCCGCGCCGCGCGGCATCGCTGAGGGCGACGCCGTGCGCATCCGCAATCAGCGCGGCGCGTTCGTTGTCAAGGCGCGTGTGTCCGACCGGGTGCGCCGGGGCGTAGTGGCGGCGCCCTCGGTGTGGTGGAAAAAACTTTCGCCCGACGGCTGCAATGCCAACGAAGTCACCTCGCAGGCGCTCGCCGACATGGGCGGGGCGGCGACCTATTACGATTGCCTGGTGGAAATTGAGCGTGCCGTCTGAATCGGGTGTCTGCTCGAAGCAGGACTACGGGACCGAATCCGGTAACAATTTGTAGTAATTTCGAACGCCGCGGGCGATGCATCTAAGCTAGAATCCTGCGAAAGAAAATTTCCCCATTCGCTTTAATGCTTCAAGTCGAGGTCGAAAATGCGGCGACAATTCGGGTTCATTGCGGCAATCCTGGCGATACTGCTTACAGCCGGCTGCGGCAGCAACGGACGTTCCGCCGAGCCACCGAGCGTAGTAAATCTGGTTCCGGGCGACGGCATCATCACCGTGACCTGGCCCATGGCGTCCGGCGTCGAATACTGGCTTTTCTACGGCAACAGCAACAACATCACATCGTCGAACTGGACTTCGATACTGGGCGTGCGATCGGTCCTGGGGGCCACCTCACCGTTTGTTGCGACAGGACTGAGCAACGGCAGCGTTTATTCGTTCATGATCGATGGCCGAACCAACGGCGGGCCCGGCGGACCCGACACGCCGTCGATATCGGCGATACCGCGGCTTGCCGGAACCGCCACGGCAAGTTTGCCGGTGCCATGGACGGCGGGAGCGGCGCTGGGCGCCTTCGATTTGCGCGGCGTAACCTACGGGACCAGGTTTGCGGCGGTGGGCGCGGGCGGGGTTGCGTATTCGAGCGCGGACGGAACCGCCTGGACCGCTTCTAACTCGGGGGTCGCAACCAATCTCAACGCCGCAGTCTATCGCGGCGTGTATCTGGCGGTCGGTGACGGCGGCACTATGCTTACCTCGACTGATGCGACGACCTGGACGCCGAGGACCAGCGGAACGGCGAATAATCTGTATGCCGTTGCAACGAACTCCGGGGTGTTTGTCGCAGTCGGCGCCAACGGTACGATTTTGGGCAGCCAGGATGGCGTCACCTGGGCGGCAGCGGCCAACTCGGCCACGACGAGCGATCTGTATGCGGTAACAAGTTATGGGAGCGGCCTGTGGATCGCCGTCGGCGCCAATGGCACCGTGGTCACCAGCACCGACGGCAACACCTGGACTGCCCGCACCTCGAATACGGCGTTCGACCTGAAGGGCGTCGCATTTGGCAGCATCGTAACCACCAATGCGCTATCGTTTGTCGCAGTCGGCGTCAACGGTACGCTTATCACCAGCCCTGATGGGACGGTTTGGACGGCGCAGCCCGCAATCGGGCCGGGTAATCTTTCCGCGGTCAACTTTGGATCGCAATGGGTAGCCGCCGGCGCCGGCGGGAGCATATTCACCAGCAGGGACGGCACCACCTGGGTGTCACAGCCGTCTGCGACTATCAGCAATCTCAGTGCCATCGCACACGCGCCGTACAGCTACTCCGTTGTCGGGGCGGTCGGCACAAATCTTCTGGCGAAATAGGAAAGCGACCCAGACGATAGCGCCGGGCGCGCGCTGCCCGGCGATTGGACGAGCGCGCGGGGCCGCGCGCAACGCATTCCAGAATGCGCGCTCAACCCCTGTGGAATCCGCCGCGTTCGTGCATCTGCGGCACGTGCTGCGGCCCGAAACGCCGTTTCAGCAAGGCGTCGGCCACCTTCTGCTGCTCGGGCGACAAAGACGCGTAAAGCGGCTTCACTACCGCCAGGAACTGATTGATACGCGTGACCGCCTCGGCGTGGACGGACTGCACCTTTTCGAGGCGTTCGATCGCATTGGGCCGCTGGTGTTCCGCGCTTCCCGGCGCGACGGTTCGCAGCGATTTAAACCGTTGTTCCCTGTCCTGCGCATTTTGGCGAACGAAATTGGCGAAGGCGTCCCACTGCGATTTTTGCGCGTCCGTAATTTTCAGCGCGGTCTTGAGGTAAGCCAGGCGCGCTTCAACCCGCTCGGTTGGCCGTGAGAAGGGATGTTCGGCGAATCTCCTTTCCATAGGGGAAGCGGGCCGGGATTCGGCACCCGGGGCGGTCTGCGCCGATGCCACCGAGGCGCTGAGCGCGGCAATCCCAACGGAAACCAGGACGGAATTGATCAGCTTATTCATGCGTATCTCCAAAGTTAACTGGCAAAACGAACCTTTGATCCAACTGCGTTGATCATGCGATACCAGGTCCACGGGCCGGAATCGAATACCGGCGCGCGGTCACGTGTAGCGCGGCCTTCATCGAATCACGCCCGGTGGCGGGGGCGGCGGGTAACCGG
>Ga0208566_1001605_pt1 | contig 12922 bp, 11 predicted proteins | sample PL_2010_150m_FD_184159 | JGI IMG/M metagenome (GOLD analysis project Ga0208566, IMG submission 184159) | Freshwater microbial communities from Powell Lake, British Columbia, Canada to study Microbial Dark Matter (Phase II) - PL_2010_150m... | ecosystem: Environmental > Aquatic > Freshwater >...
CGCCGAGAGGGATGTGACCTTCATGGTCGGCGGTCATGAGGATACGTTCAAAAAATGTGAACCGATCCTTTCCGCTCTGGGGCGAAAATCCTTTTACATGGGCGGAAACGGCAGCGGGGCGTTGGCGAAATTGGTCGTTAATCTGGTGCTCGGGCTGAATCGCATGGTGCTGGCCGAGGGGCTCTGCCTCGCCAAGAAGGCGGGGATGGACCCCCAGCGGACATTGGAGGTGTTGAAAGGATCGGCGGCCTATTCCAAGGCGATGGACCAGAAGGGGCAGAAAATGGTCGATAAAGACCTGCTTCCTCCCGAAGGCAAACTGGCCTTCCATCTGAAAGATGTCCGCCTGATGCTCGATCTGGGACGCCGGGTGAATGCCCCGCTGATTCTCAGCAGCCTGCACGCCCAGGCGCTGGAGACGGAGGTCGCCAAAGGGAGGGGGGAATGGGACAACGCGGATATCATCTCTTTTTATGAGGATCTGGCAAACATTCCGTCTTAAATTCCGATTCAAGAAAACCAAAATTCTCGATCGCGATTGGATGGAGAAAAAAGGAGGATTGATCATGGGCGAGAAGTATGTGGTGCCTCTGAAAGAGGCCATAACGGGGGTGTTGCATGGTCGGGCGGGAACCTTTCGCATCCTGATCGATGAGGAGATCAGCGGCGCCAAACATTTTTCTTTGCTGGTCAACACCATGAACGCCGGGGTCACGGGCGATGAACACAAGCACGATGTGGAACATTGCTGGTATATCCTCTCCGGCCGGGGGACAATGTTCATGGCGGGAAAGGCGTTCCCGCTTGAACCCGAAATGGCGGTTTTTGCGCCGGCCGAGATGTTGCATAAAATCGTTGTCAGTCCTGACGAGGATCTCACCTATATCGTCGTCTATGCGCCTCCGGGACCCGAACAGCAACTCAAGAAACTCGGCGAGCACGCCTTCGACGCCCCAAAATAGGATCGGGAGATCGGGATCGTGGGCACCAAAGGCGTGATCACGATTGATGACACCCATCGCGATCTGGTCCTCGCCTCGGAAAAACCGCAGTGGGCCGGCTACCGACCGGAAGGCTTCATACCCGATTATGAACGCCACGTCGAGTTTCTCACCAGTTATCCGCCAGGAGATATCGCGTACGGACAGATCTGGGGGCCCATCCGGGAGGAGACCCATTCGTGGTTCTCCCGTCTCCATACAGGGATCGAGACCCCCCATGCCAGGGCATGGGACGGACACCGGAACCTCGTTCTGACGATGGCGATGGGTCTGTCCGCGGAGCGGGGAGTTCCATTAAAGCTCCCCATCGATGAAGGGGAGTTTGAAAGCTAAAGAGCCGTGAAGGTTAAGGAAAAGAGAATTATCCGGTTTAGCGCCCGTGTCTAAAATGTCTTTCTTCCTCGATAAGGCGCGACACAGACATGATACCGGACTTCAAAGCTACACCATCGCCGGTCGGATAAGTTCATTGAATACCAAAGGAAACGCGCAGTTTTTGGAGGGTGATTTTTCTGATGATCGGAGGTGTGGCTAAGCTTCCTGAAGTCAACACCCACCTGTCTTACTCATACTTACATGATTTCAGATAGAAGAACTAACTCCCTGGTTCATCTTATTTTCCAGTGAACACCAAAATCGCTTGGAAATTTTATAATTTTTTGAGTATCATTTAACGTGTTCGGTAAATTATTAAGTGATTATAACCCTACACATAGGGAGGGTACCATGGATGGTTTACTGAAACCCTGTTTCTTAAAAGTAGTCGGGGCTTCTTATTTTAAGAATCAAAGTTACGTGAAGCATTGTGATATAAATCTTATAATCTCTTTGCCTGGGTTGGTCCTCCTATTGCTCTGCCTTCTTTTGGTGGTTTCCTGTAAGCCAGCAATTTACATGAAAAAAGGACAGATTACGACGATATATCTCGATGCCAAATTAGACTGGTTATCTACCGATCTCAAGGTCAAGAAAGGACAGAAGTTGACCTTTGAGTGTAAAGGCAAATGGGCTGTGGCCCCAATAGAGGAAAATGAAAGGTGGCCGGATACAGGGCAAGAGGGTCATGGCAAGCACCCAGGAGAACAAGTCCATCGCCTCGGCGATCCTAAGAAGGAGTTACCTGGAGTTCCTTTTGGAGCTTTATTGGGGAGGATCGGCCATGTTGTCTTTGCCATTGGTGATCCAAATGAAGTAATTATGCCCGAAAATGGAGAACTCTATCTCGTCATTAATGATTATCCCTTTTACCGACATGACAACCGAGGCGGTCTCTATATTACAATCAGGTTTGAGGATCATTAAGTTATAGATATGTATTCATCCTTCACAAAACCGAAATTTCTTTTCTGATGAGTGCTTCCTGCTATCAGCAAAACGCCGCCCTTGAAGAAACTATTACGGGAGCTTTTACAAATCTGCGCTGTACCCGACCTTGCGTCATCTGAACACAATATTAGTCAGATGGGCAATGAGGAAATGGAAAAGGTTGAAAGGTCATCTAACGAATGCGGTTTTGTGGTTGGGAGGAATTGCCAAAAGGCAGCCCAGTTTATTTCCGCATTGGCAGTTGGGTGTAAGACCGACGGCTGGATAATGGGAGCCGGATGAACCGAGAGGTTCACGTCCGTATCTGAGAGAGCGCAGGGGGGAAGATCCCCTGCGCCACTCACCTCAGCGTCAGCCAAATCGGCATTTCCCTTGATAAACTCGCGCTGATTGCCAAGGGAAGGGTAGTGAAAAATCTCGCGGTATAACCAATCTTACCCTTATGCAATGCCGATGATAGAAATATTCCTCTGGGGCAAGCTCTAACCCTCCCCCGTGAAGGGGGAGGGGACTTATCGGTACTTTTGCAATTGGCTCGTATGATATTTATTATGCATGATATGTACAGTTTTAATGCGCGTCTGAGATCTTGCCTCTTCCGCTCAAACCACACAGGGGCATGGTTTAGCTGTACAGAAGTAGCCGAGGATCGGAATGGTCACCTCTTCGAACATGGAGGGGGTGACAGTGTTACCTCGGGTATGTTCGGGGAGGTATTTCCATGGACTCCACAGGCGTCACTGCTTTCGAGCGGTAATCATCACGTCGACTCCAAATCAAAATCCGAGGACTTGTAGAAAGAGCGAGAAGTACGCAAGAACCGGATGAACAAAAGCAAGAAAAGATGCCCTGTCAGGCTTTGGCTGCCGCTATACCGGCCTCAAAGGCCGTCATGTTCATTGCCACCTTTGCCGCGCCGAACTCTTCGGCCAGCACCTCTGCCATCCCCACCGCTTGCAGCGGCAGATAGCCGCTACCCATGAGCGCCCCCAGCATCACCAGATTGAGGGTTTTTGCCCCTCCCGCCCGGCGCGCCAGACGCAGTCCGTCCAGGATGGTGACTCCGGACGCCAGGTCGCGCAGCTCCTGGAGGACCGCCTGCACGGGCATTGCCGGTGTTCGGCCGGTCATGACGTTCAACGGCACCTCGGGATGACTGTTAACGACCACACGGGTGCCTCGATCCCCGAGCAGGCAGAGCTGCCGGAGCGCCTCGAGCGGTTCCAGGCCAACGATGACGTGCGCCTCGCCTTGCGACACCAGCGGCGGCACCGATTCTCCTGCGGTGAGCCTGACATGGCTCACCACCGACCCGCCCCGCTGCGACAGGCCGTACATCTCCCCTACCACCGCCCGATATCCCTGGCGTTGCGCCAGCACCCCCAACAGGTGCGCCGCCACCACATTTCCCTGGCCCCCCACCCCGGTGATCAATACATTCATCGCGGCTGTTTCGGTCATGGCCGGTTGCCTCCATCCTGGGAAGCTTCCCGACGTATGGCGCCGGACGGACAGAGGGAAACGCACAGACCGCAGGCGCTGCACGTATCCATATCCACATAGGCTTTTCCGATCCCTTCATCCCACTTGTTGGCCGGGCAGCCCAACACCCGCACGCAGAATCGGTTGCACCCGCAGGCATCGCCCCAACATGCGTCCTGTTCCACCCACACCCGCTCTGCCGGACGGCCATGCCGGCGGGTGTCGTGAATCACGCAGGGACGGCGAAAGATCGCCACCGACAGGTCCGGTTTCTGCAAAAGGCGGAAGAGGGTGGCGATGTTGTCATCTACTCGAGTAGGATCGAGCACCTCAGTCGGCAGGCCAATGGCCCGGGTAATGGCCTCAGGGGCGACCGTCGGACGTCCGCCGCCTTGCATTTGGAAACCCGAGCCGGGGTTGGGCTGCATTCCGGTCATGGCGGTGACCGTGTTATCCAGGAGCACAAACAGCCCCCGGCTGCCGTTGATCCGGGCATTAATCAGCGCCGGAATGGCCGAGTGAAAAAAGGTGGAATCACCGCAAACGGCGATCACCGGCTGCTGCCAGCCGAACTGTTCCAGCTTGCCGAAGCCGCTGAGCATGCCGGTGCCCGATCCCATGCAGTGCTGTACCTTGATAAGGTTATAGCCGGTCGGACCGGTGGCCAGGCCGTAACAGCCGATGTCTCCCGATACAAAACCGTCCCGCCCATCCAGGGCCAAAGCCGCCTTGATGGCCCAGTAGGTCTCGCGGTGCGAGCAGCCGGCGCAGAATGACAACTGTCTTACCGGCAGCGTTCCCTCCAGAAGTTGAGAGGCCCGCTCGCTGAAAGACTGGCAGCGCTGCGGCAGTTCCACGCCAAAGGCTCGCTGATAAGCGCGGCGCACCACATCGTTGCTCAGCTCGCCGTGGCGTTCCAAAAGGCCGGTTTCTCCCAGACGTCCCCGACCGAGGACAACCGGCACATGCCCTTCCGCCGCCAGATCGGACGCCAGGATCTTCAGTCGCTCCTCTATCCAGGGGTCCGTCTCCTCCAACACCAGCACGCACCGCTTGCCGCGCATGGCCTGCATCGCCAGACGATCCGGAAAAGGGTAAGGGGTGCCGATCTTGAGGAATGATGCCGGCGGCAGGTTAACGGCGCCAGCGCTTTCGCGGGCGTACATCCATCCCAGGCCCGATGCCACCACGAGTACATCGGCCCCGGGCTCCTCGTGCAGGGCATTGAATGGCGAGAGTTCGAATCGTTCCCGGACGGCGGTCAGCTTTTTCAGCGCGGCTCTCGTGAGCGGCACGAACTGGTTGGGGGCGGCGGAGCAGGGACGGCTGACATCGAAGTGCGCGGCAGCGCTTACCGGCGGCAACGGGCCGTACTCCACCTCGCCGTGACCGTGGCACAAACGTGTTACCACCCGCACGATCACCATTGTCCCCATTTCCTCCGAAAGGTCGAAGGCCTGTCGCACCATCTCCTTGGCTTCCTGGGGATTGGACGGCTCCAGCACCGGTAGGCGCGTAAGGGCTGCCAGGGAGCGCGAATCAATTTCCACACTGCTGGTCATGGCTCCGGGGTCGTCGCAGGCGATCAACACCATACCGCCCCGACAGCCCGTCAAGCTGAAGGCATACATAAAATCGACGCAAAGGGCAACGCCGTTGTGCTTCATGGTCACCAGGGAGCGCAGGCCGGTAAGCGAGGCGGCTGCCGCCGCCTCCATGGCCACGGGCTCGTTGATGCTCCACTCCACGTATACCCTGTCTGCGGTATCGCTGCCGAGGAAACCGAGGATCTCCGAGGAAGGGTTGCCGGGATAGCCGGCTGCAAAACGCACACCCGCCTCCAAGGCGCCGCGGGCGATGGCGGCATTACCCATAAGCAGGGTGGCGGCAGGACGACGTGATTCAAAGGAGGTGTCGGCCATCAGTGCGCCTCCGGAACGAATTGAGGGGACTCAAAGGTGATCCGGGGGGACGGAATTATAGCCCCCCGGATCATGCTCTGTTGCTATGCCACCTCCGGCAGCCCTTTGATCTTCTCCCACGAAGCGTCCAGAGAACTCTGAGGCAACGGTGCATCCTCGATGTCGCCGGCCAGGTACTTCTCGTAAGCCGACATGTCGAAATGGCCGTGTCCCGACAGGTTGAACAGGATAACCCGCTCCTTGCCCTCTTCCTTGGCGCGCTGCGCCTCCACCACGACGTGCCGGATGGCGTGGGACGACTCAGGCGCGGGGATGATCCCTTCCGCCCGGGCAAAGGTGATCGCATCCTTGAAACATTCGATTTGATTATAGGCGTACGCCTCAATCAGGTTGTCCCTCTTCAACTGGCTGATGATGGGGGCCATGCCATGGTAACGCAGGCCGCCGGCATGAATTCCCGCAGGAGCAAAATCGTGTCCCAGGGTGTACATCGCCAGCAGTGGGGTGGTGGCCACCGAATCACCGAAATCATAGTGGAAGTGCCCCTTGGTCAGCGTCGGGCAGGCGGTCGGTTCAACACCGACGAGCCGCACCTGCTTGCCGGCAAACTTGTCGGAAAGGAAGGGGCTGGCGATGCCGGCGAAGTTGCTGCCGCCGCCGCAGCAGCCGATCACCACGTCCGGGTAGTCCCCCGCCATCTTGAACTGCTTCTGGGCCTCCAGACCGATGATGGTCTGATGCAGCAGCACGTGGTTGAGCACCGACCCCAGGGTGTACTTGGTGTCCTCGCGGGGACCGGCATCCTCCACCGCCTCGGAGATGGCGATTCCCAGGGAACCCAGGCTGTTGGGATCCTGAGCCAGGATGGCCCGACCGGCGGCGGTGTTGTTGGTGGGGCTGGGCACCACCTCGGCCCCGTAGATCTGCATCATGTTCTTGCGGTAAGGCTTCTGTTCAAAGCTGACCTTCACCATGTAGACCTTCAGCGGGATGCCGAAGATGTTGCAGGCGTAGCTCAGGGCGCTGCCCCACTGGCCGGCGCCGGTCTCGGTGGTGATGCGCTTGGTGCCGGCCAGCTTGTTGTAGTAGGCCTGCGCCACAGCGGTGTTGGTCTTGTGGCTTCCCGAGGGGCTCACACCTTCATATTTGAAATAAATCTTGGCCGGCGTCCCCAGTGCCTCCTCGAAGCGGCGCGCCCTGTACAGCGGCGATGGGCGCCACTGGGCATAGATCGCCAGCACCGGCTCGGGGATATCAATCCACCGCTGGGTGCTTACTTCCTGTTCGATAAGGTTCATCGGGAACAGCGGCGCGAAGTCTTGCGGACCGGCCGGCTGCCCGGTTCCCGGGTGCAGCGCCGGCGCCGGCTTGTTCGGCATGTCGGCCACAATGTTGTACCACTGTCGTGGCATGTCGCTCTCGTTCAACTGATACTTGATGATCTGTGTCATGTTGTCTCCTCCCCTTTTTAAAATGGTTAAGAACTCCCCCTTTTTGGTTTCCGTTCATGGACTATAGATATAGGTGTTCCGGCATGTCAAGAATATTTCGACGGCTTGGTAAAACTTTTTCCCCTCGGGGGGATGAAAAAATCTTCCTTTCCTGAAGGCATCGCCAGACCCTGCTTTTCTATACAAAATATCCATTGACAAGCAAAAACAGCCCTTCTATAGTTCGGCCCCTTGAAGGCAAATCATGGAACGAGAAGCTCTGAAAAAAACCATTATCGCGTACATGGAAAGCCACAACACCCTTTCCCTGGCAACGGAAAAAGAGGGAGCGCCCCATGCCGCTACGGTATTTTACGTCAACACCGGATTTGAAATTTACTTTTTAAGCAGCCCCTCGACGCGGCATGGAGAGCACCTTGCGCACAACCCGAGGGTATCCGCCACCATAGACGAGGATTATTCCAACTGGCTTTTAATAAAGGGAATCCAACTTGAAGGCGGGGTAACGGGTGTGGGTGGGATCACGGAGAACGGACGCCTCGCCCTGGCCTACGTAAAAAAATTTCCCGATGTGAAGGATTTTCTCTTTTCGCCGCAAAAGCTCGGCGAACTCATCGCAAGCAAGGTAAGCGGGGTGAGCTTCTATAAACTGACGCCGGAACGGATCTTCTTTATCGATAATGAAAAGGGATTTGGGAAGCGGGAAGAGTTGATCCTCTCAGGTGATGACTGAACCGGAAAACCCCCGGTAGCCGGAGCGGATAAATCGTAATCCTAAACTGGTAAAACCAATTCAATTTTTTTCTTAATTGTTTACCCGCCCAAACGGTGTGATAAGAGGCGGGGTCAAAGCCCCGCCTCAACGAACCCGTTATTTCCCTTTGGCCAGGTGCTCTTCCTGCAGCACGCGCCGGAGGACCTTGCCCACCATGGTCTTGGGAAGGGTATCGCGGAATTCCACATGTTTGGGTATTTTATAAGCGGTCAGCTTACCGCGGCAGAAGGTCTGTATATCCTCGACCGTGCACGTTTGTTCCGCCCTCAATACGACCCAGGCCTTAACGGCCTCGCCCTGCGCGGCATCCGGCACACCGGCTACACCTACCTCGAGAACCGCCGGGTGCTGCGAGATAATCTCCTCGATCTCGATGGGGAAGACCTGGTGGCCGCTGGGCTTGATGAGGTCCTTCTTGCGGGAGGTAATGAAGAGATAGCCGTCCTCATCCATGTAGCCGATATCACCTGTATAGAGCCAGCCGTCGCGCAGCATCTCCGCCGTGGCTTCGGGACGGTTCCAGTAACCCTGCATGATGTGTGGTCCTTTGGCTATGATCTCACCAACCTCGCCCGGCTTCATTTCATTCTTGCCCGTGTCGATATCAACGATCTTGATTACCGTATCCGGGGTAGGCATACCTACGGCGCCTTCCTTCCACTTACCCAGGAAGGGGCCCATGGCCAGCACGCCCGATTCAGTCAGGCCGTAGGCCTCCACGATCTTGCCGCCGGTGATCGTTTCCCATTGCCGCTTGGTCTCGGGCAGGAGGGGCGCGGCCGCTGCCACTGAGGACTTCATGGTCTTAAAATCGATCTTGCCCGATTTAACCTCCGGCCTGTTCATGAGCCCGATGAAAATTGCCGAGATCGCCGGGAAGAAGGCCGGTTTGATTTTTTTGATGGTATCCAGCACGTCCTTGATCTCGCGGGGGTTGGCGATCAGCGCGGTGGGATAGCGGCCGGCGATAGCCGTGGACAGCAGTATCACGTTGCCGTACACATGGAAGAAGGGCATCAACAATACCAGTTTATCCACCCAGTCCGTGGCCAGCGGCTTGGACCAGCAGTGTATCTGCCTCCCGTTCATGAATATGGCCGCGTGGCTGAGCATTACGCCCTTGGGTGTGCCCGTAGTCCCGCCGCTGAAGAGCAGCAGGCCGGTATCCTTGCCGGTCACCTTAACGTCAGGTTTCTTGTCGTTGGCATGTTTCTTCATCAGGTCCTGCAGCCAGATATCATTGTCCTGCACCTTTTCCAGGTACTGTCCCTGCTTCTTTTCCATCAGCAGGGTGAACATGATTTTTATAAAAGGCGCCAGGTATTCCTTGATGCTGGTGGCAATAAGCAGGCGCAGGTTCGTACGCGGCTGAATCTTCTTCACCCTGTCGTAGAACGCGGTCAGCACGATGGCCACTTCCGCGCCGCACTCTTTAAGCGCAAACTCCAGCTCCGCCTCGCTATACAGCGGGTTAACCGGCACCGAGATGCCCCCGGCCTTCCAGATGGCGAGTTGACCGATGACGATATTCGGGCTATTCGGCATGAGCATGGCCACGCGGTCGCCCTTCTTTACACCGCTTGCTGCCAACCCGGCGGCAAGGACATCGCTCAGATGGTCAATCTCTTTGTATGACATCCATCTGCCCTTGAACCAGATCATGCGGTGCCCAGGCTTCTCCTTGGCTACATCGGCCACGTCCTCGAAAAGAGTCTTGTCAGGATAAGGTTCAAGTGAGTGCGGTACGCCTTTGTCGTAGTATTTAAGCCATGGATAGTCAACCATCATGAACCTCCTTCCAATTCAAAATCATCTCATTAATCCCCCCGCGAAAAAACGCTGAAGAGCTTTTCGAGGCTGCCTTTGTCCATCTGTGCCACCATATCCAATTCGCCGGCATCAAGCCAGATGCCTTCGCATTTTTCATTTTCTCCTTGGTTTTATTCTAAAATCATCATTCCCTTCGCCTCTTTTTGGCGAAGGGAATGTAAGTTGAGGGGGGATTCTCTGTGTTTTGATTATTGGCTATGATGCTTGGTTGATGGCCGACAACTGCCAGGGATAATTTCCCACGGGCCGCGTGAAGGTCCAGTATTCGTCGAATTTGACCGGATCGGTCTTGCTGCCCGCCAGCACCTGGGCCGATGCCTCGTCAACCGTGTAGTCCAGCAGATTGGCACAGAAGCGGACGGTGATAAAATCCTTCCCGGCCTCCTGCCAGACCTCTGTGATGTCCACCGTCCGGACGGCGATATTTTCAAGGCGGTTGATCTGCTTCTTCCGTTTCAGATCGTCGGCGTCCCCCTGAAGACTTCCGAACATCTCGTCGGTGAGAGAGGTGCGGATCGTCGACAGATCGCGGTTCGCCCAGGCGCCCTGGACCTTGAAGAAGTGGTCCATGCACTGATCCTTGAAGCGCTGCTCGTCGAAGGCGGGATCCATCTGCCGGATGTGGGCCAGGCCGGCATCCATATCACTCTGGAGGAGCTGCTGGTCGCCATAGGCAGGCGCAGCGGGCAGGGATCCGTAGGATGTCGGTTGCTGAGGTTCCAGCGCCTCCCGGTAGTAGGCCGGGCCGGCCGTTGCCGCCGCTTCCCGCCGCCTCTTTTTGATGTACCACCAAATCCCGTAGAGGATCAAGCCGATCAGGACGATTTCAAACAGGCCGATTCCGCCGCCGCCGAAACCGCCGGCACCGCCGCCGGCCATGCCCATGCTCCGGAAGAGCATTCCGCCGAGCATGCCGCCCAGGATACCACCGGCCAGTCCGCCGGCCATGTTTCTCATGAAGCCGCCGCTCTGCGGCTGATTCATGGGCTGTGACGGTGAGGGGCCTACCTGCCGTGAGGGAGCGGTTGGGCTTTTCGAAGGTGAACTCGGCGACGAATAGGATCGCGAGCCCCGGCTGCCGGAAGACCTGCCGCCGCCCGCCCGGGCGAACGCGTCAATCTCCAGGACATAAAACAACAAAAAGAACAGACTGAAGACCACCAATCCATTTTTTGCCCACTTTTCCGATAACATACTTTCCTCCTTCTAAACGTTATGAGATGTTTTTTGTGATGAGTTTTGTACTTTTATACCCGATGGACGCACGTAAAACCTGAAACGGGTTTCGCCAGCGACAATCGTAATAAAATCGATACGATCGTTGAATTAAGACCTGACCGGGGGGGCCTTATTGGGCCAGACAGAAGCAAATTGGGAAGAGATGAAGATGGCTGTGTTTTCAGGGGCGACAGTCGTTAATAAGGGAAAAACCGCCACCATGCCGAGAGGGCCGACCGTTACCGCCGGGGGGGAATCGACCTTGTTTTTACTCTTGGTTCCGGAGTTGGAGGTTTTGACCTTGCAGATGGAACAGGAGCGCAGCAAAAACGTGTTGTCATAGTGATGGAAGGCAACAGCACAGACGGCTAAGAAAAAACCCGACAGCGATACCAAGACAATTCTTTTGATCAGGGAGTGATGCATAGCGCGACGGTTTCCATGTTGTCCTTTAAATCTGGTTGCTTCCTACCATCTATTTCAAAGGCCTGTCAAGGGATATCCTCTTTGAGCCGAGGAGGTCGATTTTTCCAGATATCGAAGGTTGAGGTTGGAATCGTGTCAATTTTCTTAACAGCCCTTGATCCCAATAGCCACGATTTTTCATTCAAGGGCCTTGGCATCGACGATGAAATACTCTGTGTCGCCGAAACAGCTTGTCGGCAAGCCTTTATGCTGTTCATATACGAGAGAAACCCGCTTGCCGGCAAATTTATTGATGAGCTCGGCTACTTTTCCGTCTCTCACGCTGAACAAAAATTTATCAGGAATGGCTCCCGGCATGGTTACCATTGCCATTTCACCCTCCCAGGTTTTACATATCCAGCCACTTTTCGACAGTTTCTGAATGTAACCGGCCCGCTCACCTTTGGAAAAACTCCAATGGAGTGTTATCCAGGTATAGAGGATAAAAACGGCCACCGGCACAAACAAGATGCCAATAATCCATAATATCACATGTGATTTCTTCATCCCTCCGGAATAGTTGTCCATGTCAATATCTCCTCATTCAAATCTCTTCGCGTATTTTATTGGACTTGATTGGACCGAAATATCTATTGATTGCGAACATCTTCCCTCATAAAGCCGGCCCGCTTCAGGAATTCTTCCGCAGTTCCGGGTCAATCACATCGGCATCTTCTGTTTCGAGAAGACATTGCCTCTGTGAGGTGGAAGTATAAGAAACAGCCTTGTATGTCAATAAAATATTGTGATGTCTTCCCTTCATTTTAAACGGACAGGCGTGCAGGCGGTGACAATAAAATCCGGTGAAATATCCCTTGACACGAAAAGAGAGCCCCCCTATAATCCCGAACCATCCCGACCGTAGTAAATTTTGTCTTGTTCCACCGTGCGTAGGATTTGTCCGTGCAATCAGGGGCGAAGAGCAATTTGCTGTATCCGAATTAACGAGGCACCCACAAAACAGGAGGAGACACGAAATGAAATTCCCGAATCCGCATGACGTAAAAGCAAAGACCATTCCCGGTACCGAAGGTTGGGAGAGGATGTATCCCTACCACTACCAGTTCGTCACCGATGATCCCGTGCGCAACCAGTACGAGAAGGATACCTTCTGGTTCGCCGACGGCCTGCATTATCCGGAGCCGCTCTATCCCTTCGATACGATCTGGGATGAGGCCTGGTATCTCGCCCTCTCCCAATTCAACAACCGGATCTTCATGGTGCCGCCGGTGCGCGGCGTGGACCACCGCATCATCAACGGCTATGTCTATATCTCACCGGTGCCGGTGAAGGACGGAGCCGAGATCGGCAGCCGCGTGCCGCACTTCATGGAACGTGCCGGTTACTACTACAAGAACTGGGATGCGCTCGAAGCCAAGTGGAAAGTGAAAATGGAGGCCACCATCCGCGAACTCGAGGCGGTAAAGATCCCGAAGCTGCCCGACATGGAGG
>Ga0208566_1001606_pt1 | contig 12905 bp, 9 predicted proteins | sample PL_2010_150m_FD_184159 | JGI IMG/M metagenome (GOLD analysis project Ga0208566, IMG submission 184159) | Freshwater microbial communities from Powell Lake, British Columbia, Canada to study Microbial Dark Matter (Phase II) - PL_2010_150m... | ecosystem: Environmental > Aquatic > Freshwater > Lake...
CCTTCGCAAACCATTCAGGCATGTGGATTTTCAGATCGCCATTGAACGAACCCAGAAATTTCTCGACCTGAACAGGAAATTACAGGTAATGGAAGAGAAAAACTCCCTGATTTCAAAATCGCTTGGAGAAAAGATCGAGCGGAATTTCATCGGAGAGAGCCGGAAAATCCAGGAAGTACTTGGGCTCGCACTGACTGCTTCGGAATTTCCCGATACCAATGTCCTGATCACAGGCGAAAGCGGAACGGGGAAGGAGAATATCGCCAGGATCATCCATTATTCCAGCAAACGAAAAGATAACGTTTTTTGTGCAGTAAACAGCTGCGCCATTACGGAATCATTGCTTGAGAGTGAGTTCTTCGGTCATAAAAAAGGATCTTTCACTGGGGCTATCAACGATAAAAAAGGGTTTTTTGAAGTATCAGACCAGGGAACACTTTTCCTCGATGAGATCGCCGATATGCCGCTCTCACTCCAAGGTAAGATTCTCCGTGCCATTGAAGAAAAGAAGATTACCCGGGTAGGTGAAACCGAACAGATAAAGGTAAACTTCCGGATTATCGCAGCAACAAACCACGATATTGACCAGCTGGTGAGTGAAAAGAAATTCCGGTTGGACCTTATTCATCGTTTAAATACCCTCCACCTTCATTTACCTCCCCTGCGGGAAAGGACGGAGGATGTTGAACCTCTTCTGAACCATTTTGTTTCTGAATTTTCAGTCAGGATGAATAAGCCCCATCTTAAGATCGACAAAAGCATTGTCAGTGTACTGAAAAAATATCAATTCCCCGGGAATGTGAGAGAACTGAAGAACATGACTGAAAGAGCTGTCATTCTTTCTAAAGGCAATCTTCTGACGGCACATGATTTTCCGTTAAAAACAAGTGTCAGCTCCTCGGGTGGCAGCAGCAATGAATTGCTGACCATGCAGGAGCAGGAAGTACGGTTACTCCGGCAGGCATTGAAAGATCATGGTTACAACCAGAGGGCAGCCGCTGATGCCTTAGGAATAACAAGGGATTCTCTCATCCGCAGGATGAAAAAACACAACATCAGGATAAAAAAAGAGGATTAATTCCGCACATTCGTGCGTTTATTTCATTTTTCTATCTTTTATTTCCCATCATTTTTCCGGGAAGGATCTTGCCGAAAGAAATTGCTTGTGTCATTAACACATTGATAATCTTATAATCTATTCCTGTTTCCCCTTCCTTCCCCTGACCATCTTTAGCGATTGGCATATTGTTTGGTAATAGCAATCACTACAATTAGAATTGTCAGATAATTCAATGCATTGAGCTACATCTTTTCTGAATGTAAAAAATCCTTAGCGTAAAAAAGTACAGCTATCAAAACGCGACTGATGCTTAAAAAAATCAAAATTCTTCTCATGGATGCGGAGAAAAATTCTTGCGAAGAGATGCAGGAATTTCTTCAGAGGGAAGGATTCAATGTTCTTACAGCACATTCAGCAGCCGAAGGAAAGCTCGTGTTACAGGAGATGCCAATCGATATTCTGATTCTTGACATCCGCCTGCCCGATGCAAATGGACTTGAGGTGTTAAAAGAAAATAAATCCAGGTACCCGAAACTGGATGTGATCGTTATCTCAGGGCATGGAGATATGGATTCTGTCATTCAGGCCATGCACCTGGGGGCCCTGGATTTTCTCAGGAAACCATTACGGCTGATGGATCTTCGGTCGGCGATTGAACGATCGCAAAAAATCCAGATAAACGACATCGCCATTTTCCTTCCGAATGAAAAAAATCCTCTTTCATGCCGTCCTTTAGTAAAAATCGTCGGTAGGTAATCAGAGAAACGCAGAGGTATGAAAAAATATGTAAATATCCTTATAATCTGGATCCTTGGGATGATCCTGATCGATCCTGAGATTCGCGGGCAGGATCCCAATTTTTCCCAATTTTTCAATACCCCGACTTATTATAATCCAGCATTCACCGGGCTTAACACGGGTCTTCACGCACGGTTCACCTACCGTAATCAATGGCCTAACCTGCCGGCATCGTTTAAGTCGTATTTCTTTTCAGCCGATCTTGGCGAGCGTAATCTGCCCGGTTCGGGTGGACTGGGATTTATTGTTAATTCCGATAATGAAGGAGTTGGTTTTATCAGGAACCTTTCAATGGGCCTTAACCTCAGTGTCAGGATTCCCCTTTCTGATTACATGGTGGGCCAGGTCGGGATCCGTGCTTCGATGGTTCAAAAAAGTGTGAACTGGGATGACTTTGTTTTCACCGACCAGTTAAGCGAAAAATACGGCAACATTTACAATAGCGCATTCGCTCATCCGGAAAACAACAAACGGATTTTCCCCGATTTCGGGATTGGCGGATTGATTCAATTCTCAAATGATGCATCCCGTTTCAACGGATCTGCCGGTATTGCCATTGATCATTTCTTTCAGCCGGATGAGGGATTTCTTACAACGGAGAAATCTCCCTTACCCAGGAAATGGGTCGTTCATACCGATTTCATCATCACCACCGGTGATGAAGGATATTCGGGTGGGACCAGGGGTACCGGTGATCCGTTAAAATTAAATCCGGGGATCATCTACCAGAACCAGGATGGAATGAGTGCCCTCGAGGCCGGCTTTAACCTGCTTAAATATAATGTTTACCTGGGCGGTTGGTACAAAGTTTCCATGGGGTCGAACGGATCCTCCCTCCTGGCACTGGTTGCAGGCTACCGTTACAAATTTGCAGAGGACATGAGCATTAAATTCATGTACAGTTACGACATCCAGATCTCAGGTCCCGCCCGGGGAGCTGGCGGTGCACATGAGATCAGCCTGATCCTTGATTTCGATAAGCTGACTGTTTTTGGCGGAGGAAACGGGGGATATTACCCGGGTCGTAGGAAATATTCCCCGATCGAATGTTCCAGCTTCTGATCCTAAAAATTTAGAAAAATAATTATAACTCGAAATAAAATCAACAAAAACAATTATCATGAAAACGATCGATCTTCACCCTGCATTTGATATTAAAGGAATTTATGTCAGCCCTGCGAACAAAACCATAGGGATCCCCTTATTCCGGCAGAATGGCCAGGAATACCGGGAATTTCCTAAATCCGTCGAACTGTGGCAGAGAAACGGCGATGGAAAGATGCATCTGAAAAAACGCTGGAGAAAGACATCCATTACCTATATTGAATATGCCGATGTCCCAAACACTTGGGTCGAACCCAGGGCACATCAGAATATATAATCAGGGGTTAGAAACCTTATTATTGTTCCTTTTCACTGAGATCCAGCCAACGGTCGGATTTCTTTCCGATCTCTTTCAGAAGGATGGCAAACCGTTCGGATTTCGCCGATAATTCCTCAGGCGAGAGGATTCCAGAGGAAAGGACGTTTACTATTTCTGTTTTCTCTTTCTCAAGTTGCGAGATCTCTGTTTCCAGAGTTTCAAGTTCTTTCTTTTCTTTAAAGGATAATTTAGTGGGTCCAGCAGGGAAGTTACGGGGTTTTTCTTTTTTTGGCTGGGATGCCTGGATCAACCGGGTCTCCTCAATTTCCTTTCGCTTTCGGTAAGCGCTGAACTGGCTGTAGTTTCCCGGAAAATCTTTAATAACCGCATCTCCTTTGAATACGAACAGGTGATCCACAATCTCATCGAGAAAATAGCGGTCATGCGTCACAATGATCACACACCCTTTGAAGAAAGCCAGGTACTCTTCGAGAATAGCCAGCGTAAAAATATCAAGGTCGTTCGTAGGTTCATCCAGGATCAGGAAATTCGGATTTTGCATCAGCACCGTAACCAGGTATAACCTGCGCTTTTCTCCCCCGCTCAGTTTGCTTATCAGCTGATAATGCACCGGGTACGGAAACAGGAAGTAGTTTAAGAAAGCCGCGACAGAAACAGTATCTCCGTTACTCAGGGTAACCACTTCGGCAATATCCCTTACCACATCGATCACCCGGGAATCCGGGTCGAAAGTGATTCCCTCCTGCCGGTAATACCCATAGGTAATGGTTTCTCCTTTTTCAATCCTTCCTCCTGAAGGTCGAAGCTGGCCGGTGATGATCTCCAGAAAGGTGGATTTCCCCGAGCCATTGTTTCCGACAAAACCGATCTTTTCATTCCGCTTGAAGGTATAAAAGAAATCCTTCAGTATTGGCATATCACCCCAGCTGAATGAAACCTGACGCATCTCAAGGATCTTCTTTCCCATCCTCCCGGTACCAACATCCATATTGATCTTTTCCTCGCGGACCTTGCTTCCGGCAATGGTTTTCAAGTCATAATAACTGTCGATGCGGGCTTTCGATTTGGTGGTGCGGGCTTTCGGCATCCGGATCATCCATTCCTGTTCCTTCCGAAGCAGGTTCCGGGCCTTTTCGATTTCTTTCGACTGGTTCTCTTTCCGTTCTGCCTGTTTCTCCACGAAATAAGAATAATTTCCCTTGTACCTGAAGATGGCTGCATTATCCAGTTCGAGGATTTCCCCGCATACACGATCCAGGAAATACCGGTCATGTGTGATCATGAATAAGGTGATGCGCGACCGGGTCAGGTAATCTTCCAGCCACTCGATCATATCGATGTCAAGATGGTTTGTGGGTTCGTCGAGGATGAGAAATGCGGGTTCGGTGATCAAGGTCTTTGCCAGGGCAATGCGCTTCCGCTGGCCCCCGGAGAGTTTTTTTATCTTTTGTTCAAGATCGGCGATCTTCAACTCGGAAAGAATCTGCTTTACCCGTGTTTCATATTCCCAGCCATCAACCGCGTCCATCCGCTCGATGGCTATTTGAATCTCTTTCTTGTCATGGCCCAGGATCGCTTTCTCGTAATCCCGGATAGTCCGGTGAATCTCGTTCGAAGACTCATATACTTCGTCAAACACTGTGTTAAACTCGTTCAGTTCCGGGTCCTGCTTCAGGTAGCCGATGGAAGCATCATTAATGAATTTTACCGATCCTCCATCGGAGGGTTCCAGTCCTGCAATGATGTTCAGCAAGGTGGATTTTCCGGCTCCATTCCGGGCGATCAGGGCAACTTTCTGGTGCTGGTTGATGACAAAAGAGATATCCTGGAAAAGGACTTTTTCTCCATAGGAACGGGATAAATTTTCAACTTGTAACAATGAGGGCATTGCGGAAGATCAGGCTTAATTCAATGAAAAATGAAAAATGAAAAATGAAAAATTAAATTTCAACCTGGATTCCGATCCCTGCGGCGACGGCTTTTTCATAAACCAGTTTAGCAGCAGCGGCATCCTGTATGGCCAGCCCGTTTGATTTGAAAAGGGTAATCTCCTTATCGTTCACCCGCCCCTGCTTCTTCCCGGTTATGATTTCACCCAGTTCAGCATAAAAATGACTTTCAGGGATCTCGCCGGCATTCACCGGGATCATGATATCGCCTGCTTCCTTAAAACAGGCTTCGCGCGAATCCCCGACGAATTTCGAGCGTTTAACAATGGCTGAATCCAGTTCCCGGGCAGTGGGTGTATGACTGCCAATTCCATTGATATGGGTGCCCTCCCGGACCTTATTCCCATCGAACAAAGGAGAAGGTGATGAGGTTGCTGTACAGATGATATCCGCCTGGAGTAACTCTTCTGCCGTCTTTGCCTTGATGATTTCCAGGTTCAGTTTTTTACCTATTTCTTCTATGAATGCGTCTGCTGCTGCATCCGAAACATCATAAACAAAGGCTTTTGAAATGTTCCGTGCTTCACAAACTGCCCATAACTGCATTTTCGCCTGGACGCCTGCACCCAGGATTCCCGCCACCTGTCCCGTTTCGTTCCGGGCAAGGTACTTCGTTGCAACCCCGCTTGCTGCACCGGTTCTGACCGCCGTAAGATATCCTCCATTCATGATGCAGATCACATCCCCGGTAGCGGGGTCCTGCAGCAAGACCTTACCGATAGTAGTCGGCAGGTTATGCTTTGAGGGGTTGTTTTTATATACCGATACCACTTTACAAGCCAGGGCCTCCATCTTCTTCAGGTAAGCCGGCATGTAAAGGGAGAGGCCTTCCGGTGGCGTGATACCGATCCTCAGAGGCAATACCGCCGTACCTCCGGAAAGCTCGGCAAATGCCTGCTCAACGGCCACCATACAATCTTTCATGTCAAGTACCGATGCTATCTCGGTTTTATTTAATATCAATGTCATCGTAATTCATTTTATTAAACGGAACATATATCAAATTTACCCTTTTTTCGCAACTACGATCGAACGCCATATCTCATCATCCTCAAACATCTTCAAGTTATCTCCGGAACCCTGCATCTGTCCTTCCCTGCCCATACCGCCGGGACGCATGCCTCCTGGACGATCCTGCCCTCGCCCCCCCTGCATTTCACCCTGCCCTTCTTCCTGTATTCCCTGTCCCTGCCCTTCCTTTGGTTTGGGAGCTCCCTTGATGACAATTCCAACAGCGAGTGGGTTTGCAGCATGGACATCCTCCGCAAAAACATTGAAAGGAACCCTGGCTTCATAAACCATTATATTGGCAGAATCCCAGTTCACGGCAGCTGTAATACCGTTTTTCCCGGATTTAATGTTCTGGAAACCGTTGACACCATTTTTGAAACCGCTCAAGTCCATATCCTGCATCTGCAACAGGAACATCAGATGCATTGTTTTCCGGTCACGTTGCACTCCCTGGTTCATTCTGCCTCCGATGGGAAAATGCAATGTGGCTTCCGCTTTTTTCTTCCCTTTGCTGTTGAACTGTAACTCAATTCCGCTTCGTAAAACCTTCATCTGTGCTGCTTCATCTGCGATCCGGATACAGATATAAAATGCGCTGGTATCATTTACGATGGCATAATTGACCTGGGCCGATTTGTTAAAACTGAACAAGGAGTTCTCCCATTCCGGGGAATATCCATTCACTACAATTGCTTCCTTGTAACAGGATGGATATTTTTTCCCTTTGTCCCCATGATCAGAGGTTCGTGAAAAGCCAAACACACTCATCACCGGGAAGGCCAGGATCAGTGTGAATAATTTCATCTGCATAAGCCAGGGTCATTAAAATATTGGGAAAGATAACGCAAACATTAGTGCTTTTATGATTTTTAATACGTACGATCCCGAACAAAGATAGGATATTTTTCTGCCGGGGGCATACCTGATCCGGCTGCAAACTCTTTCAATTCAAAAGACTTTGCACGTTATTGTGCTACTCTGCTATTTATTACTCACCAGCTCGCCAGTTCACGAGTTCGCCAACTATTTTTTAACCCGTTTCTGTACTTCCCGTATAAGTTTCAGCGGGGTTTCTATTACAATCATATTATACAGCCAGGCAGGAATACTTCCGGCCGGGTCAATAAATCCTTCGAGGGTAAGGTGGATCATACCATTATTGAACGGTTGAATGGTCCATCTTTCCCAGTACCGGGTAACGCGGACCAGGTCAGGGTACTCCGGAATTACATTCAGAAGCGGGCGGGAAGAGATGGTGCGGGTTCCCGAAGAAGAATCTGTTGTGATCAGGACATCTGCAACGATGTCACGATCGGTAAAGGGCCAGGGCGAATCATAAATCAGGTAATACTGGATATGTTTATCTTTCTCAAATAAAAGCACCCTGATTCCCCGGACATTTTCTCCCCACCATTTCACATTTTTTGGATTTCCGATCATGGAATTAATCTTCTCCATATCTGACTGGATATCCATGACCCCTTTGAAGGATTTTAATGGACCATCTCCTTCAATCCGTGTATAAAGTTTGATATGATCGCGTTCCTTTATGAAATTCCATGGTTGCCCAGAAAGATCAGAAATAGATGCCAGGTGAAGTAACAGGGTTAACAGACAAACATTCTGAATATTTCTCATCAGGATATGAATTTTTTCAGCATTGCCAGCATCCAGCATCATCTTGATCCAGTTCTCAGTAAATTACCATTTTCCCTGAACTAATGCTCCGTCCCGCATCGTATAATGAGTAGATGTATATACCGCGCAGCCCTTTCGAATTTTTGAATTCAACTGCGTTCATTCCGGGGTTTATCTGTACCGGGATGCTCTGTATCTGATTTCCCATAATGTCGCAGATGACAATCGTTGCCTTTTCCATCCGAACATCTGCACCTGCCTCAACCATAAACCGTGTGCATTCGGAAAAAGGGTTTGGTGTGTTAGGAAGAAGTTTTATCCCCTGGTCTTGTCCAGGTTGTTGGTTCAGGCCGACAGCAAGAACGGAATATTCATTGCAAAACAGGCTTTCCACTCCGTTTTTCACGTTAGCCACACTAAAAAAATAGGTCTTGTTGGGAGCCAGGCCGCTGATGGTAATGTGGTTTGTGTAGAAGGTGTAAAGCGTATCAAAATAAAGTGTACCTGACCTTTTTGTACGAAGACCAACACGGTAGTGCTGGTAAACCGAATCGGCTCCGTGCAGGTCTATCCCGATACCTCCGGAAACGGGTGTCCATTCAGGCTGTGGCATGGGAGGAGCAATGGCAAGCCATCCCAGGTTAACCCCGTTCATGATAAGGTTTCGCCTCAGGTAACCGGGGTCAACGAAAAAGCTGTCAACGATACCATCGGGAGGAATAGTGAGATCAACACCCAGAATATCCCTGACTGAATGCTGACGGTCGGGAGGGGTTCCGGTTCCGTTGCCATGTTCATTCCTCGAAGTGAACCTGATGGCCGTGTAACCCCTCTGACGGAAAGGGACCTGGTCTCCGCTTCTTCCTCCCCTGTCCTCTGTGATGATGATGTCGATGGTCATCGGGGTGGTAAGCAACGGGTTTATCCGTTCCTCTTGGTGAAGGCGGACATAACGTGCAAGTTGTTTGTTCGGCGAAACTGCCGTGGAGTCGTTAAAGGATGAGAAGGAAAAAACCCTCACATGCGTGCTGTCTATGGCATTCAGACCGGGACAGCCGGGAGGCGAGGAGGTCTGGCCGCAGATAAATCCCCCAATGACATCGTTATTCAGGACAGCCCTGAGTTTTATATTATTGTTTTTGAGCCATTGCGAAAATGCCGTTGATCCGTATAATCCCTGGTCCTCACCGGTTACATGGGCAAACACAATGGTATGGTTATAAGCATACCTTGTCATGATCCTGGCAAGTTCCATCACAAGGACAGTTCCCGAACCGTTGTCTTCCATTCCAGGGCTGTAGCAGGCCGTATCGCATACACTTTCGCAACGGGTGTCGAAATGGGCCTCGATAAAAAGAACTTCCTTGTCGGTTGTATCAAGACCTGGCAAAACACCAAAAATATTACGGTGATGGGTCCGTCCGCAGATCGCAACATCGAAGTCCATCCAGGAGACCAAAAGCCGGTTATTGCATGCAGCCCTGTATTCCAGGAATTTTCCGTATATCCATCGCCTTACAGCACCTATGCCATGTGTGCCGGAAACCGTATCAGATCCGGAATTCCTGTTATGATACGTATCGATCCTGCTCAGGTATCTGACCAGGGTGTCTTTTGAACATCTGTTCACAATTCCATGCAAAATGGAGTCCGGGTAATTTATGATGATGGGCGGGGTATATAAGGCAGGATCATAATTCCCCAGCAAAACAGGGAGTACCAAGGGATTCGACACGGTCATATTGGTCTGCGCAATAGCAGTCCCTGAAATTATTGCCAAAAAAAGGACAAGTAAAAGCTTCTTCATAGCAGGAAAGTTTTCAAATCAAAGGTCATTGCCAAGAATAAATTTAATAAGCGCAACAGGGCTTTTCAGATGAAGCTTCCGCATGATATGCTTGCGGTGTGTTTCAACGGTATAAATGCTGATATTAAGATGGACGGCAATTTGCTGGTTGGTTTGCCCTTTAGATTTAATTACATTTGCATCCGCTAATTTAGATATATTAATTTTCATATATGAGAAAACTATTGATCTTTTTATGCATATTCCTGGTCAGTTTTTGCCAGGCGCAGAAATTTTTCAGCAAGCTTCAGAAAGGCTTGAGCAAATCGATCACGGAAAAAAGCGATGACCTTGCCGGGATCAAGATTGATGCGGGCATGATCGTGAATACTTATCCGAAGTCATTAAATCCGAATGCAGATAATCTTTTCCTGCAATTGAACAGTATCTGGCCCGAAAAACCAGGAAACCTGGTCTATGTTTCCCTGATGCAGCGCACTTCGTTCAAGTTTGTCGAGCTAACCGGTACTGTTGAGATCGACGGGCAGCCCTTGCCAGACCTTGGAGCCGGGTACTACGGGATGCAGGTTCAGGAGATCAGGCCTTACAGAATCCATATCAAAAGCGCAAAGGGGCAGGAAGTGTCTTTTACCGTTAATCCGGTGGAACCCGTTAAAATCCTGGAGCCGTCATCGGTAAAATTACGGGAGGGCTTTACCGTGAAACTCGAAAGCAGTGTTCCTGATATCCCTTCCCAGGTCAGGCTACTATTATATTCCAAACCCTCAGTGACCCAGCATGGCTGGTCGGGGATTGACTATTTTTCCTGCAAACCGGAGATTAAAGTCCCGTCCATCTATTTCGTGGACGAAAATAACGACTGGGACTTCACTTACGCACGTTACCTTGTGAACGGAAAATCCTGGCTTCTGGCTGAACGCTACCGGATCGAAATTCCTGTGACTGATTCGGCTGCCTCCGGGCCGGTTAAAATTGTTTCAAGGTTTATGGATTGTAAAGATGTCAATGTGGAATACCCCACTGTTTCAGCTAATATCGCAAGGACAGAAAAGCCGGAGGAAGGGGTAAAGATTACCAACCAGTCAATCATGGTCGAACAGAAGGATAACAAGAGAAAGAATACCCCCGGATATAGGTTCTATAAACTTTTTGGTAACGGTGGCGCCATTGCCAATATCAAAAAGGCAGCTATCATCTGCTTTAATGTGGATGTTTCGGAACTGGAACAAACCAAAGAAGAACTTGCCTGGATTGATTACGAGTATGGAGCTCATGATGGCCAGCTTACGATTGATAAAGTGAAGCACTATGACGTGATTACCCATCGATTCCCTCATTTGCCTGTCAAGGTATGGGACAACTATACAAATAAGATCTATGGTGAGTTTTCCTCCATGCTTCATCAGGATTTTGGAATGGAGGTCATCCCGGTGGCACAGGTAAAATCAGCTCCTTCTTATAAAAATCTCGTGGAGTCGCAGAAAGTTTATGATTATGAAATCTATTCCACCACGTATGGAGGATTGAAAAAGTACGGGTCACACAGTCTTTCCCAGGCTTTTACCAATCTTGTCATTACCCAGGCAAACCTGATCAGCGAATTAAAGGTAGATGCCCTCATCTTTGTTTATTACGATATTACAATGGATTTCGACTGGTCGCTGAATCCTGTATTGAGGGTTGATATCAATGGAGCTCCCACCGGATATGAAACATATGAGACCAAAATGTTTTTATCCGGATCTGCTGTGGCACATTGCAGGCCTTTGTCCAAAACGGAATTGAACAATCCGAAATCCGACATCCTGGATAATGCTGTTGACGATAAAGCGCTTTTCGCAGTCTTTTCAGAAGCCGTTACAAAAATGAAACGGGAAGAAGAAGCCTCCAGGTTTTATGAAATAATCAGGCAAAAATAACAAGGCTTACCCGGTTATTACATTTGCTTTTCTCAACCCACAGAATAAGCCTATTCTGGTATTTTTAGGTGCATAAACTCAGATGATCTTGTAATTGAGGTAGTGTGGAAAAACCGGAACCTCTGACAACCTTGTGCCGGTTAAGCGTGACCACCATATTAGTCTGATAATAATTCATTTAAGATTGTCAATTACCTTCGGCCCTTGATGGTCAATCTAACCGGTTTGTCCACTCAATGCTGTTTCTTTAATGGAAAATGTGTGAAGAAAAAAAGTTGAGAAAATAGTGCATTTGATTAACAAACAGATTATTTAACTTATATCTAACCTTGCAGGTAAAATATTGTTGTTTGGAAGATTACTATTTTCAATTACTGGTATCCTTAGTTTAGAACAAAATGTTGAGATTTTAAAAAAGTTAGCCATATTAACTGCCCTTTTTTGTTCAATATCAGAGATTATAGAGATGGAGATAATTTTAATATTTTTTGTTGTTAATTTTTTCTGAATAAGTTCAGCAACATGGTTTATTGAATATCCAGTTGAAACTACATCTGAAAATAGAAAAATGTACTTCCATGAATTACGTTTGTTTTTCAGCACTCTTTCAAGTTTCTCTTCTTCAATATTATAACGTCCTTTGGATTTTGTAGCGATACAGTAATTTGTAATTGAAGTCAAAACAGATACATGTGCGGAAATACAAGCACCCCAATAATCCAAACCAATAAAAACAGAATTTTTTTCAGAAATATCGTGATCAACTTCTTTAAAAATCCAATCTTTGGCCTTTTCAACACAGCGGCAGAAAATGTTCCTATTATTCATTAATGAATCTATATCTACCCATCCTAAAGATGAATAAGTTTCACTTGTTTTATGATGGCCAAAACAATACAACCTGCTTTTTTCAATTTCCTCAATAATTTCATTTTCAATGCTGGTACTTATCGGTTCAGTTACTTGATCATTAAATTTTCTTTCATTAACAGTTTCAATAGTTAATGGTTCTTCCTTTTCCGGCTTTATTATAGGATAATCCAAATATCTTGGTTGACTAGTGTTAACTTGCCATGAACCACTATTTGTTGAGAACTCAAAGCCATCATTGACGAACTGGAAAGTACGGATGAAGCATTTACCTTCCTTGTCTGTTTCGATGAGTTTAAATTGAGTGATTTTATTGTAATATTTTTTGGCTTTATCATTTTCATCATCAAAATAAGGTTCATGTTTACCTCCAATCATTCCTGTCAAGAACGCATGTTGAAATATGGAATAAGACCAAAAATCCGGACTATGACCATCACCAAAGAAATAAATTGTTAAGCTATTATCC
>Ga0208566_1001607_pt1 | contig 12887 bp, 11 predicted proteins | sample PL_2010_150m_FD_184159 | JGI IMG/M metagenome (GOLD analysis project Ga0208566, IMG submission 184159) | Freshwater microbial communities from Powell Lake, British Columbia, Canada to study Microbial Dark Matter (Phase II) - PL_2010_150m... | ecosystem: Environmental > Aquatic > Freshwater >...
CGCGGAGAAGCTCCGCCTCGTCGAACGGCTTGGAGATGTAGTCGAACGCTCCGGCCCGCATCGCCTCGACCGCGTCCTCGATCTTCCCGAAGGCGGTGACGAGGATCACCGGCAGCTCCGGGTGCCGATCGCGGCAACGCCGGAAGAGGGCGAGCCCGTCCATCTTCGGCATCCGGATATCGGTGATCAGGACGTCCGCCCGCTGCGTTTCGAGCCACTCCGCCGCCGCCGCGCCGTCGGGCGTCGCCGCCACCTCGTACCCCTCCCGCGTCAGCGTCGCCTGCAGGACGCGACGCAGGTTCCGGTCGTCTTCCGCCAGAAGAATCATTCCCTTCATTTAGTGCTCCATTTCATAAATATGGCCAGCACCGAGAGGGCTGATGCGCCGTCCCGGCAAGGCGTCGCGACCGAGGCGTACTGGGCAAGTACGGTGAGGGAGCGCAACGAAGCCGGGGCGGATGCAGCGGCACTCGAATGCGGTCATATTTATGAAATGGAACACTAAGCCTCCGGAAGCTTCACGGTGAACCGGCTCCCCCGCCCGGGAGTCGTCTCCACCGAGACGGACCCGCCGTTCTCCTCGACGATCCGCCGGCAGATGGCCAGCCCCATCCCGACACCGCGCTCGCGCGTCGTGAAGAAGGGGCGGAAGAGCTGGGGCCGGTCCGCCTCGGGAATCCCCGCGCCGGTGTCCTCGACCGCGATCCGCGCCTCCCCGCCCTCCGAGGTCACGCGGACGGTGAGATCCCCCGTCCCCGGCATCGACTCGACCGCGTTCGTAAGGAGATTGTAGACCACCCGCTCGATCTCGGCAGGGTCCGCGGTCACCCGGGGAGCCGGCTCCTGGATCAGCACGTGCCGTCCCACCGTTCCCATCCGCTCCCCGCGTTCCCGCACGAGGAGGGCGATCGCCTTCTCCACCGGCTCCTTCAGGGAGATCGTCTGCGGCCTGCGCTCCGTCGGGCGGGCGTACTCGAGGAACTCCGTGACCACGCCGTTCAGGCGATCCGCCTCCTCTACGATGATGTCGAGGAACTCCCGTTCCTTCGGGCGCGCCTCGCGGGAGAGGAACTGCGCCGCTCCCTTGATCACCCCCGCCGGCGTGCGGACCTCGTGGGCCAGCCCCGCCGCCAGTTCCCCGACCGTCGCGAAGTGCTCCCGACGCTGGATCCGCTGCTGCTGCCGGATGTTCTCCACCGCCAGCGCGATCCCGTCGAGGAAAGGGATGAGCAGGTCCATCTCCCGGAACGACGGCCGCTTGCCGCGCCAATGAAAAAGGACGACCGCGTGGAGAGTCCCTCGGAGGAAGAGGGGGATCGAGGCGTCGAACGTGTCGTCCCAGATCGCCACGTCCGCGGCCTTCGACCCGCCGTGCTCCATGATCCGCAACGCGGGATACCGCTTCGTGAAGCGGGAGAAGGCACGCAGGTACTCTTCGGGGCGCACGGGGAGCGTTCCGATCCCCTCGTCGGTCCCCCCCTCGGGCCGGACCCACAGCGACGCGCGCTCGACGAAGGGGACCTGCGCCAGGGCGTCTTCCACCGTGCTCCCGATCTCCGCGAGCGCCGTCGATTCGGGCAGCTTCCGCGCGAAGTCGGACAACACCGATTGTACCCGGCGGGACTGCCGCACAAGCAGGTCCGCGGAGATGCCGCCGAGTTTGCGCATCAGGAAAGGATAGAACGAGAGCAGGAAGAACGAGATGAGGAACACCCCCGCGAGGGGGAACCAGAACTTCCGGCCGGAGACGACCTCCATCACCCCGAAGACCACGGCGAAGGCGAAGATCTGGATGACCAGCACGACCCCGCGCCCGACGATGTCGGGAAGTTCGAAGAAGTGGAGGTGCAGGATCCCCGTCGCCATGAAATAGAAGAAGACGAGAACCGCGAACGCCGCGAGCGGCGGGAAGTCGACGCCCGTGCCGGGGAGGAAGTTGAGCGGCGCCACCAGGCTGGCGATTCCTCCCCCGACGACGAGGAACTGGTACTTCTTCCTCTCCACGGCCGATGGGGAGTCGCGGAACCCGTGGCGGACGATCACGTACAGGCCCGCGCCGAGGTACGGATAGACGAACAGGAGCGCGGCGACGTTCCACAGGGGAGAGTCGAGGACCGGGTCGTAAAAGATCGTCGCCGCGAACGCGACGCTCGCCCAGACGCCGGCGACGAAGACCGCCGGGAGCCATCGCGGGCGTATCCGCACCGCGGCGCCGCAGTAGCGAAGGGCGAAGGGGGGGATGAACATGACCCCCGCGAGACTCACCTTGTGCCAGAAGGTCGACGGTAGCGTCTTCCACAGGTACTCGGGGAAGCACCACAGGAAGATGAGGAGGGAGAGGTCGGAGAACGCCCTCGCCTCCTCGTCCCCCCTCGCGAAGACGCGCAGGTACACCGCGATGGCGAGCGCCACCACCGCCGCGACCAGGCTCCCTTGCGCGTAATAATCCACGGTCCCCCCGCCTAGCCGGAATGGAAACGGGCTACGCGGAAATCCCCGCAATAGCCCGTCGGTGCCAGTGCTTTTCGCGGACGGCCCTGGCGAGCCGCCGGAGCGTCAGATCCGGGCCTCGGCCGCCTTCCAGTTCACGTTCCGGAAAAACGCCGCGATGTAGTCGGCCCGCTTCAACCCGTAGTCGACCATGAAGGCGTGCTCGAACACGTCCATGACCAGGACCGGGACCGCCCCGGCCGGGTTCCCCACGTCGTGCTCGTTGACCCACTGGTTGAACAGGCGGCCGCCCTCCTTGTCCTGGTAGAGGACGACCCAGCCGATTCCGCGCATCGCGCCCACGGCCCGGAAATCCGCCTCCCACTTCTCCACGCTTCCGAACTCCGCGGCGGCCGCCTTCCCCAGCTTCGAGGCCGGATCGAGAGCGCCCTTGCCGCCCAGATTTCCGAAATAGAGCTCGTGGAGGCGCATCCCGTTCCACTCCCAGCCGAAGCGGCGCTTCAACTCGGCGTACTCCGGGGCGGCCGTCTTCCCCTCCGCGAGCATCCCTCCCAGAAGGTCCGACAGCTTGTTCGTGTTCGCCACGTATCCCTGGTAGAGCGTGAAATGGTTCTTGAGCAGCCCCTCGCTGAAACCGTCCATCCCGACCAGCGCCCCGAAATCTTTCGCGACGTAGGGCATCACCCGTCTCCCTTCGCGGCTACTTCCCCGCCTTTTTCTTCCGGCCTTCCGCCAATTTCAACGCAAGTCCCTTGTCCTGGGCGATCTTCCTCTTCGACTCCGAATATTTCCGGGCGACGAGGGGGGTCTTCGACGGGACGCCGAACGCCTTCCGGTACTCCTTCGGCGTCATCTCGTGGCTGACGGCAATATGCTTTTTCAGCGTGGTGAACCCTTTGCCGCATACAAGGCAAATGACCTTGTCGGCGCCAAACGCCTTATTCACCGGAACAGCCGGCTTTAACTCTCCGGATACTTCCGCCCCTTCCCCGCCCTCGGATCCGGCAAGGCTCATTAACTTCTGGAACACCGCCTGCAATTCCTCGAGAAGCTGTTCCTTTCCCATCTCGTTTACCGAAGCGTGAGCGGACACAATATCCGTCGTTAGTTCCAACAACGCCTTCTTGTCCATGATTCCCTCCAAGGGTTTATGTGGTAGTCCTGTCATTTTCTGTAAATTTTCCCGTGATGTCAATACGGAATCGCATTATTTATATAAATATTCCGACCAAACCCCATCAGAAAGACAGTTTATCCGGTTTTTTCGAACCCCGAGCGCGTAACAGCGTTCCCGCCGGGGGGGATTCCTTGTACAATGGCGAAATTCCGGGGGGAAAGGACCGACCCGTCACCCATCGCGCCCCCATAGCCGCGCCGCCTGCCGGCGGAGCGCAGATCCCGACGCCCATCCTCGTCGCGTGCATGCTGACGCTCGTCCTGTACCTCGGGGCCTACATGCGCCTCCCGCTGGTCCCGTTGTTCGCGCAAGGCCTGGGAGCCTCCACCGTCGACGTCGGAATGATCAACGCCGGCTTCATGCTGGCCGCCGCCGCCCTCGCCCTCCCGCTGGGGCTCATGTCCGACCGTCTCGGGCGCAAACGTCTCATCCTTGCCGGGATGGGGATCTCCTGCCTGACCTCGCTCTTTCTGCTCGTGGCCCGGACTCCCCTGCACGTCGGGATGATCTACCTTTTCTCGGGGGTGGGGCTCGCCTGTTTCTCTCCCGCGATGATGTCCTACGTGGGGGATTCCAGCCCGCCGAACTTCCTCGGGCGGGCGTACGGGTGGTACACCTCCGCCCTTTACCTCGGGATGGCGCTTGGACCGGGGATCGGCGGAGCCGTCGCGACGAAAGGATTCGGGACCGCCTTCGCGGTCTCCGCCGCGATCATCGGCGCGGGGGTGATCGTGGCGGGCTTCCGCGTCGGGAGCCCGGCCTCGCCGGTCCGGCGGCCCTCCGGGGACGGAAATCTCCGCTCGGACTTCGGGGAGATCCTCCGCAACCGGGCCGTCCTGGGCTGCTGGGTCGCCACCTTTTTCTCGACCTACGCCTGGGGTTCGCTGTTCGCCTTCTTCCCCCTGTACGCGAAGGACCTCGGGATTTCGATCGCCCAGACCGGCCTCATCTTCACGACCCAGGCGGGCGTCAACGCCCTCTGCCGCATCCCGATCGGCCACCTGCAGGACCGGACGGGGAACCGGCGCTCCTTCATCCTCTGGGGGAACGCCCTGTTCGGGCTCTGCATCGCCCTCACCGGGACGGCGCGGGGCCCGCTGCCGCTCTACCTTCTCTTTGCCGGGGTCGGCGCCACGATGGCGGCGACGTTCACGGCGGTCGGCGCCGTCCTGTCGGAATCGGTGGAAACGCGCGTCCGGGGATTGGCGATGGGGGGGTACAACACCTGCATCTATGGCGGATTCATGGCCTCGGCGGCCACGCTCGGGTTCGTGATCCAGCGGATGGGGTATGCGGCGGGGTTCGCGGTCGCGGGGCTGTCGTGCGCCATCGCGACCGCCGGAGTGGCCGGGCTACTCAGGCGGAAGCGGTAGCCGGGGCGTACACGCTCTCGGCCTCGGCGACGAGGCGGTCGATCAACTCCTTCACGCTCGGGATGTCCTTTATTCTCCAGACGTTCTCCCCTGTGAACACCAGCCCTTCCTCCGTGTTCCCATCGCGCGACATGTCGAGACGGTCGACGATGCAGAAGCTGTGGCTGCAGCTCTTCAGGCACCCTCGGCGGCACTGCCCGTCGTAGACGTCTCCCCCGGCGAAGAAGCGCTCCAGGAACGGATTTCGGATCGCGCGCCCGGGAAGCCCCACCGGGGATTTCATCAGGACCACGTCCTCCTTGCGGGCGTTCAGGTACGCCTGCTTGAAGTTGTCGGAAACGTCGCACTCCTTCGTGAGGACGAAGCGCGTGGCCATCTGCACAGCGTCGGCGCCGAACTTCCCGATCATCTCCGCGATCTCGTAGCCGTCGGTGATCCCGCCCGCGGCGATCAGGGGGACCTTCTTCACCACCTTCCGAACCTCGGGGAACAGTTCCCGCAGCGGCCGATCGGTCCCCAGGTGCCCGCCCGCCTCCTTCGCCTCGACGACGATCGCGTCCGCGCCGCTTCGCTCCGCGAGTTTGCCGAATTCCGGGGAGGAGACGATGGATACGATGGGGACGTTGTGATCCTTCCCCACCTTGAAGATGTCGCGGGAGAACCCGGCGCCGGTGACGATCATGTCCACCCCCGCCTCGATCGACGCCATGACCACTTCCATGAACTGCTTGACCGCGAACATGATGTTGACGGCCACGATGCCGTTCGTCATCTGTTTCGCCTTGCGGATATCCTCCTTCAGTTCGTCGATCGGGACGCCGGAGCCGCCGATCGTGCCGATCCCGCCGCACTCCGCGACCGCCGCCGCCAGCGACGACGTGGAGACGCGGACCGACATTCCTCCCTGGACAATGGGTAGCATTGCCTTGAACCGGCCGATGGTAAGTTCCGGAAGCTTCACGATCCCCCCCAAGTGAGTATCGAATCCCTCATTATAAGCGAAACCGCTGTTTTGCAACTCAGGGAATAAGAAGTTGGACTGGATTCACACGGAGCAGGGGACGGCCCGCCCCGGCAGGAGGGCGGTACGGAACGGGCGGCCTGGGAGCACCCCGCAACGGTATTCTGCCGCGATCCGGGAAAGCGGATGGATCTCGTAGCCCCGGTCGGACGCTCCGGCCAGGATCTCCGTAAAAGCGTCGCGCCAGATCCCGCCTTCCGCCTCGGCGTGCACGGGAAGGACGTGGACGCCCCCGGCGTCAAGCGCGGAGAGGATCGCGGAGACCCCGTCCCGTCCCCCGACCTCCTCGAGGCACGGCAGGTCGGAGGGGACCTCGACGAGGCCGGATCCCTCGAGGACGAACGGCGCGGCGGCCCGCGTGCAGCTCAGGTATTCGAGCGGAAACTCCCGCAGCACCCCCACCGCCTCTTCCGTAAGGAGCCACGCCGGCGCCCCGAAAGCGCGCGGGCGGTGTCCGAGGACCTCCTCGTAGGAGTCGAATCCCCGGAGGAACCACTCCCGGATCCACGCGGCCCCTTTCCGCGGAAGGGTATCCTGCCAGGCCCGGTGATCCCAGGCGTGGAACTCCACCTCGTGCCCGTGGTTCTCTATCTCCCGGCAAAGCCCGGGAAGGGCGGAGGCGATCATCGGCGCGGGAAGGAGCGTGCCGTACAGCGCGGTCCGGAAGCCGTAGAGGCCCGGGGCGTTCGTGCGGAGCATCTTGACCAGGAAGCGGGGATTCCTCAGGAGCTGGTACACGGCCTTCCCCGAGTTGTCGGGACCGAACGAGAGGAAGAACGTCGCGGGAGCGCGGAACGCGCCGAGGGTCTCGAACAGGGACGGGACGCCGCGCTCCATGCCGCGCCGCGTGTCGACGTCGACCTTGAGCGCGAGGATACGGCTTTCGGAGGACACTCCTCCTTCTACCTCGACCCGCGGGATGCGTCCGCCTCGGCGAGGAAGGCGTCGAGGGTTTTCTTCAGCGCCGTCTTCATCGGCACCTTCGGCTCCCACCCGAGGATCTCCTTCGCGCGCCGGATGGAGGGGGTCCGCGTCTGGATGTCCTGGTACCCCTCGCCGTAGAACTGCTTCGAGTCGACCTCGACGATCGGGGGGATCTTCTTCCCCCGGTTCCGGGGGTGTTTCGCGTACATCTCGCGGAGCATCCCGGCGAGTTCCCGGACCGAGTGGTCGTTCGCCGGGTTCCCGATGTTGAAGATCCCGCCGTTCGCGCAGCCGTTCTTGTTCGCGAGGATCTTCATCAGCCCCGCGATCCCGTCGTCCACGTAGGTGAAGCAGCGGCGCTGCGCCCCGCCGTCCACCAGCTGGATCGGCTTGCCGAGGTACAGGTCGGCGATGAACTGCGTGACCACGCGGGAGCTCCCCTCCTTGGCGGTCTCGATCGAGTCGAGCCGCGGCCCGATCCAGTTGAAGGGGCGGAAGAGGGTGAAGGCGAGCCCCTGCCGCCCGTACGCCCAGATGACCCGGTCCAGCAACTGCTTGCAGCACGAGTAGATCCACCGCTCCTTCGCGATCGGTCCCAGGACCAGCGGCGAGTTCTCCTCGTCGAACTCCTTGTCGGCGCACATCCCGTACACCTCGGAGGTGGAGGGGAAGACGACCCGCTTCCCGTACCGGTGCGCCTGCCGGACGATGCGCAGGTTCTCCTCGAAGTCGAGCTCGAAGACCGACAGCGGGCGTTCGACGTAGACCTTCGGCGTGGCGATCGCCACCAGCGGAAGGATCACGTCGGCATTCTTGATGTGGTACTCGATCCACTCCTTGTTGATCGAGATGTCGCCCTCGACGAAGTCGAACCGGGGGTGGTTCGCCGACTTCCCCAGCCGCTCGGCGGAAAGATCCATCCCGAAGATCTTCCAGTCCGTCTCCTTGAGGATCCTGGCCGTCAGGTGATGGCCGATGAAACCGTTCACTCCCAGGATCAGCACCTTCATGAAAGCCTCCCGTTCGCGGCGCCGGCGAGAAGGTCGACGATCGCCTCCCCCTTCGCCGTCCGCGTTCTCCATTCGATTTCCTCCAAACGAAGCCACCCGTCCCCCGTCTCGACATCGACCCGCCGCGGAACGGAAACCGGGGCGGCGCACCCCCCCGCCATCGCGAACGACGGCCCGCCCGAAATCCGGATCGTCCCGGGAGACAGCACGCTCCCCGCCTCCGCCTGCAGTGGGATCGCCCACCACACCGTGAGTTTTTCGCCCAAGAGTTCCGAAAACGCCCCCGGGTAGGGACGGGTGACCGCACGGACCAGGTTGTAGATCTCGACCGCCGGCCGGGACCAGTCGACCCGCCCGTCCTCGGCCCTGCGCCCGCCGAAGTAGCTGCCGTGGGCGAGATCGTTCGGACGCCGCGGGATCTCCCCGTTCGCGATCCGGGGCAGCAGGTCGGCGAGGAGCCTCGAAGCGGCATCCTCCATCTTCCCGAACAGCGTGAGCGCCGTGTCGTCGAACGCGATCGGCACCGCCGCCTGCCCCACGATATCTCCCGCGTCGGGCTTCTCCGTCATGAAGTGGAGGGTCACCCCGGTTTCCGCCTCCCCCTTGACGAGCACCCAGTTGACCGGTGCCCTTCCCCGGTACTTCGGCAGCAGCGAACCGTGGAGGTTCATCGCCCCCTGCGGTGGAATCTCGAGGATCTCCTTCTTCAGCATCGACCGGTAGTAGAAGGAGAAGAGCAGGTCGGGCTGGGCTTCCCGGATCCGTTCCGGCCACGGCGGCGCATTGACGTCCTTGGGTGTAAAAACCGGGATCCCCCGCTCCCGGCAGAACTCCGCCACGGAGCCGAACCACCGGTTCTCCCCCGGGTCGTCCTCGTGGGACAGGACCATCGGGACCGCGAAACCGTTGTCGAGGAGGGCGCGGATCCCCGCGATCCCCATGTTGTGGTATGCGAAGACGACCGCCCTCATGGCCCCTCGTGCAGTTTGCGGATCGTGAAGCGCGGGCGCTTTCGGACCTCGTGGTAGATGCGCCCGATGTACTGCCCCATGATCCCGAGGGCGAAGAAGAGGGCCCCCACGAAGAAGAACAGGACGGCGAACAGGGTGAAGATGCCGTTTGCGGCCCAGGCGGCGCCGTAGAAGATCCGCATCACGACGAGCAGCGCGCCGAAAGCGACGCCGAGAAACGCCATCCCGGTCCCCATGTAGAGGAGCACGCGCAGGGGGAACTCCGAGAACGAGGTGAGCAGGTCGAACTGGAGGTTCAGGAGCTTCCACAGGTTGTAGTTGGACGTCCCCGCGTGCCGCTCCGCGTGTCCTACAGGGATCTCCGTCATCCGCTTCGCGAAGAGGGTCGCCAGGGCGGGGATGAACGTGGAGTACTCCTGGCTCTCCACCATGCGGTCCACCACCTCGCGCCGGTATCCTCGCAGCATGCACCCCCAGTCGCTCATGCGGATCCCCGTGATCCGGCGGGTCATCGCGTTCACGATCCTCGAGGGGATCTTCCGCAAGAGCGAGTCTTTCCGCATCTCCCGGACCGTCCCGACGACTTCGAAGTTCCCCTCTTCCATCGCGCGCACGATGGCGGGGATCTCCTCGGGAGGGTTCTGCAGGTCCGCGTCGATCGTGATGACGATATCCCCCCGGACGATGGAAAACCCCGAGATGATCGCCGCGTGCTGCCCGTAATTCCGGGTGAGCTCGAGGACCCGGACGCCGGTGCGGCCGATGAACCCTTTCAGCACCTCGAGGGAGCGGTCCCTGCTGCCGTCGTCGACGTAGATGATCTCGTACGCCCGCTCCGTCTTCCGCAGCGCCGCCTCGAGCCGGTCCATCAGGAGAACGAGGTTCTTCTCCTCGTTGTAGACGGGGATGACGACGGAGATCATGGGTGTCCTCCCGAAAGAATCTCCCGGAGCGCCTCGCAGACGTAATCGCCGTCGGCGTCGGACATCCCGGGGAACAAGGGAAGCGAGACGATCCCCTTCCCCGCCCGTTCGGTGTCGGGCAGGTCGCCCTCCCGCGTTCCGAACCGTTCCCGGACGTACGAGAGGAGGTGGCACGGGGGGAAGTGGAGCCCCACGCCGACGTTCCGCTCCGCGAGGGCGCCGATGACGGCGTCCCGGTCCATCCCCGTGATCTTTACGATGAACAGGTGCCAGGAGTGGGCGTGCGCGTACGGGACCGCCTCCGGGAGATCGATCCCCGGGAGGCCGGAAAGGCCGGCGAGGTACCGTCCCGCGAGGGCGGCCCGGCGGGCGTTCAGCGCCGCGACCTTGCGCATCTGGACCACCCCGACCGCGGCGTGGAGATCGGTCAGGTTGTACTTGTACCCCGGCTCCCGGATGTCGTAGTGCGGGGTGCCCCCCTTTCCGTACCGCTTCCACGCATCCCGCTCGATCCCGTGGAACCGGAGCAGGCGGAGGCGCGCGGCGAGGGCGTCGTCGTAACAGGTGACCATCCCCCCCTCCGCCGTCGTGATGTTCTTGATCGGGTGGAAGGAGAAGATCGCGATGTTTCCCGGGGCGCCGGGACGGGGAGGGCCGCCGGCGGGAGCGCCCTTGTACGCGGTGCCCACGGCGTGCGCGGCATCCTCGATCACGGGGATCCCGGCGCGGTCGGCCGCCGCGCGGATCGGGTCGAGGTCGGCGGGCGCGCCGGCGAAATGGACGGGAATCAGCGCCCTCGTGCGGGGGGTGATCGTTGCCGCGAGCGCGTCGGGCCGCACCTGGAGCGTCCCGTAGTCGACGTCGGCGAAAACGGGCGTCGCCCCGCGCAGGACGATCTGGTTGACGGTGGAGGCGAACGTCATCGAGGGGGTGGCCACCTCGTCCCCGGGGCCGATCCCCAGGGCGGAGAGGACGATGTGGAGCCCCGCGGTGGCGGAAGTGACCGCGACCGCGTGCGGGGCCCCGGTCGTTTCACGGAAGATCCCCTCCAGTTCGGCGACCTTCGGTCCGCTCGTGATCCAGCCGGAGCGCAGCGACTCCGCGACCGCCGTCACCTCTTCCTCGCCCAGGGCGGGACGGGACAACGGCAGGAAATCGTCACGGATCTTCAAGGGCGCGTCCGTTCCTCGCGGCGTGGTGGGCGGGAGGCTGCACTAGTCTCCCGAGTCAGAACCGGTTCACGATGAGGATACCTTCATCGGACCGGTAGAGCAACCGGTGGCCGGGAAACTTCTCTCGAAACAGGGGAAGCTTGTCGGCGCGGCCCACGCAGAAGACGCGGGCCGGCGAATTCCACAGGGCGAGGAACGCCGCGTCGTCCAGGAAGAACTCCTTCCGGTCCGCCGCCCGGTCCGCCCCGAACTCGAGCTCCCCCACCTCGTTCACAAGGACGCACCGCCGCTTCGTGTAGAAGGGAATGCCCTGGCGATACGTCTGGTACTGCGCCACGACGTCGCCCTCGCGCAGGGAGGCGGAGATAACGGCGGAGAGATTTTTCACGGACTTGTAGTTCCCGAGATACTCCGCCGCCGGGCGGTTGAGGGAGGTGAGGAACAGGGCGAGGAGCAGGAACGACAGGTACACGACCCGCTCGGCCGAGAGCCGCCGGACGAACAGCGGCATCACCCCCCACGCCAGGATCAGAGCCGCGGGGAGGGCGCACAGCGGGACCCACCGGGACGGTTCGATCACGTGCCGGGTAAACGGGGGGAACAGCACGATCCCGGCGGCGAGGATCGCCGCCAGCGCGAGGGGGGTTCGGCAGCGGACGCTCCCGTCCTCCCTGTCGGCCCACAGGTCGAGGGCGCGCCCGAAGAGGACCGCCAGCGGGGGAAACAGCGGCGCCGCGTAGGTGATGAGCTTCGAGTCGGAGAAGGAGAAGAAGAGGAAGATGAAGAGGACCCAGCAGAAGAGGAAGCGCCGGTCCTCCACCGCCAGGTAGGTCTCCCCGGCATCCCACGCGGCGCGAACGGCGCGGCGCGCGAACACCAGCCACGGAAGAAGCCCCGCGATCACGATGGGGAAGAAGAACCAGAACGGCTGGTACCGCTGGTGCATCTTCGTCGTGAAGCGCAGGAAGTGCTCCCGCACGAAGAAAAACCAGAGGAAATCGGGGTTCGCCCGCTGGACGAGAACGACCCACGGGAGCGCGATCGCGAGGAACAGGGCGAGCCCGGGGAGGGAGATCGCCTTTCCGATCTCCCGGTGACGCCGGGACAGCACCATCCAGAGCAGGAGGATCGCCGCGGGGAAGACGATCCCGATCAATCCCTTCGCCAGGAACGCGAGGGCGGCGCCCGCGTACGAGAGGATCAGGTACCTCCGGCTCTGCCGCTTCCCCGACAGGTAGAGGAAGGCGGGGAAGATCGCGACGATCATCGCGACGGCGAGCGTCATGTCGAGAGTGTTGATCCGCCCGATGATGTAGTGGTAGAGGGAGGTGCAAAGAACCATGGCCGAGAAGAGGCCGGTGCGGGGACCCGCGAGAACCGTCCCCATCCAGTACGTGAGGAGCACCCCCGCGATCGACACGGTGGCGGTGAAGAACCGCGCCGAAAACTCGCTCTCCCCGAAGAGGGCGAAGGATAGCGCGTTCCCCCAGTAGAAGAGCGGTGGTTTCTCGAGGTACACCACCCCGTTCAGGTGCGGGGTGATGAAGTCGCCCCGGGCGAGCATCTCCCTCGGGATCTCGGCGTACCGCCCCTCGTCGGGCTCGAGGAGAGGGAGGGTTCCCAGCCCGGTGTAGTAGACGATCGCGACGGAGAGGAAGAAGAGCGCGACGGCGCGACGGCTCACGCTGCGCCTCCGGGGAGGATTCGTGGCGGCATGGGCCGGATTATATCCCATCCCGCGCACGACGGATCCCACGATCCGCGGACCGCGGGGCACGGTCTGCTATAATGTGCGGCGACGCTCGTGCCGACCCGGAAAGGAGAATTTCATGCGTCACCTCGCCGTCATCGTCGTTGCCTTGCTC
>Ga0208566_1001608_pt1 | contig 12885 bp, 10 predicted proteins | sample PL_2010_150m_FD_184159 | JGI IMG/M metagenome (GOLD analysis project Ga0208566, IMG submission 184159) | Freshwater microbial communities from Powell Lake, British Columbia, Canada to study Microbial Dark Matter (Phase II) - PL_2010_150m... | ecosystem: Environmental > Aquatic > Freshwater >...
GAGCCGGTCCAGCACTGCGGCGACGAAACGCACATAGCGCTCGATGCGGTAGTCGGCGTCCGGCGGCGCACCTGTAAGGCCGATGCCGGGCAGGTCGAAGCGGATGACGCGCCGGCTCGACTTTAGCGCCTCGGACCATCCGTCCCAGGTGTGCAGGCTGGACGAGGTGCCGTGCAGCAGCACAATGGGAACCGGATCGTCGCGCGGGCCTTCGTCGCGCAGATGCACTTCCATCCCCTGCACCTGGACGAAAGTGGACGGCGGCGGCGCCCAGCGCGCCTTGAGTTCGGCTAGCGGCCGCTCCGGCTCCCAGCTCGACGCCACGGCCGCGACGGCGAGCAGCACCAGGACCGATACGATTGCGGCGAGGATTTTCGCGGCGGTTTTCACGGGCGGTTACACTTGCCTCGTGCGTTACAGCAATCGATGCAGCCTGCTTATTTGGTTTTCGAATAAGCCGTTGGCGTGAGCATGTAATTCTCCAGGTGCTGCAGGATCGGGCCCTGCTCCTCCGTCTTGGCGCGCGCCGCCAGCCACTCCGGGTCGCTGGCGAATGCGTTCCAGATGCGTTCGCGCTCGGCCAGGCTTTCCCATTCGAGCATGTAGTACAGGGCGTGATTCGACGGGCCGATCAGGACGGTCCAGAAGCCCACCTGGCGGATGCCGTGCTTCGCCCAGATCTTGAGCGTGACGTTGGCGAAGCGGTTGTTGAGATCGTTGAGGCGGCCCGGCATGCAATGGTAAATGCGCAGTTCGTGGATCATGATTCCTCGCTATGGATTACAGTTAAGGTGAGACAAAGCCGGCGCGGTGCAGGATTCAGGCGCTGGCGCAAGTATATCGCGCTGCGGGTTGCTCCAGCTGCGGCGGGCATACGGAACTATTTTCCCGGCACACCAGGCCGTGTCAGAATGTCGGGGGATGGGAATCGGAGCACGCATGGACCAGCGCATCATCGACCTCTACGACGAATTCACCCACGCGCCGCTCGAACGGCGCGTGTTCATCAAGCGCCTCGTCGCGCTCGCCGGAAGCACGTCCGCGGCGATGGCGCTGCTGCCGTTCCTGGATGCCAACTACGCTGTCGCCACCACGATCGCAGCGGACGATGCGCGCATCGAGGCGAGCCATATCACCTACCCCGGCTCTTCGGGCCCGGTGCGCGCCTACGTCGCCAGACCCAGGGGAACGGCGAAGCTGCCTTCCGTCCTGATCATCCACGAAAACCGCGGGCTCACGCCGTACATCGAAGACGTGGCGCGCCGCGCCGCGATCGAGGGCTTTGTCGCACTGGCGCCCGACCTGCTGTCGCACTTAGGCGGCACGCCGGCGGATGAGGATGCCGGGCGGCAGTTGTTCACCAAGATCAATCGCGAAGTCGCCGTTGCCGATCTGGTCGCGGGCGACGCCTATCTCAGGCAGCGCGCCGATGCGACGGGAAAAATCGGCTGCATCGGTTTTTGCTGGGGCGGGGGCGGCGCCAACGAACTGGCGGTGCACGCGCCCGATCTCGATGCCGTGGTCGCGTTCTACGGCATTCAGCCCGCGCTCGCCGATGTGCCGAAAATCAAGTCAAAACTGCTTTTGCATTACGCCGGCAACGATACGCGCGTCAACGCCGGCATCGCCGCCTACGAGGCTGCGCTGACAACCGCCGGCGTGCGCTATACCAAGTACATGTACGAAGGCACCCAGCACGCGTTTCACAACGAAGGCGCCGGCGCCCGCTACAACAAGGACGCCGCCGAGCTCGCCTGGCGCCGCAGCATCGACTTCCTGCGCGCCGAGCTCAAGCCCTAGGTTTGCGCGTCGCTAGGACCAGAGGCCGCGCAGCTTTTCGGCAACGTCGACTTTCGGGCTGCCGCCGGCCACAATACTTTCGCTGTCGGCTTCGCCCCAGGCCACCGGTTCAAGGCAGGCCATCACTGCGCGCGTTAAGAAGCGGCTTTTCGCGCCGTACACATGCCTGTCGCCTGAGCGCGACTGCTGCGTCACGTAGTATTTGAGCGGCGCGATCAGGTCGAGCTCGGTCTTGGCGCGCGTCATCGCCACGTAGAGCAGGCGGCGTTCCTCCTCGATCAGTTGCGGATTGCCGGTCGAGAACTCGGACGGAAAATTGCCGTCGGCGACGTTGAGCAGGTGCACCGCGTCCCACTCCTGCCCCTTGGCCGAGTGGATGGTGGACAGGATCAGGTAGTCCTCGTCGAGCATGGGCGTGCCGGCGAGGTCGCCCGAAGCCTGCGCCGGGTCGAGCGCGAGTTCGGACAGGAAACGCTCGCGCGTGCCGTACTGCTGCGCCACGCGCTCCAGCTGCAGCAAGTCGCCGGCGCGCACCTGCGCCGCATCGTGCAGGCGCTCCAGATGCGGCTGGTACCACTCGCGCACCCGCCCCACCTGCCCCTGCCACGGTCCCTCGGGCAGCGCGAGCGCGCCCATCAATGCGGCGAACCCGGGCCAGGCTTCGCGCGCCAGCGGCGGGGCGGCAAAATGCCGCAGACTGGCCCAGGCATGCGCATTGGCGGCGAACGCATCGAAACATTTCGACGCCATCGCCGGCCCGATGCCCGGCATCAACTGCAGCGCGCGAAACGCGGCGATGCGGTTCTTCGGGTTATCCGCCCAGCGCAGCACGGCGAGCGCGTCCTTCACGTGTGCCGCCTCGAGGAACTTCAAGCCGCCGTATTTAACGTAAGGGATATTGCGCCGCACGAGTTCGAGTTCGAGCATGTCGGCGTGATGCGAGCTGCGAAACAGTACCGCCTGACGTTTCAGCGGCACGCCGCGCTCGCGCGTCTCGAGTACGCGCGTGACCACGTACTGCGCCTGCCCGACGTCGTCGAGCACCGTCACGTAGCGCGGGCGCTCGCCCGCGCCGCGCCTGGCCGTCAGCGTCTTGCGATACTGGCGCTCGCCTTCGGCGATGAGCGCATTCGCCGCATCGAGGATGCCCTGGGTCGAGCGGTAGTTCTGCTCCAGCGTCACCACTTCGGCAGGCGGCGCATACTGCGCCGGAAATCCGAGAATGTTTTCCACCGTGGCCGCGCGAAACGAGTAGATGGACTGCGCGTCGTCACCGACCACGGTCAGGCCCTCGCCCGAGGGCCGCAGCGCGCGCAGAATCTCGGCCTGCAGCACGTTGGTGTCCTGGTATTCGTCCACCAGGATCTGGTCGAACTGCGCGCCGATGTCGCGCGCAAGCCCCGCGTCCGCCGTCATCGCGTGCCAGTAGAGCAACAGGTCGTCGTAATCGAGCGCCTGGTGCGCAAGCTTCTTCTCCACGTAGGCGCGATACAGGCCGGTCAATTCGTCCTCCCATTCTGCGCACCAGGGAAACACGGTCTGCAAAGTCTCGGAGAGCGGCCGCTGCGTATTCACCCGATGCGAGTAGATGGCGAGGCAGGTGTCCTTGCGCGGAAAGCGTTTCTCCGCCTTCGACAGTGCCCGCTCGTGGCGCACCAGATCCATCAGGTCCGCCGCGTCGCCGCGGTCGAGTACGCTGAAATTCGCGTCCAACCCGACCTGCGCTGCGTAGCGCCGGATCAGGCGATTGGCGATCGAATGAAACGTCCCCGACCAGGGCAGCTTCACCTCCTCGCGTGCCTCGCCCACGATGCGCTGCGCCCGGCGCGTCATTTCCGCCGCCGCGCGGCGCGTAAACGTGAGCAACAGAATGCGCTGCGGGCTTACGCCCTCCTGCACCAGATGCGCCACGCGGTGCGCCAGCGTGTTGGTCTTGCCGGTGCCGGCGCCGGCGATGATCAACAGCGGCCCGGCGCGAAATGCGCCATCGGCAGTGCGCGCGCCGTAGCTCGCGGCGGCGCGCTGCGCCGGGTTCAGGGTGTCGAGGGTGGTGACCGCTGCCATGCGGCAACTATAAAGGATAGCTGTATGTTTATCCAGTACCGAAACAGCGCCGTGGTCGTGCTGATCAGATGCCATTTCGCGCGTGTTGCTTTCCTTGCCCGCTTTCCGCGAAAATCCCGTTTCAGAAGCTCGCTGCACGGCCGGTCCATTCGGACGGCCGCAAGAGCGAGGCAGGGAGGATGGCCATGTCAGGGGACCGGTTCGCGCTCGTCGCGCGCTTGCGCGCAGCGCTAAGCAGGTGTCGCCGCATTCTCGCCGTCCTGCTTCCCGCCCTGCTGGTCTCGCCCCCGGCGCTGGCCTACCCCGCGCACTATTTCGTCGTGAACGAAGCGACCGACGGCACACTCAGCGTCGTCTCCCACCAACTGGTGGAAATCAGCGGCTCGCCCGATCTGGCTTACGAACCGCCGCAGCCCGGTCGTCTGGAGCGCAATCTGGACGCCAGCGTTCACGAAAAGTCCACCGGCAGAAAGATGTTCGCCATTCCCGCAGGTTCTTCGCCCTGGCTGCGCGGGGAATTTCACGATGGAAGCCGGATCGACGGGCAAAGCATCGCGGCCGCCAATATGCAGTATGTGCTGCGCTTCCCGCTGGGTGCGGGCCACTACCTGCGCCTGCGCAGCGCAGGCGAGGCGGCGCGCGAACCGACCAGCGGGCCGGTGACGCGTTCCGCCCAGTCAGGCGCCGCAGCGCGGCCCGCAGCGCAAGCGCTGGAGATCGATCTGGACGCGCACTCGTCCCCGGCACGGGTCGCCGCGCCGCCGCCGCAGCTGCCAGCGGGCTACGCCAGCGGCAGCGTGCTTGCCAATGGCGACCCGTCGAACCGGCTGGATCTGCTGATCGTCGCCGAAGGCTATACCGCGGACCAGCAGAGTCAGTTCGTCCTGGACGCAACAAATCTCGTAAACAAATTCATGTCGATCTCACCCTATCGCGATTTCAAACACCTCACCAACGCGGTTTGGCTGTTCGTGCCATCGAGCCAGTCAGGCGCGAGCAAGCCCAACTGCGCCGAAACGCCCACGCAGCCGGTGGTCAGCGTTGCGACGGCCTTTTCGGTGCAGTTCTGCAGCCTGGGACTGCGACGGCTGGTGACGGTAGACACGGCCAAGGTTTTGACCGCTGCCGCCGCGGTTCCCGACTGGGACAAGGTGATCGTGCTGGTAAACGACAGCGAATACGGCGGTTCCGGCGGCAGCGTCGGCGTGGTCACGACGCACGCGCAGTCGATGCAGATCCAGCAGCACGAGTTCGGCCATTCGTTCACGCAACTCGCCGATGAATATACTTCGGCCTACCCGGGCTACCCACCTTGCAGCGACCTGCCGGCGACCAGCGCGCGGTGCGAGGCGAATGTCACCGATCAGAGCAGCCGCGCGTTGATCAAGTGGACGCGCTGGCTCGCGGCGCAGACGCCGGTGCCCTCCGATGCGCAGCTTGCCGGCGACCCGCTAGGGGCCGGCCTCTGGCTCGGGGCGCGCTTCCAGTCGGCTGGAATGTATCGCCAGTGCTACAACGGCATCATGCGCACATTGGGCGGGCCGTTCTGCCGCGTCGACAGTGAAGCCTTCGTCAAGCGCCTCTACGGCGGCGGCTGGGGGGTGCCGGCGCAGGGCGTCAGCCTGATCGAACCGGGCGCAATTCCGGCCAGCACCAGCGTGGACGCGGCCCCGCAGTCTACGCTGCAGTTTCAGGCGAACATTGCCGGTTCGCTCGCAGCTGGCGGCCTTAAGGTCTCGTGGCTGGTCGACGGCGCACCCGCGCAGATGGAAAGCAGCGTACACGGGGCACACCAGGCGTTCACCTACGTACTGCCCGACACCAGTATGCACACGGTGGAACTCCAGGTCAGCGACACCACACCCTTTCTGCTGGATATGCCATTGCGTTCGCGCAGATGGACCGTCAACCCCGGCAGCCTCGCGGCCGGCTGGAACCTCCTCGGCAACGGCGGCAGCACAACGCTCGATGTGGCGGCGGCATATGGCGATGCGGCCAAGGTGAATACAGTGTGGAAGTGGATCGCCTCTGCTTCCCGCTGGGCCTTCTATGCGCCCTCGCTCACGCCGCAGGCGCTGGCCGACTACGCCGCCGGCAAAGCCTACGATGTCCTGTCCACGATCAAGGGCGGAGAGGCCTACTGGATCAACGCCAAGGTCGCCTTCAGCGCGCCGGCGCCCGCGGGCACGCCGATCACCTCGGCCTCGTTTCGCAGCATGGCCACCGGTTGGAATCTGATTGCGATCGGCGACAACAAGCTGCCGCGCGCGTTCAACAATGCGCTCAGCGCGACGACGCCTGCAGCGGACGAAATTCCGGCCAACGTCACCACGCTATGGGCCTGGGATGCGGCGCTACGCAACTGGTATTTCTACGCGCCCAGCCTGGACCTGGCCGGCACTCTCGGCAATTTCACCGCTTCCAAGTCGTATCTTGATTTCGGCACCAAGGTGCTGGAACCGGCAACGGGATTCTGGGCGAACAAACCCTAGCTGCGCGTCAGCGAGGCTACCAGCCGCTGCCGCCGCCTCCTCCTCCACCTCCGCCAGAGGAGCCGCCGCTATCGGAGGAGCCGCCGCTGTCGGAGGAACCCGAACTGCTGCCGGAGAAGCCAGAACCGCTGTCCGACGATCCGGAACTGCTGCCCGGCGGTGTCGAAGCGGAACTGATGCTGTCTCCCATGCCGGCGATGGAATCGCTCAGCCCGGCGATACCGCTGCCAGGCGAATCAGTGTCGGAAAAATCGCTGCTCGATTGATAATAGGAGGACACCGCCTCCGCCACTGCGGCGGCGCCCAGCACGGATGCGAAGGCGTTGGCCCAGGTTTTCTCTACGCCCAGCGCCAGCGCATACGGGAGAAATCTTGCGAACTCCTCGGGCGTGCGCGGCGGCATCTTCTGCCGCGCAAGATCGTCCTTCTCGGCCACGCTCAGGTATTGGCGCAGCCCCTCGATCTCATCCTTGAGTTTTCGCCCCTCGCGTGTGTACGCCGGCAGCAGGCGCGAGAATACGTAGAGGATGATCGCCAGCGCAATGCCGGCGCCTATCAACACCGGCAGCGCGGCTTCAAGGGAAAACATCGCGGCCATGGTGCAAAACGCGATGAACACGCCAAAGGAAAAAGAACCCCGGTTGCGCGAGAACAGGTTTTCGCCAAAATGCGCTGCCAGCGACGTGCCCAGGTCTTCGCGCGCTTTTTTCACTGTCGGGTTGTAGCCGCCGCCGATTACTTCGCCGCTGGCCCCTGGTGCCGGCGCCAGTGGCGCCAGCGCCTCTTCCCCCGGCAGCCAGTCGCCGCGCTTGCCCGTGCCCTCGATGGTGTAGGCGCCGCCGCCCTGCCAGATGGTGAGGTAGCCGCGCTGCCCCAGGCCGAGCAGCGCCGCAGCAAAGCACTGGTCGTCATACTTCATTCGATCGAGATAGCGCGTTCCCGCCGGTCCCAGGCCCGTGGGCGGCTCATAGCGCGGAAACACCGGCCCGTCGCGCGGATCTCGCCCCACCTGCCACCAGCGAATATAGAAAAACGCGAGCAGCAGCAGCGTACCTGCCGCGCCCGCCGCCTCGCCCTTGTTGTCGTGCAGCGCGCGCGCGGCACGCTCGGCCCAGCCGGGCTGCGGAATGATGCCCTTGGGAAAGGCGAATACGATCGTCAGCCCTTCGCCCGGCGCGAGCGCGCGCGTGGTGCGGTACTCGGCGCTGCGGTCGCCCACTGAGGACGTATAGTCGCGTCCCCTCGCGCCGAATGCGCCGGTGTAGGCCTCGGCCCGCAACTTTGCGCCCGGTACCGGACGCGGCAGCCAGACCTCGGCAGAAACCGCGTCCATGGCGAAGGTCCAGCCGTTGCCGTTTACGTTCCAGTAGAGTTCGTCGTGGTCGTCGAAGAAGCCGATCTGGTAGCGCGTGCGATAGCGAATTTCGTACACATGCCGCCCCTTGGGCAACAGCGCGCCGGCATTGCCGATCTGTACGCGCACGCCGTTGCCGAAAGGCCGCACCGCCGCTGGCTCGCCGCGGTTGTCGCGCGTGACCTGGTCCAGTTCGAACGGCACGATGACGCGCCGCCCGAGGCGGTCGCGATAGTCGGTCGGAAAATCGCGCATGATGCCGCGCTTGATCTCGCGCCCTTCGACCTGCGCTTCTATGGTCTCGATGACAAAGAGGTCGCCTTTCTCGCCGATCCTGATGTCACTGTGGAAGGAAAGAATGCGCTCCTGCTCCGTCGCGTGCGACCTTGCTGACGCGAGCGCCCTTGCCTTCTCTGCCGCCTGCGTGCGCGCCGCGGTCTGTGCTCGCTCTAACGCCTGTCCCCGCTCCGCCGCCCGCACCAGCGCCGCGACCGTCGCCTGCCCCGCTTCCTGCGCGAGCGCCTGCTCCTGCGTCTTCGCCTGCTCTGGCGCCGTTGCCCGCAGGCGCATGATGTCCTGCACTTTTTCGCCAAAGCGCTTGGCATCCGCGTAAGACAACGCGTTGATCCGCGCCTGGTCCTCCAATGCCTGCGCCATCGCCTGCTCCCGCGCCCGCGCCTGATCCGGCGTGTGCTCCCGGGACTGCGGCTGCGCCTGTGCCGCGAACGCGAACATCAAGGCGAACAGGCAGACGCTCCGCTTCACAGCACCACCTTCACCGCCTCGCGGTCGTCGGTCTCGAAGAAAGGCAGCGCTTCGAAACGGAATGCGCGCGCCACGATCACATGCGGAAACGACTCGAGGCGGTTGCGGTACTGGTTCACTGCGCCGTTGTAGAAGCGGCGCGCGTGCTGCAGCTGGTCTTCGGTGTCGACCAGTTTGGCGGAGAGGTCGCGGAAATTCGCATCGGCCTTGAGCTGCGGATAATTCTCCTGCAGCAGCATGAGCTGCTTCAGCTTCGTTCCCAGCTCGCGCTCGGCGCCGAAGCGCTCCGGCGCCGGACCCGGCCCGAAGGCTACGGCGCTGGCGCGCAGCTCGATGACCGCAGTAAGCGTTGCCTTCTCGTAGGCGGCGTAACCGCGCACCGCCTCCACCAGCAGCGGCACCAAATCTGCCCGGCGCTTCAACTGCACGTCGATGTCTGCGAAACCCTCGCGCGCCAGGTTGCGGTCCGATATCAGCCGGTTGTAGATCCAGATGCCGGCTGCGAGCAGCACGGCGAACACGATCACGAACCAGGTAGGGGCGCTCATCGTCTTTCTCCGTCAGTGTTTATCGTCCACCAGCCAGATCGATGAACGTGCCGGTCGCATAGGACGCTTCATCGGACAGCAGCCACAGGATTGCGTTGGCGACTTCCTCTGGCTGCCCGCCGCGCTTCATCGGCACAAACTCCTTTACCCGGTCCACCCGGGTGGGTTCGCCGCCGCTCGCGTGAATGTCGGTATATATGAAACCCGGCCGCACCGCATTGACGCGTATGCCTTCGGTGGCGACTTCGCGCGCGAGGCCGATGGTGAGCGTGTCCACTGCGCCCTTGGATGCGGCGTAGTCGACGTATTCGCCTGCGGACCCAATGCGCGATGCCGCCGAGGAGACGTTGACAATGGCGCCGCCAGTGCCGCCGTACTTGCTCGACATTCGCCGCACCGCCTCCCTGGCACATAGAAAGCAACTGGTGACGTTCGCCGCAAGAATCCGGTTCAGGCGCGCGGCGTCCATTTCGTCCACGCGCATCTGCGTTTCGAGTACGCCTACGTTATTGACCAGCGCGGTGAGCGTGCCCAGTTGCCGGTCGACCGTTTCGAACAGCCGAACCGCCTCGGTCTCCGCCGATACATCGGCGGCGACGGCGATCGCCTGTACGCCTGCCGCTTCCACGTCGGCGACGACGCCCATGGCGGCCGCGTGATTGTTCAGATAGTTCACGCACACGGCGTAGCCGCGCGCCGCGGCAAGCCTTGCCGTCGCGGCGCCGATGCCGCGGCTCGCGCCGGTGATGATGATCACTTTCTTCATGTTGACCGCCGCGTTCTCGCTCGAGCGCATAACCGCATGCGTCGTGCCTGACACGAATTCGAATGAAGGAACTCAATTTATCACAGCCCGGGCCGTTCGACTCTAGTCCGCCGGCTTTCGCTCGTTGCATTCTCAGGCGGTTAGAATAGGGCGTCACAGGGAGCGGACTCAAATGACATCAGGCGCGATCATTCCTGCCTCGGCAAAACTGCAGAGCGCCATCGACTTTGCCGTCGCGCACGAGGTCGCGTGGAGCCGCGACAACAGCGACCCCTGGGGCGTGCATGGCGCCGATCCGCCGCCGTGGAATCGGCTGCTGGGGCCGGTCTCGCCGCGCGGGCCGGTGTCGGGCGCGATCCTGCAGGGCGGAAATCTCGTCGCCTCATGGGGCGAACCGATGCGCGCCGACCTCACCTTCAGCGTGGCGAAAACCTATCTGGCGCTGCTCGCGGGCGTCGCCTTCGATCGCGGCCTGTTGCCCGACGTGGATCAGCCGGTATGCGCGCGCCTGCCCGGGATCGGCTTCGACGGCGAGCACAACCGCCGCATCACCTGGGCACAGCTGCTGCAGCAGACGAGCGAATGGGAAGGCGCGTGTTTTGGCGTTCCGGATCAGGTCGATCGCTACCGCACCACGCATTATCAGCGCCAGCCGGCCACTGGAAAGAAAGGCGATGCGCGGACGCTGCAGGCGCCAGGCACGTATTGGGAATACAACGACGTGCGCATCAACCAACTTTCGCTCGCCTTGCTGCATCTGTTCGGCCGCGCGCTGCCGCAGGTTTTCGACGAAGCGATCATGCAACCCCTGGGCGCAAGCGACAACTGGCGCTGGGTCGGCTACGACAATTCCTGGATCGAGTTGAACGGCAGCCGGGTGCAGTCCGTTCCCGGCGGCAGCCACTGGGGCGGCGGCATGTCGATCGGCAGTCTCGACCAGGCGCTCATCGGCCAGTTGCTGCTCGACGAAGGCCGGCACCAGGGACGACAACTGATTTCCTCTGAATGGATTCACCGGATGCGCACGCCCTGCACACAGGCGCCGTTTTACGGCTATCTCATCTGGCTGAATTTGCAACACAGCGTGTTTCCAAGCCTGCCCGCGACGAGTTACTTCGCCATTGGCGCCGGCGGCTCGATTACCTGGATCGACCCCGGGCGGCAGCTGGTCGTGGTGGTGCGCTGGATCAATTCCGACGATGCCGAGGCATTCTTCCGCGCCGTGGGCGAGGCGGTGGACGACTAGAACCCGTTCCCTAACGGGCCGTCATTCCGAGGCCGCAGGCCGAGGAATCTGCTTCACTATCGATTTAACAACAGATTCCTCGCGTCGCTCGGAATGACACTTTATGAATTCACAATTAAGCAGCGAATCCTTAGCGCTGTTGCATATGTTTGACCAGCGATTCGCCGGAGAGCGAATGTGCTTCGCCGAACCCGGCTACGAAACGCGCCGCTTTCGGTCGGATCAGAAATATCGAGAAGTCGGCAAAACCGAACATCGGCTCGGCATCGGGAAAGCGCGCCAGATATACGGCCTTCAATTCAGCAACACCGGGCGACGTTGAATCAACGCGCTCAGCCGCCCCTTGCACTGTGACGCGCATCAAACCCAGCGCTGATTTCCCGCCACCCTCGGCCTCGGCGACGAGCAGGCTCACGCGCGCGTCGGCGAGCATATCCCGGGTATGCGCCGCCAACCCGCTTACGTGGACGATGAAACCGGAGCCGTCGGCGGCAATCGCATAGGGCACCATGGAAACAAAGGGGGCACGGTCACGCAAGGTGCCCAGAGCGGCGGTAGTGCGCTCGCGCAGCAGTTGCGCCAGGCGCTCGCTCAGTTCGGCGTTCATTCAACGGACATCGGCGACCTACAGCCCGCGCGAAATCAGCTCGCGCATGACTTCCGAGGTGCCGCCGTAGATGCGCGATACGCGCGCGTCGACAAACGCGCGCGCGATCGGATATTCCATCATGTAGCCGTAGCCGCCGTGCAGTTGCAGCATGTCGTCCAGGCCCGCGCACAGCGTTTCGGTGGTAAACAGTTTGGCGATCGCCGCCTCTTCCAGCGTGAGCTTGCGCCGCAGGTGCTCGGCCAGGTAGTAATCGACCATGATGCGCATTGCCGCAGCCCGCGATTTCAGGTCCGCCAGCTTGAATTTGGTGTTCTGGAAATCGAATACCGTCTGGCCGAATACCTTGCGCTCGCGCGTATAGCGTATGGTCTCGGCGAGCATCGCTTCCATCTTGGACGCGGCACCGATGGCGATAATGAAGCGCTCCTGCGCCAGCTCCTGCATCAGGTGGATGAAGCCTTTGTTCAGTTCGCCCAGCAGATTGGCGGCCGGTACCCGCACGTCGTCGAAAAAGAGTTCCGCTGTGTCGGCCGCATTCTGGCCGATCTTGGCGAGCTTGCGGCCCTTCTTGAATCCGGCCCGCTCAGCCTCGACCAGGAACAGCGACACGCCTTTGGCGCCGGCGGCGGGATCGGTCTTGGCCACCACCACGATCAGGTCGCAATTCAGGCCGTTGCTGATAAACGTCTTGCTGCCGTTGATGACGTATTCCTCGCCGTCTTTGACTGCGGTCGTGCGGATGGCCTTTAGATCGGACCCCGCGCCGGGCTCGCTCATGGCGATGGCGAGGATGCATTCTCCGCTCGCACACTGCGGAAGCCAGCGGCGCTTTTGTTCGTCGGTGCCCAGGCGCGAGATGTAGGGCGCGATGATGTCCGAATGCAGATAGAAGCCCGGGCCGCTGATGTTGGCCGATGCCATTTCCTCTATCAGCACGGCGCAGTGACCGAAGTCGCCGCCTCCGCCGCCGTACTCTTCAGGCAGCGAAGTGCACAGCAGGCCTTCTTTGCCCGCCTTCAGCCAGGTGTCGCGATCGACGCATCCGGCCTCGTCCCACTCGGCCTGGCGCGGCAGGCATTCACGCTCGATGAAGCGGCGCACCGTGGCGCGGAACATTTCGTGGTCTTCGCGGTAGACGCTGCGGGAAATCATTGCGGGCTCCTGTTGGGGACGATTCAGCGATCGCCCCACCCTAACCCCAACCGTCTCCCGCCCAGGCGGGAGAGGGGGTTTTCTCCCT
>Ga0208566_1001610_pt1 | contig 12880 bp, 13 predicted proteins | sample PL_2010_150m_FD_184159 | JGI IMG/M metagenome (GOLD analysis project Ga0208566, IMG submission 184159) | Freshwater microbial communities from Powell Lake, British Columbia, Canada to study Microbial Dark Matter (Phase II) - PL_2010_150m... | ecosystem: Environmental > Aquatic > Freshwater >...
CTTGTTGGTGGATACGAATCGGTCAAGGCCGACGTCTTAGATGATGTCTTTCTCGCGCGGCGACTTATGAAAACAGGTTCTCATGGCGTGGTTGTTAATGGTGCCGACATTGCCGAATGCCGAATGTATTCATCGTGGAGTGAGATAGAGGCGGGATATGGCAAATCACTCCGTCACGCCTTTGGATCTCCTTTCGGATCACTCTGCGCTATCTTCTTTATCTTTCTTACCGGAATTGCCCCACTCCTCTTTGCCCTGATGGGTTCGCCATGGGGTTGGTTGGCTTTTGCATTCATAGTTAGCACTCGAATTTTGAGTGCGATTCGAGCACGTACAAGAATTATCGATTCTCTCTTTCATCCAATCTCAAGTACATTGCTTATATATCTCATTTTTTACTCTTATCTAATGCGTGGACATATCCAATGGAAGGGTCGCACTGTATGAAGATTGTTGTTATCGGTGCCGGAATGGGTGGCATGACTGCAGCTGCACGATTAGCCCGCAGCGGTCACTCGGTCACGCTCTTTGAGGCATCCGATACTTACGGTGGCAAACTTCGAACCGAATGGATTGGAAAGTTTGCATTCGACACTGGACCATCGCTTTTAACTTTACCGGCAGTTTATAAAGATTTCTTCATTCGAACCGGTAAGCCACTTGGATTACTATGTGAAATCAAGGCAGTTGAGCCCTCCTTTGATTACCGCTTCACCGACGGTACAAACGTAAAGTTTGCCAATCTCTCCCGTCATCACACTCTTAATGCCATTCGTGATGCCTATGGCAGCGATGCGGCCGATCAGTGGGATCACATGATGAAACGTGCTACAAAGATGTGGGATGTCTCGCGGGAACCATTTGTTGAATCAGAGTTGCGGTCACCTCTCTCGCTTCTAAAACGCAGAACTTTGATACGAGATATCTTCACAATCGCGCCTTGGAAATCCCTACGTACATTTGCCAATGAATGCCTGCCCAATCAGAATCTCCGATTTATCCTTGATCGCTATGCCACATATAGCGGCTCTGATCCACGTAAAGCTCCGGCAGTACTAGCAACGATTGCCTACGTCGAAGAGGCCTTTGGCGCTTGGCACATCACTGGAGGACTTGGAACTTTAGCAACACTCGTGCACCAGCGATGCTTAGATGTCGGTGTTGAGTTTCGCTTCAACTCTAAGGTAGAGGAAATTACCGTTGATGAGGGAATTGCTACAGGAGTTCGATTAGCCGATGGAAGTGTTGTAACTGCCGATGCAGTTGTGGCCAATGCCGATGCCTCTCTTATCTACAAGCAACTTATTAAGGGGGAAAAGCGAAAGCTGCGCAGAGTGCGCAAGAATCTAGCGCAGGCCGAAAGATCCATCGCAGGCTTTTCACTGCTTCTAGGATTGAGAAAGGACGGTTCTCCCGCGCTCAATCACCACACAATCCTTTTTCCTGAAGATTACGATGCTGAGTTCGATGCAATCTTCAACACTCAACGGCCGGTTGAAAAACCAACAATCTATATTTGCGCACCAAATGACTCACAGATGGTCAAAGGTGAAGGCCTCGAAAGTTGGTCCGTGCTCGTTAACGCACCGCACCATGGCCCAGATGGTTTTGATTGGAGCGATGAAAGCTTTGCGCGTAACTATGCCAATAGCATTATCGATCAGATTGAATCTCGCGGAATTCCAGTACGCGATCGCTTGGAGTCCTTAACTATTAGAACTCCTGCAGATTTGGAGCGCACCGTTCATGCCCCTGGTGGCTCCATCTATGGAACTTCTAGCAATGGTGCGCGCGCTGCCTTTATGAGATCAAAGAATCGCTCGCCCATTAAGAATCTTTACTGTGTTGGTGGATCGGCGCATCCAGGGGGCGGTTTACCTCTTGTTGGAATGAGCGGGGAATTAGTTGCTAATGCAATTGGGAGCGCGCATAACGCACCACAACGATAAAACTAACTACTTGTAGTAACAAAAATCCACACGATAAAAGAACGACACCCGATAAATCAAGCTGGTGCATGATAAGAACTACGAAAAGGAAGCTCGCGCGGACTGGTCGCTCGGCTGGTGTTACGACCCCAATATCGCGTACGCCTAATGAACTCAGCTTGGCACGCGCGTACTCTTGGAATGCGGCAATGCTCCACAGGGCAATGGCTAGCCAGGCAGGAATACCAATAACGTAAAGTGCATACAGCCAAAAAGCTTCACTAATTCGATCGACCACAGAGTCCAGAGTTGCGCCCCATGCGCTTTCACGTTTTTGAAATATTGCAACACTTCCATCGATTCCATCGCAAAAGAGTGAAAATACTAGGAAAAGAACTGCCCACCATGAAGTCGCTGTGAACGCCGTCATTGCCGCACTAAGTAGTCCAAGGAGCGTTAAAACATTTGGAGAGATACGAAGAAGCGTTGCAATTAATCCAAATCGATAAGAGATTTTGAGCCACCAAGCAACTGCGCCTTTAATCGGTGCATCACTATGCAAGGTGCTCCATTTAGCATTAAAGGCTTCTTTAGTGAGCATTGTTTAGATTCCTATAAATCTCTTTGGTGGCAGTTGCACTATTCATAGTATAGAAGTGAAGGCTTGGTGCGCCAGCTCGGAGCAAATCTTCGCACAGAGTACTGGCCAGCTCGATGCCTAAGGCGTGAACAGCATCTACATCGTCTTCGACTGCAGCAAAGGCGCGCGAGACGGCCGGTGGAATATCTGTTCCCCCGAGTTCGGCCATGCGCTGTAACTGCTTAACGTTAGTTATTGGCAGGATTCCCGGAATAATCGGCATTTTTGAGCCGCGCGCGGCAAGTGCGTAGACGAGTTGTTCCCACTTAGCTACATCAAAGAAGAATTGCGTTGTGGCAAAAGTTGCACCTAAATGCTCTTTACGCAATAAGACATCAATATCTTTTTTAGCATCACCATTTGATGAAGGGTGCCCATCCGGAAATGCTGCCACTCCAATATCAAAACCTCCGAACTCGTGAATGAGTTGGACCAGCTCATCGGCGTGAGTGAAACCATCTGGCATTGGCGTCCACGGTGCACGAGGACCTCCAACTGGATCTCCACGAAGCGCTAACACTCCCCTGATCCCGGCGGCACGGTACATATGCAAAATTGAAATAATCTCTTGTCGACTAGAACCCACACACGTCAGGTGAGCAACAGTTGGAATCTTTGTGCGTTGCCTCACCTCTTCAGTTACGCCAATAGTTCGATTTCTAGTAGAGCCTCCAGCGCCATAAGTCACAGAAATAAACTCTGGCGCTATAAATTCAAGGGCCTCAAGGGCAGCCCACAATCGAACTTCTCCCTCCACGTCTTTCGGGGGGAAGAATTCCAAGGAATACGAAGTGCGGACTACCACTGTGTGAGGGTACCGTTAAGGAGTGAATACAGAGGCCAAGGCAACGTTGCAAGAGATTCGTGATGCTGTAGAGATTGAACTCTCAAATTTCTTGACAGAGCAGGCCGATTTTCTAGATTCCATCTCGAGCCAACTTGCACCGGTCTCCAAGGCCCTCTCATCATTTCTTCTCGATAGTGGCAAGCGCCTGCGCCCACTGTTTGCATACAGCGGATACGTCAGCGTCGGCGGCGAAATATCCACCGCCGAAATAAAGTCAATCGCCAGTCTGGAACTTCTGCAGGCCTGCGCCCTCATTCACGATGACCTCATGGATGGCTCCGATACCCGTCGAGGCAAGCCCTCGATACATCGTCACTTCGAATCCATGCACGTGCAAGATGAGCTAGAAGGTTTTGCGCCTGCTTACGGCCTAGCCGCAGCTGTTTTATTGGGTGACCTAGCCCTTGTATGGTCCAATCAAATGCTTAACGCATCGGGGCTTACCTCCACACAACTCCAAGATGTCTTACCAATCCATGATGAGATGCGTGTTGAATTAATGGCTGGACAGTTCTTGGATATACATGAGCAAACTCAGAAAACAACCGACTTGCAACGCTCAATGAAAATTGCGCGATATAAGTCAGGAAAGTACACAATTGAACGACCACTTCATATTGGTGCATCACTAACAGGTCTTCAAACTCCTGAACTTTTAGCTGCACTCTCTGCCTATGGCCTGCCATTGGGCGAGGCCTTTCAATATCGTGATGATTTACTCGGGGTCTTTGGTGATCCACAAGTGACTGGAAAACCAGCAGGTGATGATTTGCGCGAAGGCAAACGAACCGTATTGATTGCACTGACTGAATTGGAATCAACAGATTCAATGCGTGCAGAGAGTAAAAAATTCTTTGGTGCCTCTGATTTGGATGCACATGGAGTCTCTGTATTACAGGAGATAATTACCGCTACCGGTGCTAAGGAAAAACTCGAATCGATGATCGCTCGACTAACTGATGAGGCCCTTCGCGCATCAGAGAGCGACCTCATAGGCGAGAAAGCGCATCCCTTGCTTCTTGAGCTTGCCAAAATTGCAACGAAGAGAAACAACTAAATGGTTGCACGTGTAAAAGGGCCAACAGATCACGTTGTAATAGTTGGTGCCGGTTTAGCTGGACTCAGTGCAGCGCTCCGTTTGGCTGGAGCCGGTCGAAAAGTAACTGTAATCGAACGAGAATCCGTGCCCGGTGGGCGAAATGGATTATTAAATAAAGATGGATACGCCTTCGACACTGGCCCCTCTGTTTTAACCATGCCATCGCTGATTCAAGATGCTTTTAACTGTGTTGGTGAAGATATGAAGGATTGGCTAGAACTAATGCCGGTCTCGCCTTTATATCGCGCATATTATGCAGATGGCTCACAGATCGATGTTCACGCCAACACTCAAGCGATGGAAGCTGAAATTGCTGCAAAGATCAGCCCCGCTGAAGCTGCAGGTTATGCAAAATATGTAGATTTTGTAACCAAACTATATAAATACGAGATGAATGATTTCATCGATAGAAATATCGACAGCCCACTTAATCTCTTGACGCCCAACCTTGCACGACTTATCGCACTGGGAGGATTTCGCAGACTCTCACCAAAAGTAAATCAATTTATGAAAGACCCTCGCCTGCAAAAGGTATATTCCTTTCAAGCAATGTATGCAGGCGTTAGCCCGCAGCAGGCGCTAGCAATTTATGCTGTTATTGCATATATGGACTCAGTAAACGGCGTCTTTTTCCCAAAGGGTGGAATGCATGCAGTGCCGCGCGCCCTTGCCGCTGCCGCCACAAAGCATGGAGTGGAGTTCAAATACGATACGACAGTTTCGAAGATTGATGTTGTTAACGGTCGCGCGAAGGCGGTAATGACCGAAGATGGACAGCGCATTGAATGCGATGCGGTAATTCTTAATCCTGATCTTCCCGTAGCCTGGCGCGATTTATTAGGAAAAACTCCTCTCTCCGTTAAAAGACTCAACTATTCGCCATCATGCGTAACTTTGCTCGTTGGCTCATCTAAAAAATATGAGTTTGCGGCTCACCACAATATTCACTTTGGAGAGTCTTGGGACGGCGTCTTTGATGAGTTAATTAAACAAAAGAAGTTGATGAGTGATCCGAGTGTTTTAGTCACGATACCTTCCAAGGATGATCCATCGTTGGCCCCACCCGGCAAACACTCTTACTACGTGCTATTTCCAACTCCCAACTTAGATGCTGATATCGACTGGAATATTCAAGCGGCTCCTTATCGAGATCACATGATCGAAACTCTCGAGCAACGAGGCTATACCGGTTTTGGAGATGCAATTGAAACCGAAGTTATGACGACGCCTTTGGACTGGCAACGCCAAGGCATGGAGCGCGGTGCTCCATTTGCTAGTGCACATACATTCTTTCAAACTGGCCCATTTAGACCGCGAAATATGGCAGCTGGAATTGAAAATGTTGTCTTCGCAGGTTCAGGAACTCAACCCGGTGTTGGCGTACCGATGGTATTGATTTCAGGGCGACTGGCCGCCGAGCGAATCGTGGGGCCAGTTAAATAGATGGATGAACTTGCCGCCTCATATGCAGAATGCAAACGTCTTAACGCTATGCATGGCAAGACTTATTACTTAGCAACTTTATTACTTCCAAAAGCCAAACGCCCTTACGTTCACGCCCTTTATGGCTTTGCCAGATATGCCGATGAAATCGTTGATGATTTGGCATCGCAATTATCAGTCGAAGATAAATCACTGGCTTTAAACACGTGGGGCGGAAAAATACTAGCCGATCTTGATCGTGGAGTCAGCGACGATGCAATCGGGCGAGCATTGATCGACACAGTTAATAAATTCGAAATTCCTCATGCCCACTTCAAAGCATTTCTACATTCCATGACAATGGATCTTTCAGTTCAGGAATATCAAACCTATGAAGACTTACTGGAATACGTCTATGGTTCTGCCGCCGTTATTGGCCTTGAAATGCTGCCGGTATTAGGAGTCCTTGACGATGGCGCGTATGAGTGTGCGGAAAAGTTAGGCATAGCTTTTCAACTTGCAAACTTCATTCGAGATGTTGGCGAGGATTTAGATCGCGGACGTATTTACTTACCGATTACCGAACTAGCGCAGTTTGGTGTCACACGAGAAATGTTGGAAGAACGTATCTTGACCCCTCAAATCATCGAGGCTCTCAAATTCCAAATTGAACGTGTACGTCGACTCCAGAGAGAGGCGCAGCCTGGTATTGCATTATTGGAGGCTAAGAGTCGCCCCTGCATTGAAGCTGCAAGCATCTTGTACTGCGGAATCGTCGATGAGGTCGAAAAAATTGGTTATGACATCTTTAATAAACGCGCAAAAACTTCAACGGCCAGGCGAATCAGAGTTGCTAGCGCTGCTTATCTAAAGCGCCTAACCGTATCCAATTAGATAAAACCCCTAGAACCAAAGCAAAGCCGAAAAGTAGATCTTCCACGGGAGCGGCAGCAATACGGATACCCGTAATTACTGCAGGGTCGTACATAACGATATTTTTCGAGGTCAACCACCAGTTAGTTAGCAGCTGGAATGCGATAATAATTGCGTAAGAAGTCCAGAAAACGCGCCTCAAAACCAGACGGGTTTGGGCGATATAGATATCAAAGGCAACAGCACAAACAACTGCGATCAAAGCTAACTGCGTATACGTCATGGCTATACCTGCCACTCTTTTTTAACTGTGCGCACAGCCTCAATTGTCATTATGGCTGCAATCGGAACAACGATGAAAAATAAGTACTCCTCTAATGGAATACAAAAAGGACCATAAAGGCCAAGGATCTGGGTCTTATCAAAGCTCCAATGTCCATTTCGAACTGCATAGGCATCCCACACGATAAAAATTAAAGCCACGGGAGCGATTGCCATGAGCGCACGCTTAATCCTTCTAAGAACATTGACTTTTAGAAAGAGCTCCAGCCAGAAAGATCCGAAAATTGTGAAGACAATCATCGCTAAATATCCAAAGTTACCCACGGCTTAACGCTACTCTACGAACTACGGGAGCCGACAGAGGCTGAGAGGGTCTGAAATTCAGACCGACCGTTTGACCAATCCGGTAATGCGGATTTGGAAAGGAATCAATCAATGTCATCAACTCTCTTTACTGCATGGGGCTACGACGTATCCATCTTGGAATTTGTTTCGGTAATCGCTTCATTCATCGGTGTCTGGCTCGGCACAACGGGTAAGCGCATCACTTGGCCATGGTGGGCAGCTAGTAGTGCGCTCTACATGATCTTCTTTTATCAGGCCGAACTCTATGCAAGTGCTGCGCTGCAGATTGTTTTTATTGTGGCCGCCGTTTGGGGTTGGCGTGACTGGGCACCGACGGGTGCGGCACCAGGTGCCTTATCCAATCGAAATCGAGCGATGTGGGCAGGTGCAACGTTAGTTTCAGTATCGTTGTTAACACCAGTTCTATCTCATCTTGGTGCTGCAGCAACCTGGTCTGATGCATTCTTGCTCGTTGCAAGTTTGATTGCGCAGATACTGATGGTCTACGAGAAAATCGAATCATGGGTTTTATGGTTCATAGTAGATGCGGTGGGCACTATCCAATACGCCGCACTCGGCTATTGGTTCACCGCCATTTTGTACCTTGCTTTTACATTGATAGCCGTAATTGGTTGGAAGCGATGGAATGACACTTATAGCAATTGATGGTCCGGCCGGTGCTGGTAAAACAACTCTAGCTGCACAGTTTTTCGATGAGCTTTCAACTACTAAAGCCGTCGCACTCATTCACATGGATGATCTCTATGCCGGATGGGAAGACGCCCTTGATCATCGATTAACATCCAGACTTACCGAGATTATTAAATCATTTGCGGCCCACAGCCAATTCTCAATTCCAATCTTTAATTGGGCAACTATGAGTTTTGATTTATCGCAGACTATCGAGCCAAGTGAAATCTTAATTATCGAAGGAGTCGGAGCAGGTCAAAAAGTAGTCCGAGATGCTGGTGCTACTTTGTATTGGCTCGATATCGAACCTGAAGTAGGTCTGGCGCGAGTCTTACAACGCGATGGATATGAAATTGAAAGCCAGATGCGTCAGTGGCAGTTAGATCAAGATGCACACTTTCTGCGAGATCAAACTCGCGCCAATGCCAACCATATTCTTACTTCATAGGCAGATTGGGCGCGCCCCGAGCCCTTCTCTGCGGCGTAATTGCATAAAATTGACTCTATGTCAGATCTATCGGGTGAACTCATTGATAGCCGCTATCAATTAATCCGTCAGGTTGCCAATGGTGGAATGGCTTCGATTTATGAGGCGATCGATACACGCTTAGATCGCAAAGTTGCAGTGAAAATCATGCACCCTCACTTAGCCCAAGATGATGCATTTGTTAGTCGCTTCATACGCGAGGCAAAGGCTGCAGCTGCACTTTCCCATCCAAATATTGTTGCCGTTCAAGATCAAGGCTGGAATCAAAATGGCGTCCCTGCGGTCTTCTTGGTCATGGAGCTAATTGAGGGAGATACGCTGCGGGAATATCTTAATGAGCGCGGTCGATTTGAAATTAAAGATGCCCTTAATTTTCTAATTCCAATTTTGAGCGCACTGTCTGCGGCGCACTCTCTTGGAATCGTTCATCGAGATGTTAAGCCAGAAAATATATTAATCTCAAAAGAAGGCCGCATTAAAATCGCAGACTTTGGTCTGGCGCGCGGTGAGCTTATTGGATCTACGATGACGGCCGAATCAAGTGTCATCCTCGGTTCGGTTTCGTATCTATCTCCCGAACAGGTTCAGCGCGGTGTTGCCGATGCAAGAAGCGACGTTTATGCAGTTGGAATCGTCGCCTTTGAAATGCTGACTGGGGAAAAACCATTCATCGGTGATACTCCAATTCAAATTGCCTATATGCATGTTAATCAAGATATTCCATCGCTGCGTTCCAAGCGCAAGGAAATCCCCTTGGCTCTAGATCAACTCATTAGCCGAGCGACAAATCGAGATCCAGATCTACGCCCTCGCAACGCCGGTGAGTTTCTTAACGCAATTGAAATCATTCAAGGCGAGTTAGATCCGAAAAAGAATCAATTGAAGCTAGATCTGGATTTGCCAATTGAGCCCATTCGCGAGAAATCACGAACCAAGCAAAAGCCGGTTATTGCTGTTGAACCTAGCATTGAAGTAAAAGAGACAACGAAAGAGCTCCGTCGAAAAGATGAGAAAAAACGACGCACCAGTAAGAGAGTTCGGCGAAACCGCAAGGTCGCACTCGTCCTTGCTATCGCTTTAGGAGTCGGAGGTTGGTACACACTCGTTGGTCCCGGCTCACGAATCGTCGTTCCATCAACTGTCGGTGGCTCTTATGATGAGGCCCTTAGCGCACTTACTCCTCTTGGGCTAACAAATATAGTTATTGAAAAACAATTCAGCGAGGACATTAAAGCCGGAACGATTATTCAATCCCTGCCACCAGGAGGAGGTCGAGTTGATACCGGAGGTTCGGTCACACTTATTATTTCCAAAGGTGCCGAGCGTTATGCATTTACATCTCTAATTGGGTTAACTCCTGAGGCAGCAGCTGCGACAATTTCAAAGTACCCATTAACAGTTGGATCAACTACTGAAATCTTTAGCAACAAAATCCCGAAGGGCTTTGTAGTCTCCTCCGACCCGGTAGCTGGAACGAAAGTAAAGCGAGATTCGATTGTTAATATCGTTGTAAGTAAAGGGATTGAAACGATTCTACTTGCATCCTATATTGGCAAGAGTGGTGAACAGGGACTCAATGAATTAACTGATGCTGGCTTTAACGTAGAGACAAGTTATGCATTCGATGAGAATGTATTGGCAGGCACTGTCGTCTCACAACTGCCAGCAGGAAATACGAATGTGCCGAAAAAATCAAAGGTGCAACTCGTTGTCTCAAAAGGAACGCAGTACGTCTATATCCCAAATGTTTTCTCGATCGAAGAGTCCTTAGCAATAAAGACGCTCAAGGACCTAGAGCTTAAAGTTGTGGTAAAGAAATTGGGTGTCAAGAAGCTCAAGAAAGTTACGAATATTTCACCTAAAGTGGGCACGAAAGTTACACGTGGCAGCACGGTCACAATTACCGTAGGGTAGGCCGATGCCCAAGCAACGCTCACGTATCGGCGCTCATACTCCCACTACGGGTGGAATGGCTAAGCGCTCGATTGAATATGCGAAAACTACAGGCGCAGAAGTAATACAAGTCTTTGCATCAAGTCCCCGGATGTGGGCGATGCCGGCGGCAAAGCCCGATTTAGATGAGGCCTTTAAAATTAAAGCTGCCGAACTTGATATCCATACATACGTACACGCTCCATTTCTCATTAACTTGGGCTCCCCTACCGAAGCGACATATGTAAACTCACTTGCATCGACTGCATACTCATTGGGCCGAGGTGCAGATATCGGAGCTCTCGGAGTTGTTATTCACACAGGCTCTGCCGTTGATGCAACCCATGTGGACCAAGCATGGAAGCAGATTCACGAAGGAATGATGCCGATTCTTAACGCTTTAAGTGATGATTCGCCATTTCTCCTCCTTGAGCCAACGGCAGGACAAGGTCAATCACTCGTGAAAAAGTTAGATGATCTTGAAAACTATTTAAAGGCCCTTGAATATCATCCAAAGGTGGGAATCTGTTTAGATACGTGTCACGTATTTGCTGCCGGTCATGACATCGCAGTCAAAGGGGGAATGAGTAAAACTCTTGACCTTCTTGTAGAAATAGCTGGGGTTGAGCGTTTTAAATTAGTACATGCCAATGATTCAATGGATGTCTGCGGGGCGCTAAAGGATCGTCATCAAAATATTGGTGACGGACATATCGGAGTAGAGCCATTTGCGGAGTTACTTGCTCATCCTGCAACTGCTGGAGTTCCTCTTGTCTTAGAAACACCCGGCATGGAAGAAAAGCACACCATTGAAGTCGCTTTATTGAAGGCAATCCGTGATAAGAAGTGAGAAACGCTAAACATCTTTACAGGATGAAGCTCGCGCCATGGGCGCTGTTGCTAGTTGCCATGGCATGGGGATGGTCCTTTGTGATCATGAAAGACTCGATCCAACGCCAGAGCGTCAATAACTTTCTCTTTACTCGTTTCGCCGTTGCAGTACTCGTGATGGTGGTTATCCGTCCTCAAGTAATTAAATTATTGACTCGGGATCTATTGCTTCGAGCTGGAACTGCCGGAATCTTTCTAGGTTTTGGCTATATCTTTCAAACACTTGGCCTAGCTCGAACCGGTGCTGCAGTCACGGGTTTTATTACAGGGCTCTACGTTGTGTTAACGCCCCTATTTGCTTGGCTAATCCTCAAGACAAAGATAAGTCGATTCACTTGGCTATGTATCGCCGTGGCCACGATTGGTCTTGGTCTTTTATCAGTTCGTGGCTTCTCTGTTGGAGCCGGCGAGTTTCTAGTTTTTATTAGCGCAATTTTCTGGGCACTTCACATTATTACTTTGAGCAAATGGAGCTCTGGTCGCGATACGTACGCGATGACCGTTGTCCAGTTAGCGATGTGCGCAGTAATGGCAGCAGTCGCATCTATTCCAAGTGGCTACTCGCCACCCCCAGATGCTGGTGTGTGGGGCGTAGTTGCCTTCACGGCCGTCTTTGCAACTGCAATCGCCTTCATTATTCAAACATGGGCACAGGCTCATATGAGTCCAACAAAAGTTGCCGTCATCTTGACTATGGAGGTCGTCTTTGCAGCGATCTTCGCTCTTATCTTTGGTGGAGAGCGATTAACAGTGCAAAGCTCCATCGGTGGAGTAATGGTCGTAACGGCGATGTATTTGATAGTCATGAAAGAAGAGAAGTAGGCTCCATACATGGCTATAGACCTTCGATCCGACACCGTTACTCGTCCATCTCAAGGAATGCGTGATGCAATTGCGCAAGCACCAGTAGGCGATGATGTCTATGGCGATGATCCAACAGTTAACTCACTTGAGGAGCGAGTAGCTGCAATGTTTGGAAAAGAGGCGGGGTTATTCTCTCCGACCGGGTCTCTTGCCAATCAATTGGCGATACGCATGCTCGTAGCCCCAGGCGAGGAGCTTCTAGCCGAAACTAACTCGCATATTGTTCGCGCAGAACTTGGAGCCGCAGCCGTCTTCAGTGGAATTACAACGAGGACGTGGTTGAATCCACAAGGGCTACTCAACGCATCAAATGCTTTGGAAATTGCCCGACCAGATTCCGGTCCTTATCTAGTTTCAACAACAGCTATCGCCGTCGAGAACACTCACAACTTTGGTGGCGGAACCGTGCAACCGATAACTGAGATTGCAAAACTCCGTAGCGGCGCAGATGAAATGGGAATCGCCCTTCACTTAGATGGTGCCCGCATCTGGAACGCTCACATTGCTAGCGGTGTTTCATTTCTTGAATACGGTAGTTACTTCGACACAATTAGCGTCTGTCTCTCAAAGGGTTTAGGTG
>Ga0208566_1001612_pt1 | contig 12877 bp, 13 predicted proteins | sample PL_2010_150m_FD_184159 | JGI IMG/M metagenome (GOLD analysis project Ga0208566, IMG submission 184159) | Freshwater microbial communities from Powell Lake, British Columbia, Canada to study Microbial Dark Matter (Phase II) - PL_2010_150m... | ecosystem: Environmental > Aquatic > Freshwater >...
GAACAGACCGCGGGGGCGATACTGAAGCGCCTCGTGAATGTGCGCCGGGGTGACTGAGTCGGCACCGGCGAGGTCCGCGATGGTGCGCGCGACGCGCATCGTGCGGTGATAACTCCTCGGCGAGAGGTGCAAACGCGCGGCAGATTGAGTGAGTGATTCCTTCGCGGCGGCAGTGAAAACGCTCTTTTCATCTAGCTCTCGTCCGGAGAGTGCGGCATTCGTCGCTCCCTTTTTACCGGTGCGCTCCTCAGCACGGACGCGCGCGGCGACTACGCGCTCGCGGACTATAGCTGATGATTCGCCATTTGAAAGTTTGGAAAGGGTTTCATGCGGGACAAGAGGGACTTCTATCCAGAGGTCGAGGCGGTCCACGATAGGCCGCGAGATGCGGCGCGCCTGCTTCGCCGCGGCGCGTATATTCACACGAGAATCATCAGAGAGCGTGTCGGCTGGATTCATCGCGGCGACTATCATACAATCTGCCGGGAACGTGATGCTCGCACGAGCGCGCGACACGGTCACCACCCTATCTTCAAGCGGCTGACGGAGCGCTTCGAGCGTACGTGAATCGAACTCCGTAAATTCGTCCAGAAACAGCACGCCTTTATGCGCGAGTGTCACTTCGCCCGCTTTCGGGAACGTACCGCCGCCCACAATCGCCACGTGTGATATGGAATGATGCGGAGAACGGAATGGCGGCCAGTGCACCGCTTCTCCGTCTTTCAGTAATCCGGCGGTTGAATGTATCGCCGTCACTTCGAGCATATCGTCGTCCACCAAGGGCGGAAGAATCCCCGCGAGCGCGCGAGCGAGCATCGTCTTACCGGTGCCTGGCGGACCATAGAAAACGATGTTATGCCGCCCCGCTGCGGCTATCTCGAGCGCACGCTTCGCACTCTCCTGCCCTTTCACATCCCGCAAGTCGATAGCGAGCGGCTGTGGCGCAGTGCGCCTATCGCGCAGGAGTTTCGGTAGTGGTTTCTCCCCTTTCAAATGATGGAGGAGTTCCGTGAGTACTGACGGCGCATACACCGTCATACCTTCGGCGAGTAATGCTTCGCGTGCATTCCCCGGTGGTACGAAAATGGTAGTCACGCCGCGGCGCTTCGCGGCGAGTACCTGCGGGAGCACACCCTTCACTGCGCGGAGCGTCCCATCGAGCGCGAGCTCGCCGATAAATAATATATCTTCACCAAGCGCTTCAAGGTCGCCGGCGGCGATGAGGTATGCGAGCGCGAGCGCGAGGTCATAATGCGAACCTTCCTTTTTCAAATCCGCCGGAGAGAGTGAAAGCACGATGCGCTTGTTCTGTTTCTTCGGCGACTTGTGTCCGGAGTGGCGTATCGCGGCGGAGAGTCTATCGCGCGCTTCCTCTACCGCCTTATCAGCGAGCCCGACTATTGAGAACGCGTGGAGCCCGCGCGTGAGGTCCGCTTCCACTGTCACTATTTCGGCGCCTGACCCGACCGGCTGTGCCGCAAGCGTCTTCGCGTATCCGCTCTTGCCCAGCGGAGCTTTAGTGGCGTTGGGTTTCTCTTCCGCGCGTTTAGTAGAAGTCGTACCACGAACCGAAGATGTCGGCTTCGCTACAACCATAGACTATAAATCCTTCACGCAGGTCGTCGCTGCTGAATCAGCTTCGAGCCGTGCTTCCTCTATTGCAATACCGCACACTTCGCATTTCCCGTACGTTCCCTTCTCGATACGTGTGAGTGCTTCGAGGATAGTGTCATACCGCGCTTCGAGGTCCGCGAGAATAGCATTGTTATTCTCGCGGCTCACGACGACGTCAGCTTGATCCATAAGGTCAGCTTCGACACCCGTCTCCGACGGCATAGACTCCCAGTCATTCGGGACTCCCGGATTCTTCCGTCCGACCGTTCCCATCTCTGACTCAAGTCTCGCCTTCTCGGCTTCAAGCTTCTTCCTAAAGTGTTCAGTTTTCATACGGGGATGATACCAGATTCTCACTACCAAGCGAGCCGAGTAACGAACACATTCTGATGTATTCGTTCGAGACGAGCGCAGGGAGGAAGCTTTGTTTGCATAAGCTTACTGTGGCGTGCGCGAAGTTCCGAGCCGACGCACTATCTCGGTAAAGGCTGTAGTGCTCCGCGCAATGATGAGCGTCTTTTGGTTCCAGTAGCCGTACAGGAGTATGTCGCGACCCGTGGTGTCGCGATACACGCGCACATCATGATTGGCAACTGAAGCGTCATAAAACGTGGCACTCGCGATGGTCGGTGCCGGAGCACTTTTAGGGGTTGTGGTCGCAACCGCTTTCGTCGTCGTCGCGACTTTCGGTGTTGATGTCGCACTTACGGTGGCTACTGGAGCACTTACAGCTTGTGCCGGATACGGCGGAAATAGTGTAGCGAGGTCGCGTGGCATAAATTGTTCCCACGAGAGCATCGCGGCAAACGTATCGCCGTAGGATGAAACCGACAGTATGAAAAACGGACTCTGCGTACCATTCGTAAACACAACGCCTGCCATACTTCCCGCAGCAATGATGTTCCGTGTGAGTGAGCCGGGTGCCGGTACACCAAGCGAAGAAAAGACACTGGGTACGAACCCTGAATCAGTCGGCGCACTATAGAGGAATCGCACCGCGCCCTGAGCAAGTTGGCGATTGACCGATTGCTGTATTTTCTGCATGAGTGCCGTGCCAGTGCCGGATACTTCTTCGCGGTCATCGACGAATATCGGCGCAGTGATAACCGGAGCGGTCACCACCGGAGCCGATGTCCCAAGGAGACTCGTGTAGGCGATGTATGCACCCGTGACTCCGGCTATGAGTAGGACGGTACCCGCAATGCTGTAGATAATATTGCTACGCGAGAAACTTTCAGGTTGTTCCGGTTCCGATACTGGGCGCCGTGCCGAATCCTGCTCTGCCGCAAGCACCGATACCGTAGAAGACTGTGTCTCTTTCATCCGGTCTCTGAAGTCTCCCGCGTACGTCTTGAGCGGTGTTTGTGTCCTTCTCTCTTCACTCGCTACCTCAAAAGAACGAGGGAGTTCTGTTGGTACCGATACCGGAAGCGGTTCAGGAGTCGTTTGTGGAATTTCTGTCTGGAGCGGAATTCCCAGCGGCGGTACGGTACTCGGTTTTTCCTCACCTCGCACTTCGCCGGGACGCATCGGCAACAGATTCGGGATGTTCCCTTTCTTTACTATCGCCATATCGCCGGCGAGCGTGCGTATGTACTTCTCTGGTTCGTCCATTACTGTCTATTCTAGCAGGCACTAGGCATTAGGTATTAGGCTCTAGCAGAAGAATGACTAAAGCCTAGTGCCTGCATTTTCGGCCTAACGGCTAGCTATAGTGAATTTCTTCGGGTCGTCGCACATATCGGTAAACGCGTGCGCAACTTCTTTCAATTTTGCAGATGACGATTTACCGAAGGAGATGACTTCTACCTGACACCCCTCGTTCATATCGAGATACTGGATGAGCGGGATGAAATCGCCATCGCCGGTGGCGAGGATGACGGTGTCGAGCTTCGGTGCGAGCTTCACTGCGTCGATTGCGAGCCCAACGTCCCAGTCGGCTTTCTTCGCACCATCAGCGAATATTTGAAGGTCTTTCACCTTCGTTTCAATGCCGATTTTAGTAAGCGCTTCGAAGAAATTGGTCTCATCGCCCGCCTCGGTTGAGATGACGTACGCGATAGCGCGCACGAGTACGCGACCGCCCACGGCCTCTTCGAGGACCTTGGCGAAGTTTACGCGCGCTTTATAGAGATGCTTAGCGCTATGATAGAGATTTTGCGTGTCGATAAATACGCCCACACGCTGAGCCGGATGTTTGATAACTGCCATAAAAATAAATGTTTATGAAAACGAACGAATAAAATGTAGCAAAGCTACGCTTTCATGATACCACTTCCCCACTCCCAAAAAGCTTGGCTTATTTTTTAAGCCCCAACTTCTTTATGACGGCATTGTAACGACGCTTGTCGTTAGTTTCCAAATAACGGAGGTGCGAACGACGGTCAGCGACCATCTGGAGAAGACCGCGGCGAGAATGGAAATCCTTAGGATTCTTCTTCAAATGCTTCGCGAGCTCGTCAATCTGCTTGGAAAGGAGCGCAACCTGCACATCCGGCGAGCCGGTGTCGAGGTCGTGGCGGGCGATAGTTTTAATAACCGCCGTCTTTTTCTTAGTGGTAAGCATGTCCCGCTACCTTACCACGCCTTGCGGAATTGTGCAAGTGTTGCAACGTGCGTTTATCAAGTGCGCACAATATCAAATGCTAGGATATGGGTATGAAAGCTGAGGATGCAAAGCGACAATTTCTTGAATATATCGAGATTGAGCGCGGACGCGCGGTGAAGACGGTGGAGAATTACGACCACTACCTCTCCCGCTTCTTCGAGCAGATGGGGGTGAAGAACATCAGCGACATTAGTGAGCAAAATATCCGTGAGTTCCGCCTCTGGCTCAACCGCCAGCCCGGCACGGGGAGCGACTCAATGAAGCGTCGCACCCAGAATTACTATATGATCGCGCTCCGCGCGTTCCTGAAATTCTTACGGAAGCGCGACCTCCCTGCTATCTCTCCCGAAAAGATAGAGCTCGCCAAGCTCCCCGAGCGTCAAATAGACCTTATCAACTCCACTGAGCTCGAGCGCCTGATGCAGGCGCCCCGCGAGGCGTATGAGAAAGAGAAAGACCCCGAGAAAGCGCTTCCCTACCTGCGCGACAGCGCCATCCTCGAACTCCTCTTCTCCACAGGGCTGCGCGTCTCTGAACTCTGCGCGCTCAATAGCGACATCGACCTCTCACGCGACGAGATGTCGGTGCGCGGTAAGGGTGAGAAAGTGCGCGTCGTCTTCCTCTCCCCTGCTTCGAAGTCTGCCGTGCGCGATTACTTAAAAGCACGCAAAGATATGGAGGAAGCGCTCTTCGTGGACGGTAGGAAAGATGCTCTGCATCGCATCACCCAAAGGGATGTGCAGCGACACCTGAAGACGTACGTCACGCGCGCGGGCATCACGAGCGTCGTCACGCCCCACACGCTCCGCCACGCATTCGCAACCGACCTCCTCTCTAACGGCGCCGACATCCGCTCAGTCCAACAGCTACTCGGCCACGCTTCTATCAACACCACGCAGATTTACACCCATATCACCGACTCGCACCTCCGCGAGATTCATAAGAAGTTCCACGGCAAGAACCGCGGATAAAAGCAAAGAGTGGCCGTGGCCACTCTTTTTACTTCACTACACGAAGCTGCGTCTTTGGATTGATTTGCCTCTGACACCACCGGATGACTTCCTGCGGACAGGTCGAGACATCGTGCAGGAATTTCAGAAATACTTCGTGAGTTGAGGGCTTCTCGCCCAACACCTCGAAGAATATCTGCCGTTCCCGGAAATGCTCCCCGCGCGATGCCTTCAGTGACAGAATCGTGTCATCAAACAAAAGACGAATTTCGTTATGTCGCGTATACATATCCGACTCCTTTCTCTAACCTAGTATCTATAACCGCCCCCGAACCGGTTTTGTTGCACTACTTCAGAGTGGTACTCTTCTGGTATGCGAATCGTTTCGTGGAATGTGAATGGCTTGCGCTCGCTCGCCAATAATAGCTACTGGGAATCGTTTCTGAGGGGCGTAAAGCCCGACATATTCTGTCTCCAAGAGACCAAAGCGAATCCGGACCAACTTACGGAACAATTCCTCTCCCCCGCTGGCTACTCAGCGTTCTTCTCTTCCTGTGAAGTGCGCAAGGGCTACAGTGGCGTCGCACTCTATTCTAAAGTTGAGCCGCTCAAAGTCATTTACGGAATGGGGATAAAAGAATTCGACCAAGAAGGACGCCTTATAGGTGCAGAATACGAAGACTTCTGGCTGGTGAACGCATACTTCCCCAATGGCGGTCAAGGCCCCGAACGGCTCGATTATAAAATGCGTTTCTACGACGCCTTTCTCTCGTTCGTCGAGAAACTGCGCAAGGAAAAGCCGATCATATTCTGTGGGGACGTGAACACCGCCCATGAGGAGATAGACCTCGCCCGACCGAAAGAAAATCAGGAGAACACTGGCTTCCTTCCCGAGGAGCGCGCGTGGATAGATGAAGTCATAAGCGCTGGATACGTGGATTCATTCCGCAATGAGCATCCGCAGACGAAAGACGTCTACACCTTCTGGGATATGCAGACCCGTGCACGAGACCGCAACGTCGGCTGGCGCATTGATTACTTCTTTGTCGCGCAGGAATTTATGAAGCATGTGAAGTCCGCCTCAATCCACTCCGATATTTACGGCTCCGACCACTGCCCTGTCTCCATTACCCTCTCCTAACTTCTGGACAAGTCAGACTTGTCCAATTTCTGAGGTGTGTTATACATACGGTGGAATAAATCACAAAAGGAGAATGAGATGTATGGGAACCAGACTACCTACATGGTGCTCGCGGTAATGCCCTTTGCGTATATGGGCGGCAGGCACTCTAACAACGCAATAATCGGACCTTTTGGCCACTACCGCTTTGCGACTGCATGGGCACTCGATTTCGAAAAAGTCGCGAAGGAGATGGGTCAGGAAGCTACTGCAGTTATTTTCCCCGAAAATAACCACGAGGGCGATCCCTTCGTCTTTCATCCAGAATTTGCCACGGCATATGGTATGGAAGCGAAGCCAAAAGATCTGCTCACAAAAGCACAGCAGATCGTCCAGAAACTCAAGAAGCAACCAATATTCATGTAGAACAAATTGAAGCACCAAAAACAGCCCCCAACCGGCGGGCTGTTTTAATATCATAAAGGACAAGTTATCCACAGGGTGTCCTTTACATTGTCCTTTAGTACTCTATTCTGTACTTCAGAGGCGGCGACTTGTTACTCCGGTAAGAAGATGCTGTCGGCGAATGATCTTTCATAGCTCTTTACATCGGCATCAATCTGCTCGTCACACTGGCTGCCTGCCCACATTCAGGATGATTCCTGACACAAGCCCTACGGCACGGTGTTCCCTTGTGGAAGCACGAAGTATGCACATAGAACAAGCCGCCCACCTTTCTCCGGCCTGAGCACCATCAACGCCCTTGCTCCTTTTACGCTCTCGCCACCCCTGGGTGGCTTCGTTGTTTATATAGCAAACTTGGAGGCCCGGCCTCCAAGTGTTCCACGCGAAACATATTTCACACATAACTCTGTGAAGGTCAGACCTTCACAGAGTTAGCAAACGTGGTGTTTGCTCATTATCTGTCGTACCTCCTCATCTTCCGCCGCTTCACGCCGTTCTTTACCCGACTCCCCTAGCTTTCGTAGGTCATCGTCTGGCATTTCCAGGAGTTCTCCAGTCCTTTTATCAAGGTATTCCATCGTATTCTTAGCTGAATCATCAAGTATCTCCTCGAGAAGCGCGTTCAGCGTCCAACCAATCTTCGGTCCTGGGTTCACGTGGAACATCTCCATAATGTGCTCTCCGTTGGTCTTGAGCATCTTTACGGAAATAGGGTCGCGAAGCGCCTGCTCCACCATAGCTTTGTACTTACGGAATCTAAACGGCTGCTCCTTGGGCCGGCCGGTGCCGATGCGGTCGCAGATGCGCAAGTTGAGCAGGTCCCATATGTTTTCCTCGCCGACGTTGGTAATCATCCGTCGTACAGCAGAGAGGGTTATCTGCTCTGGGTCAGAGAAGAACATATGCCAGCGCACCAGCTTAGCCACCCTGTCGATAGTCTCGCGAGAGAAGCGGAGGTCCTCGAGCGCCTTCTTAGTTACACGTGAACCAACGACCTCGTGGCCGTGGAAGCTCCATTCTTTCTTCTCTTCAGACCAACAGCGAGTCTCTGGCTTGGAGATATCGTGGAAGAGGGCAGCGAGGCGTATATCAAAAGGCCAGCCCTTATCAGCTGCGTGCTGCATAGAGCGTAAGTTGTGCTCAAAAACGTTATAGCTGTGAGCCTGGTTCTGCTCAACGCCAACACCACGGATGAGATCCGCGTTTATATATTTCAATATATCGAGCTGATTGGCGAGCACGAGCGCGCTCATAGGTTGGCTCGAGTTGAGTATACGAATGAGTTCATCACGAACCCTTTCACGTGAAACGTGGCTCAAATGCTCACTATTTTGGCTTATTGCGGCGGCCGTCGCGCCATCTATGCCGAAATCAAGCTCAGCGACGAAGCGCACCGCACGGAGCATACGCAGAGCGTCCTCATTGAAGCGTAGAGAGGCATCACCCACGGCACGCACCAGTTTGTCCTTTATGTCCTTTTGACCGTCGTACGGGTCAATTATATGTCCTTTATCGTCATCGAGTGCGATAGCATTGATGGTGAAGTCACGTCGGGCGAGGTCTTCTGAGAGGGAAGCGCCGAACGCCACCGCATCTGGTCGGCGCTTATCGGAGTACGCGGACTCGGTGCGATACGGCGTCACCTCGACTATCGCGAGCTTGGAGTCCTCTGAACCGGTCTTCACTCCAACCGTGCCGTAGTCGTTTTCGTAGAAAGAGTCAGGAAATACGGCCTGAATCTGCTCCGGAAGGGCATTAGTGGTGATGTCCCAGTCCTTGGGCTCTCTCTCGACGATGAGATCGCGCACGCACCCGCCCACAGGGTATGCTTCGAAGCCAGCCGCTCGTAGGCCGTCTGACACAACCTTGACCTCCTTAGGGATGCGATACTGCATTTCCAAATCGTACCACAGTGCCGTACACTAAAGGCACGCCCTAAAACATTTTGCAGAGCAAAACGTTCGGGCGAACAGGCAGAGCCTGTTTTAGCCCCGATGGTGAAACGGATATCACAGCAGTCTTCGGAACTGCCGGTCCAGGTTCGATTCCTGGTCGGGGCACATCACAGAGAGTACTTCAGGAAACATAGCCGCGAATACACTCCTCGTTTCTTACCCGTGCGAAATATCCCCATAAAGTGCCTAATTTTGGACTATTTTCCGTACTCTCGTTGTATACTTAATGTATGCGAAAAGATAAGGAAAATGCTATCAAAATGAGGAGGTCTGGAAAGAGTTATTCAGAGATATTTGCTTCGCTTAGAGTGCCTAAGAGTACTTTGTCTGGATGGTTCGCAAATATGGATTGGTCTCAAGAATTAAAACAGAAACTTCAGAAGTCATCCCAGATTGAGCATACAATCCGACTGAAAGAGCTAAATAAACTCCGCGGTGCAAACCTCAAGCAGGCGTATGAAGAAGCTCGAAAGGAAGCTCGAGCAGAATTTGAGGGACTTAAATACAACCCACTGTTCATCGCCGGGATCATGCTGTACTGGGGCGAAGGGGATAAGCTGACGAACTACTCGACAAAGATTACCAATACAGACCCCCATCTCATCCGACTCTATGTATTCTTTCTCGAAAACGTCTGTCGAGTACCGAAAGAAAAAATACGAGCCCATGTGCTTGTATATCCAGACCTTAACGAGGAAACTTGCAGGCTCTATTGGTCTTCTAGAGCGCATATAGATCTATCAAGGTTCACAAAATGCACCGTAATTCGAGGAAAGGCCACTACGCGACCTCTGGCGTATGGTGTCTGTATGGTTGGCATTTCTAGCACGTATTTCAAGGCGAAGATGCTCGAGTGGTTGAAGTTGTTGCCTAAGGAATTGATGAATAAGGGATATTATGAGAATATATAAAGGTGATCATATAGTGAGACTTGACGCGGATATGGTTTAGTGGTAGAACGGTACCTTGCCAAGGTACAGACCGGAGTTCGATTCTCCGTATCCGCACAGAAAGAAGATTTGACTTGTTTGAGTTTCTTGAATGCAAAAACGGCTCTTTTGAGCCGTTTTTGCATGTCTTTTGGTTCTGTGTCCCTAGTGGATAACATGGGGGATAGTGGGGATAAGAGACAGCAGACTTTTTAGCGAGTCCATGAAATAGTAAGCAAATGAGCCGTATTTCTAAAAGCCGTGCCCAGTAGTACAACTTCGGATTGTTCTTTATCGCGCAAAACTACTGTACACACAGTTCAATAGTCGCGCAGGGTAGTTTAGCTATACTTTGTGTAATGAGAAAGAACAAAAGCGATTATCCGAAGTTGTCCTCACTGGGCCGTGGACATTTCTTCTAAGACTCGGAAGGAGGTAGGAGCTCTCGGGGAAGCAGTGGCCGCCGAGTACCTCCGCCGACATGGATTTACAATCCGCGACCGCAATGTTGCGCGAAAAACAGGGGAGCTCGACATCATTGCACAAAGAGAAGATACTCTGCATTTCGTTGAAGTGAAAACTATTCTTACAGATGAGTTTCCCCACTCCGCCGAGGCTACGCGGGGCAAGCCACATGATGATGTGTATGATGATCCATCAATAAATTTGCACGAGATGAAGATACGGAAGGTCGCGCGGACGGGAGAGTGGTATGTCCTAGAGAAAGACTGGGAAGGGGAGTGGCAGGTGGACGGCTGCCTCGTGTGGCTGCGCCGCAGAGATGGGATGGCAAAGGTCAGCTATCTGCCCCAAATAGTTTAGAGCGCACTAAAAGCTTCATCTGCTTCGTTACGAACTCTTCTCCTCCTTCGCCGTACCCTTTAGTACGGCTCGGTCCGGTGCTCGCCCGTGCCTTACATCTGAGAGTTTTTAGACGCGCTCTATCGTGCTACAGTGCGAGGAACGGGCCAGGTTCTGCAACCACGGGGTGTCGTATACCGGTAGTACGCTTGCTTTGGGAGCAAGATGACGGAGTTCGATTCTCCGCACCCCGACTTTGTTTCTGACAGAATGTTGACGGAGTCCGATTCTCCGCACCCCGACAATTAGTGGGATAAACTCGCAGTTAGGATTGATTCAAGCGCAGGCATTTGTGGTGCGAAGTTTGCAATTGAGGTCGCAGTCGGCGTCGCGAGAAGAGAGTCAAACGGTAATCCCGCATCGCGCGTATAGTCGGCACGGATATAGGAGGCCGTGATGGCGTCGAGTGAGCGAGTATCGGTCGCGCCCTCGACCGTACTCGTCGTGATAGTACCAATGAGTTTACTTGAAGCATCAGCAACGCCACCGCCTGAAGAACCTTCCTGTGCGGCGGCTGAGCCTCCGAGTGCAATAACATCAACGGTGTTCACTGCAAAGGTGAATATGTCTTTTACTGAACCGAATACGATGGTAGGGAAGAGTCCTGACTGCACCTGACTTGAAGCGAGGAATTGTGCGCCATAGGTAGCGATGACTACCGGCGTGCCGGAAGCGAGCGGCGTCTTCGCGAGTTCTATATACGGGAAAGAGGAAGGGAGCGAAACGTTTGTTGCGCTCTTCGTCACTGCGAGAAGTGCAAAATCGTGTTCACCTGTCCCGATAGGCGCCACTTTAGTGAGGATGTCTGCATTCGCATTTACCCATGCCGGTGGTAGGTAGATGAGCGATGCTACGTAGCTATCAGCCGCCGGACTCCCTGCACGGATGGTGCAAGAGACGCCTTTATCGGCGAGGAGGAGATGTTGTGCGACGTGTGCGTTAGTGAGGATGATGCCTTTCGGATCGATGATAACCCCGCTACCGGAGATGGAGTGAATAGGACTTCCAACCGGTGCATAGCAGAGAATGTTCACGAGTGCAGCACGCAGAGCAGTCGCCGAATCATCGAGCGCATTATTCCCTGAAGAAGAAAGTGCCGGCGACGGAACGACAGAAATTGTTACTGGTGTGACAACCGGCACTGGTGCAGGCGTCGGTTTCTTTATTGGGGGCAACGTTACTTTCTTGGGTGGTGTGGTTGCTTGTGTCGTAGAAGACGTCGCTACTTCCGGTGCAATGATTTGTGGCACTACGATGGGCGAGAGAGGAGCTGGTTCTATAGAAATCGTTGAAGTAGCGGTCGGAGTGCGCGTAGATACTGAGACTTCTGGCACCGGTGTGCTATTTACAAAAATCACTACGGCAGCGAAGACAGTGAGGAATACGATAGCTCGAAGAAGTGGCGCGAAGCGTTGCATATGTATACGCTAGCGCAAAAATGGTATTCTCGCACTATGCGGACGTGGTCTAATGGTATGACGGCTGCCTTCCAAGCAGTCAGCGCGGGTCCGATTCCCGCCGTCCGCACCAAATAGAAAGAACCCCGTAGGGTTCTTTCGGAATAGTTGCAAATGAAAAGATCATCGCCGCTGTCCTCTCTTCCAGAATGAACTTCTTGGAATGAGTCTTTCGAGCTGCCGAGTTGCTCGGTGCGGATTTGCCGGTTTAGGTTTATCCTTTTTCTTCGGCTTTATAGTGGCATCAAACACATGGTCAAAATTGATACCGACTTGGGTCGCTTTCATACCGTTCTCCTCAAAGTTGTACTAGTGCCAATACTACTCCCACTTGAATATCGTGCAATAAGAAAACGCGGCGCCTCTGGCGCCGCGTTTTCTTACACCTTAAACCTTACAACTTACACCTGTCCTCTACTTCACTGCATCCTTGAGCGCTTTTGCGGCGCGGAACTTCGCGGTGCGAGAAGCATTGATGTGAATCGTCTCGCCGGTGCGCGGATTGCGGCCCTGGCGTGCCGGACGTGCCTTCGTGGCGAAGATGCCGAGGCCTGCGATCGATACTTCGTCGCCGGACTTGAGGCCCTTAACGATAGAGTCGATGACCGTCTCAACAGCGCGCTCTGCATCGGCCTTGGTGGAACCAAGAACAGTGTGCACCTTGTCTACGATGTCTGCTTTGTTCATGATAAGAGAAAGTGAGCTAATAACAGGACGAACAGATTTGAAGCGTTTCTTTGTTGCGGGGCCCGATCGGCTCCTTCGCCGTACAACGGAGTACGTCTCCGTCGCCGACTTCCCGCGCCTTGAATCGCACCAAATCTGTTCGTCCGTGGACTTCTGGTGTCGAAGGGGCGGGCACGAAGAAAGTATAGGAAATACACCACATTGCGCAATGGGGCTTGACCACCCTGCGTG
>Ga0208566_1001613_pt1 | contig 12873 bp, 16 predicted proteins | sample PL_2010_150m_FD_184159 | JGI IMG/M metagenome (GOLD analysis project Ga0208566, IMG submission 184159) | Freshwater microbial communities from Powell Lake, British Columbia, Canada to study Microbial Dark Matter (Phase II) - PL_2010_150m... | ecosystem: Environmental > Aquatic > Freshwater >...
ACCTGGCATTAAGCTGCATCGGCAGCATTACCGATAAGGAATCGGGAGAATTGACGTTCTTGGACGCCGAACATAAATCGACCGCCATGCCCAGGGGCGGCTTTGACCACTTCGTCTGAGTCGCCATGAAAAGATCTCCGGCGCCATCCTGGCGCTTCCTGTTCAGCCATCCGGCGCACTTCATCGCCTGCGGCCTGGGCAGCGGCCTGTCCCCGATCGCCTCGGGCACCGCCGGCACCCTCCTGGCCTGGGCGCTTTACCCGCTGCTGCGGCCGCAGTTTGGCAGCGGCGACGGTTGGTTCGCGGTGTTTCTGCTGTTTGCTTTCGCCTACGGCGTTGTCGCCTGCGGGCGCACCGGACGCGACCTGGGCGTGGCTGATCACGGTGCCATCGTCTGGGACGAGATCGTGCCCTTCTGGGCCGTCCTGTTCATGACGCCGCCGGGGTGGCTGTGGCAACTGGCGGCATTCCTGTGGTTCCGGGTCTTCGACATCGCCAAGCCGCCGCCGGCCGACTGGTTCGATGCCAAGGTCAAGAATGGTTTCGGCGTGATGATGGATGATCTGGTCGCCGCGGGTTATACCGTGCTGACCCTGGCCGTAATCAAAGTGTTGGCCGACTGAAATGGACGCCGAACTTCAGGCCTTGTCGATCGCCGTCGGTAGCGCGCTGGCCGGTCAGAAGTTGATGCTCGCTTGCGCCGAATCCTGCACGGGCGGCTGGATCGCCGAAGTGGTGACCAGTACCGCGGGCAGTTCGGAGTGGTTTGAGCGGGGTTTTGTCACTTATTCCAACAACGCCAAACGGCAAATGCTCGGGGTCAGTGACGAGACCCTGGCGACCCAGGGCGCGGTCAGTGAGGCAACGGCCCGGGAGATGGCCCGGGGCGCACTGGCCCATTCCGACGCCCAGATTGCCCTGGCGGTCACCGGTATCGCCGGTCCGGGGGGTGGCTCACCTGGTAAGCCAGTGGGCACCGTATGCTTCGCCTGGTGCAGGGATCAAGTGTCCGCCATCAGTGAAACCCATTGCTTTTCGGGCGATCGCGAGGCGATCCGGCGACAGGCAGTCATCACCTCGCTGCAAGGCCTGCTGTCCCTGCTGACCGGCGCAAAAACTGTGCCATAATTCTTACCGACTACGTAAAGGAACAAGCATGGACGACAACAAGAGCAAGGCCCTCCAGGCAGCCCTGGCCCAGATAGAAAAGCAGTTCGGCAAGGGCTCGATCATGAAAATGGGGGCTGCGCAGATCGAAAACGACCTGCAGGTCATCTCCACCGGATCCCTCGGCCTGGACATCGCGCTGGGCATCGGTGGCTTGCCGCGCGGCCGGGTGGTCGAAATCTATGGCCCGGAATCCTCGGGCAAGACCACCTTGTGCCTGCATGTGGTCTCCGAAATCCAGAAAGCCGGCGGCGTGGCCGCCTATATTGACGCCGAAAATGCCCTCGACCCGGTATATGCCGGCAAACTCGGCGTGAATGTCGGCGACATGCTGATTTCCCAGCCGGACACCGGCGAACAGGGACTGGAAATCGCCGACATGCTGGTGCGTTCGGGAGGCATCGACATCGTCGTTATCGATTCGGTGGCGGCATTGGTCCCGCGCGCCGAAATCGAGGGCGAAATGGGCGACCAGTTGCCGGGCCTGCAGGCGCGCTTGATGAGCCAGGCGCTGCGGAAACTTACCAGTAATATCAAGCGTACCAACACCCTGGTCATCTTCATCAACCAGATCCGCATGAAGATCGGGGTGATGTTCGGCAGTCCGGAGACCACTAGCGGCGGCAACGCGCTCAAATTTTATGCCTCGGTGCGCCTGGACATCCGGCGCACCGGTGCCATCAAGAAGGGCGAAGAAGTGATCGGCAACGAGACCAAGGTCAAGGTGGTCAAGAACAAAGTAGCGCCGCCATTCCGCGAGGCGCGTTTCGACATCCTCTACGGCGAAGGGATCTCGCTGGAAGGGGAGATCATCGACCTTGGCGTCGAGCACAAGATCATCGAGAAATCAGGGGCCTGGTATGCCTACAAGGGCGAGAAGATCGGCCAGGGCCGCGACAACTCGCGGGAATACCTGCGTGAGCACCCCGAGATTGCCCGTGAGATCGAAAACAAGGTCCGCGCGGCGGTCGGGATTGCCGCCCTCGGTCCGGTAGGGGCGCCAGGCGAGTGACAAGGACGCTGCCTGACGGCCCACAGCCTTCGCTGCGGGGGCGGGCAGTCAAACTCCTGGCCAGGCGCGACCACAGCCGCGCCGAACTCTCCAAGAAGCTCACTCCCCTGGGAACCGCCGAAGAAATCAAGGCCGTGCTCGATCAGCTCGAACAAACCGGATTGCTCTCGGACGCGCGCGCGGCCGCCGCCTACCTGCGCGGCCACGCCGCGCGCTTCGGTGCGGCCAAGCTCAGCCATACCTTGCGCGCCAAAGGCATCAGCGCCGAGTTGATCGAAGCCAGCCTGGACCAGCAGGAGTTCGGAGACGAATTGGCGCGCGCCCGCGAACTGTGGGTACGCAAGTTCGGCCGGCAGCCGATTCGGGATGCGCGCGATGCCAGGGAATGGGCACGTCAGGCGCGTTTTCTGCAAAGCCGCGGTTTCTCCGCCGAGATCGTCCGCAAACTGCTGAAATCCCCGGACGATGAGTGAGTCCGGAAAAGTCCCGGCCAATGGCCCCGGCAGCAGGCTGATGGTCAGGGGCCTGAACAAGAAATACAAGGCAAGAACCGTCGTCAAGGATGTCTCCTTCGACGTCGGCAGCGGTGAAGTCATCGGCCTGCTGGGACCCAACGGCGCAGGCAAGACCACCTGCTTCTACATGATCGTTGGCCTGGTGGCCGCCGACGGCGGTGACATTCGCCTCGACCACAACGGCCACAGCGCCAACCTCACCCACATGCCGATTCACCGCCGCGCCCAACTCGGGCTTTCCTATTTGCCGCAGGAGAATTCGGTGTTTCGCAAGCTCAGCGTCGCCGACAATATCCGCGCCGTGCTGGAGCTGCAGCGGCTTGCCGACGATGAAGTCGAGAGCCGGCTTGACGTCCTGCTGCAGGAATTACATATTACCCACTTGCGGGACAATGCAGCCATTTCCCTGTCCGGCGGTGAGCGGCGCCGCGTCGAGATCGCGCGCGCGCTGGCGACCACCCCGCGCTTCATCCTGCTGGACGAGCCTTTCGCCGGCGTCGATCCGATCGCCGTCATCGATATCCAGAAGATCATCGGTTTTCTCAAGGCAAGGGGCATAGGTGTGTTGATCACCGACCACAACGTTCGCGAGACGCTTGGGATCTGCGACCGGGCCACCATCATCAACGCCGGCGAGGTATTGGCGTCGGGGAGGCCGGATGAAATTGTCTATAATGAAAGCGTCCGGAAGGTCTATCTAGGCGAGAATTTCCGCATGTAATTTCGCCCTAGGCCGATCATGAAACAAACGCTCCAGCTAAAACTCTCCCAACATCTTGCGCTGACGCCGCAACTACAGCAGTCGATCCGCCTGTTGCAATTGTCGACGCTGGAACTCAATCAGGAAATCGAGCAATTTCTGCAGGATAACCCGCTGCTCGAGCGCGAAGATGCCGGCGAGGGAGCGGCCTTCGTTCCCGCCAGCGACGCATTGTCGCCGACCCAGACGGCTCCGGACGAACCGCCGGCGACGACCTACGACGATGCCTACGACGTTCCCACCGACTCCAACTGGAGCGGTGACGCGCCCAGCAATCACGGACCGCACGACAGCAACGACGGCGATGATTCGGACTTTGCCGAGATTCAGGCCGCAGCCAGTTCCTTGCGCGACCACCTGAGCGCGCAACTCGGATTTACGCCACTCTCGGACCGCGACCGGAGCATGGTCATCTTCCTCATCGAGGCACTCGATGAGGACGGCTACCTGGGCCAGGATCTCGAGGAACTGCTCGACGTGCTGGCGGAAGAAAACCAGCAAGTCGACCGCGAGGAACTGCTGGAAGAATTGCATATCGCCTTGCGCCACTTGCAGAACTTCGACCCGCCCGGGATCGCCGCGCGCAGCCCCCGGGAGTGCCTGGCCCTGCAATTGGAGAGCCAGGCAGCCACACCGATTCGCGATCTGGCGCTGGTGCTGGTGCGAGAGCACCTGGGTCTACTCGCCGCGCGTGATTTCGTCAAACTGAAGAGGGTGTTGCGCTGCGACGACAACGCCTTGCGCAGCGCCCATGCGCTGATTTGCGCGCTCAACCCGCGCCCGGGCGCCCAGTTTGCGCCCAGCGACACGCGCTACATCATTCCCGATGTGGTGGTACGCAAGATGCGCAGCGGCTGGACGGTCAGTCTCAATCAGGACGCCATGCCACGGCTGCGCATCAATCGGCTCTATGCCGACATCCTGCAACGCAGTCGCGCCAGTGGGGCGGCCCCCGGCAACAACAACGCCGGACTGACCAGCCAGTTGCAGGAAGCCAAGTGGCTGATCAAGAACGTCCAGCAACGCTTCGAAACCATTCTGCGGGTATCCCAGGCGATCGTCGATCGCCAGCGCCAATTCTTCGAGCACGGTGAAGTGGCGATGCGCCCGCTGACCCTGCGCGAAATCGCGGAAATCCTCGGCCTGCACGAGTCGACCATCTCCCGCGTGACCACGCAAAAATTCATGGCCAGCCCGCGCGGCATATTCGAACTCAAGTATTTCTTCGGCAGCCACGTCGCCACCGAGGCCGGCGGCGCGGCATCTTCCACGGCGATTCGGGCGCTCATCAAACAGCTTGTCAGTGCGGAGGACTGCCACAAGCCGCTTTCTGATGCCAGCATCGCTGAAATCCTCGGCCAGCAGGGCATCGTCGTGGCTCGACGGACCATCGCCAAGTACCGCGAAGGCCTGAGCATCCCGCCGGTCAATTTACGCAAGTCCTTTTGACACATCAGCATCCCCCAATGAGGAGCCATCATGAATCTCAACATCACCGGTCACCATATAGAAGTCACGCCAGCGATCCATGACTATGTCAATGCCAAGCTCGACCGAGTGATCCGTCATTTCGACAATGTCACCAGTGCCCATGTGATCCTGTCGGTGGACAAGCTCAACCAGAAAGCCGAAGTCACCCTGCATGTGAAGGGCAAGGACATTTTCGCCGACAGCATCGAGTCCGATCTTTACGCCGCCATAGACACCCTGGCCGACAAACTCGACCGTCAGGTGGTGAAGTACAAGGAGAAGCAGTCCAACCACGCCCACGAAGGGCACAAGCGTAAAGCCACCGAATAGCCGGATAGCTCGAAGGGGCCGGGTCCGCCCGCCATTCGCGGTATACTGCGCCCCCCAAGCGGCGAAGGAACACTCCTCTCTCGTCACCGATGAATCAGATAGCCAAACTCCTGCCGACGTCCAACATCCTCCTGAACCTGGATGCGAGCAGCAAGAAGCGTGTCTTCGATCAGGCCGGGCTGATGTTCGAGAATCAGCAGGGGATAGCGCGCAGCACGGTGTATGACGCCCTGTTCGCGCGTGAGAAGCTCGGTTCGACGGGATTGGGTCAGGGCATTGCCATTCCGCACGGGCGCATCAAGGGTCTCAAGGAAGCCGTGGGCGGTTTCCTGCGCCTGGCCGTGCCGGTGCAGTTCGATTCCCCCGACGGGATGCCGGTGAGCCTGATCTTTGTCTTGCTGGTCCCGGAAGCGGCCACCGAGCATCACCTGCAAATTCTTTCGGAGCTGGCGCACGCATTTTCCAACTGCAGCTTCCGGGAAAAGCTCGCCAAGGCGCAGGACCCGGCCGAAATACTCACCCTGTTCATGAACGGGCAAATCGATGCCACATCTGACAGTCAAGCAGCTACTTGAATTCAACCGCCGCCGTTTGCATCTCGAGTGGATTTGCGGCTCGCTGAACACTTCCATTTCGGTGCCGCAAACCGATCTGTCGTCGGCTGACCTGGTCGGTCACCTGAACCTGATCCATCCGAACCGCGTCCAGGTGCTGGGAACTCCGGAAATCGACTGGGCCAACCGGCAGGCCCTGGAAAAAGTCATCCATCATGTCGGCGAAATCATCTCGGCAAGGCCACCGGCACTGGTCGTCGCCGATGGCTGCGAGGTTCCCGAGATGGTGCGCAGCCTGTGCGAGAGCGGCGACACCCCGCTGTTCACATCGCCGCTTTCGGCGGCGGCCGTGATCAACGCCTTGCGGCTTTATCTGTCGCGCCAGTTGGCGGAAACCGTTTCGTTGCACGGGGTGTTCATGGACGTGCTGGGGATGGGCGTCCTGATCACCGGCGATTCGGGGGTCGGCAAGAGTGAGTTGGGGATCGAGCTGATTTCGCGGGGCCACGGTCTGGTGGCGGATGACGTAGTCGAGATATCTCGCCTTTCCTCGGACATTCTCGAAGGCCGCTGCCCGGATTTGCTGAAAGACTTCATCGAAGTACGCGGCCTGGGGCTGCTCAATATCCGCACCATATTCGGCGAGACGGCCTGCCGCCGCAAGATGAAGCTCAAGCTCATCGTCCATCTGCAGAAGAAGCAGCCCGGGGTCCCCGACGCCGCGCGCCTGCCCCTTGATGCGCAAACCGAAATCATCCTCGGCGTTGCGGTGCGCAAAGTGGTTATTCCGGTGACCGCCGGTCGCAACCTGGCAGTGCTGCTGGAGGCCGCGGTCCGCTCGACCATACTGCAGTTGCGCGGCATTGACAGCATGCAGGAGTTTCTGGACCGTCAGCAGCGGGCCCTGAACATCAACAACGACGAGTCGGAAGTCTGACCGGTCAGCCCCGGTTTTAAGGGCTAACCCGGTCTATGGTCAGCTTGATGCCACTGGCCCCGGTCTTGACCGGGCCGCTCTCACCGATCAGGTCGCCCGCCTGGCGGATGGCCTGTCCCGATTTCGTCACCCGCGCTTCGAGTTTCACTTCACTGGCTCCCGAGAGCTTCATGTCGGGACTGATGGCCAGCGAGTCGTCGAGCGTGAAGTTCAACGGCAGGTCGCTGACATGTCCGCGCAACAATGCCAGGGGCATGCGTGGTCCATCGACCGGCCGCGCATAAATGAACAGCGTATCGCCCGGCTGGACCTTGGCCGCCAACGCCGGCGTGAGCGTGACGCTGCCGCTAACGGTCCTGCTACCTGGGCCTGGCTTGCCGGCCCGCGCCTTGGCGACAGCCCTCTCGGCAGGCCTGTCGATCACCGGGCCGCCGCTCTTCGCGCCGATGTCGGCCAGCGTGGCGCTGAGCGACTTGGCATCTTCGGAATCCGGAGGCAACAGCTTGAGGAGTTTCCCCCAGTGGTTCGTTGCTTCCGGGAAGTCCTGGCGATTGTAGGCAGCAGTGCCGGCGAGCGCCAAGGCCATGAAGTTTTCCGGATCGATCTTGAGTGCCTGCTGAACCAGCTGTAGCGGCCTGCCTTCGAGGCTGCCATTGGCGCGGACTGCCAGCAGGTCGGCATACTCGGCCAGCAGCACGGCATCCTGGTTGATCAGATCGCCGGCACGCACGAAGGCTTTCTCCGCTTCGTCGAATCGCCCCAGCGCCTTGTAACTCCTTCCCAGCATGGCCCAACCCTGCGGATCATTGGGGTTCTTTTGCAGGCGCGCGTCCAGTTTGGCGACCAACTCGTTCATCTGGCCCGCCCCGAGCTGATGTTGCGGATCGCCGGGCTGCATCGCGGCCGGATTGCCCAGCCACGCATACATCAGGGCTGCTGACAGCGGCAGCAGCAGCGCCACCGTCAGGGCGGTGCGCCTTGCCGAATGCGGCGCCACCGGCAGCGCGTCGGCGACCGAGGCATCTTCCAGCAGGCGGCGTTGCAGCTCGACACTAGCCTGTTCGAAGTCGCTTTCAGCGAGGCTGCCGTCAGCGCGATCCCGCTCCAGTTCGGCCAACTGGTCGCGATAAATGGCGCTGTTGAGGATCTGGCGCGAAGCGCTCGATGCACCTTGGGCGCCACGCAGCAAGGGGCGCAGCAGCCAGGCCAGAACCACCAGCGCCATCACTGCGGCGGCAGCGAGGAAGGGAATGCTCATCGTTTGTTCTCGCTCTCGTTCATCTCGCTCTGCTTCAGCAAGGCTTCCGCCTGCCGCCGCTCCTCGGGAGACAGCGTAGTCTCGGAACTCTCCGCGGATGCCGCGATACGCCTGCCGCGGCTGCGCAAGTACACGACCAGCGCGGCGATGGCGCCGGCCAGCAGCAGGAACGGACCGAACCAGAGCAGGTAGGTGGTGGCTTTCAATGGCGGCCGGTAACGGACGAAATCGCCGTAACGGCTGACCATGAACTCCATGATTTCGGCATCGGTCTTGCCCTGCTTGATCAGGGTGCGAATCTCGCGCCGCAGGTCCTGTGCCAGTTCAGCATGGGAGCCGGACAGGGACTCGTTCTGGCAGACCAGGCAGCGCAGTTCGTCGGAAATCGCCACCATGCGTTTTTCAACCGCTTCGTCTGCCGCCATCGGAACTGCATCCTTGCCTTGGGCAAGGGTTACAAATAATGCCAGGGTCACGGCTATGAGTATTTTCATGATCCCACAGGGATGGCCCAAGGCCACTTCTTTCGGGGCGTTTCCGTTGGTCATTTCTCAAGTTCCTTGACCAGCGGCAGGATCTTTTCGTCCAGAGCCTCACGGGTCACCGGGCCGATGTGTTTGTAGCGAATCACTCCGGCTTTGTCGATCAGGTAGGTCTCGGGCACGCCATAGACCCCGTAATCGATGCCGACACGGCCATCGAGGTCGAGCGCGGTGAGGGTGTAGGGATCGCCACGCGCGGCCAGCCAGGCGTTGGCACGCTTCTGAGCCAGTTGCAATTCGTCGCCGGAAGCTATCTTGCCGGCATCGATCTCGCCGTCGCCGCGCACTTCCTTGTAGCTCAAACCGATGATCGGCAGGGTAGTCTGCTTGGCGAGCGCGACCAGCAGCGGATGTTCGGCCCGGCAGGAGACACACCATGAAGCCCAGACATTGAGCAGCCAGACCTTGCCCTTCATGTCGAGCGGCGCGAATTTCTGGTCCGGGCTGGCCAGTCGCGGCAACTCGAACTGCGGGGCTGGCTTGCCCACCAGCGGCGACGGCACTTCGCGCGGATCGAGCCTCAGGCCGACGGCAAGGAAACCCACCAGCATTGCGAACAATGCCACCGGAATCAGGAAGCGCTTCATGCCCGTGCACCTTCCAGAATGGCGGGGGTGGGTTTGGTCGCAGTTGACCTGAGCCGATAGCGCCGGTCGCTGACGGCGACCAGGCCGCCCAGGGCCATCAGCAGGCAGCCGCCCCAAATCCAGTCGACGAATGGCTTAAGATGCACGCGCACGCTCCACGCGCCGCTGCCATCCTGAATGCCCACTGGCTCGCCCAGCGACACATAGACGTCGCGGGTGAAGCCGGTATCGATGGCCGCCTCGGTCATCGGCATGGCCGAAGAGAAATAGGCGCGCTTTTCCGGGTGCAGGTGGCGCAACAGCTTGCCATCCCGGGACAACTCCAGATCTCCCACGGAAGCGCGGTAGTTCGGCCCCACCGTCTCCCTGACCCCGAGCAGGCGCACGCTGTAGCCACCGACCTCGACGGTGTCGCCCGGCGCCATGCGCACATCCTTTTCGGATTCGTAGCCCTTGACCATGGTGACTCCGATCACGAATACGGCAACGCCGATATGCGCCAGGTGCATCCCCCAGAAAGAACGCGAAGCGCCCTTTTCGGCGCCGCCGCCCTTGAAGCGTTCGCGAATCTGCACCACGCTGCTGGCCACGATCCATACCGCCAGCAGCATCCCCAAGCCGACCAGCGGGGTCCAGCTGCCGAAGGCGAAAGGCAGACCGATGCCCGCCAGAACTGCCACGGCGAAGGCCACGCGCAAGCGGCGTGTCATGTCGCCGGTATCGGCCTGTTTCCAGCGCGCCACCGGTCCCGCCGCAATCAGGAACAGCAGGGGCACCATCAAGGGGACGAACACCGCCTGAAAGTAGGGCGGGCCGACCGAGAGCTTGCCCAAGCCCAGCGCATCGATGAGCAGCGGATACAGGGTGCCCAGTAACACCGAGCCGCAGGCCACCACCAGCAGCACGTTGTTCACCAGCAGCAGGGTTTCCCGCGACATTAGCGCGAAGCGGCCGCCCAGGCCGACCTTGGGGGCGCGCCAGGCGAACAGCAGCAATGAGGTGCCGATGACTACGACCAGGAAAGTCAGGATGAAGATACCGCGGCGCGGGTCGGTGGCGAAGGCATGCACGGAGGTCAACACACCGGAACGCACCAGGAACGTGCCCAGCAGGCTCAATGAAAACGCGCTGATAGCCAGCAGCACGGTCCAGTTCTTGAAAGCGCCGCGTTTCTCGGTGACCGCCAGCGAATGGATCAGCGCCGTGCCCACCAGCCAGGGCATGAACGAGGCATTCTCCACCGGGTCCCAGAACCACCAGCCGCCCCAACCCAGTTCGTAATAAGCCCACCAGCTGCCCAACCCGACGCCCAGGGTCAGGAAGATCCACGCCGCAACGGTCCACGGGCGTGACCAACGGGCCCAGGCGGCATCGAGTTGCCCGGACAGCAGCGCCGCAATGGCGAAGGCGAAAGCCACCGAAAATCCCACATAGCCCATGTAGAGCATCGGCGGGTGTATCACCAGACCCGGATCCTGCAACAGCGGATTCAAGTCGCGGCCATCGGCGGGAATGTCCGCCAGCCGCTCGAAGGGGCTGGAGGTGAGCAGGATGAACAGCAACATGCCGCAGGAGACCAGGCCCAGCACGCCGATAACCCGCGCCACCATGGTTTCCGGCAAGGCATCGGAGAGCAGCGATACGGCCAGGGTCCAGCTCGCCAGCAGCAGCACCCACAGCAACAGGGAGCCTTCGTGCCCACCCCATACCGCGGCGATGCGATACACCGTCGGCAATTGCGAATTGGAGTGCGCGGCGACATATTGCACCGAGAAATCATTGGTGATGAATGCGTAGGTCAGGCAGACGAATGCAACCACCAACAATAACCAATGAGTCTGCGCCGCGGGCCGCGCCAGCGCAATCCACGCGGCATCGTTGCGATGCGCGCCCAAGAGAGGCAAGACGCCTTGTACGAGAGCCACCATCAGGGCGAGGATGATTGCGAAATGGCCGAGTTCTGGAATCATGGGTTCCTCACTGCTTCAAAGTTCTTGCGGTTTTGCCAGCCTGGTCGACGGCGTGCTTGGCTTCGGGCGGCATGTAGTTCTCGTCGTGCTTAGCCAGCACTTCACTGGCCACGAACTGCCCGTCAGGCCCCATTCTCCCTTGGGCGACCACGCCTTTGCCTTCCTTGAACAGGTCGGGCAGGATGCCGGTGAAGGCGACCGGGACTTCCTTGTCGGTGTCGGTGACGATGAAGCGGATGGTCATTTCATTCCGCTGTACCGTACCGGTCTTGACGAGCCCGCCGACCCGGAAAACATGGCCCTTCGGCGCTTCACCGGCAGCCACCTGGGTCGGTGTGAAGAACAAGGCAATATTGCTGTTCAGGGCGTTCAGCACGAAGAAGGCGGCGATCCCGAGCGAGGCGAGGCCGCCGCCGATAATGGCGATGCGTTTGTGGCGAGCTTTCATTGCAAGGTTTCCTTGATGAGATTTGCCATGTCGGTCGCGTGGATTCCTCGCTCCGAGTTCAGGCCGGCGATCACTCCGGCACGGTCCGCGGTCGCGCGATTCTGGCTGACCTTCCACTTGCCGACGAGCCGGGTGACCGGCATCTCGAAGCCGACGATGGCCTTGAGCATCTGTTCGAGGTAATCTTCCGGGGCATCCGATACCCGCCAGGGATGGGGCCGGCCGGCCTCATGGCGGTCAGTCAGCATTGCGACCAGGTCGCGCAACTGTTGCCGGTCCTCGAAAAACTTCAATCGCCCATGCGCATGCACCACCGCGTAGTTCCAGGTTGGCACCGCCTTGCCGGCTTCCAGTTTGCTCGGATACCAGGCGGGCGAAATATAGGCGTGCGGGCCCTGGAAGATTGCCAGCGCTTGGTTCGCCCCCGCTGCCCCGGCAGCTTCGCGCCACAGCGGATTGGCTCGCGCGACATGTCCGCGCAGCGTGCCGAAAGGCGCCGGCAACGGGTCATACTCCAGCGGCAGGTGATTGGCGCTAAATCCGCACGCAGCGTCCGCAGTGGTGGTCACCAGCGTGGCGAAAGGATGCGTGCGCATCAGTGCCGCCAATACCTCGCCGCGGGTTTCCTGGAAGTGCGCCGGCAGGTACATCAGGCCGTGGTCCCCTGCCGCTCGTCGGCTTTGCGCTCACGTTGTAGACTGTCGATCACGTCTCGTTGACGCTTCTTCAACAGCAAAGGTTCAATGACCAGGGCCAATGCGGTGACGCCGAAGCTGCCCCAGACATAGAAGGCATAGCCGCCCATGGCGAAGAACTCGCCGACACTATTCCACTGCATGTTTCACCCAATCGCTGTGCCGTTCGCGTTCCAGGATGATGGCGCGGGCCCGCAGCAGCGCCACCGCGAACGAATACATCCAGAATGACAAAGCCATCAGCAGCATGCCCCACAGCATGGTCATGGCCATGCTCGGTGCCTTGGTCATGGAGATCGAGGCGCCCTGATGCAGGGTGTTCCACCATTTCACCGAGAAATAGATGATCGGCACGTTGACCACCCCGACCAGCGCCAGGATCGCACCGGCCTTGTCGGCACGGCGCGGCTCGTCGATGGCCGCCTGCAACGCGATGAAACCGAGGTAGAGGAACAGCAGGATCAACTCCGAGGTCAGGCGGGCATCCCATACCCACCACGTGCCCCACATCGGCTTGCCCCAGAGCGCGCCGGTCCACAACGAGAGGAAGGCGAACAGCGCTCCTGTCGGCGCGATCGCGCTGGCCATCATCGAGGACAAGCGGGTGTTCAAGGCCAAGCCGAGACCG